>Ga0181564_10000244_pt1 | contig 45154 bp, 54 predicted proteins | sample 011ome_24_FD_134512 | JGI IMG/M metagenome (GOLD analysis project Ga0181564, IMG submission 134512) | Coastal salt marsh microbial communities from the Groves Creek Marsh, Skidaway Island, Georgia - 011513CT metaG (megahit assembly) | ecosystem: Environmental > Aquatic > Marine > Intertidal... | reverse complement strand
TAGCTGGATTGTATGGTGCAATTATTGTTGGTTTCTTTGCCTCTATATTTGGTGGAACACCAGTTCAGATATCTGGACCTACTGGTCCGATGACAGTTGTGGTTGCTACAATTTTTTTATATTTCGATAAAAATTTAGAAATTGTTTTTTTTGTAATATCACTAGCTGGTGTTTTTCAAATTATAATAGGTATAAGTAAATTAGGAGAGTTGGTAAAAAAAATTCCATCTTCGGTTGTTACCGGTTTTATGTCAGGAATTGGTTTAATTATAATATGTTTGCAAATACCAGTGATTTTGGGCCTAGGGCCAGAGTCGAATGTAATAGCTTCAATTCAAAAATTACAACATATTAATAATTTAAATTTAGATGCTTTAATAATTGGAATAATAGGATTATCTATAGTTATATACACACCTGAAAAAATTTCAAATGTTATACCGAAACCAGTTGTTGCTTTAATAGCTGGAACTCTTTTAACTGTATACTACTTAAATAATCAAACTATAATTGGTGATATTCCTTCAGGTTTTCCAAAATTTTCTATCTATACCCCCTCTATAAATGAATTGCCTGAAATAGTATATTTTTCAATTATGTTAGCTTCTTTAGGTGTAATAGATAGTTTACTTACATCTGTTGTAGCAGATAACTTAACAAAAACAAAACATTTGCCTAACAAAGAATCTATTGGACAAGGGATTGGAAATATATTTGCTGGTTTTTTTGGAGGTTTGGCTGGAGCAGGGGCAACAATGAGAACAGTAATAAATATTCAAAATGGCGGGGTTACACCATATTCAGGAATCATACATTCTATTGTTCTGGTTTTAATATTAGGATTTTTTGGTATGTATGCATCTATGATACCTCTTGCAATTTTAGCTTCAATATTATTAAAAGTTGGATTTGATATAATAGATTGGGATTTCTTTAAAAATTTAAAACTAAAATCATATTTAGAAAAAATTACGGTGATTGTTGTAATTATGTTAATAATTTTTGTGAATTTGATTGTCGCTATATTTTTTGGAACATTGTTATATTACGCTTGCAAGAAATTCTCGATATTATCTTGATTTGACTTCACAGCATTAAATCTATAACAATTTTTTAGTATTAATCTGGTCTGAAAAACGCAATTTTTCTTGCTCTAAGAGCTAGAATTGCAAGAGAAAGAATTAGAATAGCCCCAGCTTCATAGATTAATATTTGTGGGTCAAAATCTTTTCGCTGTAAAATAATTAGACGTGCCAAGGCTGTAATAGCAATAAATATTGGATGTGATATTGCAATTCTATTTTCTAAATAATATTCTTTGATCATGCCTATTACTTCTAGAAATATAAAAAGAAGCAATATATCAGCAAGTGTGACTTCACCTATAACTAGAGTCTTTTTAATTTCTTGCCCAATTGCAGTTATTGTAGCAAATAGCAATATAACTAAGATAACTTTTTCTACAATATCAAAATATTTTCCTTTCATCTTGTCCCCTATTATATAGGATGTGAAATATTAATCATAATTCATTTATTTTTGATATTTATGTTGACTACTAACCCCCACTACTTCAAAATTCTTGGCTTATTGGAGGGGTACTCAAGCGGTCAACGAGGGCAGACTGTAAATCTGCTGGCTATGCCTTCGGAGGTTCGAATCCTCCCCCCTCCACCATTAATTACTTTAATGACTAATGTTTGATAGAATGCAATATAAGAGATATTTGGGCCAGATATTGTTTAAAAATAAGGATTTAGGTGGGTTTATTATATAGTTTTATTTTGCGGGTGTAGTTCAATGGTAGAACCTCAGCCTTCCAAGCTGATGATGCCGGTTCGATCCCGGTCACCCGCTCCAATAATAGTTGCAAAAAATTTAGAGCAATCCTTTTAAAAACAGTATACAATCACGCCCATATAGCTCAGTAGGTAGAGCACTTCCTTGGTAAGGAAGAGGTCACCGGTTCAAATCCGGTTATGGGCTCCATAAGTAAATAAAATTATAGGTCGCGGAGGGCGATAGATATGTCAAAAGCAAAATTTGAAAGAAATAAGCCACATATGAATGTGGGAACTATTGGTCACGTTGACCATGGAAAGACTACATTAACAGCTGCAATTACAAAAATAATGGCAGAAAAAATGGGTGGTGAGTTTAAAGATTATGGCGATATTGATAATGCCCCTGAAGAGAGGGAAAGAGGTATTACAATTGCAACAGCTCATGTTGAGTATGAATCAGAAAATCGTCACTACGCTCACGTTGATTGCCCAGGCCATGCTGATTATGTAAAAAATATGATAACAGGTGCTGCTCAAATGGATGGTGCTATTTTAGTTGTAAGCGCTGCAGATGGAGCAATGCCTCAAACAAAAGAACATATCCTTTTAGCTAGACAAGTTGGTGTTCCAAATATTGTTGTTTACTTAAATAAAGCTGACCAAGTTGATGATGCAGAATTAACTGAGTTAGTTGAGATGGAAATAAGAGAATTATTAACTTCTTATGAATTTGATGGTGATAACATTCCCTTTGTAAGCGGTTCAGCTCTTAAAGCTTTAGAAGGAGATACTTCAGACATTGGGGCTCCATCAATAGAAAAGATCGTTGCTGCAATGGATGATTTTTTCCCTCAACCAGAAAGAGCTACAGATGGTGATTTTTTAATGCCAGTGGAAGATGTCTTTTCAATATCGGGAAGAGGTACAGTAGTAACTGGAAGAGTTGAAAGAGGTGTGATTAATGTAGGTGATGAAATCGAAATTTGTGGAATCAAAGACACGCAACAATCAGTTTGTACTGGCGTGGAAATGTTTAGAAAATTATTAGATCAGGGTCAAGCGGGAGATAACGTTGGTGTGCTTTTAAGAGGAACAAAAAGAGAAGAAGTAGAGCGTGGCCAAGTATTATGTAAACCAGGATCAATAAAACCTCACACAAAATATGAGTGTGAAGTATATATTCTTTCAAAAGACGAAGGTGGAAGACATACTCCATTTTTCAATGGTTATAGACCTCAATTCTATTTTAGAACTACTGACGTAACTGGTGCAGCTACATTACCTAAAGGAACAGAGATGGTAATGCCGGGTGATAACGTAAGCATGACAGTTGAGTTAATAGCACCAGTCGCAATGGAACAAGGCTTAAAATTTGCTATCCGTGAGGGTGGAAGAACTGTTGGTGCTGGAGTTGTTTCAAAAATTATTGAATAATACTTTTTGATATATGGATATAAGCGGGATGTTTATCTTCCCGCTTTTTTGGTTTTTAAAATATAGGCCAGTAGCTCAATTGGTAGAGCATCGGTCTCCAAAACCGGAGGTTGGGGGTTCAAGTCCCTCCTGGCCTGCCAAAATTTAAATAATGGTTGTAATAAATTGGATACTGAAACAAACAAAAATGATTTAATAAAATGGATAATAGCAGGGGTTATACTGGCCGCAGCGATTTTTGCTTTTTATTATTTTGATCAGTACCCTTTTATATATAGAGTTTTGGGACTTATTGGTATAATAGTTTTAGATTTTTTTGTAGTTTTTAATACCGAAAAGGTAAAATCTTTAAGGATTTTTACTCACGATGCCAGAGTTGAGTTAAAAAAAGTTATTTGGTCAACTAAAGCTGAAGTAATACAAACTACAATAATTGTTTTAATTGTTGTTGTTATAATGTCATTATTATTATGGTTATTAGATAAGCTCCTAGGAGCAGGAATTAAGTTATTATTAGCATAAATTTTTAATTATGGTGAACAAATGTCATTAAAGTGGTTCGTGATACATGCATACTCTGGGTATGAAAATCAGGTAAAGAAATCTTTATTGGAAAGAATAGAGATGGAAGGTATGAGTGATAAATTTGGAAAAATTTTAGTTCCAACTGAAGAAGTTGTGGAAATGAAAGATGGGCAAAAACATAAAAGTGAAAGAAAATTTTTCCCAGGATATGTTTTAGTTCAAATGGAAATGAATGACACAACCTGGCATTTAGTAAAAAAATCTCCAAAAGTAATGGGTTTTATTGGTGGTTCCTCAGACAAACCAGCACCAATAAGTGATGCTGAGGCTCACAATATAATGAACCGTATTCAAGAAGGTGTAGAAAAACCAAAACATAAAGTTTTATTTGAACCGGGCGAAGTAGTTAGAGTTATTGATGGACCATTTAATGATTTTAATGGAGTTGTAGAAGAAGTAAATTATGAAAAAAGCAGGATGTTAGTTGCCGTACAAATATTTGGCAGATCCACCCCAGTTGAGTTAGAATTCGGTCAGGTTGAAAAAGGATAAATAATATGGCAAAAGGTAAAAAAGAAATAGAAGCGTATATAAAATTACAAATACCTGCAGGAGAGGCAAATCCAAGCCCACCTGTCGGCCCTGCATTAGGACAACACGGATTAAATATTCAGGAATTTTGTAAATCTTTTAATGGTAAAACAGAAAAAATTGAAAAAGGAATGAAGGTTCCAGTCATAATATCTGTTTACAATGATAAAAGTTTTGATTTCGTTATTAAAACAACTCCCGCAGCAATTTTATTAAGAAAAGCAGCAGGAATTGAAAAAGGAAGTGGAACACCTAATTCTGTTAAAGTTGGAACAGTTACACTTGCACAGGTTGAAGAGATTGCAAAGGCTAAAATGGAAGACCTTAATGCAAATACTCTTGAAGCGGCTGTAAAAATAATTTCAGGTAGCGCTAGAAGTATGGGTATTACTGTAGAGGGTTAAATTTAAATATAATAAAAAATGAATAAATTAAAATCAAAAAGAATGAAAGAATGCTACAAAGATCTTGATACTAATAAAATTTACCAAGATATTGAAGCAATTAAAATTATAAAAGAGAAGTCCACTGTTAAGTTTGTTGAATCTCTTGATGTAAGTATTAATTTAGGAATTGATGCTAAAAAATCTGATCAAAATATCAGAGGCTCTTTAGTATTGCCGAATGGAACTGGAAAATCAGTGAAAGTTGCTGTTTTTTGTGAGGGTGATGAAGCAAAAAAGGCTAAAGATGCTGGTGCTGATGCTGTTGGGATGGAAGATTTAGCTGAAATGGCAAAGAAGGGTGATTTTGATTTTGATGTTGTTATAGCAACACCAAGCACTATGAAAATAGTAAGTCCTTTAGGGCAAATCCTTGGACCAAAAGGCTTAATGCCAAACCCTAAAGTTGGAACAGTTTCTAAAGATGTTGAGAAAGCTGTAAAAAATGCTAAGTCTGGACAAGTTCAATATAGAACTGATAAATCTGGTATTGTACATTGTTCGATAGGCAAGGTAGAATTCACAGAGGATAAGTTAGCTGAGAATTTGAGAGCTTTAATTACTGAGGTAGTTAAAGCAAAACCTTCTTCTGCGAAAGGTAAATATTTAAAGAAGATATCATTATCTTCTTCAATGGGGCCGAGTTTGATAGTTGACCAGGCTTCATATACATAGACTTTGTGATGTTGTTTTAGCGAACAACAATCAAAGACCGTAGGTGTATGAAAATACTTAATTTCCTACGTAGATAATTATACTGAAAGGTATACACAAGTTTGGAGTAAGAAAGTGGCGTTAAATATTGGTGAAAAAAAAGATGTTGTTAAAGAAGTTTCTGAAATAGCATCATCAGCACAATCTGCAGTAGCTGCAGAATATAGAGGTTTGACAGTACATGAGCTCTCTGCATTAAGAGATAATGCAAGGGAATTAGGAGTGTATGTCAAAGTTATTAAAAATAGTTTGGCAAAAATTGCAATTAAAGATACAAATTTTGAATGCATGGATTCTTCTTTAAAAGGTCCTTTGATATTTGCGTTTTCAAAAGAAGATTTAGGCTCTGCTGCTAAACTAGTGAATGATTTCAAAAAAGATAACAAACTTCTAAAGCCAATAGTTGTAGCTGTTAATGGTGAGTTGGTAGATGTAGATAAGTTAAGTCAAATTGCTGCGTTGCCAAATAAAGACCAAGCAATTAGCATGTTAATGGCAGTGATGAAGTTGCCTATTGAAAAATTTGCTAGAACTTTGTCAGCACCAAACGTCAAATTAGTTCAAACACTTTCAGCATATAAAATTAAGCTAGAACAAAGTTAACAAAACAATTAAGTATATATTTAGGAGATAAAAATGGCAGTATCAAAAGAAGATATATTAGAATCAATATCAAATATGAGTGTAATGGATGTTGTTGAACTCGTTGAAGCAATGGAAGAAAAATTTGGAGTTTCTGCAGCCTCTGTGGCAGCAGCAGCACCAGCAGCAGCAGCAGCAGCACCAGCTGAAGATGCAGAAGAAAAAACTGAATTCACCATTAAAATGAGTAGTTTTGGTTCAAACAAAGTTGCAGTTATTAAAGTAGTTAGGGCTGTAACTGGCCTTGGATTAAAAGATGCTAAAGATATGGTTGAAGGTGCACCTTGTACAGTTAAAGAAGGCGCGTCAAAACAAGAAGCAGACGAAGCTAAAAAACAATTAGAGGAAGCTGGAGCAACTGTTGAGCTCAGTTAAAAGTTTTTTATAAAATTAGATAAAGTACTGCTAGTAACTCTTAATGTTGCTGGTAGTTTTTTTGTTTTTTATTATTATTTGAAGGAATAAAATGGAATATACATATACAGAAAAAAAGAGAATTAGAAAAAATTTCGGTAAAAGAAAACAAGTTATAGATATTCCCTCAATGCTTGATATACAGACTGATTCATATATTGGTTTTTTAAATACAGTTGGTGATGATAAAGCCCGAGCTCTTTCTGGTCTTCATAAGGCTTTTAATTCTGTCTTTCCAATAATCAGTCATTCTGGCCACGTCAGATTAGAGTATGTTGACTATAACGTTGGCACACCGTTATTTAATGTCCAAGAATGTCAATTAAGAGGACTTACATATTCTGCTCCTTTAAAAGTTGTAATGAGATTAGTTATATCAGAAAGAGAAAACTTTGAAAAAGTTAAAGATATTAAAGAACAAGAGGTATTTATGGGAGATATACCATTAATGACCGAAAGAGGTTCTTTTATAATAAATGGAACTGAAAGAGTAGTTGTCTCTCAACTTCACAGGTCACCAGGTGTTTTCTTTGATCACGATAAAGGCAAAACTCATTCTTCAGGAAAATTATTGTATTCAGCAAGAATTATTCCATATCGTGGATCCTGGTTAGATTTTGAATTTGATCCAAAAGATGCTCTTTTTGCAAGAATAGATAGAAAAAGAAAATTGCCAGCTACAATTTTATTAAGAGCTCTTGGTTACGAAACATCTGAAATTATTGATTTATTTTTTGAGAAAGATGAAATTAAACTTGAAAAAGACTCATTTCAGTTAAAGCTTATACCCGAAAGATTAAAGGGAACAATTGCCACAGATGAGTTAAAAATAAAAAATAAAGTTATTATTGAGCCAGGAAAAATATTTAATGCTAGACACGTAAAAATGTTGCAAGAAGCAAAAATTGAGTATCTTCCAATAAGTGAAGAATATCTATATGGAAAAATTATTGGCCAAGATATAGTTGACGAAGAAACTGGAGAAATCATTGTACCGCTAAATACAACTATTGATATTGAAAATATAGATCTTATTAAAAATTCAAAACTAGATAAATTTAAAATATTGTTTACAAATGAAATTGATAATGGCCCATATATTTCAAATACATTGTTAATAGATCCGTCAACAAATCAACTTGAGGCTCAAGTTGAGATATATAAGATGATGAGACCAGGCGAACCTCCTACAAAAGAAGCAGCTCAAAATCTTTTCACAAATTTATTTTTTGTAGAAGAAAGATATGATCTTTCGGAAGTTGGAAGAATGAAATTTAATGCGCGACTTGGAATTGAAAATAATTCTTCAGGAATACTTGGTAAGGAGGACATAGTTGATGTCATTAAAGAGCTTGTAAATATAAGAAATGGAAATGGAATCGTTGATGATATAGACCATCTTGGTAATAGAAGAGTCCGTTCCGTTGGAGAAATGATTGAAAATGTTTATAGGGTAGGTCTTGTTAGAGTAGAAAGAGCTGTAAAAGAAAGATTAACTATTGCTGAATCTGAAGGACTTATGCCACAAGAATTAATTAATGCAAAACCAGTAATGGCAGCTATAAAAGAATTTTTTGGGTCTAGTCAATTGTCGCAGTTTATGGATCAAAATAATCCCTTATCTGAAATAACACATAAAAGAAGAATTTCGGCTCTTGGACCAGGTGGTTTAACAAGAGAAAGAGCTGGGTTTGAGGTTAGAGATGTTCACCCAACTCATTATGGCCGAGTGTGTCCAATCGAAACACCAGAAGGGCCAAATATTGGCCTAATAAATTCACTAGCTGTTTTTTCTAGAACAAATAAATATGGTTTCCTTGAGACACCTTACAGAAAAGTTGTAAATTCTAAGGTTACAACAGAAATTGAATATTTATCAGCTATCGATGAGTCTAAGTATGTTATAGCTCAAGCAAATGCTGAATTGGATAATAAAGGTAAATTTATAGATGACTTTGTTTCTTGTAGGCATTTGAATGAATTCATGATGTCTACCCCGGAAAAAATAAATTACATGGATGTTTCTCCTATGCAAATTGTATCAGTAGCATCATCAGTAATACCTTTTCTAGAACACGATGATGCTAACAGAGCATTAATGGGTTCAAACATGCAGAGACAAGCTGTTCCAACTCTAATCTCAGAAAAACCACTAGTAGGTACTGGAATGGAAAGAGCAATAGCAAGGGATTCGCATGCAGCTTTAATTGCCAATAGAGGCGGTATAGTTGATAGCGTTGATGCAGGAAGAATTGTTGTAAGTGTCAATGATTCTGAAACTACTTCTGACGAAGCTGGGGTTGATATTTATAACTTAACTAAATACACAAGATCAAACCAAAATACTTGTATTAATCAAAAACCATTAGTAAGGGTTGGAGATGTTATTGCAAAAAATGATGTTTTGGCTGACGGTCCTTCAACTGATTTAGGAGAGTTGGCACTAGGCCAGAATATGCTTATAGCTTTTATGCCATGGAATGGTTACAACTTTGAAGATTCAATATTAATTTCCGATCGAGTAGTTGAAGAAGATAGATTTACTACAATACATATTGAAGAATTAACTTGTATTACAAGAGATACAAAGTTGGGTGCTGAAGAAATTACAGCTGATATTCCAAATGTAAGTGAAAGTTTACTAGGAAAACTTGATGAGTCTGGAATAGTTTATGTAGGTGCCGAAATAAGTCCAAATGATATCTTGGTTGGAAAAGTTACTCCAAAAGGAGAAACACAATTATCCCCGGAAGAAAAATTATTAAGAGCAATCTTTGGAGAAAAAGCTTCTGATGTCAAAGATACTTCGTTACGTGTTCCCTCTGGAATAGAAGGAACAGTTATAGATGTTAGAGTTTATACAAGAGATGGTATTGATAAAGACGACAGATCATTAGATATTGAAAAAGAGCAAATAGAATTGGCAAAGAAAGATATAGCAGATCAATTAAGAATTTATGAAGACGATATTTTATTTAGAGTTAAAAATCTTATACTAAACAAGATATCTGAAGGCGGTCCAAACAACTTAAAAAAAGGCGAAAAAGTTAGCGAAGATTATTTGAATAGCATTGAAAAAGATAAATGGTTAGATATTAGAATAAGAGATGAAAAAATTAATGTTCAATTAGAAAAGTTATCTAAACAGTTAGATAAGCAAAAAAATATTCTTAAAGAAACATTAGAAAAACAGGAAGCTAAAATAACAGCTGGTGGAGATTTACTTCCTGGTGTTTTAAAAATTATAAAAGTGTATTTAGCTGTAAAAAGAAGATTGCAGCCTGGTGACAAAATGGCTGGGAGACACGGAAACAAAGGCGTTATTTCAATGATTGTTCCAGTTGAAGATATGCCTCACATGGAAGACGGTACACCAGTAGATGTAGTACTTAATCCATTGGGTGTTCCATCACGAATGAATGTTGGCCAGGTACTTGAAACACATTTAGGATGGGCGGCAAAAGGACTAGGTATAAAAATTGGCAAAATGTTAGATGATGATAGTTCGGTATCTAACATTAGGTCATTTTTAGAAAAAATATATAGTGTTGGTGCTAATGAAAAAATGAATCTTAAGAGCTTTACTGATGAAGAAATTATAAATTTAGCAAAAAATTTAAGAAATGGTGTTCCTATGGCAACTCCTGTTTTCGATGGGGCAAATGAAGAGGAAATAAAAGAGATGTTAAGACTCGCTGATTTACCAGAATCAGGCCAAGCAAAATTAATTGATGGAAGAACTGGCGAATACTTTGATAGAGAGACAACAGTAGGATATATGAATGTCTTAAAATTAAATCATTTAGTTGATGATAAGATGCATGCAAGATCAACTGGTCCTTATAGCTTAGTAACACAACAACCTTTAGGCGGAAAGGCTCAATTCGGGGGGCAAAGATTTGGAGAGATGGAAGTTTGGGCGTTAGAAGCTTATGGCGCAGGGTACACTCTTCAAGAAATGTTAACAGTAAAGTCTGATGATGTTTCCGGTAGAAATAAAATGTATAAAAATATTGTTGATGATACGCAAAATATTGACGCTGGAATGCCAGAATCATTCAATGTTTTGATGAAAGAAATTAAATCTCTGGGTATTAATATTGAACTTGAAAAGGATGATTTAGAATGAAAGATTTGATAAGTTTTTTTAAACAACAAACAACAACCGATGATTTTGATGCTATCAGAGTCGGACTAGCATCTCCTGAAATGATTAGATCTTGGTCATTCGGAGAGGTAAAAAAACCTGAAACTATTAATTACAGAACATTTAAACCGGAAAGAGATGGTTTATTTTGCGCAAAAACCTTTGGTCCGATAAAAGATTATGAATGTTTATGTGGGAAATACAAAAGATTAAAACACCGTGGTGTTGTATGTGAGAAGTGTGGTGTTGAAGTAACATTAACTAAAGTTAGAAGAGAAAGAATGGGGCATATAGAACTTGCTTGCCCAGTTGCACACATTTGGTTTTTAAAATCTTTACCTTCAAGAATTGGCTTGTTATTAGATATGACTCTGCGCGATATTGAACGAATTTTATATTTCGAAGCATTTGTTGTAATTGATCCAGGGTTCACAGATTTAGAAAAGTGCCAGCTTTTATCAGACGAAACATATTATGAAGCAATAGAACAATATGGCGATGATTTTGTAGCTAAAATGGGAGCTGAAGCAATTTTAGATATGCTTGATGCTTTAGATTTATCTGAGGAAAAAGTTAAATTGAGAGAAGAACTCGAATCCACAAAATCCGAAGCAAAAATAAAAAGATTAACAAAAAGATTGAAATTGGTTGAATACTTTATTACTTCTGGTAATAAACCTCAGTGGATGATTTTAAGATCATTACCTGTTCTTCCGCCAGATTTAAGACCTCTGGTTCCACTAGATGGAGGAAGATTTGCAACTTCTGATTTAAATGACTTGTATAGAAGAGTTATTAATAGAAATAATAGATTAAGAAGATTGTTAGAATTAAATGCCCCAGATATAATTGTAAGAAATGAAAAAAGGATGTTACAGGAAGCTGTTGATGCTTTATTAGATAATGGTAGAAGAGGTAGAGCGATAACAGGAAGTAACAAAAGACCTCTTAAGTCTTTGGCAGAGTTAATCAAAGGTAAACAAGGAAGGTTTAGGCAAAATTTATTAGGCAAAAGAGTTGACTACTCAGGTAGATCGGTAATTGTAACCGGACCAACTTTAATGTTACATCAATGTGGTATTCCAAAAAAAATGGCATTAGAACTTTTCAAGCCATTTATATTTAGTAAATTACATACCAGAGGTTTAGCTACTACAATAAAAGCTGCAAAAAAATTAGTTGAAAAAGAGGGTGCAGAAGTTTGGGATATTCTTGATGAGGTAATAAGAGAGCATCCTGTATTACTAAATAGAGCCCCTACTCTCCATAGATTAGGTATCCAAGCTTTTGAACCAATCTTAATTGAGGGTAAAGCTATTCAACTTCATCCATTGGTTTGTGCAGCATTTAATGCTGATTTTGATGGGGACCAAATGGCTGTTCATGTTCCATTGTCAATAGAGGCTCAGCTTGAAGCAAGATCTTTAATGATGTCGACAAATAATATTTTGTCACCTGCAAATGGCGAACCAATTATTGTTCCATCTCAAGACATTGTTCTTGGAATTTATTATTTAACAAGAGAGGATATAAATGTTAAAGGTGAAGGAATGATTTTTTCTAATATTGATGAAGTCTCAAGAGCCTATTATGCAGGAGAAGCAGATTTACATGCAAAAATTCACGTGAGGATGAATATAATTAATACTGGTGAAACAGAATTCGTAAATAAAAGAGTTGAGACTACCGTTGGTAGAGCTTTGTTCTCAAAAATTCTTCCAAAAGGACTACCCTTTGAATTAATAAATAAAAATATGGATAAGAAGTCAATATCAGGCGCTATTGATACTTGTTATAGGGTTCTTGGTTTAAAAGCAACAGTAATATTTGCTGATAAGTTAATGTACATGGGTTATGAATACGCAACTAAATCAGGTGTATCATTTTGTTTGGACGATATGATTATTCCAGAGGAAAAGGCAGATATAATTTCAAAAGCAGATGATGATGTAAAAGAAATTGAAATGCAGTATCAATCTGGTCTTGTTACTAGAGGTGAAAGATATAATAAAGTTGTTGATATATGGTCTAAAACAAATGATCAGGTAGCTAAGGCAATGATGAAAAAATTAGGAAAAGATATAAAAAAAGATTCTGAAGGAAAAGACATAGAGCAACCATCTTTCAATTCTATATTTATGATGGCAGATTCTGGAGCTAGGGGTTCAGCTGCACAGATTAGACAATTAGCTGGAATGCGTGGATTAATGGCTAAACCAGATGGTTCGATTATTGAGACACCAATTACTGCTAATTTTAGAGAGGGTCTTAATGTTCTTCAGTATTTTATTTCAACTCACGGAGCAAGAAAAGGTTTAGCAGATACTGCTCTTAAAACAGCTAATTCAGGTTATTTAACACGAAGGTTAGTAGACGTTGCTCAAGATCTAGTTGTATCAGAAAAAGATTGTGGAACCTCAGAAGGGGTTGTTATTAGGCCTATCATTGAGGGCGGAGATGTTACAGTTCAACTTTCAGAGAGAGTTTTAGGAAGAGTGCTATGTGATGATGTAGTTTCTCCTATTAATAAAGATTATGTTTTAAAAGCTGGAACTTTAATAGATGAAAAAATATCCTTAGAACTTGATGAAAATGGAATAGACGAAGTGAAAGTTAGAACAGCTATTACGTGTGAACTAAAACATGGTGTTTGCTCAATGTGTTATGGAAGAGATTTAGCTAGAGGGCATTTAGTTAACCAAGGGGAGTCAGTTGGAGTTATGGCAGCACAATCAATTGGTGAACCAGGTACTCAATTAACAATGAGAACATTCCATATTGGCGGTGCAGCTAGTGGTTCAGTTGCTACAAACAGTATAATGGTAAAAACAAATGGATTAATTAAGTTTAAAAAAATTAAAACTATCAAGAAAAAAGATAAAACAAATATAACAATAACTAGATCAGCTGAACTTGCGATTGTTGATGACGCTGGAAGACAAAAAGAGTTATACAAAATTCCTTACGGTTCTTCTTTATCAGTTAATGAAGGAGATAAAGTTGAAGCAGGTCAAACTATCGCAACTTGGGATCCTCATACAAGACCAATAGTTACTGAATTTGCTGGTAAAACAAAACTTATAGACTTTGAAGATGGTGTAACAGTAAATAAAAAAACAGATGAAATCACAGGACTATCTTCAACAATTGTTATAGATTCAAAAAATAGAAGTGGAGCAAAAGATATTAAACCAATAATTCAATTATCTAATTCAAAAGGAAAAATGGATTATAATTTACCTGATGGCGCAATTATCACATTATCAGATGGAGATAAAGTTGAAGCTGGTGACATTATTGCTAGAATTCCACAAGCTGTTACTAAGACCAAAGATATAACGGGAGGCTTACCAAGAGTTGCAGATTTATTTGAAGCAAGAAAGCCAAAAGAGCCTGCAATTTTAGCAGAGTCATCCGGCGTAGTTAGTTTTGGTAAAGAAACAAAAGGAAAATTAAGGCTTGTAATAACTAATGAATCTGGCGAGAGTACTGAGACATTAATACCTAAATATAGAAATATAAATGTTTATGAAGGAGAAAGTATTGAAAAAGGAGAAATTGTTGTTGATGGTGAGCTAACACCTCACGATATTTTAAGATTATTAGGTATACCTGCATTAGCAAATTACTTAGTAACTGAAGTTCAGAATGTTTATAGGTTACAAGGTGTAAAAATAAATGATAAGCATATTGAGGTGATTGTAAGACAAATGCTTAGAAAGGTTGAAATTGTTGAGTCTGGTGATTCAGAATATTTAGTAGGAGAACAAGCAGAAAGAGCCAATGTACTTGAAGAGAATAAAAAATTACTTGAAGAAAAGAAAAAACCTATAATCTTTGATCCGGTTTTATTAGGAATAACAAAAGCTTCGTTGGTTACAGAGTCGTTTATTTCTGCAGCCTCATTCCAAGAGACAACAAGAGTTTTGACAGAAGCAGCTGTAAAAGGAGCGAGCGATACACTCAAAGGTTTAAAAGAGAATGTAATAGTTGGAAGATTGATTCCTGCCGGCACCGGTTTAGATTTCCATAGAGAAAGAATAGAGGCAAGAAATAATATTCAAACCAATAATTATACTGATACTGATAATAACACTGAAAGTAATGAAGATATCATGCAAAAAGAGCTTTCGGAAGTTGCTTCCGACGAAGTTACGGAGGCAAACGCAGAATAATCCTTGACAGTAGAGCGTGCTATTCCTACAATCCGCAACACGAAAAGATTTTGTTACGATTAAAAATTATGACAACTATAAACCAATTAGTTAGAAAACCGAGAAAAACTCAAAAGGCTAAAAGTACAGTGCCCGCGCTTGAGTCTTGCCCGCAAAAAAGAGGGGTCTGTACTAGAGTTTATACAACAACTCCAAAGAAACCTAATTCCGCGCTTAGAAAAGTTGCTAGGGTTAAATTAACAAACGGATTTGAAGTTACTAGTTATATTGGCGGAGAAGGTCATAACCTTCAAGAGCACTCTGTTGTTCTTTTAAGAGGAGGTAGGGTAAAGGATTTACCAGGTGTCAGATATCATATAGTTAGAGGAAGTTTAGATACACAAGGTGTTGAAAATAGAAAACAAGGAAGATCAAAATACGGCTCAAAAAAAGCTAAAACTAAAAAATAATAATTATGCCTAGAAGAAGAGAAGTCCCGAAAAGAGAAATATTGCCTGATCCAAAATATGGAGATATACAGTTGGCAAAATTTATAAATGCATTAATGATGCATGGTAAAAAATCGGTTGCTGAAAATATTATATATGACGCTTTAGATGAACTAGCAAAAAAAAATAATGCTAAGGATGGATTAGCTATTTTAAATAAAGCTCTTGAAAATGTTCGTCCACAAGTAGAAGTGAAGTCTAGAAGAGTTGGGGGAGCAACCTATCAAGTTCCCGTAGAAGTTAAAGCTTCAAGACAAAACACATTAGCTATGAGATGGCTTATTGATTCTGCAAGAAAAAGGAATGAAAAATCTATGATGCGTAAACTTGCAAGTGAAATACAAGATGCTTCTGAGAATAAAGGAGCTGCGATGAAAAAACGTGAAGACACATTGAAAATGGCTGAAGCAAATAAAGCATTTTCACATTTTAGATGGTAACCAAGGAATAATAATGTCTAGAGAAACACCCTTAGATCGATATAGAAATATTGGCATAATGGCGCACATTGATGCTGGTAAGACAACAACTTCAGAACGAGTTTTATTTTATACTGGTCTTTCGCATAAAATAGGTGAAGTACATGATGGCGCTGCAACTATGGACTGGATGGAGCAGGAGCAAGAACGCGGAATAACAATTACTTCTGCAGCAACAACTTGTTTTTGGCAAGGTATGGAAAAATCTTTTGATCAACACAGAATAAATATAATAGATACACCAGGTCACGTAGATTTTACTATTGAGGTTGAAAGATCTCTTAAAGTTTTAGATGGAGCTTGTGCTGTTTTTTGTGCTGTAGGCGGAGTTGAGCCACAATCTGAAACAGTTTGGAGGCAAGCTTCAAAATATAATGTTCCAAGAATGGCTTTCGTTAACAAAATGGACCGTTCAGGAGCAGATTTTTTAAGAGTTGTAAATCAAATTAAAGATAGACTCGGTTCAAATGCTGTACCAATTCAGATTCCAATAGGAGCAGAAGATAATTTTAAGGGTGTAGTTGATTTGATAAAAATGAAAGCTATATATTGGAATGAAGCTGACATGGGAACTACTTTCGAAGAGAAAGATATACCGGATGAGCTATTAGAATTATGCAATAAATATAGAGAGGAAATGGTAGAGTCAGCTGCTGAAGCTAGTGAAGAATTAATGGATAAATACTTAAATGATGGAGACTTATCTGCTGAAGAAATTCACCAGGGGTTAAGAATTAGAACTTTATCTAATGAAATTGTACCTGCATTGTGTGGTTCAGCTTTTAAAAATAAAGGTGTTCAAGCTATGCTTGATGCTGTAATAAGATACTTACCATCACCCTTAGATATTCCAGCAATAAAAGGATTAGATGAACATGATGAAGAAGTTAAAAAGGAAGCTTCTGATGAAGAAAGTTTTTCTGCATTAGCTTTTAAAATTGCAACTGATCCATTTGTAGGTACTTTAACATTCTTTAGAGTGTATTCGGGTGTTTTAACTGCAGGTTCTGCAGTATCAAATTCTACCAAAGGAAAAAAAGAAAGAGTTGGAAGAATATTACAAATGCATTCTAATTCTCGAGAAGAAATTAAAGAGGTAAGAGCTGGAGATATAGCTGCTGCCGTTGGTTTAAAAGATGTTACAACTGGCGACACATTATGTGACCCATCTAAATTGGTTACCTTAGAAAGAATGGAATTCCCTGAGCCGGTAATAGCAGTAGCGGTTGAACCAAAAACTAAAGCTGATCAAGAAAAAATGGGAATAGCATTACAAAAATTAGCTCAAGAAGATCCTTCTTTCAGAGTAAAAACAGACGAGGAGTCTGGACAAACAATTATTTCTGGAATGGGTGAATTACACTTAGAAATTATTGTTGACAGAATGAAAAGAGAATTTAGTGTTGAGGCAAATGTTGGCGCGCCTCAAGTAGCATATAGAGAGTGCATTAGAAAACCAGTTGATCAAGAAAGTAAATTCGTAAGACAAAGTGGTGGAAGAGGTCAATATGGGCATGTCTACTTAAAAATTGAACCTCAAGAACCTGGATCTGGATATGAGTTTGTGAACGAAATTGTTGGAGGGGCAATTCCAAAAGAATATATTCCTGCTGTAGATAAAGGAATTCAAGAACAAATGTTAAATGGTGTAATAGCTGGTTACCCAGTTGAAGATGTAAAGGTAACACTATATGACGGAACTTTTCATGACGTTGACTCGTCTGAAATGGCATTTAAGATAGCAGGTTCTATGGGTTTTAAAGAAGGTGCTAAAAAAGCCGACCCAGCATTATTGGAGCCAGTTATGAAAGTTGAGGTTGTTACTCCTGAAGATTATATGGGTGATGTAGTAGGTGATTTAAATAGAAGAAGAGGTATAATTGGAGCTATGGAAGATAGTCCAGCTGGTAAAGTAATAAGGGGAGAGGTTCCATTAAAAGAAATGTTTGGGTATGCTACTGACTTAAGATCGGCTACTCAAGGTAGAGCAGTTTATTCAATGGAATTTTCAAAATATATGGAAGCTCCAAAAAATATTTCTGAAGAAATTATAAGTAAACACTCGGGACAATAAAGTGGTAAAAAAAACTGAAAATGCTACACAAAATATTAGAATAAGGCTTAAAGCCTTTGATCATAAGTTGATCGACCAGTCTGCGGTTGAAATAGTCGAAACAGCAAAAAGAACTGGCGCAAGAGTTAGGGGCCCTATACCACTTCCGACAAAAATGGAAAGATTTACTATATTGATATCTCCGCATGTTGATAAAGATGCTAGAGACCAATACGAAATAAGAACCCATAAGAGAATTATGGATATACTTGATCCAACTGATAAAACAGTAGATGCATTAATGAAGTTGGATTTAGCAGCTGGTGTTGACGTACAAATCAAGCTAAATTAAGCTTTTCTAGCTCAATTATTAGTGTATAATCACCAAACTTACTTAGTCAGTCTAGGTTACGGATTTTATTACCTAGATTTTTTTATTTTTACATTTAGAAGAGAATTAAATGAATATTGGGTTATTAGGAAAAAAAGTTGGTATGACAAGGGTATTTAACGAAAATGGCCAGTCTATACCTGTAACCGTCCTAAAAATTGAGACAAATATTGTTTCAATGATTAAGACTGTAGAGTCTGATGGTTATAATGCGCTTCAAATATCTAGTATCGACCTCAAAGAAAATAAAACTAAAAAACCCATTCTTGGACACTTCAAAAAAAATAACCTTAAACCAAAAAAAAATATTAAAGAATTTAGAGTAAGTAATCTAGATGAAATTAAAATCGGACAAGAGTTTGAGGCCACACACTTTGAAGAGGGCGAATATATAAATGTTCGCTCAAGATCTAAAGGTAAAGGATTTGCTGGAACAATAAAAAGACATAATTTTAAAGGTAAAGACGCAACACATGGAAACTCAATTTCACATAGAACACCTGGATCCACTGGTCAATGCCAATTTCCTGGAAGAGTTTTTAAAGGAAAAAAAATGGCAGGTCAAATGGGTGATGAAATGGTAACAAGAAAAAATTTACAGATAGTTAAAATAGATGCTGATAAAAAATTAATTTTAGTCAAAGGCGCAGTTCCGGGTTTTAATGGAAGAATTGTTGAGTTAACTCAATCAGCTAAAAAAATTAAAGGGTCTAAGTAATGGAAATTAATATATTGCCAAAAAATGAATCATTTAAAATATCAGACGATTGTTTTAATGTTGATTATAAAAAAACCCTGGTGCATCAAGTAATAACTTCATACTTTTCTAACGGTAGAGATAATCTTAGCTCGCAAAAAAATAGGTCCGATGTAAGAGGCGGTGGAAAAAAACCTTGGAGACAAAAAGGGACAGGTAGAGCTAGAGCTGGGACAACAAGAGGACCAATATGGAGAGGAGGTGGAGTAACATTTGCCTCGGGGAAAAGAAACTATAGTGAAAAAATAAATAAAAAGATGTTTAAAGTTGCAATGAGATCAATTATGTCAGAGCTTATAAGATTAAAAAGAGTTATTGCAATTGATAAAATTAATCTCAAAGAAATTAAAACTAAGGAAGTAAATAAAATTTTAAACAAGTATAATTTAGATTCTGTTTTAATCGTTACAAATTCTATTGATGAAAAATTATTTCTGTCAGCAAGAAATATAAAAAACGTTGGTATTGCAACAGTTGACTATTTAGATCCGCCTTTAATGCTTTCTTTTAAAAATATTTTAATTGTTAAGGATGCTTTAGAAGGTTTTGAAAAAAGGTTTGGGGGATAAAAATGGATATATCAGATCTATCAAAAATTATACTAATGCCTCACGTTTCTGAAAAATCTGTGATGATTGCAGACAATGTTAAGCAGCAAACTTTTAAAGTTGCACAAAATGCTACTAAGGCTGAAGTTAAAGAAGCTATTGAAAAATTATTTGAAGTTGATGTTGTTAATGTGAATATCCTAAATGTAACTGGAAAACAAAAAGTATTTGGAAGAACACGCGGTAAAAGAAAAAATTATAAAAAAGCATATGTCACATTAAAAGATGGGCAAGATATAGATTTAGGGGGCGCTAGTTAATCATGGCTACAATACTGTCAAAACCAACATCTCCAGGAAAAAGATTTACAGTTAGTGTTAAAACTGAGGGTCTGCATAAGGGCAAACCTTTCTCAAAATTATTACAAAAGAAATCTAAAACGGGCGGTAGAAATAATACTGGAAAAATTACAACTAGGCATGTAGGTGGTGGTCATAAGCAAAAATATAGATTAATTGATTTTAAAAGAAATAAATATGATGTACCAGGAACTATTGAGAGATTAGAATATGATCCGAATAGATCAGCTCATATAATGCTAGTTTTATACAAAGATGGCGAAAGACGATACATTATTGCTCCAAATAAATTAAAAGTTGGAGATGAGATTCTATCTGGTAATAATGTGCCAATTAAAGTTGGTAATTGCATGCCTTTAAGTAAAATTCCTTTAGGAACAAGTATTCACTGTGTAGAAATGAAACCAAAAAAAGGTGCGCAAATAGCTAGAAGTGCAGGCGCATCTGTTCAACTTGTTGCAAAAGATGGCCCTTATGCTTTGTTAAGACTTCGCTCAGGACAAATGAGAAAAGTACCGCAAGAGTGTGTTGCAACGATTGGAGAAGTATCAAATCCTGAACATAATTTAGCTAAATTAGGAAAAGCAGGAGCTAAGAGATGGAGAGGAGTAAGACCAACTGTAAGAGGAGTTGCAATGAACCCTGTAGATCATCCTCATGGCGGTGGAGAAGGAAAAACATCTGGTGGAAGACATCCGGTTTCTCCTTGGGGTACTCCAACAAAAGGATTTAAAACAAGATCTAACAAAAGAACAGATCATTTGATTATTAAAAAGAAAAAATAGGTTAAGAAATTATGCCAAGATCATTAAAAAAAGGACCATTCGTAGATCACCATCTTATGACAAAAGTTGATGAAGCTGTGAAAAATAATAATAAGAAACCAATTAAAACTTGGTCACGAAGATCAATGATTGTTCCTGAAATGGTTGGCCTTACTATTGCTGTTCATAATGGAAGACAGCATATGCCAATATTAATATCTGAAAATATGGTTGGCCATAAACTAGGTGAATTTTCGATAACAAGAACGTTTAAAGGACATTCTGGGGATAGAAAGGCAAAATAATGGAAGTAAAAGCAAATTTAAAATATATAAGAGTTTCGCCGCAAAAATGTAGACTTACTGCTGATACTATTAGAGGTAAAAAAGTATCAGATGCTCTTGATATATTAAATTATAGTAAGCAAAAAAGTTCTGAAATTGTAAAAAAAGTTTTGGAGTCTGCGATAGCAAATGCTGAACATAATAATGGATCAGATATTGATGCATTAAAAGTAAAAACAGTTTATGTTAATGTTGGCCCGACACTTAAGAGATTTAGAGCAAGGGCCAAAGGTAGCGCTAATAGAATTTTAAAGAGATCAAGCCATATAACAATAGGTTTATCAGACGAGTAAATATTATGGGACAAAAAGTACATCCAATTGGTTTTAGATTAGGAGTTTCATCTGAGCACACTTCAAAGTGGTATGCTGAAGGAAAGGAGTATCCTGATTTTTTATTAAAAGATTTATTGGTAAAAGATTTTTTAAAAAGAAAACTTTCACAAGCATCTGTAAGTAAAATAACAATTGAAAGACCAACAAAAGCTGCGGAAATTACTATTCATACTGCGAGACCAGGAATAGTTATCGGAAAAAAAGGCGAAGATGTTGAAATTTTGAGAAAAAAAGTTGCTTCAATGATGGGTATAAATTTAAATAATATAAAAATTAATATTGAAGAAATAAGAAAACCAGAAATTAATGCACAACTAGTGGCAGAGGGAATAGCATCTCAGCTTGAAAGAAGAATTATGTATAGAAGAGCAATGAAAAGAGCAGTACAAAATTCCATGCGATTGGGTGTTTCAGGAATAAAAGTAAATATCGCAGGAAGATTAAATGGTGCTGAAATTGCTAGATCAGAATGGTATCGCGAGGGAAGAGTTCCATTACACACTTTGAAAGCAAAAATAGATTATGGTTTTGCTGAAGCAATGACAACATATGGAATTATTGGAATTAAAACTTGGATCTATAGTGGCGAAACTGATGAAGAAACAACAAATGAGAAAGGTTAAATAATAGTATGTTGCAACCAAAAAAAACAAAGTATCGTAAACAACAAAAAGGTAAAAACCGTGGTTTAGCAATCAGAGGTTCTAAAGTAAGTTTTGGTGAATATGGATTAAAAGCAACTTCTAGAGGAAGACTAACTGCAAGACAAATTGAGGCAGCAAGAAGAGCAATGACAAGACATATAAAAAGAGGTGGTAAAGTTTGGATAAGAGTCTTCCCAGACGTACCAATTACAAAAAAACCTTTAGAAGTTAGACAAGGAAAGGGAAAGGGTAATGTTGAGTATTGGGTTGCAAAAATTCAACCAGGAAAAGTTTTATATGAAATGGAAGGTGTACAGGAAGATGTTGCTAGAGAGGCTTTTAAATTAGCAGCAGCAAAATTACCTTTTCAAACACAGTTTGTTGTAAGAACAATAATGTAGAGAATAGAAATGATAGCTGAAGAAATAAGAAAAAAAACGGTAAAAGAATTAATGACATTGTTAGATGAAACAAGTCTTGAACATTTTAAATTAAAAATGCAACTAACAACCGGTCAATTACCAACTCATAACAAAGTGAGAGAAGCAAGAAAAAATATTGCTCTAATTAAAACTATAATAAATGAAAAAAGGTTAGCTGATGGAACAAAATAAAATTAAAACTCTAACTGGAACAGTTATAAGCGATAAAATGGATAAAACTGCGGTTGTGCTTTTTGAAAGAAAAGTTAAACATCCAAAATATGGAAAATATATAAAAAAATCTACAAAATATAAGATCCATGATGAGGATAATTTATGCAAAGAAGGCGACGTAGTAACAATAACTGAAACAAGACCAATTTCTAAAGATAAATCTTGGAAATTAGTTGAAGTGTTGGGCGCTAAGGAGAATTAGATGATTCAAGTACAAACAGTTTTAACAGCAGCGGATAATAGTGGAGCAAAGAAAATTCAATGCATTAAAGTGCTAGGTGGATCAAAAAAAAGGTACGCTAAAATAGGTGATGTTATTAAAATAAGTGTTCAATCAGCTATTCCAAGAGGAAAAGTAAAAAAAGGTGAGGTTCTAAATGCTGTAGTTGTTAGAACTGCTAAAGGGGTTAGAAGGGACGATGGTTCGTTAATAAAATTCGATGGTAATGCTGCTGTTTTATTAAACGCACAATTACAACCAATAGGTACAAGAATTTTTGGACCAGTAACTAGAGAATTAAGAACAGAGAAATTTATGAAAATTATTTCATTGGCTCCAGAGGTATTATAGGTATAAATATGAATAGATTAAAAAAAGGCGATCAAGTTTATATAATAGCAGGCAAAGACAAGGGAAAACTTGGAATAATTTCTCAGATTATTAATGATGAGAGAATACTTGTTGATGGTATAAATTTAGCTAAGAAGCACGTTAAGCCAAATCCAAATAAAAATGAGACTGGCGGTATTGTTGAAAAAGAAATGCCCATTCATGTTTCTAATGCGATGATATATAACTCAAAAACAAAAAAAGCAGATAGAGTAGGTATTCTTAAATTAAAAGATGATAAAAAAGTAAGAATCTTTAAGTCAACTGGGGAACAAATAGATCTATGAGTACTAGATTGCAAAAAATTTATAATGAAGAAATTAAAAATTCATTAAAAGAAAAAATGAATTATAAATCTTCTATGGAAGTTCCTCACATTGTGAAAATTACTATCAATGTAGGTTTAGGAGAGGCCGTTAAAGATAAAAAAGTTATTGAACAAGCTATTGGAGATATAGAGAAAATTTCTGGCCAAAAACCTATAGTCACAAAAGCTAAAAAATCTATAGCAGCTTTTAGTTTAAGAGAAGGTATGCCTATCGGCTGTAAAGTTACCCTTAGAAAAGATAAAATGTATGAATTTTTAGATCGATTAATATCTGTTGCTATCCCAAGAATTAGAGACTTTAGAGGTTTTTCAAAAAAATCTTTTGATGGAAGAGGAAATTATACTCTAGGAATTAAAGAACAAATTATTTTTCCAGAAATTGATTACGAGAAAATTGATAGTATTAGGGGTTTAGATATATCAATAACAACGTCAGCTAAAAATGATGATGAAGCTAGGTTGTTATTGGAAGAATTTAATTTCCCATTTAGGAGATAAAAATGGCAAAAAGGTCAATGATTGAGAGAGAGAAGAAAAGAATTAAATTAAGCAGAAGAATGCTAGACAAAAGAAAAGCATTAAAAGCTATTTTAAATAGCCAAGAGGCAAGTATGGAAGAAAAGTTAAATGCATCTGTGAAGTTGCAAAAACTACCTCGTGACTCAAGTTTATCTAGAGTCACTAATAGGTGTGCATTAACAGGAAGACCTAAGGGGTTTTATAGGAAGTTTGGTCTAGGAAGAATTAAAGTTAGGGAGGCAGCAATGCGAGGAGATATTCCCGGCTTAGTAAAGGCTAGTTGGTAAAGGAGACTATTATGAGCATGAGCGATCCAATAGCGGCAATGTTGACTATAATAAGAAACGGACAAATGGTTAATAAAACATTTGTTTGTACTGACATGTCAAAAACAAAAGAATCAATATTGTCTGTTCTTAAAGAAGAAGGCTATATATTGGATTATGAGATTAAAGAGATTGAAAACAACAAAAGAAGATTAAAAATTAAATTAAAGTATTTTCAAGGCAAGCCTGTTATTTCTAACATAAAAAGAGTGAGCAAACCAAGTTTAAGGATATACAAAAATAAAAGCGAATTACCAAGGGTATTAGGTGGATTAGGTGTTGCAATAGTGTCAACTTCAAAAGGTGTAATGACAGCAGATGCAGCAAGAGATAATAATTGTGGCGGTGAAATAATTTGTACTGTGGAGTAAAAAATTGTCAAGAATAGCGAAACAACCTGTTGAAATACCAAGTAATGTTGAAGTTAACATTAACGGTAATGTTATTTCATTTAAAGGCCCGAAAGGTGAAGCATCTTTAGATGTTCATACCGATGTAAGTGTTAATAAAGACGAAAAGAGTATAAATGTAGAAATAAAAGAAAATAGTGCAATAGCAGGAACTATGAGGTCTCTTATATATAATAATGTTTTAGGTGTTAGTGAAGGTTTTGAAAAAAAACTAATTTTAGTTGGTGTTGGATATAAAGCAGAAGTTAAAAATAAAGTATTGCATTTAAGTCTTGGATTTTCACATCCTGTTGTGTATGAATATTCTGAAGAAATTGAAATTACTACACCAAGCCCAACGGAAATATCAATAAAAGGTATTGATAAGCAAAAAGTTGGGCAAATAGCAGCAGAAATAAGAGCATTTAGACCGCCAGAGCCATACAAAGGTAAGGGTGTAAAGTATGATGATGAACATATAATAAGAAAAGAGGCTAAGAAAAAATAAATGAAAAACCGATTAGCAAGATTAAAATCTGCAAAAAAAATTAGAAGTAAGATAGTTTCTAGTGAAAAACATAGGTTAACTGTTTATAAGACAGCTATGCATACATATGTTCAGTTATTTTCTCCTAAAGGAGAAATTATTGCTTCTGCAAGTACATTAGAAAAAAATATTATTAAAAATAAATCACATACTGGAAATATTGAGACAGCAAAAATAATAGGTAAAGTTATTGCAGAGAGAGCGCTAGAAAAAAATGTTAAAGAAGTAGCTTTTGACCGAAGTGGATTTAATTATCATGGACGTGTAAAAGCTATAGCTGAATCAGCAAGAGAAAATGGTTTAAAATTATAATAGAGAAAAATATGTCAACAAATATAGAAAAATATCAGGGAAGCGAAGAGCTATTAGAAAAATTAGTTAAAGTTAATAGAGTAGCTAAAGTTGTTAAGGGCGGAAGGCAGTTTGGTTTTACTGCATTAACTGTTATTGGTGATGGGAATGGAAGAATTGGTATGGGGTATGGGAAAGCAAAAGAAGTTCCTTTAGCAATTCAAAAAGCAATGGAAAAAGCGAGAAGAGATATGACAAAAATATCAATAATTAATGGTACGCTTCATTACCCGCTTGTTGGAAGACATGGTGCAGCAAGGGTTTATATGCAACCTGCATCAGAGGGTACGGGTATAATTGCTGGAGGAGCTATGAGAGCAGTATTTGAAGTTCTAGGAATACATAATGTATTAGCCAAATGTATTGGCACAACAAACCCAATTAATGTCGTGAAAGCTACGATTAATGGACTTAGATCAGTGCAATCTCCGCAACATGTTTCAAACAAACGCGGAAAAACAATAGAGCATATTTTAGGTATTAAAGATGTCAAAAATTAAATTAACACTAATAAAAAGCTTAAGTGGCAGATTAAAAGCGCATAAGGAATGCGCAAAAGGTCTTGGTATAAAAAAGATACATAAAACTATTGAAGTAAATGACACGCCTGAAAATAGGGGAATGATCAACAAAATTAATTATTTATTAAAGGTCGAAAAATAAAATGGAACTAAATACATTAGCACCAGTTGTAAAAAAGAAAAATTCTAAAAGAGTTGGAAGAGGTATTGGCTCTGGAACAGGTAAAACTGCTGGCAGAGGACATAAAGGGCAAAAATCAAGAGCTGGAGGATATCATAAAGTTGGATTTGAAGGTGGTCAAATGCCTTTACAAAGAAGATTACCAAAAATTGGTTTTACTTCAAGAAACAATGATACAGCTAGAGTAAGGTTAAGTGAATTAAATTTCAAAGGAAATGAAAATATCACTATTGAATCCTTGAAAGAAAAAAAAATAATTTCTCATTCAGCAAAAAAAGTAAAAGTTTTTTTATCTGGAACCTTGGATTCCAAAGTTAACTTAAAAGGTATTATGGTGACAGCTGGTGTTAAGAAAATTATAGAAGAATTAGGTGGAAAAATAACAGAATAAAATATGGAAGAACTTAAGAAAAGATTGTTATTTGTGTTTGGTGCTATTCTAGTTTATAGAATTGGAACATACATTCCTGTTCCAGGAATTAATCCTGCAGCACTAGCAACATTTTTTGAGCAACAAAGTGGAACAATTATAGATATGTTTAATATGTTTTCTGGTGGGGCTTTAGAAAGATTTAGTATACTAGCGTTAGGAATTATGCCCTATATATCGGCGTCTATTATAATGCAGCTAATGTCCTCAACAATGCCATCACTAAAACAATTAAAAAAAGAAGGTGATGCTGGAAGAAAAAAAATTACTCAGTACACAAGATTTGGAACTTTAGCATTGTCAACACTACAAGCCGGTGGAGTCGCAGTTGCGCTTCAATCTCAAGGAATAGCACTATATACTGGCTCAGGTTTTGTCTTTTCAACTATAATCACATTAGTAACAGGAACTATGTTTTTAATGTGGCTAGGTGAGCAAATCTCTGAGAAAGGAATAGGTAACGGTATATCAATAATAATATTTGTAAGTATTGTTTCAGGTTTACCAACAGCTGTAGGAGGAACTTTAGAATTAGCGAGTACGGGTGAGTTAAGTTCAGCAATTGTTGTCATGATACTATCTTTAGCTATAGCGGTAACCGCATTTGTTGTTTTTGTAGAAAGAGGTCAAAGAAAAATCACAGTAAATTATGCTAGAAGACAACAGGGAAGAAAAATGGTTCAAGCACAATCAAGCTATTTGCCATTAAAATTAAATATGGCAGGTGTAATACCGCCAATTTTTGCATCAAGCATAATTTTGTTTCCATCAACATTAGGTCAATGGGCTGGATCATCTGAAAATATGAGTTGGTTAAAAGATATATCTTCCACCTTAGCTCCAGGTCAACCTTTATATGTAGTATTCTATGCAGCAGCTATTATATTTTTCTGTTTTTTCTATACAGCTTTAGTATATGATTCAAGAGATACTTCAGAGAATTTAAAAAAATCAGGTGCATCAATTCCAGGAGTAAGGCCTGGAGAGCAAACAGCAAAATATATAGATAGCGTTTTAACTAGATTAACAGCTGTTGGCGCAATATATATTACATTAGTATGTTTACTTCCAGAATTTTTAATAATAGGACTAAACGTCCCATTTTATTTTGGAGGGACGTCTTTATTAATAATTGTTGTTGTTATAATGGATTTTATTGGACAACTTCAGTCACATATGATGAATTATCAATATGGAAGTTTAATGAAAAAATCAAATTTACAGGGATATAGAAGATGAAAGTTAGGGCGTCAGTAAAAAAAATTTGCAGAAACTGCAAAGTGATAAAAAGAAATCGTGTAATCAGGGTTATATGTGTTAATCCACGTCATAAACAGAGGCAAGGATAATAATGATTGACCAAAAGCACTATATTGATAGAATACATAACATTTTTCAGGAATTAAAATGGCCAGAATAGCAGGAATAAACGTTTCAGATAATAAGCATACGGTAATTGCTTTGCAATCGATTTATGGTATAGGTCCAACTCGAGCCAAGAAAATTTGTGAGGTTTCAAAAATAAATCCAAGCATTAAAATAAAAGAGTTAACAGAAGACGAGATAGAAACACTTAGATCAGAGGTTGTAAAATATAATATTGAAGGTGATTTAAGAAGAGAAGTTACGTTAAATATTAAAAGACTTATGGACTTAGGTACATACAGAGGTATTAGGCATAGAAAAGGTCTTCCATTAAGAGGGCAAAAAACAAAGAATAACTCTAGGACAAGAAAAGGACCTAGAAAAGCAATTAGAAAATAATAAGGTAAGTTAATGGCTAAAGTGAACACAAAAACAAAAAAGAAAACTAAAAAAGTAGTTACGGATGGTGTTGCTGTTATTAATTCAACATTTAATAACACTATAATTACAATAACTGATAGACAAGGAAACACGTTATGCTGGGCTACTGCAGGTGGTTCAGGTTTTAGAGGATCAAGGAAAAGTACTCCTTTTGCTGCACAAGTTGCAGCAGAGAAAGCAGGAACTCTAGGTAAAGAATATGGTTTAAAAAATCTTGTTGTTCTTGTGAAAGGGCCTGGACCTGGGAGAGAATCAGCTGTTAGGGCTTTAAATAACTTAGGATACAAGATAACAGATATAAATGATGTAACACCAATACCTCATAATGGTTGTAGACCACCTAAAAAAAGGAGAGTGTAAGTGGCTAGATATATAGGACCAAAATGCAAACTAATGAGAAGAGAAGGTACTGATCTTTTATTAAAAAGCAAAAGCAGATCTTTAGATTCAAAATGTAAAATTGATAATCAGCCTGGACAACATGCCGACAAATCTCCAAGATTATCTGATTATGGATTGCAGTTGCGTGAAAAACAAAAATTAAAAAGAATTTATGGTGTTTTAGAAAAACAATTTAGACTTTATTATAAAAAAGCTGCAAGAAAAAGTGGGTCTACTGGTGAAAATCTCCTTCAATTATTAGAATGTAGATTAGATAATGTTGTATACAGAATGGGTTTTGGATCCACAAGAGCTGAGTCTAGACAGCTTGTAAGTCATAAAGCAATTTTAGTTAATGGAATAACAGTTAATATTCCGTCATTCCAAGTTTCAGCAGAAGATATTATTTCTATAAAAGAAAAAGCAAAAAATCAAATAAGAATTAAAGATTCTTTGGCTTTAAACGATCAATATGGTGATACTTCATCGTGGGTCTCTGTTGATAGTAAAAAAATGGAAGGAGTTTTTAAATCTATACCTGAAAGAATGGATTTACCTTCAGATATAAATGAATCATTAGTTGTTGAATTATATTCTAAATAAAAGAGGTATATTATTGTGTCAAATTTTAATAATTTATTAAAACCAAGAATAGTTAATATAGAAAACATTTCTTTAAATAGTACTAGAGTTACATTAGAGCCTTTAGAAAGAGGTTTTGGGCATACGCTTGGGAGCGCACTAAGAAGAATAATGCTTTCGTCTATTGTTGGCTCTTCAGTTACCGAGGTTTCAATTGAAGGCGTTCAACACGAATACAGTACTATAGAAGGTATTCAGGAAGACGTCATAGATGTAATGCTCAACTTAAAGGGCGTAGCTTTTAAGATGAATGGAAATAAAAGCGCTTCATTGAAATTATCTAAAAATGAAGTTGGTCCAGTATTAGCTTCAGATATTGAATTATCAAATGATATTGAAATAGTTAATCCTGATTATGTAATTGCAAATATTACTACAGAAGGCTCATCATTGAATATGCAGATTGAAGTTAATGAGGGCATAGGATATTCATCAGCTAGCCAAAGAAAAAATGAATTAAATAGAACAATTGGATCTTTATTAATTGACGCAAGCTATAGTCCAATTAATAAAGTTTCTTATAAAGTAGATTCTGCTAGGGTTGAACAAAGAACTGATTTAGATAAGTTAATTATAGAGTTAGAAACCGATGGTACTATAGACCCAGAGTCATGTATTAGAGAAGCAGCAACAATTCTTCACGATCAAGTTTCTGTGTTTGTTGATTTAAAAGCTATAGAAGAAACAGAACAAAAAACCGAGGAAGCAGAGATTGATCCTAATTTATTAAGACCAGTCGATGATCTTGAATTGACTGTTAGGTCAGCAAATTGTTTGAAGGCTGAGAATGTATATTATATAGGTGATTTAATTCAAAGAAGTGAGAATGAGTTATTGAAGACACCTAATTTAGGTAAAAAATCTTTAACAGAAATTAAAGATATTTTAGGAACATATGGATTATCATTAGGCATGAAATTAGATAATTGGCCTCCAAGCAATCTTCAAGATCAAGATAAACAAGTGAAAAAGTTTTAGGAGAATTAAATGAGACATAAATATTCTGGCAGAAAACTTAACAGAACCTCATCACATAGAACAGCAATGTTCAAAAATATGATGGCATCTTTAATTGAACATGAAGAAATTAAAACTACTCTTCCAAAAGCAAAAGAGTTAAGAGGTTTTGTAGAAAGATTAATTACAATATCAAAAATTGACACAGTTGCTAAAAGAAGAATTGTATTTTCAAGAGTAAGATCTAAAGAAGCAGTTTCAAAGCTATTTAATGATTTAGGTCCAAGATTTAAAGAGAGACCTGGTGGATATCTAAGAATATTAAAATGCGGATATAGAGCAGGCGATAAAGCTCCTATGGCAATTGTGCAACTTGTTGATAAAAAACAAGACGTTAATGAAGATTCATAATATTTCTTTTAGATATTTGCCAGTATAAGAAAGTCTATTCTTAGATATTATTTCAGGGTCACCTTCACAAATTATTTTACCTCCTTTACTTCCACCTTCTGGCCCCATATCTATAATCCAATCAGCTGTTTTAATAACATCAAGATTATGCTCAATAATTAAAATAGTATTGCCTTTATCTCTTAATTTATGAATTATATTTAATAGTTGTTTTATGTCATGAAAGTGCAAACCTGTTGTTGGTTCATCAAAAATATAAATAGTTTTTCCAGTATCTTTCTTTGATAATTCTTTAGCTAATTTTACCCTTTGCGCTTCACCCCCAGATAAAGTTGTAGCATTTTGACCAACTTTTATATAAGAGAGACCAACATCTATAAGTGTCACAAGTTTTCTTTTTATTGTTGGAACGCTATCAAAGAAAACATATGCATCTTCTACAGTCATGTCTAAGACTTCTGATATATTTTTATTTTTATAAGTAATTTCTAGAGTTGCATTGTTATATCTTTTTCCTTTACAAATGTCACACTGAACATAAATATCTGGCAAAAAATGCATTTCAACTTTTATTACACCATCTCCGTGACACGATTCACATCTTCCTCCTTTTACATTAAAGCTAAATCTACCTGGATTATATCCTCTAGATCGTGATTCCTGGGTTGAAGCAAATAAATCTCTGATTAATGTAAATAAGCCTGTATAAGTTGCAGGATTAGATCTTGGTGTTCTTCCTATAGGACTTTGATTAATTTCAATAATTTTATCAAATTCCTGCCAGCCATCAATTTTTTTAATTGTACCGTACGAGCAACTATTTTTATTTATTTTATTGCTTAAATATTTATATAAAGTTTCGTTTATTAAGGTTGACTTCCCTGATCCAGAAACACCAGTAATGCAAGTCATGAGTCCTATTGGAATTTCAACATCAATATTTTTTAAATTATTAGAAGTAGCTCCACATATACTAATTTTTTTCTTATTAGGTTTTACTCTTGTAAAGGGAACTTCTATTTTATTTTTTCCTGAGATATACTTACCGGTTATTGACTTGCTATTTTTTTCAATTGCTTTTGGTGTTCCTTCAGCAATAATTTCTCCACCGTGAAGCCCAGCTCCTGGACCAATATCAATAACATGGTCCGCGGCTCTTATAGTACATTCATCATGTTCTACAACGATAACAGTATTTCCAAGATCTCTAAGGTGATAAAGCGTTTCTATAAGTTTGTCATTATCTCTTTGATGCAGACCTATTGAAGGTTCATCTAAAATGTATGTCACACCTACTAACCCAGCTCCAATTTGGCTTGCAAGTCTTATCCTTTGATTTTCTCCCCCAGATAAAGTTTCTGCGCTTCTATCAAGACTAAGATAATTTAAACCTACATTATTTAAGAACCCCAATCTTGAAATTATTTCTGAAATTAGCTTTTCAGCAATCTTTTTTCGTTTTCCTTTAAGTTTTAATTTCATAAAAAAATTTAAGCTATCTTCAATAGCGAATTGAGAAATGTCAGAGATATTTAATCCGTCTATTAAGACATTTAGTGCATGCTCAGATAATCGAGAGCCATTACATAAGCTACAAGATTGTTTTGACAGATATTTATTAAGCTCTTCCCGCACAAAATTTGATTCAGTATTATTATATCTCCTATGAAAATTATTTATTACACCTTCAAAAGGCTGGGATTTTGTTATTTTTTTTCCGGAATTATTATAATAATTGAATTTAATATTTTCTTTACCTGTACCATAAAAAATTATATTTTTATTTCTTTTACTAAGTTCTGAAAAGGGAATTTCTGTGCTAAAATTATAGTGATTAGATAATGATTTTATTATTTGATAATAAAATTCATTTCTTTTGTCCCATCCTTTTATTGCTCCATTAGAAAGACTCAGTTCTTGATTGACAATTTTATTTTCATCAAAAAAAGAATTTACACCTAGTCCATCACATTCTTTACAAGCTCCTATAGGACTGTTAAAAGAAAATAGCCTAGGTTCTAATTCATCGATACTATACCCGCATTCTGGACATGCAAATTTTGAGCTGTAGTTTTGATTAGTATTATTATCTTTAGAAAATATAGTTACAATATCATTTTTATAATTTAAAGCAGTTTCTACAGATTCTGTTAGTCTAATTTTTGATGAATTATTAATCTTAAGCCTATCTATTACCAGTTCAATAGTATTATTTTTTTTTGGGTCAACTTCGGGGATATCGCTGATATTATAAATAATCCCGTTTATTCTTAACCTTGCAAAACCTTTTATTTTTGCATCATCTATTAAATTTTTGTGTTCTCCTTTTCTATTTGAAATTATTGGCGTTAGTATAATTATTGATTCATCATTTTCATACTTATCATACAAATCCTCAACGATCTCACTGGCAGATTTTCCTTCAAGACTTTTTTTGTGTGTTGGACATATGGGTAGTCCTGCTCTAGCATATAAAAGCCTTAAATAGTCGTGAATTTCTGTTATTGTGCCAACTGTTGATCTTGGGTTATGTGAAGTTGTTTTTTGTTCTATTGATATAGCTGGAGATAACCCTTCAATATGATCAACCTCAGGTCTTTCCATTCTTGTTAAAAATTGTCTAGCATATGCTGATAATGATTCCACATATCTTCGCTGCCCTTCAGCAAAGATTGTATCAAATGCTAATGTGGATTTCCCGGATCCAGAGAGACCTGTAATAACAATGAGTTTATCCCTAGGTATTGTTATATCAATATTTTTTAAATTATGGCTTCTAGCACCTTTAATTACTATATTCTGCATTGACATATGATATTATTAGACAATAGACTAGAATATATCTTGTAAGCTTAAAGGTATAGTATTAATTTAAAAATATTGATTATGTATAATTTTAGGGAGCATTGAAAATGGCGGGAGTAAACAAAGTAATAATTTTAGGTAACCTAGGCGCAGACCCCGAACTGAGATCTTCTCCCTCTGGCGTAACTTCTTGTAGATTAAGTATTGCTACATCAATGAATTGGACAGACAAGTCATCTGGTGAAAAAAAAGAAAAAACAGAATGGCACCGCGTAGTCTTTTTTGGGAGAAGCGCAGAAGTGATAGATCAATATTTAAAAAAAGGCCAACAGCTGTATGTAGAGGGTAGGTTACAAACAAGTAAATATGAAAAGGATGGTGTGGAGAGATATTCTACTGATATTATAGGTGAATCATTTAATTTTATAAGTGGCTCATCCTCAAGTACAAGTGAAAGCAATAACCAATTTAATGATAATATGAACCAAGATACAAAAAATAGTTCTGAACAAACAAATTCAGATGAATTTGATGATGATATCCCTTTTTGAACCTATTAAATTTTTTTAATCTAAAATGCTATTAATAATATTTTCTTCTGTAATATTACTATCATTTATTCTTACTATCTTTATAGAAAAAATTTTTATAAAAACAAATATATTTATAGATACCCCGTCAGATAGAAAAGTACACGCAAATACTGTTCCAACTGCTGGAGGCTTAGCAATAATTTTTTCTTTTTTTATTTATATTGCGCTTCTATCAAAATTTTATGTTATTGACACTTATTCTTTTCTTGTATTGTTTTTTGCCATAACACCTATAATTATTATTGGTTTAATAGATGATAAAAATGAGGTGAATGTTTATATACGATTAATAGTTCAATTTTTTTCAGCATTACTAATAATTTATTATTTTCAAATAAATAATAATATATTTGACAGTTATAATAATCAAAACTCTATGATACTTATTATTTCATCATTATTATTATCAGTGTGGCTAATGAATCTATTTAATTTCATGGATGGAATTGATGCTTATGCAGCCTCAGAATGTATATTTGTGTCGTTTTCTTCAGCTTTGATAGCATATGTAAATAATACTGATAATTTAATGTTCTTATATTTAACAGGTATAGGATTAGCATCCTTTGGATTTATTTTGAGAAATTGGTATCCAGCTAAAATATTTATGGGTGATACAGGTAGTGTTACGATTGGGTGTATTTTTGCTTTTTTTATATTTTATAGTGGGTCAGAATCAGTTTTAAGTATATATACATGGTTAATTTTACTATCAATATTTATTTCTGATGCCACATATACTCTTATCGTAAGAATTGTTACTAAAAAAAACGTTTCAAAACCACATCTTACACACGCTTTCCACATAATTTCTAGAAAAACAACTCAATTGTTTACTGTAAAAACTATGATTCTTATTAATTTACTATGGGTTTTCCCATTAGCTTTTATGTCAAATTTATTAAGTAATTACCATATAATAATTACATTTATTGCATATTTGCCCTTATTAATTTATTTAATTAAAATTGGTGCTGGATTAGAAAATGACACTATAAAATGAAAAAAAAATATTATATTGAAACACAAGGCTGTCAGATGAATGAATATGACAGTAAAAAAATGGAAAATTTATTTTTACAAAAAATGAATTTTGAAAAAACTAATATAAAAGAAAACGCAGATGTATTGATTGTTAATACTTGCTCTATTAGAGAAAAAGCGCAAGAAAAAGTTTTTTCATTATTAGGAAGCTGGAATAAATTAAAAAATAAAAACCCAGATATTGTCATTGGTGTAGCAGGTTGTGTTGCTTCTCAAGAGAGTAATTCAATTAAATCAAGAGCTCCATATGTAGATATGATCATTGGACCACAAACAATTCATCGTTTACCACAAATATATGAAGATTGTACAAAGACTAAAAAAACTATAGTTGATGTAGAATTTCCTTTAGTTGAAAAGTTTGACAATCTTCCTTCAGAAAAAATTTCAAAATTTTCAGAGTATGTAACAATTATGGAAGGATGTAGTAAATATTGCTCTTACTGTGTTGTTCCATACACTAGAGGTATAGAGGTTAGCAGACCATTAAATGATATTTTATATGAAATTAATAGTTTGGTAAAAAATGGCACAAAAGAAATTGTGCTTTTAGGACAAAATGTTAATGCATATAAATACAAAGACGAAAAAGGGAATTTTATAAATTTTGGTTTATTATTATTTTATATTGCAAGAAATAAAAATATTAAAAGAATAAGATATACAACATCACATCCAAATAATTTTGATGAAGAAACATACTTAGCATATAAAAAACTTCCGCAATTGGTGAGTCATTTACATCTTCCCATACAAAGTGGATCTGACCGCGTGTTAGCATTAATGAAAAGAGGCTATACAGTATTAGAGTACAAATCAGTTATAAATAAGCTAAAAAAAGCTAGACCAAACATTACATTTTCATCAGACTTTATAGTTGGTTTTCCAGGAGAAACCGAAGAAGATTTTTTAAAAACAATAGATATTATTAGAGAAGTTAATTTTGATCATTCATATAGTTTTATATATAGTAAAAGACCTGGCACACCTGCAGCTTCAATATTAGATAATGTAACTTCAGATGAAAAGAAAGAAAGATTAGCTTTTCTAAAAAAAACAATAGATGATTTATCTAAGAATAAATCTCAATCAATTATTGGAGAGGAAACTGAAATTCTCGTAGAGGGTAAATCATCAAAATATAAAAATATGGTAACAGGAAGAACAACAAATAATAAGATAATCAATGTACTTGGCGACAAAAAACTAATAGGTAAAATTTTAAATGTTAAGGTTAGACAACTAGAAAATAAAACATTACTTGGAGAAATTTTATAAAATAATTTTATGGATAAAATAGAAATATTACTTGAGCCTGCTGATAACGAGAGATTATTAAATTTATGTGGCCCATTAAATAATAATATTAAAGAAATAGAGCAAAGATTTGATGTAGAAATAAATCACAGAGGAAATGTATTTTATTTTTCAGGCGATAAAAAAAATATAAAAATCGCATCTCAGGCTGTGCAAAGTTTATATACTTCAGCAAAAGATAAAAATATTTCAATTGAATCACTGAGAAATTTTCTTCACGAGCCAGAAATTCTTAATGAAAACAAATCTTCTTCAAAAAATAGTAATTTAAATGAAAATTTTTTAAAATTCAAAAACTATAAAATTAAAATTTCATCAAAGAGCCAAAAGGATTTTGTAGAATCTATAAAATCTAATGATATAGTATTTTCAATTGGTTCAGCAGGGTCTGGAAAAACCTTTTTAGCTATTGGGGCAGCTTTAAGTTGTTACGAAGCAGGTGATATTAAAAAAATTGTTTTAGTTAGGCCGGCTGTAGAAGCTGGTGAAAACCTAGGCTTTTTACCCGGCGATTTATCTCAAAAAATTGATCCATATTTAAGACCAATGTATGACGCATTAAATACTATTGTCGATACTAGTTTGTTAAATAAATTAATAGATCAAAATATAATTGAAGTAGCTCCTCTAGCTTATATGAGAGGTAGAACATTAAATGATTCATTTATAATATTAGATGAAGCTCAAAACAGTACTAAGGAGCAAATGAAAATGTTCTTAACACGTCTTGGTAAAAACTCAAAAGCAGTGATAACTGGTGATATAACACAAATAGATTTACCAAATGCATTTTCTGGACTAGTTCATGTTCTTCCATTAATATCAAGTATAGAGGGTATTAAGATTTGTGAATTCAAAAATAGTGATGTAATGCGACATCCGCTTGTTAAAAAAATAATAACTGCGTATGAAAAAAAAAATTATGATTAAATCCACAATAATTAATAATATTAAAGATGAGTATGTTCCAACCCCAAAAGATTTCAATGATTGGATTAATGCTTTAGAGTTTAATACAAACTCAGAGTTAACAATCAAAATTGTTACAGAAGAAGAAATGAGAAATTTTAATATATTATACAAAAAACAAGATAAAATTTCTGATACACTTGCTTTTCCATTTGATAATGAAGGGTATGAAAATATAAATTTTTTAGGCGATATAGCAATGTGTGCTATGAAAATAAATCAAGATTCATTAAAGTATAAAAAAGAAAAAAAAGAAAGGTGGGCGCATTTAACAATACATAGTGTATTACATATTCTAGGGTACAAACATGATAATACTAAAGATCGCAATATAATGGAAAACTTAGAAATAGATATACTAAAAAAATTTAATATTATAAAACCATATGAAATTTAAATAATATGAATATATTCAAAAATATTATAAAAAATCTATACGAAAAAAATCTTAATAGAAAAAAAATTATATCTCAATTAAGAAGATATCATGAAAAAAAATATATAAATAACGAACTATTATCTATGCTGCTAGGTGTCTTTAAAGTTCAGGAAACAAGAGTTAAAGACATAATGATACCAAGATCAAATATGGTTATAATCAAGAAGAACTCTAGTATTGAAGAAATTCTCCCGTTAATTATAAATTCAGCTCATTCAAGGTTTCCAGTTATACTTGAAAATAAGGATGAAGTCGTAGGAATCTTATTAGCGAAAGATTTATTAAAATATATAAATAAAGATAATAGCTCGTTTAACATTGAAGATATTATTCGTCCCAGTGTAATTATTCCTGAAACAAAAAGATTAAATGTTTTACTCAGTGAGTTCAAATCAGGTAGAAATCATCTTGCAGTAGTTGTTGACGAATATGGCGGCGTGTCAGGCCTTATAACAATTGAGGACGTATTGGAGCAAATCGTTGGGGATATAATAGATGAACATGATTCCACTAATTCAAATAATAATATAAAGAAAATAAAGAATAATTTATTTTCACTTAATGGCACAACAACACTTGATGAATTTAATAGTTTTTTTGATTGCAAATATAAGAGTGATAATTTTGATACAATTAGCGGGTTATTAATATATAAGCACAAAGGCTTACCAAAAACTCATGATGTAATTTCTTTTGATAATTTTAAATTCCAAATTAAGATATCTGATCAAAGAAGAATACATAATATTTATGTTGAATTAAAAAATTAGATGATAATTAAATGAATTATATAATTTCCTTTTTTATAGGTGGGTTATACACACTATCTTATTCGCCTTATAATTTAACAATACTAGCTATAATTAGTCTTGTATTATTTTTTGCAATACTAGACACTGATGATATAAAAGACTCGGTAATAAAGAGTTTATTATTTTCAATTGGATATTTTTCTGTTGGTACGTATTGGTTAGAAAATGTAATAAATTATTATAGTAATATAAACTACATTTTAAGTATATTTCTTGTATTGTTATTTATATTATATTTATCATTATTTGTAGTCATACCTGTTTATATCAGTAGTTATTTAAAAATTAATTTTAAGTTACGGAAAAATTTTTCATTCATAATTTTAATTATTCTTATAACTTTTTTTGAAATTCTTCGATCACAAGTTTTTACTGGTTTTTCTTGGTTTAATTTCGGACAATTTGGTCTCGAATCACCCTTTAAGTATTTTTTTCCAGTAATAGGAGTTCACGGATTAACTTTTTCTGCTTTAATTTTATCTTTAACTATATTTAATATTTTAAAACAAAAAGATTTAAAATTTTTTATTCCGCTACTAATATCTTATGTAATTTTTTACGCTAATATATATTCTGTGAATTGGACAAGTAATTCAGAAGATCAAATTAAAGTATCTGTCATTCAACCTAATACATTAAACAAATTATCATATAAAAAAAATGAAATTATTGAAAGAATGAAAATTCTTGAAACCATGACCTATGAAACTAAAAAATACGATCCAGATATTATTTTGTGGCCTGAAGCTCCATTATCATTAACATACAATTCATTGCAGAATAATTTCTATAAAAATATTTTAAGTAATATTGAGCCACGTATTAATTTAATTACTGGTACTTTTTATAGTGTTGATAATAAAATTTATAACTCTATTATAAATATTTCATCACCATATAGTTTTTATCATAAAAAACACCTTGTTCCTTTTGGTGAATATTTGCCTTTCAAAGATTTCTTGCATACTTTATATAATAATTTTGGATTGAATATTTTTGATATCTCAGAAGGAGACACTGCAAAGTCAATAACAATCAAAGACTTTTTTGCTTATCCTTTAATATGTTATGAGAGTATATTTTCAGAGGAATCTCTAATTAAAAATAATTATATAGACTTTATCTTGAATGTTTCAAATGATGGTTGGTTTGGAAATTCTCTTGCGCCACACCAGCATTTAGACGCTTTGAGAATGAGATCATTGGAAAATCAAAGATATGCTATAAGAGCAGCTAACTCAGGAATATCAAGTATAATATCCCCGGATGGTAATATCATTTCATTAGTTCCGTTCGGCGAAAAAGGTATTATTAATAACGTAATATATAAAAAAAATGGAACTACACCATTGGCAAACCATGGTTATAAAATTCTGTACGGAATAATATTCATAATATTTTTATTTGGATCAATTTTTTATAATATTAATACTTTTAGACACACTTTAGGCGCTGATAGATAAGTTTTTTGAATGATTTACAAGATTAATAATGTTTATAACATTTTTTTTAGAAATACTTGAAGCTCTAATATTTTTATTCTCGCATAATGCACCTCTAAAACCAACATAGTTTGGATTAAGTCTAATAAGTTTATCTATGTGAGTTTCATTTACAGATCCTGCAATACCAGTTAATAATTTTAATTTTTCAGATTTTTTTATAAAAATATTGAGATTATTTATACTAGTATGATCAAAAACATTCCCTGCATTTTTATTTGATGTGTCAATCATTACACCATAAAATCCTGAATCTTTAATTTTTTTTAAATCATTTTCATTAGGAAGGAATTTATCTGCAAAAAAAACAGCTATTAATTTTTTTAATGAATTAAGACTGCAAAGTGTATTAATATATTTAGGATCATAAACTCCAATTTTTATGAAATCAACTTGAGTAGCAGATATTTTTTTAACATTTTTAGATATTAATTCAACATCGTTAGGCAAATCACCGATAGTTGAACTTGTTAGCTTCTTCTTGTTAACGTACTCAGTAATTATTTTAATATCATTATCATTTAATTTTCCCAGGGCGCCATTTGACGGATCTTTTAGATCAATAATATCAATATCTGTATTAATAATTAATTTTACTTCTTTTAAGTTTTTTATACTCGCTAATATTTTAGGCATCTTTATCTACTTTATTCATATAGTTATTTATATATTTAAGAACACAATTCCAAGCTTCTATTTCAGCTTCACCGGCAGTTTTTTCGATAGCTATTTCTAAATATTTTATTTCATTTTTTATTTTATTATTTTCAATTATCCCTAATCTTGATGCTAAAATGCACAACTCTATCACTGATGATTTTGCACGATTTAAGCCATAATAGAAATTATGCATTTCTTCATTAACTGGTTTACATATGATAGTTGGTCTGTCACTATCATTTTCTATTTCATCTACAATGAACTCTGTATGGGATATTGCATTCTTAATTCTTGAACAGTCAATTTTTTTTGCTAACTCAAACTCTATATTTATATTTGTTTTAGTTATGCAAGCTGCAAAAATCCTTACATCATCAATATAGTTTATCACACCTGATCTATTTCGTAAGATATTATCTAGAGATGCTGAGGGTTTAAATGGTCTAATTTTCAATTTTGTATTATCTATATATATTCCTAAAGGCGATACTTTAGTTGTGCCATCAATATTTTTTGTTGTTACTATGGTCTCTCTCACGTAAGTCATCATTTCCCTTCTTTTTCAGCTTTTCTTTCTTTTTTTTCTTTAATGTTTATTTTTCTCATTGTGTGGCCAGCTTTTTTAAACTTTAGTAAGTCACTTTTTGATATATCGACAGAGCAACCCCATTTTAACATTTCATCTTGATCATATCTTTTACCTAGCTGGTAAGCAGTATATGCCTTATCTAATTCCATTCCTAAATAATAAGCATGACCGTCATCATTCTCAATATCTAAATGCTGATAGAACTCTGCTGCATCCTTTTCAATAAAATAATGTTTATTATTAAATACATGTATTCCATCTTCATTTACGTATATTCTATAGTTTTTATCTTTAACATTTTTCCACATTTCTTTTAATTCTTCAGTTTTGTATGGAAAAGGTTTCCTCTCATGTAAATGCAAGAGTTTATTTGATATATCCTTAGGAGGCATATTATATTTTTTTGTTGCGTGCATAATCCTTCTAGCATAATTTCCTTCAATAATAGCTTTGTTACAATGCTCACTAACTTGGGTGCATAAAGCATAATTTAAATTTATTTCTGATGCTATTCCAAATAGTAAAGCATTCATCCCAGCTGTATCAGCATGTGTTAATTCAGTTAAATTACCTATACCTATCATAATTTCTATATCGGGAAATTTATTTCTTAAGTTATGATATCTTACAATAGAATTTGTAAAACCAAAGTTAATTGGCTCTAAAATTGAATCGGCAATAAATTTTTTATCTTCTTTAATTAATTTATTAATTAACTTATGATATTTTTCTTCCTCAGTAGGATATTCAGGAATAATTACTGGAATCGCGTCTACTTCATTCATCACCCATAAAGTTTTTTCTTGAAGACTTAAAAGAAAATCTGCTCCAGCTCTTGCTCCTTCGAGTAAATCTTTTGGATTTAGTGAATCAACACTTACAAAAAAATCTTGTCTTTTTAGTTCCTGAATAGTTTCAACAAAATGTGGAAATTCAGTACTCGGCAAACATCCTATGTCAATTATATCAGCTCCGTCATTTTTGTATTTTATAGCTTGTTGGATAATTTTCTCAATTGTCATATTTGGAGCTTCAGTGATCTCTCCAATAATTTTTGTATCATACTTACTTAGATCAAGATCTTTTCCTTGTAAGCCTAAAAAATTGGGAATATCTTTAAGTTCTTCAGGCCCTCGCAAACACTTTTTATCAAAATATTTACTCAGTTTGTCAATATCACCTCTACATCTTCCAGGAATAATAATTTTCGTGGCTTTTATAAATCTCTGTTTATCTATCTTTTTAATAATTATGTCTATAGTTGCTAGTGCAGCTACGTTGACACCAATGTCAATTATTTCGTAAGTGAATTTATTATCATTTATATCACCTAAAACTTTTTCAAGAGAAATTTTCGCTAGCTTTCCTGTTAAGAAAATATAATGTTCTTTCATATTAAAATTAGTGTTTTTTTATTGTTTATTTTATTTTGTTTTAGCATAATGTACACTAATAAAAAATAAAATATCAAATTTAGTTTATATGATAGGTATTCTGGGAGGTAGTTTTGATCCGATCCATTTTGGACATATAAATCCTCTATATGATTTGTCAGAAGAGTTTAATTTCGATGAAATTAGGCTTATACCAACATATATATCACCTATAGATAAAACGTATTACGCAGAATATAAGCATAGACTTAATATGGTATCAATAATAGCATCCTCAGAAACAAATAATTTCATAGCAGATAATACCGAAAATATTAAAGAAGGCGTATCATATACATACGAAACAATAAAAATAATAAAAGAACAAGAAAAACACAGTAATATATGCTTAATATTAGGATTAGATGTATTTCTAAATATCGAAACTTGGTATAATTATAAAGATTTGATTGAAGAAACAAAAATTATCGTTTTGAATCGCCCAAATATTGATATTAATTTAATAAAAAATATGAGTTCAAAAATACAAGATAAAATTATAAATAAAAAAAATGAATTTATTAACGCTGAAGATAGTAAAATTTTTTTATATACATCGTCTAATTTAAATGTATCTTCAACACAAGTAAGAAGATTAATTAAAGAAGAAAAAGATATCTCCGGATTAATTCCAGGCTCGATTGCCTCATATATTCGTAGAAATAATTTATACAAAGGAAAAGAATGAGTAGTTCTGATTTATTAAATTTAAAAAATATTGTTATTCAGTCTCTTGAAAATCTAAAAACTAAGAATATTGTATCAATAGATGTTAGTAAAAGATCAAGTTTTACAGATTATCTACTTATTGGAACTGGAACTTCCTCAACACATATTAAAGCTATATCTAATGAAGTTATTGAAAATATAAAAAATAATGGTCTAGGTGATTTTATAAAAGGGGTTGAGTCTAATAGTGAATGGGTATTAATTGACCTCTATGATGTTGTGGTGAATATTATGTTACAGGATGCAAGAGAATTTTATAGTCTAGAAAAACTTTGGTCTGTAGAAAACTCTTTACGAGCTGAAAAAAACACAGCTTAATTTTGATGAAAATAACAATTATTACAATATGTAATAAAAATAATAAATTATTTGAAGAAATTACGAATAGGTATTCTAGTTTAATTAGCAAAAAATATAATTTAAATTTTATCAATATAGGTTTTAAGACAACAAAAAATAAAAAAAACTTATATGTTGAAGAATATAAGAAGGCTTTATCTTATGTAGATAGAAATTCTATACTAATTGCCCTTGATGAAAACGGTTTAAAATTAAGTTCATTGCAGTTTGCAGAAAAAATGACAAATTGGAACGAATCTTCTGCTGATATTTTTTTTATAATAGGTGGCCCAGATGGTTTGACGGAACATGTTACGGATAAAGCAAATGCTGTTATATCCCTATCCAAAATGACATTTCCACATCATCTTTTAAAAGTTATATTGACAGAGCAAATATATAGAGCTATGTGTATAATAAGCAATCATCCTTATCATAGGCAATAATATGAAAATTTTAAAATATATATTTTTTATTTTATTAATCTACATAGCAATATCGCTATCAATAGGAAGGATACTGATAATATATGCAGAGAAAAATGCTGACTATATAGAGGAGATAATAAATAGAAACGATAGTATAAACCTACAAATTACTAGCATAAAAGCTAACTGGAAAGGATTTTATCCTTCAATAAATCTAAACATTAAAAATAACAATATTAATAGTAATTTCAAATTTCCTGAGAACGTAAAAATACAACTTAATATATATAAAACTATATTTGTGTTTAAGCCGGTATTAAAGTCAGTTTCAATTGAAAAAATATATTATAAAACTGACTTAAAAAATTTAATTAGCAAAATAAATGAAAACAATAAATATTATATTGTA
>Ga0181564_10000243_pt1 | contig 45259 bp, 33 predicted proteins | sample 011ome_24_FD_134512 | JGI IMG/M metagenome (GOLD analysis project Ga0181564, IMG submission 134512) | Coastal salt marsh microbial communities from the Groves Creek Marsh, Skidaway Island, Georgia - 011513CT metaG (megahit assembly) | ecosystem: Environmental > Aquatic > Marine > Intertidal... | reverse complement strand
GGATTTCAGAACTATTTGGTTCATATGGATTATACGGCTGCAAAAGCGAAATACGCTAAAAAGATCAATGCATTGATGCCAGTGATTGTCGACAGGCCTGTACTTGATTTTAAAAAAGCCTATCACCCACTACTTTTAGTAGCTAATAATAAAACTGGAGCCAAGACCTTTCCTCAGGATATCAGTCTCAATGAATCTAACAGAATCGTTGTAATTTCAGGGCCTAATGCCGGTGGAAAATCCATTACCTTAAAGACCATCGGTCTATTACAGCTCATGCTTCAATCAGGTATTTTAATACCCGTACATGAGCGATCCAAAGCCTGTATATTTGATCGTATATTAACTGATATCGGTGACAATCAATCCATTGAAAACCATTTAAGTACCTATAGCTACCGTCTTAAGAATATGAATCAGTTCTTAAAGAAGTGCAATCACAGTACTTTGTTCTTGATCGATGAGTTTGGATCGGGTTCTGATCCAGAACTCGGTGGAGCCTTAGCAGAAACGTTTTTAGAAGTATTTTACGAAAAGGGCGCTTATGGTGTGATCACTACACACTATTCGAATTTAAAGATGCTCGCTAATGAATTAGATGCCGCCTCGAATGCCAATATGCTTTTTGATCCTAATTCTTTGGAACCTACATTTCAATTAATGCTCGGTGAGGCAGGTAGTTCGTTTACTTTTGAAGTCGCTCAAAAAAATGGCATCCCCTACCGTTTTATCAATCAAGCTAAAAAGAAAATTGAACGAGGAAAAGTGCGATTTGATGCCACGATCGCAAAACTTCAAAAAGAACGCTCCGAAATTCGTAAGACAGGATCTAAGCTCAAGGATGAAGAGCAAAAAGTACGCTTGGAGTCCGAAAAACTTGAAAAAATAAATAAAAAACTTCAAGATAAGTTAGTTAACTATCAACAGCTTTACGACTACAATACCAAGATGATTCAACTTGGAACCAAACTCGATGAATTATCTGAACTGTACTTTGTAGACAATAACAAACGAAAATTAGTCTCTAAATTATTAGAGGTTGTACAATTAGAAAATAGCAAACGCAAAAAAGTTCAGGCCAAACAACGCAAGATTGAGATAGAGGAAAAGAAGAAAGTAGTTCAAGAACTGGAAAAGAAAATAGAGGTTGTACGAAAGGAGAAAAAGAAAAAAGCTGCTTTAGAGCAAAAAATAGCACAGAAACCTAAGCCAAGACCAACTTTCAAAGTAGGAGATCGCGTTCGTCTATTTGATGGCAAGGCAGTCGGTTCCATTGATTCTATAGAAAAAGACAAGGCTATTGTCAATTACGGAATGTTTACCACTCATGTAGCTTTAGATAACTTAGAACTGGTTCAAGCTGCAAAATGAGTATAGATACCCCCTATATCTTATTGTACGACGGAGACTGTGGTCTTTGTCATCGATCCGTGCGTTTTTTATACAAGAGAGATCGCAAGCACCGTTTTACTTATGTTCCACTTAACTCTACCTTGGGAATTAAACTCACAAGTCAATCTGGAATCGATACCAAACGAATCGACAGCATTGTCTTAATCGAGCAAAAGGTGGCTTATTTTATCAAGTCAAGAGCAGTTCTCAAAAGTTTAAACGCACTTGGAGGATTGTGGAAACTTGTCTATCCACTACTGATGTTTCCAACTTGTTTTGGGGATTGGACTTATGACTTTATTGCAAAACGTCGCTTAAAGTGGTTTAAAAAACCACAGTGTGCCATTCCAATAAATGTCGATACAAGCTATTTTAGAGAGGTCTGATTACTTTTTGTAATTATCGTCCCATTCTTTAGCATGGGGTTCTCTAAGTTTTCCGACGGATTTTCCTACTACCATTGAAACAGATGCATCACCAGTCACATTGACAACGGTTCTACACATATCTAGTGGTCTGTCAACGGCAAAGATTAGTGCAAGACCTGCTTCAGGAATACCTGCTTGAGCTAAAACGATTACAAGCATTACCATACCAGCTCCTGGTACAGCAGCTGATCCAATAGAAGCTAGCGTTGCTGTAGCGATGATTCCCAATTGAGTTCCAAAGCTCAAATCCATACCAAAGGTCTGTGCGATAAATACTGCAGCTACTGCCTGATAAAGACTGGTACCATCCATATTAATAGTGGCTCCAATAGGAAGTACAAAACTACTCACCTCTTCATCCACTCCTAAGTGTTCTTCTACACGTTCCATCGTTACAGGAAGTGTCGCAGCACTTGAACTAGTTGAAAAAGCTAATAATTGAGCTGGAGCCAAGCCTTGAAATAAGAACTTAGGAGATTTACCTGTTACAAAATAAACGATCAACATATAAACCAAAAGCATTAATGAAAGCCCTAAAACAACTGTTAGGGCATACCATGCTAATGCTTTAAATAAATCCAAACTAGGTGATTCAGCTACGAGTGCTGCTAAAAGGGCAAAAACCCCATAGGGAGCTCCGAGCATAATTAAATCGATGAGTTTGAGGATGACTTCATTAAAGGAGTCAAAGAATTTTTTAGCAGGATCTGCTTTAGCTTCTGGAAGCAATATAAGTCCGATTCCAAAGAACACCGCAAAAAAGATTACCTGAAGCATATTCCCATTGTCAGATGCAGCGTTAAAAATATTTGATGGAACTAAATCTTCTAATGCCTGTAATGGACCAGCTTCACGTTGCTTTTCAGCAGCTTGAATCTTAGAGTCGGCATCTCCCTTATAATTTTCGATGAGTTCATTTCTGGTAGCTTCTCCAACTGAATTACCAGGTTTGATAATATTAACTACTGCTAAACCAATGGATACAGCAATCACCGTGGTAAGAAGGTACATTCCAATGGTTCTCCCTCCCATTTTAGAGAGTTTGGAGATATCTTTTAAATCAGATACTCCTTTGATAAGTGAAGCAAGGATTAATGGTACTGCAATGAGCTTTAAAGAATTGATAAAAATGGTTCCGAAGGGTTTTACCCAATCCGATACAATTTTAGGTCCCCAATCAAATTGAACCATGAGGAGTGCAAACAACACCCCTAATACCATTCCTAAAATAATTTGCCAATGCAGTGCAAGTTTTTTCATCCTTGTTATATTTTTCAATTAATTAAGACGAAAGATAGGAATTTATAACTGATTTTTATGGATTTGATTTAATAACATATAATCAGCCATGACCATTGCTGCCATTGCTTCTACAATAGGTACTGCTCTTGGTACAACACAGGGATCGTGTCTTCCTTTTCCTTTGGTTTCAACGGTATTTCCGTCTTTATCAATAGTAGTATAAGGCTGTATTAAAGTGGCTACAGGTTTAAAGGCAACTTTAAAGTAGATATCCATTCCGTTACTAATTCCACCCTGTATTCCTCCACTGTGATTGGTCACAGTAGTACCATCTGAATTAAAGGCATCATTGTGTTCGCTTCCTTTCATTCGAACTCCAGCAAAACCAGATCCGTATTCAAATCCCTTTACTGCATTGATGGATAACATCGCTTTACCGAGTTCAGCGTGTAATTTGTCAAATACAGGTTCCCCAAGACCAATAGGAACATTTTGAATTACACAACTAACTACTCCACCAATAGTATCCCCTTCTTTTCGTACCTTCATGATTAAATCTTCCATAGCAGAAGCCATGGTTGCATCAGGACAACGCACATCATTTGCTTCGATAGCATTTAAATCCAATTCACTATAAGGTGTGTGAAGTGTTAAATCACCTACCTGAGATACATATGCCTTAATAATCATAGGAGCGACTAATTGCTTTGCAATAGCACCAGCTACAACTCTTGCTGCAGTCTCTCTGGCAGAACTTCTCCCTCCTCCTCTATAATCTCGATGACCGTATTTTTGATCATAGACATAATCTGCATGAGAGGGTCTATAAGAATCTTTGATATGACCGTAGTCTTGAGATTTTTGATTGGTATTGTAAATCGCAAAACCGATAGGAGTTCCTGTAGTCTTTCCTTCGAAGATACCAGAATGAAATTGAACTTCATCCGGTTCTTTACGCTGAGTTACAATTCTAGATTGACCTGGTTTTCTTCGATCTAAATCATTTTGAATCGCTTCAAAATCCAATTCTAAACCAGATGGACAACCATCAATAACACCACCGATTGCTTCTCCATGCGATTCTCCATAACTAGAGAGTCTAAATAAGTTTCCAAAAATATTTCCTGCCATATCCTCGTTTTATAAGCTCAAAGATACGCTATCTAATTGTCGACTGCAACTATTAAAAATGCTTTTAAGCACAACAATCAACGGTTTTTACCAATGCGTTTTTTAAAATGGTTACAGGGTGTAATGCATCTCTTGAAGTTCCATCTTTAATTTGATGTCTACAGGATGTTCCTGTTGCTGCTATAATTACAGAGCTTTCTGTTTTTTCAATTGCAGGGAACAATCGTAGACTTCCTATTTTCATAGAGGTCTCATAGTGCTCCTTTTCATAACCAAAGGAACCAGCCATACCACAGCATCCTGAATTTATTAAGGTAACTTTGTAGTTTTCAGGGAAATTTAAAACATCAAAACTACCCTTAGATGTTTCAATAGACTTTTCGTGACAGTGAGCGTGTAATTTAATTTCTGCAACATCACTTATAAATTGGCTCTTAGAAATAGATCCAGCACTCATTTCATCCGCTAAAAATTTTGTGATGGTTGAAGCGTTGTTTCCTAAATTATCTCTATCGTCACAAGGAGCCAATAGGCGTTTGTATTCGTCTTTAAAACTCAGCACTGCTGAAGGCTCTATACCAATTATAGGAAGATTTTTATCTAAAATATCCTCAAGATTATCGATATTGATCTCTGCTTGTTTTTGAGCTTGTTTGAGGAATCCTTTTGATAAAAAGGTTCTTCCACTATCTCCGTAAAACAATTGTACTTGATAGCCTAAACGCGTCAAGAGTTCTATGGCATCTTTTCCAATTTCTACATCCATATAGCGAATGAATTCATCGACAAAGAGCACCACTTCTTTGCCTTTTGGATTGTAGAGACTTTTTAGCTTCTTTAAATGCTTGTCAAAATTACAATTGTATACTTTTGGAATAGAACGCTCTTGGGCAATTCCGATGCTAGCTTTAACAATTCCTCCAGTTAATTTATTACTATTAACTGTATTGAAAAACCAACTCGCCTTACTCATCATTTTGTTTAAGGCTGTACTGTATGCAAAGAATTTTGATCTAGTAGAGAATCCGTTTTCCTTTTGGTATTGGTATAGGAATTCAGCTTTTAAAGCCGTGATATCTACATTTGATGGACACTCACTAGCACAGGCCTTACAACTCACACAGAGATCGAGTACTTCTTTGAGTTCTTTTGAATCAAATTTATTAGCAGAAGCTCCATTAGTCAAGAACTCTCTAAAGGCATTTGCTCTAGCACGAGTGGTATCTTTTTCGTCTTTTGTAGCCTGGTATGAAGGACACATTCCTCCTGCTGATTTTTCAGTCTTTCTACAATCTCCAGATCCATTACAAGCTTCAGCAATTCTTAGAATTCCCATTTTATCTGAGAAGTCCATCAGGGTTTCGATCTTTGGTTCTTCTCGATCGACCTCATAGCGAAGCGATTCATCCATTGGAAAAGCTTCAACAATTTTTCCAGGGTTGAAAATATCGGTAGGGTCAAATATTGACTTTAATTTGATCAGCAGCTGATAGTTTTCCTGACCAATTAACATAGGGATAAACTCCGCTCTTACAATACCATCACCGTGTTCACCACTAAAAGATCCCTTATAGGCTTTAGTGAGCTTTGCTACATCGGTGGTAATGGATCTAAAGAGTTTAACATCATCCCCTTTCTTTAAGTTGAGAATTGGTCTCAGGTGTAATTCCCCTGCTCCAGCGTGTGCGTAATAAACCGCCTCTTGTTTGTAGGAAGCCATGATCTTGCTAAAGTCAGCTATAAAATCTTTGAGATCTTCCAAGGCTACAGCCGTATCTTCGATACAAGCTACTGCTTTGCGATCCCCTATCATATTTCCTAATAGTCCTAGGCCTGCCTTTCTGAGCTCGTTGGCCTTATTGATGTTCTCGTCTTTTAGCGTTGCAGAAGCATAACTAAGTCCTGTGTTTTCTAACCTCTTTTCGAGGGATAGAATCTTTTTTTCAAGTTCAGATTCACTGTCGGCCCTTACTTCTAACATGAGTACCGCAGCAGGATCTCCTTCGATAAAAAAGCGATTGGCTAATTGCTCTCTGTTGCTCTTGGTACAATCGAGAATGATTTTATCCATCATCTCGCAGGTGTACAATCCTTCTTCCATCACTGGTGCTACATCAGCTAAACAATCTTCAAGAGTTTTGTAATGAGGAACCAACATTGCAGCATAGGATGGTGGTAAATCGTCTAATTGAAGCGTGATTTCAGTTGAAAAGGCTAGAGTTCCTTCACTTCCAGAGAGTAAATGACCCATATTAAACTGCTCTTTCCCCCCAAAAACATCGCTTTTTAAAAGCTCATCAACTGCATAACCCACATTTCTTCTGTGAATGCTTTCCTTTGGAAACTCAGCTTTGATATTATCTTGTACTTTCTTGTCTTTAAGCAAGTTATAGATGCTTTTATAAACTAAGCCTTCAAATGTGTTTTCCTCCTTTTTAGCGTCGAATTCCTCCTTGCTAATCGACGAAAACTCTACTTCAGAGCCATCGAATAACACTGTTTTAAGACTTACGAGTTTCTCACGAGTTACTCCGTATTTAATAGAGGTAGTACCCGAAGAGTTATTACCTACCATTCCTCCAATCATACATCTGTTAGAAGTAGAAGTATTCGGACCAAAAAAAAGTCCATGAGGTTTTAGGTATTGATTGAGTTCATCTCTGATTACTCCAGGTTGAACTCTCACTTGTTTTTTTTCAACATCTAGTTCGAGAATCTCTGTAAAGTGTTTCGATACATCAACTACGATTCCAGTACCAACACATTGACCTGCAAGTGAAGTCCCAGCAGTTCTAGGAATTAAACCGATTTGATGTTCTCTTGCAAAATCGATTATGGTCTTTATATCCTCTACGTTTTTAGGATAGGCAACTGCAGTTGGTGTTTTTCTATATACCGAAGCATCGGTAGCATAAATTGCTTTACTGAGAGCATCCCAATGAAGTGTTCCTTGGATACTTTGTTGTAGCTGTTCTAGATGATCTTGATTCAAGTCTAAAATTTTTTTCAAAAATAAATGATTATTGAAGGAATACCATTAAAAAAGATTGAAAAGAGTCAAAAATTATCAGCTTAACATTAAAGCCTTGTTAAATATAAGTTATCCTTTTTCTATTCGGTATTTAAATAATACTTTTGGAAGACTAAAATTTAACAAATGATCAAAAAAATCTCAAAGCTTGTCCTTGCTATCAGTGCGATGATGGCTATTTCATGTAACACAACTCCTCAATATACCTTAGAAGGAGAATTAGTAGGATTAGAAGACAACGATATCATTTACATCATCGATGTAAAACCCAATAGAACACAAGCGACCTTGGATTCAGTGACTCCAATTAACGGTGCCTTTAGTATAAGTGGTGAAATTCCACCGCTGCGTATGTATTATGTGAATGTCAATCACTCTAATGTCAATATTCCAGTATTTTTAGAAGACGGTAAGGTTACGGTAAAAGGAGATGTAAATGATCCTAAGACTTATAAAGTTGGGGGAACCTCTCAAAACAATTACTATCAAGACTATATCGACAATACGATGACCTATAGAAATCAGATTCAAGCGATTGCTAATGATTTAAGAAGTGCTCAATCTCAAAGAAAAGAAGCTCAAGTAGCTTCCTTACGCCAAGAATACAACGACTTAGTCGATGAGATTAAAGTTTATGAAAAAAGCTATATAACTGATTACACAGATTCATTCTTATCGTATTTATTACTCAATAGAATGTACCAAATGAGCGAGTTAGAGATAGAAGATGTAGAGATGCATTTTAACGCCTTTAGCGATAAGATTAAACAAACTGAAGAAGCACAGAAATTAGCTGAGATGATTGAAAAATCAAAGTCGATTGCTATCGGTGCTACAGTTGAAGATTTTGAAGCTCCTACTCCAGATGGAGGAACTCTTAAACTCAGTGAAAGTCTTGGTTCAAAAGCAACGCTTATCGATTTTTGGGCTGCTTGGTGTAAGCCTTGTAGAGCTGCAAATCCACACTTGAAAGATCTTTACGCAAAATATAAAGATCAAGGACTCGTAGTGATTGGAGTATCGTTGGATAAGTCTAAAGAAGAGTGGTTAAAAGCAATTGAAGAAGACGAATTACCTTGGCTTCAAGTATCACATCTTCAATATTTTGATGGACCTATAGCAACTAGGTTTAATATTAGATCCATTCCATCTGCGATCATCGTAGACAGTGAAGGAAAAATATTAGAACGTTACATCTACGGATCTCAAGTAGACGAAGCTCTGTTAAAAATCTTCGGAAACTAAATCCTTTTACGTTCCATTAGCACAAACAATACCAAGGGAATTAAGAGTGCTATAACAGCAATAGGATCCTTAAAAATACTGATTGGAACTAGGAATATTGCTATTACTAAACCTGCTATGGCCCCTGCAAAATGAGCTGCATGACCAATATTGTCATTGGCTCGTTTGATCCCGTATAAGGTGTAGAGCATATACCCTAACCCTACTAAGTAAGCAGGAAGTGGAATGGGAATAAACATGATTCCAAGTCTCATTTCAGGATAGAGAACAATAGCTGCATACAGGGTTCCTGTAATCGCTCCACTGGCTCCTACTGCATTGTAAAAAGAATTTTTTCTATAGTATATAAAACTAAAGAGATTCCCTGCCAAAAGACTTATAAAGTAAACGGCTAAAAACCCTAATACTCCTAATCGATAGATGACAATATCCCCAAAAAAGTAAAATGTAAACATATTAAAGAGTAGATGGGAATAATCAACATGGAGAAAACCTGCTGTGAAAATACGTTCCCACTGCCCTTTCTCAACAGCAGCTACATTGAATTTATAGCGTTCAAAAAAACGACCATCCTTGAATCCTTTATAGCTAATAAGGACATTGGATATGATAATTAACAGACTTAATGGATGTATTGAATTCATAGCTTAGAACTCAAATATACTTATATTTGCGCTATAATTTTCTACCTTTATTCACATATGTATCAGCTACTCTATATTTTAATAAAACTCGTTGTTCATCTTCCAAAGTGGCTCAAGTATTTATTGGAGTTAAAGCTTTTCATTATTATTTATTACCTATTTGGATATCGCAAACAAGTAGTGCTGGACAATCTTCAACTGGCTTTTCCAGATCGATCGATTCGATCCCTTAAAAAACTTCGAAAACAATTCTACAAGCACCTGATTGATGTGTTTATGGAAACCATTCAACCCTTGGCCTGGAACAAGCAACAAATGCAAGATCACTATAAGTTACTCAATGTCGAACTAGTTGAAAGGGCTGCTGAAAAAGGATCGGTATTGCTTTTGGGTGGACATTATGCCAATTGGGATTGGGTTTGTTCTATTGCGAGTTGGGTGTCCAAACCAGCTTATGTGGTTTATCAGCCTATCAGTAGTGGTCATTTTGACAAGCTCGTTCATTTGATTCGCTCAAGATTTGGCTCCATTATGGTACCTAATGGCAAAGTGGCTAAAACAGTTCTTTCAAATCAGCGCAAAGGGCTAACTGCAATCTATACCATGGTATCAGATCAATCTCCAATGCTGACGATGGCAAAATTATGGCTTCCTTTTATGGGAGTTGAAGTTCCAGTTCATACTGGAGCAGCTTCATTAGCTGTAAAATCAAAGATGAGTGTGTTCTATATCAAAACTCATAGAGTTTCTAAAAACCACTACGAAGTTGAGTTTGAAGAACTTATCGATGATGCCTCAAAGACAGACGAAGTAACCCTTACGAAAGCTTATTTTAATTCACTAGAAAAGCAAATTAAGGAGGAGCCTACCTATTACTTCTGGACGCATAAACGCTGGAAGCACGCTGGAAAAAAACCTTAAACCAATCCCTTAATTTCATCCATCATTGCATTGGCAACGGTTTCAGCCTCAGCAACTGACTTCGCTTCTGTATACACTCGAATGATGGGTTCTGTATTGGATTTTCTAAGGTGTACCCAGTGATTTTCAAAGTCGATCTTCACTCCGTCTTGTGTATTGATACGCTCGTGTTGATAACGTTTTTCAACAGCTGCAAGAAGACTGTCAACATCGATGCTCGCATCGAGTTCAATCTTGTCCTTTCTCATAAAATATGTTGGATAGGAAGCTCGGAGTTCTGATACCTTGATATTTTTTTCACTCAGTAACATTAAAAAGAGAGCTGTTCCAACAAGAGCATCTCTACCATAGTGACTTTCTGGGTAGATAATTCCACCGTTACCTTCACCTCCAATAATGGCATTGGTGTCTTTCATACACTGTACTACATTGACCTCACCAACCGATGCAGCTGTATAGCTTCCCTTGTGTAAATTAGTGATATCACTAAGCGCTCTTGAAGAAGAAAGATTAGAGACAGTGCTGCCTGGAGTTTTACTCAGTACGTAATCAGCACATGCTACTAAGGTGTATTCCTCTCCAAACATCGAACCTTCTTCTGATATAAATGCCAAACGATCCACATCTGGATCTACAACGATACCAAAATCAGCTTTATGTGTTACAACAGCTTCCATTATTGCTCCTAAATGTTTTTCTAAGGGTTCTGGATTGTGAGGAAAATGTCCTGTAGGATCACAGTATAGTTTTACCACCTCAACTCCTAATTGTTCTAATAGAGCAGGAATAAAAATACCACCTGTTGAATTGACTCCATCAACAACGACTTTAAATCCCTTTTTAGCGATTTGTTCTTTCTCAACTAATGTTAAGTTTAATACCGCATCGATATGCTTTTGAAGATAGCTATCGTCTTTAGTTTCTATTCCTAAATCATCTACCTCTGCATAAGAAAAGTCTTCATTTGCAGCACTTTCTAAAATCATTTCACCTGCCTGTGCATCGATAAACTCCCCTTTGCTATTGAGTAACTTTAAAGCATTCCACTGTTTTGGATTGTGACTAGCGGTAAGAATGATTCCACCATCTGCTCCTTCCATGGGAACAGCAAGTTCCACTGTTGGAGTAGTTGAAAGTCCTAAATTAATTACATCGATTCCAAGTGCTATTAAAGAGTTGACAACAATCGCTTCCACCATCGCTCCAGACAAACGAGCATCTCTTCCAATGACGATCTTCACTCGATCATTGGATGAATGTTGCTTGATCCACGAACCATAGGCAGATGCAAATTTCACTAAGTCTAAGGGAGTGAGGTTGTTATCCACTTCTCCTCCAATGGTTCCGCGAATTCCTGAAATTGATTTTATAAGAGTCATAGCGTTCTTTTTTTTTAACAAATATAAGTAAACCTTGTACTTTATATAGTCTATTTGTTATTTTAGAAGCAAATAAATACTGTGAATATACTCGCACATTCTTATTTATCTTTTGGAGATTCAGATCTGATGATTGGGAACTTTATAGCGGATCAAGTCAAGGGTTCCGATCTTTCCAAGTTTCCTGAAGGGATTCAAAAAGGTATTCTATTACACAGAGCGATTGATGATTTTACGGATTCTCATCCCCTCTACAAACAATCCTGTAGACGTATCTTTTCTCATCAAGGTCATTACGCCAGAGTGGTCATCGATATCGTATACGATCATTTTTTGGCAAAGAATTGGAAACAGTATTCCAGTAGTGATTTAGAGACGTATTCACATACTTTTTACGACTTATTGGAATCCAATAAAGAACTGCTACCCAAGACTTCTCAATACGCATTACACCATATGGCAAAAAACAATTGGCTAGTCATGTATCAATCTCTATCGGGTATTGATCGTATCTTTAAAGGAATGCACTCGCGTGCCAATTACGGTTCTTCTATGGATACTGCATCTGAACTAATTGAGTTATACACTGATGAATTTCAAAATGAATTCAGTCATTTTTTTGAAGAAATTACTATCTTTTCAAAATCAAAAATCAACGAATTATGAACAAATCCCTCATCTTATTTTTAGGAGTTATCGCTCTGAGTTGTTCCTCTTCAAATGAGGATCAAAACCTAGGATTAATAACCGATAACGCCATGGTAGTATCCGCCCGAGTGGAAGCTTCAGCAATTGGATCTGCCGTGATGCAACAAGGTGGAAATGCTTTTGATGCTATGGTTTCTACTGAACTCGCCCTTGCCGTTGCCTATCCCTTTGCTGGAAACATTGGCGGTGGAGGATTTATGGTCTACAGAACCAATGAGGGAACCTATGGAGGAATTGATTACAGAGAAAAGGCACCAATGTCTGCTCATAGAGATATGTATTTAGATCAGGATGGTAATGTAATTCCGGGAATGAGCACCAAAGGAGCAACAGCTATAGGGGTTCCAGGAACTTTGGCTGGACTATTTGAAGTGCATGAAAAGTTTGGTAGCCTTCCTATAGAACAATTGATACAGCCGGTTGTTGATTTAGCAGAACGCGGTGTAGTAGTAACTCAAAGAGATGTGAATTCTTTTTCATACTATCGAGATGATCTAGTGGAAGCTAATGGAGAAAATTCACTGTACACCAAAGAATACAAGGTAGGTGACACTATTAAAAATTTAGCTTTTGCAAATACGCTTAAACGCGTCATTAAAAATGGTAGAGATGAATTCTACAAAGGAGAAACTGCAAAGATTCTCTCAAAGTTTGTGATGGATAAGGGAGGTTATATCACTGAGGGTGATTTAGCAGCCTATGAGGCTGTATGGAGACAGCCTGTGGTGTTTAATTACAAAGACATCAAAATCATATCAATGAGTCCGCCATCGAGTGGTGGAGTCACTATGAATCAGATATTTAAGATGATTGAGCCCTACAATATTGGTCAATACGAGCATAATTCTCTCGAAGCTATTCAGCTGTTTACTGAGGCTGCTAGAAGAGCTTATGCAGACCGAAATTACTTTCTTGGTGATCCTGATTTTGCGGATATACCTTTGGATGTTCTACTGAGTGATACTTATTTAAAAGAGCGTTTTGACAATTTTAGTTTTGATGCTGCTACACCATCTTCTGAAGTATCCAGAGGAACTATTCAGGTGGTGGAAAGTGATGAGACCACCCACTACTCTATCGTAGATCAGTTTGGAAATGGGGTGTCTGTAACTACAACATTGAATGGCGGTTTTGGTTCGAAGTTGTTCTGTGAAGAGTTGGGAATCTTTTTAAACAATGAAATGGACGACTTTTCTTCTAAAGTAGGTGTTCCTAATATGTTTGGCCTCATCGGTGCCCAGGCTAATGCTATCGAACCTCAAAAACGAATGCTCTCTTCAATGACCCCAAGTATCGTAGAAAAAGACAATGAACTCTATGCGGTAGTTGGAACTCCAGGAGGATCCACCATCATCACAGCGGTAGCTCAAACCATTTTAAACTTGTATGAATTCAATATGGGAATGCAAGAGGCCGTCAATGCCAAACGTTTTCATCATCAGTGGTTACCCGATGAAATTATTTTAGAAGCTACGGGATATTCTGATGAGCTTAAAGCTGCATTAGAAGCAAAAGGTTATTCGATTCGACAAGGAAGAACCAGAATTATAGGAAAGGTAGATGCCATCAAACGTTTAAAAGATGGACGATTGGAAGCAGGTGCTGATCCTAGGGGTGACGATGCTGCAGTTGGATTCTAATTAAGAGTCGCTTCCTCTAATTGTCTTTTAAGAGTATTCATCGACTCTTTTAATTGAAGCAGTAATTTACTCTCTTGAGGTTCCTCAATTCCAAAACTGATGCGACTACTCACCTCCCACACTTCTTGTATTTGAAGGGCAGAGATTTTATAGGGTTCGTAATCTGGATTGATGGAAACTAATTCATAGAGTCCGTTTTCAAGCACATTGATCTTTTTGACCATAATAGAGTCGAAAAGTACCACTACATATATTTTATTAGAGTTGATATGTGATAATTTTTCTACGGCTCTAGCGAGTACCCAATCATTTGCTCTAAGATTAGGAAGCATACTATCTCCTTCGATTTGAAAACCTCTATAGGTCGAGTTTTTAAACTGTGGAATCGGAAACTCAAAAGCAGGTAATTGTTTATACCAACTCGTATCGGCTACATTCTGAGGATATCCTGCTGCAGCTTTTGCGTTGACAAGGATAATATTCTCAGATTCTTCATTGGCAAGACTGATCACTTTTGGAGAACAATCCTTTGAACTGTAATCCAAATACTGAGGTTGATTCTCCTCGTATAGCCATAGAGGGTTTATTCCAAATTCTTTGACAATTCGCATTAATCCACTAGCGCTCAATTCACTTTTTTCTCTTTCGATATCAGCTGTAGTCTTGGCATCACCTATGAGTTGCCCAAAACTATCCTGAGTCAAACCCAGCTCTTTTCTAAGTGTAATAAATCGTTCTATGATCATTGTAATGTAGTATTTGTATAAAGATATAATTATTTGGAATATTTCCAAAATATTAATTCGGAAAATTTCCAATACACTCTATGAAATACACTAAAACAAGGATGAGATTTACTTTCTTTTGATTATTTAAAATAGTAAATTGCTAGCTTGAATATGGATAACACTAACAACACTATTACAATACAGGGAGCGAGAGTTCACAACCTAAAAAATATCGATATCGATATCCCAAGGGAACAACTTGTGGTAATCACAGGACTCTCGGGAAGCGGAAAGTCTTCTCTGGCTTTTGATACCATCTATGCCGAAGGTCAGCGTCGTTATATAGAAACCTTTTCAGCCTATGCAAGGCAGTTTTTAGGATCATTGGAACGACCAGATGTGGATAAGATTGATGGCCTATCTCCTGTGATTGCCATCGAACAAAAAACAACTTCTAAATCTCCTCGTTCTACTGTTGGAACCATTACAGAAGTCTATGACTTTTTGAGACTTTTGTTTGCAAGAGCCTCAGATGCCTACTCATACAATACTGGAGAAAAGATGGTTTCCTATACTGATGAGCAAATTCAAGAGCGAATAAGCGAACGTTATTTAGATAAACGCATCAGCATTTTAGCTCCGGTGATTCGCTCTCGTAAAGGACATTACAGAGAACTTTTTGAACAAATTGCCAAGAGAGGATTTCTAAAGGTACGAGTTGATGGAGTCATTATGGATATCGTTAAAGGAATGAAACTCGATCGCTATAAGACACACGACATCGAAATTGTCATCGATCGAATTGCTGTTTCGAAAGACGCTGCTACTGAGAAACGACTCTCAGAAAGTATCTTAACTGCTATGAGTGAAGGATCTGATCTTTTATTGGTACTCGAACAAGAAAGTCAAGAAATCGAATTTTTTAGTAGAGACCTCATGTGTCCTAGCACTGGAATATCCTATCCTGTTCCAGAACCCAATAGCTTTTCATTTAACTCTCCAAAGGGAATGTGCCCAAAATGCAACGGTTTAGGGCATCATTATGAAATAAGTTTAGACAAGGTCATTCCTGATGAACAACTCAGTATAGAGGAAGGAGGAATTGAACCTTTGGGTAAAAAAAGAAACACTTGGGCCTTTAAACAACTAGAGGCGATTGCACTTAAGTACCAATTTGATCTCAGTACTCCTATTGCTAAAATACCTGAACAGGCGATGAATATCATCCTCTATGGTGGTAATGAATCCTTTGAAGTATTTTCAAAAACAGCAGGGGTATCCAAATCCTATAAGATTGACTACGAAGGTATTTGCAATTTTATACAATCACAGAGTGATGATGCCCATACATCGACCTTGAGACGTTGGGCTCAAAACTATATGGATAAGACTTTTTGCACAAGTTGTGAGGGAAGTCGACTTCAAAAAGAAGCCTTGTTTTTTAAATATCAAGGCAAGAATATAGCGGAATTAGCTGCAATGGATTTGGTAGATCTCAATGAATTCATCCTTAAATCTGAATCGAATTTAAAAGGTGATCAAAAAATCATCGCTCAAGAAATTCTCAAAGAAATAAAGGCGCGACTGAGTTTTCTATTAGATGTGGGATTGAATTATTTGAGCCTTAATCGAAGCTCAAAATCACTGTCTGGTGGAGAGGCACAACGCATTCGCTTAGCTACTCAAATAGGCTCTCAATTAGTTGGAGTGCTCTATATACTAGACGAACCTTCGATTGGACTACATCAACGTGACAATAACCGATTGATACGTTCATTAAAATCACTTCGTGACCTAGGAAATTCCGTCTTAGTCGTAGAACACGATAAAGATATGATTCTCGAAGCGGATTATGTAATCGATATTGGACCTCATGCAGGAAAACACGGTGGAGAAATCATCTCCAAAGGAACTCCTAAGGAATTACAAAAAACCAAGACCACTACAGCAGCTTATCTGAGCGGATCTAAGAAGATTGAGATTCCAAAGATTCGCAGAGAAGGAACTGGCCAATCATTAGTTCTTAAAGGCTGTAGAGGAAACAATCTCAAGAATATCGATGTACTATTTCCACTGGGTAAATTTATCGGTATAAGTGGAGTTTCAGGAAGTGGAAAATCTTCCCTGATCAACGAAACCCTATACCCTATTTTAAATGCACATTTCTTTAATGGTGTTAAAAAACCTTTAGAATACGATACAATTGAAGGTTTGGAACATATCGATAAAGTGATCGACATCAATCAATCACCTATTGGTAGAACCCCAAGATCAAACCCAGCTACCTATACAGGGGTCTTTAGTGAAATTAGAAACTTGTTTGCCAAAACCATAGAGGCTTCCATACGAGGCTACAAACCGGGTAGATTTAGTTTTAATGTTGCAGGTGGAAGATGTGAAACTTGTGCTGGTGGAGGGCTTAAAGCCATTGAAATGAATTTTTTACCAGACATTTATGTCCCTTGTGACGAGTGCTTTGGAAAGCGTTTTAATAGAGAAACCCTAGAAATTAGATATAAGGGTAAATCCATTTCTGACGTTTTAGAAATGACTATTGACGAAGCGGTTTCATTTTTTGATTCCATCCCAAAAATTCACAGAAAACTAAAGACCATTCAAGATGTGGGTCTGGGCTATATTTCATTAGGTCAACAATCGACTACGCTATCAGGTGGAGAGGCACAACGCATAAAACTCGCAACTGAATTGTCAAAAAAGGATACTGGCAATACTTTTTATATCTTAGATGAACCGACTACTGGACTTCATTTTGAAGATATTAGAGTCCTGTTAGATGTTTTGCAAAAGTTGGTCGACAAAGGGAACACAGTGGTGGTAATCGAACACAATCTCGATGTGTTAAAAGTTGTTGATCACCTTATTGACATAGGTCCTGAAGGCGGTAAATACGGAGGAGAATTAGTAGCAGAAGGAACCCCTGAAGAAGTTGTAAGCTCCAAAAAGAGTTATACAGCACCCTTTCTAAAAGAAGAATTAAAAGCATAAACAATGACAAACGAACAAAGTAAAAAATGGAATGAGACCAAGACCAATGATTCCTGGGCACTCTTTAAAATCATGGGGGAATTTGTCAATGGATTTGAAGAAATGGGGCTTATCGGACCCTGTGTCTCCATATTTGGATCAGCGCGTACCAAAGCAGGTACCGCTGAATACGAACTAGCTAGAAATATCGCTTATGAAATTGCCAATGTTGGTTTTGGAGTCATTACCGGAGGTGGGCCTGGTATTATGGAGGCAGCAAATAAGGGGGCAAAAGAAGCTGGAGGTAAATCAGTAGGGCTTAATATTGATTTACCATTTGAACAACACGATAATGCTTTTATCGACAAAGAATACAATCTCCATTTTAACTATTTCTTTGTTCGTAAGGTTATGTTTGTCAAATACGCCCAAGCCTTTGTAGTAATGCCAGGTGGATTTGGAACCTTGGATGAACTTTTTGAAGCTATTACTCTGATACAAACTCAAAAGATTGATAAATTCCCTATTATTTTAGTGGGAAGCTCTTATTGGAAAGGTCTGATGGATTGGATTAAAAATCAATTGTACGACAATGATAAAATTAGCAAAGACGATTTGGAATTAGTGTATCTAGCAGATACTCCTATAGAAGTCATATCGCATATTGAACAATTCTACGAACTTAAAGACCACAGTCCAAACTTCTAATTCATTGAAAAAAACTATAGCTTATAATATCATTACAGTACTAGTTTTACTGTTTTCTATCGCTACATTGCACGCTCAGCACACCAATGAGATTATAGCTAAGATTGACACTGAGAATCATTTAATCAATATTCAGCAAACATTTAGTTTTCAGAATTCAAGTGATGATCCCTTAAATGAACTCTATTTTAACGATTGGAATAACGCCTATAGTTCTAAAAATACGCCATTAGCAAAGCGTTTTAGTGAAGAATTTAAAAAGAGCCTCCATCTGGCTAGCAATAAGGATCGAGGATTCACCTCTATTATTGGAATTATCGATGGCAATTATCAAAAACTCAGTTGGGAACGTTTGGATTCCTATGATATCATAAAGATTGACCTCAGAGAGGCCGTACAACCTAGTGAAACAGTCAAACTTATTCTTACCTATACGGTGAAGTTACCCCATGCTAAGTTTACCTCTTATGGACACTTTTCAAATGGATCATACAATCTCAAAGACTGGTATCTCTCCCCTGCTATCTATAGTGAGGGAGACTGGCTGCTCTATTCTAACCTTGATTTACAAGACCTCTACACGGGTGTAACCAATACGGTAATCAATTTTGTATACCCTCAAGATATGAGTCTAAACTCCAACTATTCGGAGATTAAATCGAGAGTGTTGGATGGACAACAATGGGTTAAACTCGTAGGAAATCGTCAAAAGGGAGCTGAGCTCTTTTTGGAACCCGTGAATAGTTTTAAAAGATATCAGTTGAAAAACACGGTTTTGGTTACCGATTTGATCAAAGAAAAAATGGATCAAAAACTCGTTGGAGAGTCCTTAGATCGAGTTATTGATTTTATCTACGACAAATTGGGTCCCTATCCCCATGATCAATTACTGATCACCTCAAAAAACAACGAGCGCTATCAAATATATGGTCTTAACCTCCTGCCGAGCTTTTTAAGTCCCTATTCAGAATCTTTTGTTCTAGAGCTGAACTTACTAAAAACAACGCTCTATACGATGTTTAACGAGAGTTTCTTTATCAATCCTCGAAAAGAACAATGGGTCAACGATGCAATTGTCAATTATTTGATGATTCGCTATGTTGAAACCTATTATCCGGACACTAAATTATTGGGTAGACTAGCTGATTTTAAGATATTAAAAGGCTTTTATGCCAGTCAGATAAAATTTAATGACAAATACGCCTTACTCTATAATTATTCGGCTCGAAAAAATCTCAATCAAGCGCTGCTGACCTCTAATGATTCTCTGATTAAGTTCAACAATCAGATCGCCAATAAATACAAAGCAGGATTGGGATTGTCTTACTTATCTGAATACCTAGGTGATTACAGTTTGGATCAGTGTATTGAAGAGTTCTACAACACCTATAAACAGTCTGAAATCTCAGGGGATTTGTTTAGAGAAGTTTTGGAAAATTTTACTCAAAAAGACATCAGTTGGTTTTTTGAGCAGTATATCTTTACCAACAATAAAATCAATTTTAAAATTGACAGAGCGCGTACCAAATCCGACAGTACAGAGATTCGTATCAGTTCGAACAAAAACAACAAATTACCCATTTCTCTCTTTGGATTAAAGAAGGATTCCATCGTATTTAAAAAGTGGATTACGCCTCAACAACTCAATAAAAAACTTTTGATTAAAAGTGATGATATTGATCGTGTAGTGCTCAATTACGACCATAAAATTCCTGAAATCAATCCCAGAGATAATTGGAAATCGGTCAATGGTTTTCTATCGACTAACAGAAGGCTTCGAATGACCTTTTTTAAAGATATTGAAAACCCTTATCGTTCGCAGTTGTTTTACTTCCCTAATTTGAAATACAATTTGTACGATGGGTTTACCCCAGGAATGCGATTACACAATAAAACACCCCTCGACAAGGCTTTTGAATTTAGTTTCTACCCTTCTTATTCCTTAGCCACCAATTCATGGGTTGGTTTTGGAACTGCCAATTACAATAAGTATTACGAAAAGCCAAAGCTGTACTATACGAATTTCAGCATCGGTTATTCTAGTTTCCACTTTGATCGAGATGCTCGTTATTCCACCTTAGTTCCAATTTTCAGCATGGGCTGGAGACCTTCTTATTTGAGAAAAAACAAAACAAATGTGCTTTATATGCGCTATGTTAACGTCAACAGAGAATACGATAAATCATCGTTAAAACTAATGACACCTAATTACGGTGTATTCAATATAGGCTATGGAAGTCTCGATAGAGATGCTCTGAATTACTTTAAGTGGAAGGTCAATTCTGAATTTTCAACTGATTTTTCTAAACTGAATTTTGAAGTAGAAACTAGAAAGCTATACGACAATAAACAGCAACTCAATTTTAGATTGTATCTGGGAACCTTTTTGCACAACAATACCGATGGAAACTTCTTTAGTTATGCATTGGATCGACCAACAGATTACCTCTTTGAATACCCTTATTTAGGGCGTTCTGAAGAAGAGGGTATTTACTCCCAACAGCTTATTATTGCTGAAGGAGGTTTTAAATCAAAATTGTCAAATCCCTATGCCAATCAGTGGTTGGGAGTTGCTAATACCAGTCTTAATGTCTGGAGATGGATCGAATTGTACAACGATGTAGGTTTTGTAAAAAACAAAGGATCTCAAGCTAGATTAGTCTATGATTTTGGAGTACGAATGAATTTGGTTACCGATTATTTAGAGCTTTATTTTCCACTGTATTCCAACAATGGATGGGAGCTTACTCAAAATGAATACAGTTCTAAAATAAGGTTTGTAATCGCATTAAACACGAAGACTCTTTCAGGACTTTTGAAAAGACAGTGGTTTTAGAGCCCTATTTTTTGCAAATCCTCTGAAATAAAGGTAATTTTGTAAAAATTCCAAACATACATGAAACTAAACCCAGAAAAGCAAAAAGAACTTTCCTACAACGAATTCAAAGAGCAGATCATCTCTGATTACAAAACTGCTTTTTTAAGCAGAGAATGTAGTTTACTTGGGAGAAGGGAAGTCCTTACTGGGAAGGCTAAATTTGGAATTTTTGGAGATGGTAAGGAATTACCTCAGTTAGCAATGGCACGAGCCTTTAAACCCGGTGATTTTAGATCGGGTTATTACAGAGATCAAACCCTGATGATGGCTTTGGGACTCTATACACCTTTAGATTTATTTCACGGATTATACGCAACTACTGATATCAGTAAAGAACCCATGAGTGCTGGTAGACAAATGGGAGGACACTTTGTAACCCACTCAGTAGATCAAAATGGAGAGTGGAAAAATCTCTCACAGCAGATGAATTCAAGTGCTGATTTATCTCCTACTGCTGCTCAAATACCTCGTTTACTTGGATTAGCACAGGCTTCAAAGGTTTATAGAAATCACCAAACTCCAAATTCGCACCTCTTTTCAAATGCAGGAAATGAAATTGCATGGGGAACTATTGGTAATGCGAGTACATCAGAGGGTTGTTTTTTTGAAACCATCAATGCAGCTGGAGTTTTACAAGTTCCTATGGTCATCTCTGTTTGGGATGATGAATATGGAATTTCAGTTCCAGCAAAATACCAAACCACTAAATCATCGATTTCTGAAGTATTAGCTGGATTTCAAAGAACAGAAGAGAAAGATGGATTTGAGATCATAAAAGTGAAGGGATGGGATTATACGGCCCTGATTCACGCTTATGAAAATGCAGCTGATATAGCAAGAGAAAAACACGTACCTGTATTGGTTCACGTGGTTGAGTTAACCCAACCACAAGGACATTCTACTTCAGGATCTCACGAGCGTTATAAATCCAAAAAGCGTTTGGAATGGGAAGATGAGATGGATTGTAATAAACAATTTCGATCTTGGATTCTCCAGCACTCTATTGCGACAGAGGAAGAACTCGAAGGCTATGAAAAAGAAATCAAGCGAACTGTTCGAAATTCGAAGCGACAAGCTTGGAATGAATTTTTAGCTCAACACAAGGATTTAAAAGAAGAATTGGTTTTAAAGCTTACAGAGGCTGCTAAATCTTCTACAAATAAAGTTTTTATCGAAAAGATCAAAAATGATTTAATCGCCTTAGAAGAACCCATTAAAAAGGATTTAATATCCAAGGCAAGAGAAGCGATTCGTTTTATGATTGGAGAAGAATCTGATGCCAAGAATGCACTTGCTCTTTGGATTAAAGATTTTATAGCAAACACCCAACCTGCTTATAGTTCTCATTTGTACAATGAAACAAAGTACAGAGCGACTGCTGTAGAAGCTATTCCTCCTCAATACGATGCAGATTCTCAAATGGTCGATGGACGATTAATTATCAGAGATAATTTTGACAAACTCTTAGATCAACATCCTGAATTGCTCATCTTCGGTGAAGATTGTGGTAAAATTGGTGATGTAAACCAAGGTCTTGAAGGACTGCAAGAAAAATACGGAGAGATTCGTGTCTCTGATACTGGTATTAGAGAAACTACTTTAGTTGGACAAGGTGTTGGGATGGCTTTAAGAGGTTTACGTCCAATTGCTGAAATACAATACTTAGATTACATACTCTACGCGATTCAAACTCTGAGTGATGATGTGTCTAGTCTGCATTACAGAACCTTTGGAAAACAAAAGGTTCCTTTGATTATCAGAACTAGAGGACATCGTTTGGAGGGAATTTGGCATTCAGGATCTCCAACAGGTGGAATGGTACACTTTTTAAGAGGGATGTGTATCCTCTCCCCTAGAAATATGACGGTAGCTGCAGGTTTTTACAACAGCCTTTTAAAAAGCGATGATCCTGCAATTGTTATTGAGAGCCTTAACGGATATCGACTCAAAGAAAAAATGCCATCGAACCTCGGAGAATATACCGTTCCTATCGGTGTAGTTGAAACCCTTAAGGAAGGTAACGACATCACAGTAGTGTCTTATGGTTCCACTCTTCGAATTGTTGGAGAAGTTGCTCAAAAACTCTTGGCTGTCGGTATCGACATAGAACTCATCGATGCGCAGAGCTTAGTACCATTTGATTTGGATCATCAAATTGTGGAGTCTGTTAAAAAAACCAATAGATTAGTGGTGATTGACGAGGATGTTCCAGGTGGATGTTCTGCTTATCTCTTACAAGAAATTCTTGAAAAACAAGGAGCTTATAATTATTTAGACTCCAAACCAATGACGATCACTTCTCAGGCGCACAGACCTGCATATGCATCCGATGGAGATTATTTCTCAAAACCAAATGCTGATGAGATCTACGAAAAGCTCTATCATATGATGCACGAAGCTGATCCTTTGAGTTTTCCGAGTATTTATTAGATTTTCAAAAAGAATTTATATATTGAATTCAAATCAATACAACAGCTATGAATACATCAAGTTTTAGATCCTTTGGATTACTTCTCTTTAGAGTTGTAATTTCAGCTTCTATGTTGACTCACGGAAGCTCAAAGGCTATTAAATTACTCAATGGAGATTTTAGTTTCGCAAATCCTATTGGAATTGGAGAATTACCAACTTTAATTCTTGCTGTGATTGCAGAAGTTATAGCTCCTATTTTTATCATCGTAGGCTACAAAACTCGATTGGCTACCATACCGGCAATAGCTACCATGTTTGTAGCAGCATTCATTGTTCACTTAAACGATGGATTTGGAAAACAAGAGCTTTCTGTGATTTATTTGGTGAGCTTTTTATTGATTAGTATCCTTGGACCTGGTAAAATCAGTATTGATAAGTCCTAGAGGATTTTATAGATCAATTCTTTTAAAAGGTCTTCATTGCTCATTTGGTAAGAACCAACCCCTTTTCCTTTGAGATCCATTTCACGAAGTGCTTTGAGTATTTTACTTACTTCTTTAATCGGATAGTGATGGGCTGCAGTAGTAAATTCACTGACAAAGAATGGATTAATTCCCAATGAACTCGCTACGTTTTTTGGAGAGTGATCACTTAAACTGTGATATTGCATCAGTTGCGAAAAGAAGGTATGTAAGATACCAATGGTGACCACAAAGGGGTGCTCTTTAGGATTTTGATAGAAGTATTGAACAATTCTGAAAATCTTTTCAATATTGCGTTCAGCAAGCGATTTCTTTAGCTCAAAAACATTGTAATCTTTAGAAATACCAATGTTTTTCTCAATAACTTCTGGGGTTATTTCAGAACCTTTTTCGAGTACTAAGGAAAGTTTTTCCAATTCTTTGTCAATCTTAGAAAGATCGGTCCCTAAATATTCTGCTAACAAATGAGAAGCAATCGGAGAACACATAAAGCCTTTCTTTTGAGCATTGGTTCGAATCCAATTGGGGACTTGATTGTCATAGAGTTTCTTTGTGTCGAGAATTACTGAAGATTTTACAAGGGATTTGTACAAGGCCTTGCGTTTATCTAACTTCTTATTTTTATAGGCGATTACTAAAATAGTAGAGGGTTGTGGCTGTTCTGCATAGCTGCTCAATTGATCAATTTCTCTTGAGAGGTGTTGTGCTTCTTTGACCATCACTACTTGATAATCTGCTCCCATCGGAAATTGCTTTGCCTGATTTACAATTTGATCCAACTTGGAATCCTTTCCGTAAAAAACCACCTTATTAAATGCTTGTTCGTGTTCTTGAAGCACACTATTTGGAATAAAGTCACATAGCTTATCGATATAATAAGGCTCATCACCCATTAAAAAATAGATGGGCTTGAAGTTTTTGTTTTTTATATCTAAAGCAATTTTATTTACTTCTTCCATTTAAAATGTTGAAATTTGTAGTATGAATCAACTGAATTTACCCAGTGTTGACTTTCGTTTCAAAAATAGCGAAAATAAAACCTATATCTTTGATATCATCCGTAAAAAGTTTGTGATCTTACAAGCTGAAGAATGGGTACGTCAGCATATCGTTCACTATCTAATACATTACAAGAACTACCCTAAAAGTCATATTAACGTCGAAAAAAAACTAGAAGTCAATCAAATGACCAGGCGTTATGATATCGTTGTATTTGATAAAAATGGAGGTATTGAACTTTTAGTAGAATGCAAAGCTCCTACAGTTGAAATCACTCAAGAGGTTTTCGATCAAATTGCTCGTTATAATCTTTCGTTAAAATCCAATTATCTAATGGTGAGTAACGGTTTAAAACACTATTATTGCCAAATCAATTACGAGGAAGAAAAATACAGTTTTACACCTGAAATTCCTGATTTTAAAGCTTAATTTGCAGCTCATTGAAAACAGCTATTGTCATACTCAATTGGAATGGTGCAACCCTTTTAGAGCGGTTCTTACCCTCTGTGGTAAAACTCAGTAAGTCAGCTCAAATATACGTTGCTGATAATGGTTCCACTGATCATTCTAAGGAAACAGTTGTTGAATTATTTCCTAATGTCAAATGGATTCAACTCGACAAAAATTACGGGTTTGTAGGTTACAATAAGGCTCTTGAAAACTTAGAAGAGGACTTATTTTGTTTGTTGAATTCTGATATCGAAGTAACTGAAGGATGGTTAGAGCCAATTGAATTGTTATTCGAACGACAAGAGGAAATCGCTATTGCACAACCTAAAATCCTAGATTACAAAGACAAGACACGTTTTGAATACGCAGGTGCTGCAGGAGGATATTTGGATTTCTTTGCCTATCCATATTGTAGAGGAAGAGTATTTCAGTATTTGGAAGAGGACAAGGGGCAATACGACGATAGCAGACAGGTGTTTTGGGCAACTGGAGCCTGTATGTTTGTTCGCTCCTCTGTATTTAAATCCTTAGGAGGATTTGATTCGAGTTATTTTGCTCATCAAGAAGAAATCGATCTTTGTTGGAGAGCCAACAATCAAGGCTATCAGGTTTACTATATTGGATCCTCTCAAGTATATCACTTAGGTGGTTCTACTCTGAGTAATATGAATCCCAAGAAAACCTTTTTAAACTTTAGAAATTCACTCTTTAATATTCTAAAAAACCTTCCCCTACTTCATGCCCTAGTAATCGTATTGTCGAGATTGATACTTGATGGAGTTGCTGGAATCGTCTTTCTGTTACAAGGCAAAGCAAAACATACCCTAGCTATTATTAAGGCTCATTTTAGCTTTTATTATCACGCTAAATCCATCTATAAAAAAAGAATCAATTCCAAGTCTAAACCTCATTATTACAGGCACTTTTCAATCGTTTACTCCTATTTTGTTTTGGGTAAAGAAAAATTTTCTGATTTAACCAAACTTTGACTAACTTGCATAAGCTTTAAAAACCCTATTAATTATTTAAAATCACTATGAAAAAGGCACTATTCGGATTATTATCACTTAGTCTTCTGGTTACTTCATGGGTACCTCAAAAGAAGTATGCTGAATTAGAAGCTCAAAACAGAGATGTTCAATCATTGTTAGACGCAGCTACTGTTAAACTTAACAGTTGTATGGAAGACACAGCTCGTTTAAAATTATTAGAAGATCAAAACGCTTATTTAAAAGCCAATAATCAAGAACTCATCAATAATTTAGGATCTTTAACTACGCTTACTTCTAAAGGAGCTGATAACCTTGAGCGTTCGTTAGAAAGTCTTAAAGAAAAAGATTTAACCATTAGAAAATTAAACCAAGCAATCACTAGAAGAGATTCTGTAAACCTCGCTTTAGTTCAATCCCTTAAAGGTGTTCTCGGTAATATCGATGATGAAGACATCGAAATCGACGTTGAAAAAGGAGTTGTATTTGTTTCTATTTCTGACAAATTACTTTTTAACACTGGAAGCTATGTAGTTTCACAAAAAGCTAGAGCTGTCTTAGAAAAAGTTGCTAAGGTTGTTAATGACAAACCAGATTTCGAATTTATGGTAGAAGGTCATACAGACAAACGCAGCTTTGCAAAAGGAGATTTAGTTGACAACTGGGATCTCAGTGTCAAAAGAGCAACTTCAGTGGTTCGTATCTTACAAAACGATTACGGTGTGAATCCAGCTCGTATGACTGCAGCAGGACGTTCACAATACATTCCAGTATCAAAAGATGATTTAGCTAGAAACAGAAGAACGAGAATCGTAGTTCTTCCGAGAGTTGATCAATTCTACGATATGATTGAAGAAGGATTAAAAGATGTAGCGATTAACTAAGCTACACTTTAAATAACTTTAGAAAAGCAGCATTCACCATGCTGCTTTTTTTTTATCATAAAATGCTATTGATGTCACCCTTGCCCTCTCTGATCACCTCTGGTTCATAAGTCGTGAGATCCACAATTGTAGAGGGAATATTTCCACCAAAACCTCCATCGATAATTAGATCGACTTGATTTTTATAATTGTCGTAGATGATTTCGGGATCTGTGGTATACTCAATGATTTCATCCTCATCATAGATAGAAGTTGTTACTATAGGGTTTCCAAGCTTTTTGAGTATTGCTTGAACGATTGAATTGCTACTGATACGTATACCTACTGTTTTTCTATTTTTAAAGTTTTTAGGAAGATTATTACTCCCTGGAAGAATAAACGTATAGGGACCTGGTAAGGCTCTTTTGATTAATTTAAAGGTACTTCCATCCATCTGCTTGACATAGTCGGAAAGATGGCTAAAATCTTCACATACAAAGGACCATCGATTCTTTTGAAGTTTAATACCCTTAAGGCGAGCAAGTTTTTCGAGTGCTTTGTTATTGGTAATATCGCAACCCATTGCATAAACGGTATCGGTAGGATAGATAATCACACCACCATTTTTGAGAACATCAACTACTTTTGCAATAGCTTTCTCATTGGGATTTTCAGGATATATTTTTACAAATTCCGCCATTATTCAATAATCGTTAATTGAGCAAAACGAAGTAATAACTTTTTAGTACCTCCTGTTTCAAATTGTATTTCAGCCTTTTTATCAGTACCCATTCCTTCCAAGTTAAGAACAATTCCGTTACCAAAACGCATATGTTTTACTTTTGTTCCTTCCTGTAGTTCTAAATTCAAAGCACTGTCTTTCTTTTCTTTAGGGTTTGCAAGACCAGGTTTTAATTTGCGAAGACGCTTGAGTTGTTCTTGATTAGGCTTGTGATGAGTCGGTGGTGTACCTGGAGTGGGCTTGGTTTGTCGTAGCTTTGATTTATCGACCTCTCCAAATATATCAGCATCGATCTGTGGTTTATACCTGTAATTGCTTTTAGGTGTTAAATAATTGAGATAGGATTCGTCAATCTCTTCAATAAAGCGACTCGGTTCACAATCGATTAGATTACCCCATCGGTATCTGGTTTGAGCATAGGTAAGGTAGGCCTGTTGTTCCGCTCTTGTAAGAGCTACATAAAACAGTCTTCGCTCCTCCTCTAATTCACTTCGAGTGTTCATACTCATTGCAGATGGAAAAAGGTCTTCTTCCATTCCAACGACAAAGACGACAGGGAACTCCAATCCTTTGGCTAAGTGAATCGTCATCAGGGCAACTCGGTCATCGTCAGAGGTGTCTTTGTCCATATCTGTAGCTAAGGCAACATCTTCAAGAAACTCCGATAGCTTACCATCTTGACCATCCACTTCTATTTGTCCATTGACAAAGTCCTGAATACCGTTTAAAAGTTCTTCGATATTTTCGAGTTTGGCGATCCCTTCAGGAGTACCATCTTTTTTAAATTCTAAGAACAATCCTGTCTTTTTAACTACCTGCTCTGTGAGTACAAAAGCATCAGCAGTACTATTAGTCAATTGAAAACTCTTAATCATGGTTACAAAATCATTGAGTTTTCTTTTGGTTCCTGCATTGATATTGAGATCTTCAATTTTATCAGCATGCTCCATCACTTCAAAAATGGACTTTTTAAAGTGATTCGCAGCAAGGGATAAACGATCGATAGTCGTCTGACCGATTCCTCTTGCTGGAAAATTGATAATACGCTTTAAAGCCTCTTCATCACTGGGGTTTTCAATCACTCTTAAATAAGCGAGAACATCTTTGATCTCTTTGCGCTGATAAAAGGATAGACCACCAAAAATCTTGTAGGGAATATCTCTTTTTCTAAGGGCGTCTTCAATCGCTCTCGATTGTGAATTTGTTCTGTAAAGCACTGCAAATTCACTGTTGGATCGCTGTTGTTGCATTCGACCTTCGAAGATTTGTTCTGCAACAAAGCGGCCTTCTTCTGCATCAGTAACACTACAGTGAACACTGATGGGTGATCCGAGTGCATTATCGGTCCAAACCTTTTTTTCGATCTGATTTTTATTGTTAGCAATGACACAGTTAGCAGCCTCTACAATGGTGTGACTCGATCGGTAGTTTTGTTCCAATCGATACTGTGCTACATTGTCGTAATCGCGTTGAAAGTTGAGAATATTACTGATGTTAGCTCCTCTAAATGAATAGATACTCTGTGCGTCATCTCCAACCACACAGATATTTTGAAAGCGATCTGCAAGTGCTTTGACAATTAAATACTGTGAGTGGTTGGTATCCTGATACTCATCCACTAAGATGTATTTAAATCGATTTTGATATTTGGACAAGACCTCAGGAAAACGAGTCAACAGTTCATTGGTTCGAAGTAATAAATCATCAAAATCCATAGCTCCAGCCTTAAAGCAACGATCGACATAATTCTGATAGATATCACCCATTCGTGGTCGTTTGGCCATGGCGTCTGCTTCTACTAGCTCAGGATTGTTATAATAAGCTTTTACCGTAATCAATGAATTTTTGTAGGAAGATATACGCTGCTGTATTTGCTTGTATTTGTAAACATCCTTATCGAGCCCCATTTCTTTGATAATCGATGCGATAAGGCGTTGAGAATCTTGAGTATCGTAAATCGTAAAATTAGAAGGATACCCTAAATGATGACCATCGACACGAAGTAATTTAGCAAAGACCGAATGAAAGGTTCCCATCCATAAGTTTTTAGCTTCAGAACCCCCTACTATAGAGGAAATTCTGTTCTTCATTTCACGTGCAGCCTTATTGGTAAAAGTCAGTGCAAGTATATTAAACGAATCTACTCCCTTAGACATCAAATAAGCAATTCTAAACGTCAGAACTCTAGTCTTTCCTGAACCCGCTCCAGCAATTACCATTAAAGGTCCATCCTTGTGTAGGACTGCCTTTTGTTGTGCTTCGTTAAGTTGTTTGATATAATCTTGCATGGTGCCTGTTTCAGAGGGTGAAAATAACTATTTAAATTCAGTCCTAAAAAACATTGTGCTAAGGAGTTATAAACATTCTTTTAGCACTTCATTATTCATCTGATTTTTATATATTTAAACTTCTTAAAATTAAACCCAATGAAAAAACTACTACTTGCTTGTATCTCAATGAGCTTTTTATCTGTGCAAGCTCAAAATCAAATTGCTGAAAAAGACTATCAGTCATTAGAACAAAAAGTGATTGATTGGAGAAGAGATATACATCAAAACCCTGAACTCGGAAATAGAGAATTTAAAACTGCCGCTAAAATTGCTACTCACCTTAGAAAATTAGGAATTGAAGTAACCGAAAATGTAGCTCATACAGGAGTTGTTGGTCTTTTGAAAGGAGATCATCCTGGAAAAGTAATTGGTCTTAGAGCCGATATCGACGCACTTCCTGTTACTGAACGAAATGATTTACCTTTTAAATCTACTGTAAAATCGACTTTTATGGGGAATGAGGTAGGTGTTATGCACGCCTGTGGTCACGATACGCATACTGCCATTTTAATGGGTGTTGCCGAAGTTCTTTCAAAAAACAAAGACAAAATTCACGGTACCGTAAAATTCATATTTCAACCAGCTGAAGAAGGTGCTCCTCAAGGAGAAGAAGGTGGAGCAGCACTGATGATCAAAGAAGGAGTTCTTAAGAATCCTGAAGTTGATGCCATTTTTGGTCTTCACATCAATTCACAAACTCCAGTGGGAATGATTCGCTATAAGCCCGAAGGAACTATGGCTTCTTCTCAACGTTTTGTCATTGATGTCAAGGGTAAACAATCACACGGTTCACAACCTTGGGGAGGAGTTGATCCTATTTTAATCTCAGCTAAAATCATCGATGGATTACAAACTATTATCAGTAGAGAAACCGAGCTCACCAAAGAAGCTGCAGTCATCACTGTTGGTAAAATCACCTCTGGTGTTCGTTTCAATATCATCCCAGAATCAGCCCAACTGATAGGTACTATCAGAACCTTGGATTACGGAATGCAAAAGAAACTCAACGATCGAATGATTGAAATGGTTCAAACCATAGCAAAAGCTTATGGAGGGGAAGCGACCTGTACTATTGCTGATGGAACCTCAATCACCTATAATGACCCCGCACTTGTAGAACAAATGTTACCGACAATGAAACGCGTTGCAGGAGCAGACCAAGTAGTGCTACAAAAAGCGGTTACAGGAGCTGAAGATTTTTCATTTTTTCAGGATGAAATACCTGGTTTTTACTTTTTCTTAGGAGGAATGACTCCTGGTACGACAGAGTCTTATCCACATCACACACCTGATTTTAAAATTGATGACAGTGGACTCTTATTAGGAGTTAAAACACTTTCTGAAATGAGTCTTGATTACTTAAATAAATAGAAAAGATTATTTAAAAAATAGTACAAAAAGACTTAAATATATAGTTTAAAGAAAATAGATGATTTAATCTACTTTCTTTAAAATTGGAGATGAATGTGTATCAAAACGATTCTTTGCATATTCATATCCTTGCGTCCACCATTCTGACATCAGTTCTTGATTAAAAACCAATGAATTTTCTGTCAGTTGGGTGGGCGTATAATACAAGTGCAAACTCACATCATTGTGTTTTGCCGATAAAATTCCCTCTGAAATATCGTGTTGTTTTACTTGATCTACTAAAAACCCAAAGATATTCATCATCAGAGAAAAGGGGTTTTTTCCAAGAACGCGATTGTGTTTCATTTGCTCCGATTCAAGGATGACCACATCTACTTCCTTTGCTCCTCTTCGAATGGCTTCTCTAATGGGTACAATACTACCGAGTCCACCATCTCCGTATTCAAATCCGTTCTTTTCTACCAGTGACATAAAAGGAATATAGTTCGATGAAATCCAGATCCAATCGACAAATTCCTCATAGGTATAATCTTTAATTGACTTGTACTCTACTCTATTTCTAGAGAGGTTGGACACTGATACAATTACCTCCTTGCCAGATTCAATAATTCTCTTGTGGTCTTCCTCAGAAAAATACCTTTTAATGGTTTTTCTTAGCGATTTACTCTCACCAAAAGTCCTTCTTCGTTTAATGAACTGTAAAAGAGTTGTCAAATAATTGATCGATACGTATTCACGGTCGTCTTTTTTTCTGACAATAAATGGATTGACACTAAAAATATCAGTTTGTTTGACATTGGTATAGGCGTGGTGAAGTTTGTCAATGCCTCCTAATGCTAATTGCGGAATGAGTAAGCTTCCGGTAGATGTTCCAACTAAAATATCGTATGACCTACCCTGCTCTTGCATAAGAAATTGAGCAACTCCTCCTGCAAAAGCTCCTTTACTTCCTCCACCTGAAATAACTAAAGCTCTCATTTTATTTGGTCTTATATCAAATTTAGTTGTAAATATGATAAGAAACAACAATAGAGGGAATTCTCTTGATTTGTAAGAGTAGATATTCGTATTTTGTGGTCATAAACTCAATATATGAATGTTTTTCAGACGCCATTAACGTATCTCAAAGGAGTTGGACCCAACCGGTCTAAAACCTTGGCATCTGAATTAAACATTCACACTTATCAAGATTTATTGCATCTATTTCCCAATCGCTATATCGATCGTACGCGTTTTCACAAAATAGCAGAACTAGAACAATCCAGTGCTGAAGTTCAAATCATCGGAAAAATCACTGATTTAAAAAAAGTACCTCAAAAAAAAGGAGAACGATTGGTGGCTACCTTTGTCGACGAAACAGGAAGCATGGAACTCGTTTGGTTTCGAGGGATTAAATGGATTGCTCAGCAGTTAAAACCCAACCAAGAATACGTTGCCTTTGGGCGTGTCAATTGGTTTAACAGTGTCTATTCCATGCCACATCCTGATTTGGAACTTTTAGTTGAGCATGAAAAGGGTTTTCAAATCAGTATGCAGCCCATTTACCCAAGTACTGAAAAATTGAGCAATGCAGGAATCTCCAACAAGGTCATTTCAAAGATGGTGTTGGAACTTCTCACTAGTCACGGAAATGAAATTGCAGAGACACTATCTTCTGAAATTATCGATCAGCAGAAACTGATGTCTCTTGAGCGAGCAGTGAAGCAAATACACTTCCCTAAAAACTCCAAGTATTTAGCAGCAGCTCAGTACCGTTTAAAGTTTGAAGAGTTTTTCTTTATTCAATTACAGCTTCTCGCTAATAAGATGAAGCGAAAACAAAAGATTAAGGGCTATCCCTTTAAGATTGTCGGAGAGAGTTTTAATAGCTTTTATAAAGATCATCTTCCTTTTCCTCTGACCAATGCTCAAAAGAGAGTGGTTAAAGAAATTAGAAGCGATATGGGGTCGAATGCCCAAATGAACAGACTCTTACAAGGTGATGTAGGTTCAGGTAAAACAATTGTCGCTGTTCTTTCGATGCTTATTGCTATCGACAATGGATTTCAGGCTTGTTTAATGGCTCCTACAGAGATTTTAGCAGAACAACACTACAACGCTATCAAAGAGCTTTTGAATGCAATTGCTATAGAGGTTCGCTTCTTGAGCGGATCTACTTCAAAAGCGGAACGAACCTCTTTAGCTGAAGGATTAAAAGACGGATCAGTTCACATTCTAATCGGAACTCATGCGCTCATTGAAGATACCGTTGTTTTTAAAAACCTAGGATTGGCAGTTATCGATGAACAACACCGTTTTGGTGTCAAGCAACGCTCCAAACTCTGGAGAAAAAATCAATTGCCACCTCATGTACTGGTTATGACCGCAACCCCTATTCCAAGAACCCTTGCGATGAGTGTTTACGGAGACTTAGACAGTTCGGTGATCGATGAAATGCCACCAGGTAGAAAGGAAATTAAAACTGTTTGGCGTTCGGATCGCAACCGATTAAAAATCTTTGCTTTTCTCAAGGAAGAGATTAAAAAGGGAAGACAGATCTACATCGTATATCCATTGATTCAAGAATCAGCTGCCATGGACTATAAAGATCTGATGGATGGATATGAGAGTATTTCAAGGTATTTTCCGTTACCCGATTATCAAATATCGATTGTTCACGGTAAGATGAAATCTGAAGACAAGGCCTATGAAATGGATCGCTTTGTCAAAGGTCAAACTCAGATTATGGTAGCAACAACCGTCATTGAAGTCGGTGTTAATGTTCCCAATGCCTCGGTAATGATCATCGAGAGCGCAGAGCGTTTTGGTTTGTCACAACTACACCAACTTCGAGGAAGAGTTGGTCGTGGAGCTGAGCAGAGTTATTGTATTCTCATCAGTGGTGATAAGTTATCTTCGGATGCTAAAACCAGACTAGAAACCATGGTTCGAACCACTGATGGTTTTGAAATAGCAGAAGAAGACCTCAAACTAAGAGGACCAGGTGATATAATGGGAACTCAACAGTCTGGTGTTTTACAGTTGAAAATTGCTGATGTGGTCATGGATAAAGACTTATTGATGCATGCTAGACAAATTGCATCAATTTTGTTAAAAAACGATCCACTACTAAGCGATAGTAATAACCAACCTATTAAAAATGCTTATAATCAGATAGTTAAGCATAAAAATATTTGGAATTATATCAGTTGAACATCGTAATATTATAGAAGTTAATTAGACAAAAACTGTTTAAAAATTCTTAATTTTACAGCTTCTTATACGCAAAGAATTATAGCATAAAGACTTATGAAAAAAACATTATTTGATAAAGTTTGGGATTCACATGTTGTGAAATCGATTGAAAATGGACCTGATGTGTTGTTTATCGACCGTCATATGGTTCATGAAGTGACTTCTCCTGTTGCCTTTTTAGGATTGAACAACAGAGGAATTAAAGTGAAGTATCCAGAGCGTACATTCGCTACTGCAGACCACAACACCCCTACTATTAATCAACATTTACCAGTAGAAGATCCTCTTTCTGCCAATCAATTAGCTGCATTAGAGGCAAATGCAAAAGAGCACGGTGTATCTTATTGGGGATTAGGACACGAGAAGAACGGAGTAGTTCACGTTGTTGGACCAGAATACGGTATCACACAACCTGGTGCTACAATTGTTTGTGGTGATTCACATACTTCAACTCACGGAGCTTTTGGAGCTATTGCTTTTGGAATTGGTACCTCGGAAGTTGAAATGGTACTTTCTACTCAGTGTATCATGCAACCTAAGCCTAAGAAAATGAGAATCAAGGTCGAAGGAACTCTTAACAAAGGAGTCACTCCTAAAGACGTTGGATTGTATATAATTTCAAAATTGACTACTTCTGGTGCTACTGGATACTTTATCGAGTACGCTGGTCAGGTATTTGAAGATATGACTATGGAAGGTCGTATGACTGTGTGTAACTTATCGATTGAGATGGGTGCTCGTGGTGGTATGATTGCTCCAGATCAAAAGACATTTGAATATATCAGCGGTAGAGAATTTACTCCTAAAGGAGCTGATTTAGAAAAAGCACAAGCATATTGGGATACACTTTATACAGATGAAGGTGCTGAATTTGATCGTGAGATCACGTTCCAAGGATCAGATATTGAACCGATGATTACTTTTGGTACGAACCCAGGTTTGGGAATGGGTATTTCAAACTCCATCCCAACTGCTGCTGATTTAGACGCAGCTGAGGCTAGTTACAAAAAGTCTCTTGACTATATGGAATACCACGAAGGTGAAGCAATGCTCGGTAAAAAAGTGGATTACGTATTTATCGGTAGTTGTACCAATGGTCGTATCGAAGACTTTAGAGCTTTTGCATCTGTAGTTAAAGGAAGAAAAAAAGCAGATCATATCACAGCATGGTTGGTTCCAGGTTCTCACCAAGTAGAAGCTGCAATTAAAGAGGAAGGTCTTTTAGACATCTTTAATGAAGCAGGGTTCGAATTAAGAGAACCAGGTTGTTCAGCTTGTTTAGCGATGAATGATGATAAGATACCAGCTGGAAAATACGCAGTGAGTACTTCGAACAGAAACTTTGAAGGACGTCAAGGTCCTGGATCTAGAACGATGTTAGCGAGTCCATTAGTAGCGGCAGCAGCTGCAGTAACTGGTGTAGTAACAGATCCTAGAGAATTAATTTAAAAAGCGATTACAATGGCATACGATAAATTTACAGTATTAGAATCGACAGCAGTTCCATTACCTATTGAAAATGTGGATACTGATCAAATCATCCCTGCTCGTTTTTTAAAGGCGACAGAACGCAAAGGTTTTGGTGATAACTTATTTAGAGATTGGAGATACAATTCTGACGATAGTCCAAAGAAAGAATTTGTTTTAAACAACCCTACCTACTCTGGTAAAATCCTCGTTGGAGGTAAAAACTTTGGATCTGGATCTTCTAGAGAGCACGCAGCTTGGGCCGTATACGATTACGGATTCCGTTGTGTGGTATCTAGTTTCTTCGCAGATATCTTTAAAAACAACTGTTTGAATATTGGAGTATTACCAGTTCAGGTAAGTCCAGAATTCTTAGATGAAATCTTTAAAGCAATTGAAGCAGATCCTAATGCAACACTTACTGTTGATCTACCAAATCAAAAGATTAGCTTAAATACTACAGGTACTTCTGAATCTTTTGAAATCAACGATTACAAAAAAGGAAATATGCTCAACGGATTTGACGATATCGACTATTTGATGAATATGGGTGAAACTATTTCTGAATTCGCTGAAAACACTCCTTTATAATTAAATTCCACCCATGGCATTAAAAAAGCGCAAGGTTGAAATTATGGACACCACCCTAAGGGATGGTGAACAGACCTCTGGTGTTTCTTTTTCTGCAAAAGAAAAATTAACTCTTGCGAAACTATTACTCGATGAGATCCAAGTCGATCGTATTGAAGTAGCTTCAGCGCGTGTATCAGAAGGTGAATTTCAGGCAGTAAAGGACATTTTAGATTGGGCAAATGAAACCAATCACCAAGATAAGGTTGAAGTTTTGACTTTTGTCGATGGTGGTGTTTCTATCGATTGGATGGTAAAATCTGGAGCAAAAGTTCAGAATTTATTGACTAAGGGATCTCTAAATCACTTAACACATCAACTCAAGAAGACTCCACAACAACACTTTAATGAAATTACTGATGTGATTCAGTTGGCTCAAGAAAAAGGGATTAAAACAAACGTTTACCTTGAAGATTGGTCCAATGGAATGCGCAATAGCAGAGAATATGTCTTTGAATTCCTCAGCTTTTTAGCAACTCAAAAGATTGAACGTGTGTTACTTCCTGATACTCTTGGAGTGTTGACTCATACTGAAACATATGAGTTTATAGCTTCGATTGTTTCTAAGTATCCAAATCTTCGTTTTGATTTCCACGGACACAATGATTACGATCTCAGTGTTGCCAACGTTATGGAAGCGATTAAGGCGGGAATTAGCGGTGTCCACCTTACTGTAAATGGTATGGGTGAACGTGCTGGTAACGCTCCACTTGCGAGTGTTGTCGCTGCGGTGAATGATTTCTTACCTGAAATTGAAATAGGAGTTAAAGAGAAATCACTCTATCAAATCAGTAAATTAGTTTCTGCTTTTTCTGGTATTGTGATTCCAGCAAACAAACCAATTGTAGGTGATAATGTATTTACGCAAACAGCTGGTATACATGCAGATGGAGATTCTAAGAATAACCTTTACTTTAATGATTTATTGCCAGAACGCTTTGGTAGAAAACGCCAATATGCTCTAGGTAAAACTTCAGGAAAGGCCAATATTGTCAAGAATTTACAACAGCTAGGTCTAACACTTAATGATGAGGAACTCAAGAAGGTAACTCAACGCATTATTGAACTCGGAGATAAGAAAGAACGCGTTACAAAAGAAGATTTGCCCTATATCATTTCTGATGTACTCGACAGAGGAAGTGATCTTGAAAACGTTCATATTGAATCCTATGCACTTACACATGCTAAAGGATTAAAGCCAACAGCTACTGTTTCCATTTGTATCAAGGACAAATGTTATGAAGAAACAGCAAATGGTGATGGGCAGTTTGATGCCTTTATGAATGCCATAAGAAAGGTGTACAAAGAAGAAAAATCAGAATTACCCTTACTAATTGATTACGCAGTGCGTATCCCACCTGGTTCGCATTCAGATGCCTTGTGTGAAACAATCATTACTTGGTCAGACAATACGAAAGAATTTAAGACCAGAGGTATTGACACGGATCAAACCGTATCGGCTATTAAAGCCACAGAAAAAATGTTAAACATATCATATAAATAAAATTCGATTATGAAATTAAATATTGCCTTACTTGCAGGAGATGGTATTGGACCAGAGGTTATTGACCAGGCCGTAAAAGTATCGGATGCAGTAGCTCAGAAATTTGGACATGAAATCAACTGGCAGCCAGCTTTAACAGGAGCTGCAGCTATTGATGCAGTTGGAGAACCTTATCCAGATGAAACTCATGAAATATGTGCCAATGCAGATGCTGTATTATTTGGAGCTATTGGTCACCCTAGATTTGACAACGATCCATCAGCAAAAGTAAGACCAGAGCAAGGACTCTTAAAAATGAGACAAAAATTAGGTCTTTTTGCCAATGTAAGACCAACTTTTACTTTTCCTTCATTAATCGATAAATCACCTTTAAAAAGAGAGCGTATCGAAGGAACTGATTTAGTATTCCTAAGAGAATTAACTGGAGGTATCTACTTTGGTGAAAGAGGTAGGAAAGACGATGGAAATACTGCTTTTGATACTTGTACTTATACAAGAGAAGAAGTACAACGTCTTGCAAAGAAAGGTTTTGAACTCGCAATGAAGCGTTCTAAGAGACTTTGTTGTGTTGATAAGGCCAACGTATTAGAATCTTCTAGATTGTGGAGAGAGACTGTTCAAGCAATGGAAAAAGACTATCCAGAAGTAGAAGTATCTTACGAATTTGTAGATGCAGTAGCTATGAGGCTCGTTCAATGGCCAAATGACTATGATGTTCTCATCACAGAAAACTTATTTGGAGATATCTTAACCGATGAAGCTTCTGTAATTTCTGGATCGATGGGATTGATGCCATCAGCATCTCTAGGAACTAAAACTTCTTTATTCGAACCAATTCACGGATCCTATCCACAAGCAGCTGGAAAAGATATCGCGAACCCACTAGCAACTGTATTGTCTGCAGCAATGATGTTTGATCAATTTGGTCTTGCAGATGAAGCTGAAGCAATTAGAACTGTGGTTAATAAATCATTAGCAGAAGGTGTAGTAACTGAAGACTTATCTGAAGGAGCTAAAGCCTATAAAACATCTGAAGTTGGAGATTGGCTAGCAGCTAATATCTAAACAGGTACCAAACCAACTAAACAATGAAAAAGCAGCCTTAGGGGCTGCTTTTTTTATTTGAACATTTTCTAACTTCAATTAGAGTATATAATCCGTATTGATAAAGTTAGAAGCTCTAGATTCGATTAAATCATTTAGAATTTTATTGTTAGCCTCAGAATCTTTAGAAGCTACAAAGGTTCTGATAGAGAACGATCTAAGTGCATCGTGCACACTTAGGGTCGCAACTGCTGAGTCTTTTCTACCTGTAAATGGATAAATGTCTGGTCCTCTCTGACAAGCAGAATTGAGGTTTACTCTACACACTAAATTGACAAAAGTATCGATCAGCGGTGCAAGCGTATTTACATCGGATCCGAATAAACTCACTTGTTGTCCGTAATTGGATTCTGCCATATCGTTGAGAGGTGTTTCTATATCAGTAAAAGACAAAATAGGAACCACAGGTCCAAATTGTTCTTCTTGATAGACTCTCATGTCTTTAGTAACAGGATACAATACTGCAGGCCATATATAATTATCAAAGCGCTCCCCTCCTTTTTGATTTAATATTTTAGCTCCTTTAGCAGTCGCATCATCGATGAGTTCTTGGATGTAATCTGGTTTATCAGCTTCTGGAAGTGGTGTTAAGAATGATCCTTCTTCCCATGGATTACCAAATTTTAATTGATCTACTGCCTTAGTGTATTTTTCTAAAAAAGCATCTCTAATGTCTTGGTGAACATAAATGACCTTAAGAGCCGTACAACGTTGTCCATTAAACGAAAGACTTCCGCTCACACACTCCTTAACAGTGAGATCTAAGTCAGCATCTGGCATAATAACCGCAGGGTTTTTAGCTTCTAATCCAAGGACTAATCTGAGACGATTCTTTTTTGGATGACTCTCCTGTAAGGCATTAGCAGACTTTGAATTACCAATAAGTGCTAGTACATCAACTTTTCCAGTTTCCATGATAGGACTCGCTAGTACTCTACCCCTACCAAATACAATATTGACAACCCCTGCTGGAAAAGAACTAGCAAAAGCTTCTAAAAGAGGCGTAATCAACAATACTCCTAGTTTAGCAGGCTTGTAAATGACAGTATTTCCCATGAGGATTGCAGGTATTAAAAGTGCAAATGCCTCGTTTAATGGGTAATTATAAGGTCCTAAACAAAGTACTACACCAAGAGGTCCACGACGAATATGAGCATTAACACCCTCATATTGTTCGAACTTTGCAGCGTCTCTATCGATGTTTTTGTAATCTTCAATAGTATCGTAAACATATTGAACGGTACGATCAAATTCTTTTTCTGAATCAGGAAGTGATTTACCGATTTCCCACATGAGGAGTTTAACGATTTCATTGCGTTTGGTTTGCATTTGAGAAGCAAATTCTTCCATGCAAGCAATACGATCTTTGGTTCTCATAGTTGGCCATACACCTTTTCCCATATCATATGCTTTACATGCAGCATCCAAAGCGTCTAAGGCCTCTTCTTTTGTAAGCTCTGGATAAGAACCTAAATAGGTAGGTTTGTAATCATCTGTAGTCGATATGGTAGAAATAACCTCTTGTTGTGGACCATCCCACTTTTTGATCTGCCCACCAATCAAAAAGCTTTTGTGCTCTATTGGTTGTGGTACAAAATCTTTTGGTATTTTATTATTAATCATTTGGTTTCATTAATTTATTACATCAAATATACTCTTAAATATCGATAAGAGGAATCGATGTATTTATAGAATTTTATCCAATTAGTATACAGAAAAGCCCTGAATGTAGAAATTCAGGGCTTTTGAAGATAAATTGTTGTATTTTTTAAACAATAGGCTTCATTGCTGTCATTGATTCTCTCAAGAATTCACCTACAATTTCTACTGGGTGATTTCTGATAATATCATTGATTTCAACTAACTTTTGATTTGAAACTGCATTGTCCTTACCAGCTCCATAAGCTGTACCGATAACATCAGTTTCAACTTTAGTCATAAAATCAGCAAGTAACGGCTTACAAGCGTGATCGAATAAGTAACATCCGTATTCAGCAGTGTCAGAGATTACTCTGTTCATTTCAAATAATTTCTTTCTAGCAATGGTGTTAGCGATAAGAGGAGTTTCGTGAAGTGACTCGTAATAAGCAGATTCATCGATAATTCCAGAAGCAGTCATCGCTTCAAAAGCTAATTCTACACCAGCTCTAACCATCGCAACCATAAGAACTCCATTGTCGTAGAATTCTTGTTCAGAAATCTCTACATCACCAGCAGGAGTCTTTTCAAAAGCAGTTTCTCCTGTAGCAGCTCTCCATGAAAGAAGATTAGCGTCATTATTATCCCAGTCAGCCATCATAGTAGATGAGAAAGTACCATCGATAATATCGTCCATATGCTTGTTAAAAAGTGGACGCATAATGTCTTTTAATTCTTCTGAAAGTTCAAAAGCTTTTATTTTAGCTGGATTTGAAAGACGATCCATCATATTAGTGATTCCTCCGTATTTCAATCCTTCAGTGATGGTTTCCCATCCGCATTGAATTAATTTAGAAGCATATCCAGCATCGATTCCCTTTTCAACCATTTTGTCAAAGCAAAGAATAGATCCCGTTTGTAACAATCCACACAGAATGGTTTGTTCACCCATTAAATCTGATTTTACTTCAGCTACAAATGAAGATTCAAGAACACCAGCACGATCACCTCCAGTTGCAACAGCATAAGCTTTAGCCTGAGCTAAACCTTTTCCTTCTGGATCATTCTCAGGGTGAACAGCAATAAGAGTTGGCACCCCAAATCCTCTTTTGTACTCTTCTCTAACCTCAGAACCTGGAGATTTTGGAGCTACCATGATAACAGTAAGATCCTCTCTGATCTGCATTCCTTCTTCAACGATATTAAAACCGTGAGAATAAGAAAGAGTTGCTCCTTTTTTCATCAATGGCATTACCGCAGATACAACACTTGTGTGTTGTTTGTCTGGAGTCAAGTTGATTACTAAATCAGCAGTAGGAATCAAATCCTCATATGTTCCTGCTGTAAATCCATTTTCAGTTGCATTTACGTAAGAAGCTCTCTTTTCATCGATAGCTGCTTGTCTTAATGCATAAGAGATATCCAATCCTGAATCTCTCATGTTTAACCCTTGGTTAAGCCCTTGAGCTCCACATCCTACAATAACAATTTTCTTTCCTTTTAAAGCCTCAACTCCATCTGAAAACTCTGAAGTCTCCATAAATCTACATTTTCCTAACTGATCGAGTTGTTCTCTTAAAGAAAGGGTGTTAAAATAATTCGCCATTTTTATAAATTTTAATTTAAATCTTCATATTTTTTTAATAGTTCTGTAATGGGCATTGCTTCCTTAGATACAGCAATACGACCAGATCTTACAAACTGCAATATACCAAAAGGAGCTAATAAATCGTGTAATTCATCTACTTCGTGTCTTCTTCCTGCCTTAGCAATCACAAAATAGTCTCTAGATACTGTAACGATTTGAGAATTGCTCTCTTTGATAATATTTTGAATTTGACGCTCATCAAATAACAAATGTGATGCTACTTTAAATAGAGCGGTTTCTTGATAGATGATCTCATCATCTGTATGAGCAAAAGCTTTGATCACTTCGATCTGCTTTTCAATCTGTCCTACAATATTTTCAACCCATTTTTGAGTTGTAAAAACTACAATAGTAAATTTTGATACCGATGGAATTTCAGAAGCAGACACATTGAGAGATTCAATATTGATATGCCTTTTTAAAAAGATACCTGAAATTCTATTGAGTAAACCTACGTGGTTTTCAGAATAGACCGAGATTGTATACCATTTTTTTTCCATTGTCTTAATTTATGAAAGTCTAATATCTGAAACTGAACATCCTGAAGGAATCATTGGGAATACATTTTCTTCCTTGGTTACTTTTACTTCGAGAAGGTATGGGCCTTTGGTGTCTAACATTTCTTGAATAGATGACTCTAGCTCAGATCGTTCCTTTACACATTTGGAAGGAATATCGAATCCATGTGCAATCTTAACAAAATCAGGATTGTCCATTACAGTTGAAGCGTAACGTCTGTCAAAGAACAATTCTTGCCATTGACGTACCATCCCCAAATGTTCGTTGTTTAAAATAACGATCTTCACTCCTACTTTTGTTTGGAAGATGGTTCCTAATTCTTGAAGGTTCATCTGAAATCCTCCGTCTCCCATTATTGAAATCACTTCTCTTTCTTCAGCGCCTAATTTAGCTCCGATTGAAGCTGGCAATCCAAATCCCATGGTTCCTAATCCTCCGGAGGTAATATTCGATCTTTTTGTAGTCGATTCAGCATAGCGACAAGTCATCATTTGATGTTGTCCTACATCAGTAACCATCACAGCTTCATTGTTAGTTGCTATATTAATTTTATGAATCACTTCAGCCATGGTTAATGGCCCTTCAGTTGGTTGAATGACATGATCAATAATTTGAGATTGTTCAATTGCTTTTTTAGATTTAAAAACATTCATCCAATCTTCGTGATTGGCCTCATTAAGTAGAGGTAAAAGCGCTTCTATGGATTCCTTAGCATCACCTAGTACAGCAACATCTGCATATACATTTTTATTAATTTCAGCCTTGTCTATATCAAAGTGAATAACTTTAGCTTGTTTGGCATAGGTTTTTAAATCTCCTGTTACACGATCGTCAAATCGCATTCCAACTGCAATAAGTAAATCACATTCGTTGGTGAGTAAGTTTGGAGCGTAATTTCCGTGCATTCCTACCATTCCCACATTGAGAGGATGATTTGTATGTAAAGCAGACTTCCCTAAAATAGTCCATGCAGCAGGAATATTAGTTTTTTCAACCATTTGCTGAAATACTTCCTCTGCTTCACTGATCACAACACCTTGTCCAAAAACGATCATCGGTTTTTTGGATTCGTTGATCAATTTTGCAGCAGCTTGAAGTGATTCTTCACTTGCTACTGGTTTTGGAGTATAGGAACGAACCACTTTACAAGGCTCATATGAAAAGTCAAACTTATCAAATTGAGCGTTCTTAGTGATGTCGATTAGAACAGGGCCAGGACGTCCAGATCTCGCTATATAAAATGCCTTAGCCATGATCTCAGGAATTTCTTCGGCTCTGGTAATTTGGTAATTCCATTTGGTTACCGGAGTTGAAATTCCAACAATATCAGTCTCCTGAAAAGCATCAGAACCCAATAACTCTCTAGTTACCTGTCCAGTGATACAAACTAAAGGAGTAGAATCTATTTGAGCATCAGCAATACCAGTAACTAAATTGGTAGCCCCTGGACCTGAAGTAGCAACACAAACTCCTACTCTACCATTGACTCTTGCATATCCTTGAGCAGCATGTGCAGCTCCTTGCTCATGTCTTGTTAAAACATGGTGTAATTCCTTTTGAAATTTGTACAATTCATCGTAGAACGGCATTATTGCACCTCCTGGGTAACCAAATAACATATCCACACCTTCTTCTAAAAGACAGTGTATGATTGCCTCTGCTCCACTTATATTATTGATCTGTTTAGCCATGATTGTTCTTTTAAAACTTATCTGTCTTAAGTTTAATATCCTTAATATATCTCAAAAGTACTACTTATTAGTTGTCTCAAGTGCCTGCCTCAAAACAATCAATTACTTTCAAAAAAAAGCGATAAT
>Ga0181564_10000242_pt1 | contig 45285 bp, 45 predicted proteins | sample 011ome_24_FD_134512 | JGI IMG/M metagenome (GOLD analysis project Ga0181564, IMG submission 134512) | Coastal salt marsh microbial communities from the Groves Creek Marsh, Skidaway Island, Georgia - 011513CT metaG (megahit assembly) | ecosystem: Environmental > Aquatic > Marine > Intertidal... | reverse complement strand
TTTTGGATCTTTTCTGTCGATAGAAACAGACCCGCCATTTCTTAAATTGTATGAAATACTAGGAATTCCTTTTGCTAATTCTTTTTTCGCTACAAACTTAGGTCGATGTGCTCTGAACTTCCAAATAAGCGTGGGGATGTCCCACATACTTTGGTGGTTGCAGATAATAATAATAGGAACATCTTTGGGTAGTTTTTTAAAGTTGTGAAAGGAATAACGAACACCTAAAATATGTAACGCTTTCATTAACCAAAAGTTGAGTGCAAATACTGTTTTATCATGCGATTTTGCTCCAAAAATATTTCTAGCAATAACTTGAATGGGATGAAAAAGAGCTAATATCAAACCAAAAACGATAAAAAATATAGGGGTTAATATTGCTGACAGGAGTATTTTCACACAGCAAAGTTAATGGCATAAAAACATAAAATATTGTCTTTTAGAAGTTAATCGACTAACGCAGGTTATAGGCAGAAGAGTAAACGGTTAATGCAGATAAAAGAGATAACCTTTTCTCTAGCTGGATATCCCAGAACAATTAATTGTTTTGAAAATGTATTAATCCCTTAACTCAGTTAGAAAATATAACTAGTAGAATGTAATGAGAATACAGATGAATAAATTGCGCTGAAATACAGAAGGTGGTGTAAAAAAGCGCTGTTTTACCTGGTGGACTATAGGTTAGTAGGAATTTATTTTTTATCCTTTAAAGTATATGCTACTTTTAAAGCATCTTCGTTTCTTAATTCTTCTTGCACATTTTTCACAATACGCATATTCACTTTTTCATCAATTTTAAAGTTATTGATTACTTTGTCCCAAACCTCACTTAAATCTCCGCCCCTTCTTTCAATTAAATACGCTCTAATAGCACTCATGTCTGGCGCTAATGCATCATCAACTTGGACCCTATATCCAGTTCCATAATTTTTATTTGAAGGCTTCCCTATCCAATAATAAATTTGATCTGTACGTCTGTCCAATTTTGTAATTTCTGTCGCAAGGGGAGCCTTTACAACAACCTTAGTGTCCTTCTCTTTGAATATTGTCGTTACAATAAAAAAGAAAAGCAACATAAATACAATATCAGGCAATGATGCTGTCGATATTGCTGGCTGTGATTTCTTTTTTCCTTTTGAAAACTTTGACATAATTTCTAATTAATTTACCCTTGCGAGTTTTTAGATTTTGCTTTCATGATGCGTTTAGGGTATACAGCTCTCAAGATTTTTACTTTCGCCTGATCCTCGGGAACTTTACTTTTCTCGATCTTATTATAGGGAATTCCAAATTTTGCTAAGCATAATTCAGCTCTTAGCTCATTGATACCGGCCATAATTTCATTCAATACAGAAACATAAGTTTTAAAACTTGTCGCATTGTCTAACTGAATGGTAATCATTGCTTTATCGCTAATTTCATTGTACGTTCCAATTGCATCTACAACCTCTTTCTTAATTTCCCAGCGCTTTAGAGTATCTGCATATCTATTGTCGTCAGGATATTGGGCGCTTAATACTTTGAATTTTTCAATGTACTGATTTGCCATTGACTCATTTATCGGTGTCAATTTTGGCCAAATAGTAGAATTAATAGGGTGTACATAAAACTCTATTACTTTATCTTTAATATCTTCTATTTCTGCTCTATTTCCTTCAATCAAGATTTGATCGTTTTTATTTGCAAGGATTTCCAGTACGTTTTCCTTCTTTACTAAAGGAGGATCAATTACATCGTCAATTTTCTGCGGCAACCTTTCTTCCAAAACCTTTGGAAAGTTCATCGTGGTTGTAACCAAGAAGAAGATCAATAGCAAAAACGCAATGTCTGCCATCGAACCCGCATTTATCTCTTCTAGCTCTCTTTTTGCCATTTTCTCAATTATTACTTAAACATCTTGATCACGGTTCCGCCTATCCAGCCCAATAAAGCAACTCCAACTAAGATAACCGTAGATGTTAATGCCGCACTAGCAAACTGCCAGTTTCCTTCTGTGAAGGATCTATCCTCGTCTGCAACACCTTTTAAGGTTTCGGCTGCAACGTATTCTTGCGGAACATCTGATCCTGCCGTGGCATAGATTATTAATATAAAACCAACAACACCTAAGATTCCAGCCATATTTATTGCTGCCTTCTTAGCATCAACTGTAAACAAATATCCTACCGATGCAACTACTAATAATATAGTAAAGTAGAAAATATATTTTGTAAAGTCAATAACCAATGAAACAGCCGAAAACGTAGCTTTCTCTTTTTCCGTTTTGATTTCTTTTGCTGTGTCCCTGAGCCATTGATCCAAGTCTAGTTGGCTCATAGAATTTTGTAAGTTTTGGGCCTTAGCTTTTTGAATGGCTAGTTGTTCTAACTCAATGTCGCTCATGTTTCCTGGGTCACCGCTCATGACAACCGAAATAGTAAAAAGAGTTCCCAATAATATAATAAGACCCATTACACTTTTGAGTACAATATTTTGAATTTTATTATCCATGTTCAAAAGGATTAAATTAATACGTAATTACTTATTTGTCATTTCGTGTTTTAACAAAATATCTACCATTGATATAGACGCGTCTTCCATTTGGTTAACTAATCCATCAATTTTGGAAACAATGTAGTTATAAAATACTTGCAGAATCATTGCTACGATCAAACCAGAGACTGTTGTAAGTAGGGCTACTTTAATACCACCTGCTAACTCAGCTGGCTCTGCCTCACCTTTTGTTTCAATAACGTTAAACGTATCAATCATACCAATTACAGTTCCCATAAAACCAAGCATTGGAGCTAATGCGATAAATAAGCCAATCCAAGAAAGTCCTTTTTCTAACAATCCCATTTGAACACCACCATAAGCGATAATTGATTTCTCAACCATTTCAACACCTTCGTTGCTTCTTTCCAAACCTTGGTAAAAAATGCTTGCAACAGGTCCTCTTGTATTTCTACAAACTTCTTTTGCTTCTTCAACACCTCCAGACGCAAGGGCAGCCTCAATGCTTTCCAATAATTTTTTCGTATTCGTTGTTGCAAGATTTAAGTAAATAATACGCTCTATACAAAGTGCTAAACCTAATATTAATGCAATCAATACAAAAGACATGAACATTGGTCCACCATCAATAAAGTATTTCTTTATTGTTTGAGAAATATCAGGATCCTCTTGAGCTAATTCAACTGGCTTACTCTCTGCCTCTGCTTTAGCCAAGGCTGCTTCTTCGTCTGCTTTGGCTTTATCTGCCGCTTCTGCCGCTTCTACCTGAGCAAGTGAATCTAGTGCTACTGAGTCTGCTACTACAGCTGCTGAATCCGTGGGTTGTGCAGTAGCAATGTTAACAGTTCCGAATGACAACAATCCTGTAACAGCTATTAATGTGAATACTTTTTTCATGATGATTTATTAGTTTACTATTGTTTAAAATGGTTTTATTTTCTTTTTATTGCCAACTTTTCCTGAAGTAAATAGTCTTCATTATTGTTTACAAGGCGCCAAAATACAAAAAAATCTTATTGCACAATCTTTGTTTTTAGCAAAGGTTGAATTTTAATGGTAAGCGGATTGCTTATTTCAAGCTTTAGCAAGCAATTTTAGTGTTTCTTGATTAAGAAATCTCTCCGCAAAAAGGAGATAAAAATTTAGTTTTTATTTTTTCAGTACTTGTCTTACCGCCTAATAGCAGCATGAGTTTCGTTGTTGCCGCCTCAAAAGTAATATCCGCACCACTTATAACTCCAATTGCTTCTAAGCTATTTCCTGATTCATATTTAGATTGGTCTACTCCCCCTGCTTTACACTGAGTTACATTAACAATTACAACCCCTTTGTCAATGGCTTTTTTAAGCAGGCTTAAAAACCATTCTTCCGACATTACGTTTCCAGAACCAAATGTTTCTAACACTATAGCCTTCAGTCCAGGCGTTTTGATAAAATGGTCAACAAATTCTTTCGTTATTCCCGGAAACAATTTCAAAGAAGCCACATTTCTGTTAAAATTTTTAAAAACATTTAATTTACTTTCTGTTTTTACTTCCAAAATATTTCTTGTGTTGTATTTAATTTTAATTCCAGCTTCGGCAAGCAAGGGATAGTTGAATGAGTCAAAAGCTTCAAAATCTTCTGAATTCACCTTTGTGGTTCGGTTTCCTCTATAAAGATTATATTCAAAGTAAATAGCTACCTCAGGCACTAGAGGGTTATTTGCTTTTTTAGCCGCGGCAATCTCTATCGCTGTAATTAAATTCTCTTTTCCATCGGTTCGTATAGTCCCTATTGGCAATTGAGAACCTGTTAATATTACAGGTTTATTCAGGCCATACAACATAAAACTCAGTGCGCTTGCAGTATACGCCATCGTATCTGATCCGTGCAATATTACAAATCCATCGTAATCAGCATAATTATCTTCAATTATCTCTGCAATTCTAACCCATACCTTGGGATTCATGCTTGAAGAGTCTAATGGGTTCTCAAATGAAAATGTGTCAATCTCACATTCAAACTTATTTAGTTCAGGAACTTCTTTCTTAATTTGTTCAAAATCGAATGGCTTTAATGCTCTAGTTTCTGAATCCTTGATCATTCCGATTGTGCCACCGGTATATATCAATAAAACTTTTGTTCCTAACATGAGGCAAATCTAAATATATGATTTAACAATCCAAGTTGAAAATGGAAATAACAAAATTAACCCATCAATTCCACAAGCGTAAAAAAACTCTTTTCTTCTGTCATTAACTTGGAGTACTAACACTATTGACACCAAATAGACAGGTATTAAATAAACAGCTTCGTTCAATAAAGCGCATGAGAGTAGTCCACATAGAACTAATAGAGCAATCGCTGTGTATTTTGCAGCTTTCAATCCTATGAGCTGTGGAATTGTCTTTTTTTCGGGCTCATCGAAATGTAAATCCCTTATGTCAAAGGGTATTACCAATGCAAAAATATAAATGAAGTTGAGCACAAATATAGCCCAAGTGCCATATGCAGATAATTCTTGGTTTATATGGGCAGGAATTAAAACGGTTACAGCGGCCCAACTAGAAGCTATCAATATTATTTTTAGAAAAGGGATGTCTCGTAACGATTTAGGAAATAATTTAACTGCATAGAATAATGCTATTGAAATTAATGGCGAAAAATAAATAAGGTCATAAAATGAGAATAATGTAAAAAATAAATACCCCGAGAGACAAGAAGATACTACTATCAGCACAAACAAAAGCTTTATTTGCTTGTAAACCCATTGGTGCCTAATAGAGTTAATTCCATTGCCACTTGTATGTCTTATAACCCTTTGGAAACTATAGGAAAGTGCAGTTGCAAAAAATACAAGCAGAACAAGACTAGGGTTAACAGTCCATTCCATAACTAGAAAAGTATTTAATGTCAGAGCAGCTGCCCCTAAAGAAATCCAGATGTTTCCAAAAACAATTAACTCAACGATTTTTCGAATTATAACAATCAATGTAATCAGAGTTACAGGTTTAAAGCATAAAAACAAACAAAACCCATAGCTGACCCTAAAAGGCTTCCTACAAAAGAGGCTTTGATTCTTTTAAATTTTTTTACTTTGTTGAAGCCTTCAATGTATTCTTCGCTATTTAAATACTCAATAGCAGTAACGTCGCTCTTTTTTATTCTTGCTGTTAGCAAATTTACCCCGAAGGGAATGGACAAAGGAAAAAGAACTGGAAAAACAGAAGGGTCCCTTAAGAAAAATCCAGTAGGGGTTGGGGGGGCGCCATTGGCAATCTCTTTTTTGCTTGGCCCAAATTCATAAGTATCAAACGTTGTTGCCATAAAGCCAAGCAAGAAGCCTCCCAGTAAATGCCGTCGAACACCAAAGTTATCATGCGCATCCCTTTGCCCGTATATATACATTCTCATTCGATTCTCAGACAGAAAGTTGCCAATACTACTATCTTTTTTATACCAAACAGACTCTTCTCCATCTCTATCCGTGATTGAAAATATTCTATACTTATCGTAAGGAATTATTTTTTCTTTCCCGTTATTATTATGGGTTTTAAACTCTAATTTTAACTCTTTATCTGCAATAATTTCGCCCTTATCACTTTTGCCATTTATCAGTAATAATTTGTCTTGACCCCGGATATTGAAAAGAATCAGTAGAACAAAAGCTATGGTTATTTTCGTCTTCATTTGGTGCTATTATTTTTCAAATATAAGCAAAGAACAACCGCGTTTTGCTCAATGATTATAACATTTATGGTTTTTCTTGTTCAATATTACACATAGCGACATTTAATAAGCAGGTAAATATTTATATTTGCAGTCTCAAAATTATAGAAAGCATATGAAACCATTAAATTTTACGCAAAGACATATTGGACCAAGAGAAAGCGACATGAACAAAATGTTGTTGGAAATTGGATGCTCATCTATTGATGAACTTATAGAAAAAACAATACCTTCAGACATAAGACTGCAAAGAGAATTGTTGATTTCTGACGCGTTTTCGGAACAAGAATACCTGAAACACATAAAAGCATTGGGAGCTAAAAATGAGACTTTCAAATCCTACATTGGAATGGGGTATTATGGAACGCTTGTGCCCTCTGTAATATTGAGAAATGTATTAGAAAACCCGGGTTGGTATACAGCATATACGCCATATCAAGCAGAGATTTCTCAAGGTAGGCTTGAAGCCCTATTAAATTTTCAAACCATGGTTATGGATTTAACCGGAATGGAAATGGCCAATGCCTCTCTGTTAGACGAAGGAACTTCAGCGGCAGAAGCCATGATAATGTTTTTTCATAAAAGAAGTAGAGCACAGGAAAAAGCAGGTGTGAAAAAGTTTTTTGTGGCAGATACTATTTTTCCGCAAACAAAAGATATTTTAATCACTAGAGCTGAGCCATTAAATATCGAACTCATTTTTGGAAATTATGATGAAGTTACTCTTGATCACAGCTTTTTTGGAGCTATGATTCAATATCCTGATAGTAATGGGGAAATAATAGATTACACATCTTTTACTGAAAGAGCTCATGAGGTGGACGCTCATGTTGTTGCAGTTGCTGATTTGATGAGTCTTGCCTTATTGAAAGCTCCAGGAGAGTGGGGGGCAGATGCAGTTGTTGGAACTACACAACGATTTGGAGTTCCTATGGGGTACGGAGGACCACATGCCGCATTTTTTGCCTGCAAAGAATCCTTCAAAAGGCTGATTCCGGGAAGAATTATAGGTGTGTCTGTTGATAGCCAAGGAAATCAGGCTCTCCGAATGGCTTTGCAAACTAGAGAGCAGCATATTAAAAGAGGAAAGGCAACTTCAAATATTTGCACAGCACAAGCATTGTTGGCTGTAATGGCAGGAATGTATGCGGTTTACCATGGCTCTGCGGGTATAACAGCGATTGCAAATACTATTCATATCAATACCAGTCGACTAGCAAAGACCTTGAGCGAATTAGGGTATAATATTGTTAATGCCAATTACTTTGACACGCTTACTATTGCCACAGAGAAAGCAGGTGTTATTAAAAAAATTGCAGAAGCTAACCAAGTGAACTTTGCTTATGAAAGCGATGTTGTTAAGTTAAGTTTAGACGAAACCATAACTGAGGATGATTTGAATTTAATTACTTCAATTTTTAGCGAAGCCATCAATAAAAAAGGTGTTATTCAAGACGCTGAAGCTAGCATTCCCTCAAGTTTATGCAGAACAAGTGCTATTCTAGCACACGAGGTATTCAATAGGTATCATTCTGAAACAGAAATGATGCGCTATTTAAAAAGGCTTGAAAATAAAGATTTTTCATTAACACATGGAATGATTCCGCTAGGTTCTTGTACAATGAAATTAAATGCTGCTAGTGAGTTAATTCCCATAACGTGGCCAGAATTTGCAAATATTCATCCATTTGCTCCTGTGAGCCAGACAAAAGGGTATCAAGAAATATTTAAAGGGTTGGATAAGGACTTAAGCGAAATCACTGGATTTGCTAAGGTATCTCTTCAGCCAAATAGTGGAGCTCAAGGCGAGTATGCGGGTCTTATGGTAATTCGTGCTTACCACAAGAGTCGTGGAGATGACCATAGAAACATTTGTATTATTCCTTCTTCGGCTCACGGAACAAACCCTGCAAGTGCAATTATGGCGGGAATGAGTATCGTTGTCGTAAAATGTGATGAGCAAGGTAATATTGACATAAGCGATTTAAAAGAAAAAGCAGAAGAACACAAAGATAATCTCAGCTGCATGATGATAACCTATCCTTCAACGCACGGTGTATATGAAGAGGGAATTATTGAAATGACATCTATTATTCACGATAACGGAGGACAGGTTTACATGGATGGTGCCAACATGAATGCACAAGTAGGGTTAACAAACCCTGGAAACATTGGTGCAGATGTTTGTCATCTAAACTTACATAAAACATTTGCGATTCCGCATGGTGGAGGCGGCCCAGGAGCAGGCCCTATTGGAGTTGCGAAGCATTTAGCTGAGTTTCTGCCTGGTAGCCCGGTAATTGATTTTGCTGGGGATAATGCAATTACGGCTATAAGTTCTGCTCCCTGGGGCAGTTCATTGGTTTATTTAATTTCTTACGGTTATATCAAAATGCTCGGTGCGGAGGGTTTAAAAGAATCAACGGAAATAGCAATTCTAAATGCCAATTATATCAAGACGCGTTTGGAGGTAGATTTTGACATCCTCTACACAGGAAATAGCAATACTGTAGCGCATGAAATGATTTTAGACTGCAGAGGATTTAAGCAAGAAGCGAATATTGAAGTTGGTGATATTGCAAAAAGATTAATTGATTATAATTTTCATGCTCCTACAGTAAGTTTTCCGGTGGCCGGAACTTTAATGATTGAGCCAACAGAAAGTGAGTCCAAGGAGGAGCTAGATCGTTTTTGTGACGCGATGTTAAGCATAAGGCAAGAAATAAGAGATGTGGTTTCTGGTAAATTTCCGAAAGATAATAACGTTCTCGTTAATGCTCCGCATACGGCAAAAATGGTGATTTCCGACAATTGGGATAAACCTTATTCAAGAGAATTAGCTGCTTATCCAGAAGCGTATCTAGCTGATAATAAGTACTGGGTAACCGTAGGGAGAGTAAACGATGCACACGGAGATAGAAACTTAATTTGTAGTTGTGCGCCAATTGAAAATTACATAGAAGAAAAAGTCGTTTAAAGTGCAAATAACAACTACCAATGGTAAAATTTGGTTTATAAGATAATAATACTGAAATTTGCATACTATTAAAAAAATAAGCCAACAACAATCAAAATAAAAATTATGAAAAAAAATTACATTGGAATACTTGCTTTAGCATTGTGTTCAACGGGTATTGCCCAAAATGGTTTGTTTAACACAACACCATTGGTGCAAAAAACGTATAATGGTAACGCTATTCAAACAGCAACTCCGTTATATGAGAAAGGTGTTGAGTTATGGTCAAACGACATGAGTAATGCTGCGGAGTGGACTATTACTAACACTAGTGTTCCTTCAACAAACGAATGGTACCACCAAGATGGGTCAGATTTATCAACCCCTTCAACGGCTTTTGGCGATTTTGCATCTTCAACAGCGACTAATGGTTTTTTCATGGTTAACTCTGATGGTGCTCCGGGAAATCAAGATGGAGATGGAACACCAATCGTTACTGACTTAACAATTGCTACTCCTATAGATTTATCTGCAACAAATACGGTTACTGGACAAGCTGAAATGTTTGTTACATTGACTGTTGAACATAACTTCAGATGGTGGCAAGATATAAGAGAAGTTCATGTTTCTGGAGATGGTGGTGCTACTTGGACCCCTTTTCCTATTTCTGATGCAAACGGAAACCTTACAGGACTTCAGGATCAAAACACTGGTAACCCTGAAGTAACCACAGTAAATATTTCTTCTGTTGCTGGTGGTTCAAACAATGTTTTAATTCGTTTTCACTACGATGATCAAGATTTTTGGGGATGGTACTGGATGGTTGATGATGTTAAAATAAATGTGCAAGATGCTAACGATTTAGCTGAAGTAACTTCTTATTTTGGGTCAAATGGATTACCATACTATTCTATTCCTACTTCTCAAATAGCTCCTATTGATTTTTACTCTGTTGTTTCTAATGCTGGATCTGCAGATCAAACAAATTCTATTGTAACGGCCGATGTTAATGCAGGAACTTTTACTGGGACATCTGCAGGAATGACTCTTGCTTCAGGCGCAATAGATACATTAAATGTAACTACTCAATATACTCCTGCTGCTGCCGCGGGTAGCCACGCTATCACATATACTGTTTCTGCTGATTTAACTGATGATAGTCCTTCAGATAATGGAGCTACAGATTCATTTGAGATTGTTGCATCTACTGGAACTTATGGTCGTGACAGAGGAGTTTATGAAGGCCAAGGCGGTGGAGAAGATAATGCTACTCCTGGGGATTTTGCTTTTGAAGCTGGAAATACAACACAAATTTTTGCTGATCAACAGGCTTTTGGTATTGATGTAGTTGTTGGCTCTAATACACCAGCTGGAACAATCATTTACGGTAAACTATATACTGATGATGGCGCTGGAGGATTTCAGTACATTGATGAAACAGCTGAATATACAACAACTCAAGCTGATGCTGATAATAACGCTACGATTACGTTACCATTTTTTACTCTTCCTACAGTAACTGCTGCTCAAGGGTTTTATTATCCAATGATTGGGTGTTACTCAGAATTTTACTACGGAACATCTGGAACATCTGAGGCGCAAACATGCTATATCATGTACCCTACAGCGGGTGGGTCTGGAAGCCAGTATTATACTACCAGCACGCCTATGGTAAGATTAAACTTTGATCCTTCACTTGGCGTATCTGAAAATGTAGCTGGAAATATGGAATTAGGACAAAACATTCCTAATCCATTCAACAACACTACTGCAATTAACTATTCTGTAGCATCTAATGCTAATGTTACTTTAACGGTAGTAGACATGACAGGAAAAGTTGTTTTAACAGTAAACGAAGGAACAAAAGCTGCTGGTGATTACAAAATCACTTTAGACGCTTCTACTTTAGCGGGAGGAATGTATCACTACACGCTTTCAAATGGAGAAACTTCAATTACTAAAGCTATGTCAGTTGTTAAATAAGTAAATACTTTTTTTCAATATAGTATTAAAGGGCTTCTGGATTCAGAAGCCCTTTTTTTATTATATATCCGCTATATTCTCAGTGCACTTGCTATCTTTGTTGAAATTACAACCGTGTCTGCTACAATTGTTTTAAACGGAATATTATTTGGGATGCTTTTGAGCATCCTAATTGGACCTGTTTTTTTTGTGCTTATAGAAACAAGTATTAAAAAAGGTGTTCGTCACGCCATATTTATTGATATTGGGGTTTTATTAAGTGATGTTCTATATTTAATTGCGGCCTTCTTTTTTTCCGAAAAAATTAATCATAGTATTAAAGAATTTGCATACTTAAAATATGTTGGAGCCGCATTGTTTATCGGAATGGGTATTGTATCTATTATTAATAAAAAATCTCCACAAAAAGGGAAACAGATTGATATTGATGGTTTAGAAAAAATGGGAAACAACCCGGTATCAATTATGCGGGTTCGAACTTATTTCGCTTTAATTGGAAAAGGGATCGGGTTAAACGCTATAAACCCAGCTGTTTTGATATACTGGATTGGAGCAAGTACTTACGCAACGGAGCAGCTTAATATAGAAGGGCCTAACCTGATATATTATTTTTCAGCAACTCTTGCAACCATGTTTGGTGTAGACTTACTTAAAATTTACTTTGCTAGCAAATTAAAAAACAAATTAACCCCGCGTGCGCTGGACAGGGTTAGCATTATTGTTGGTTGTTTCCTAATTTTCTTTGGTCTAGTAATTTGTTTCCAAGACGTTTATGTCCAGTAATAAAAGTGTCAATTTCCTTATAGTAGGACAGGGAATTGCGGGAACTACCTTAGTCCATAAGCTTTATGAATACGGAAATTCTGTTCATTTAATTGACAATAAACACCAAAGCTCATCTTCCCTTATTGCTGCAGGAGTTCTTCACCCCATGTCATTTAAGCGCGCTGTATTATCTTGGAAAGCAGACTCGCTAATACCGGTAGCTAAAGCATATTATAATTCATTTGAAGCGACTTTTAAAACGAAAGTATTTCATGAGCTTGACATGACTAGAGTTTTTAGCTCTATGGAGGAGCAGAATAATTGGCAAGGAAGAATGGCCGATTCTCCTATGACAGATTTTATTGCCGATAACGAATTGAATTTGGGGTTTCCTTTTGGCTCTGGAAAGGTTAATATGGCAGGTCGACTGGATGTTGCTCTTTACTTAAATCAATCAAATAAATTTTTTAAAGAAGAAGAGATTATTAGCGAAGAGCAGTTTGATTATAGCCAACTGACCTGTTTTGAAACAGGTATCGAATACAAAGGAATAGTTGCCGAAAACATTATTTTTTGTGAAGGGTATAAAGTCAATGAAAACCCTTATTTCAATTATGTTCCACTTAACCCAACCAAAGGGGAGGTTTTAATAATAAAAACAAAAGACTTGCCCAATTGTATTTTAAGTCAGGGTTGTTTTGTTATGCCAATAGGCAATGACAAATATGTTCTCGGAGCTACATATGATAGAGACAGTATTAACCAGGAACCAACTAAAATTGGAAAGGAAGAACTGCTAAAAAAGTTAAAAAATATTGGTGATTTTGATTTTGAAATTATTGAGCATCGAGCAGGTGTTAGGCCAACGACTCATGACAGAAGGCCAATTATAGGAACTCATCCAAAATATAAGAGCTTACACATTTTTAACGGCTTAGGAAGTAAAGGCGTAATGCTTGCGCCATATTTTGCGGGAGAATTAATTGAGCACATCACAAAAGGAACTCAACTAAGCAAAGAAGTTAGCGTCTCTCGATATTCAAAAAAACATTTACACAAGTGCCGAACTTAAGCAGATGCTAACGTACCAATACTGATTTTAACCCCCTTTATTTCTTTGAGTGTTTTGCAGCATGCTTCAAGTGTTGCTCCTGTTGTAATAACGTCGTCAACCAATAAAATATGTTTCCCCTTGTACTGATCTGCATCGGTTAATATAAAAGCTGCCCCTACATTTTCCCAGCGCTCATATTTTGATTTCTTTGTCTGGCTCTCTGAAAGCTCCACACGTTTTAATAAAGTCGTATTTATTTCACAAGCTAAAACTTTTGCAACCCCAATTGCGATGAATGCACTTTGGTTATAACCTCTTTGCTTTAATTTCTTTTTATGAAGAGGAACAGGAATAACGACATCCACCTTATCTCTAATTTCTACTTTATCAATTTCCTTCCCGAGTTCAATTCCCATTAATTCACCAACTTTTGTATTTCCCTTATACTTTAATTCATGCATCAACCTCTGAACCTTTCCCTTTTTAACAAAAGTAAAAGCAGAAAGCGCAATTTCTAATTTTATTTTCCCCCAAAATAGTTTGGCTATCGGGTTTTCCATGTCCTGATAATAAAATGACCGAGGAATGTCTACCATACAATTATAGCAAATCACATTTTCGTTCTTCAATAAAAATTCCTGACATGAAGCACACAGGTTTGGATACAGCAAATTTATAAGACCTCTTAGCATAGTTTTTGTTAAAATCAGTGTTAATAGAATATATAATTAATACATTCGAATAGACAATATAGTACTAATTTTAAAAAACGAAAGTATCGCATAACTTTAGGAGAAATATTCCGTTATAGTTGTCATAAAGAGAAATTTAGCATGGAAAAGAAGGAAAAGGCAGAACAAAAAAAAGGTGCTGCTGTATATATAATTATTATTCTGTTATTGCTTTTAGTTGGTGGTTGGTTAGGTCTTGAAATTAGAGACGGAAGAAAGCAAAATGCTGCCTTCGCTCAAACTGTTGCTAATTTACAAACTGAGAAAGATTATCTGAACGACATTCTTAAGAAAAGCGGTATTATTGAGGAATCTGACGACGAAACTCTAAAAGACAATTTAACCGCTATATTAATGGAATATGATAGTTTAACATTTGACAATGATGAAATGTTGGATAGTATTAATCAACAAAAAGCACATATTCAAGGGCTTTTGGATGAAGTTGAAACCCTTCAAAATCAGAAGAAAAGGGATTGGGGTAAAATCTATAAACTAAAGAAAGAAACGGAGACTCTGCGTGAAATTATGAAAGGCTATATTCATACAATTGATTCATTAAACACCGAAAACACCGGTCTAAAAAACACCATCAAAGACAAGGACAATCAGATTACAGACATAAAAACGGATAGAGACAACATAAAGAATAAAAACGACTTGTTGAATCAAACAGTTGCTCTTGGGTCTGTTTTGCAGACTTCTGGCATCACAGCAAATGCAATTAGAATAAAAAGTAGCGGAAAGCAAGTCGAGACAACACGCGCAAGCAGAACATCTATGATTAAGTCCTGTTTTACAGTTTTAGAAAATAAAATTGCCACACCAGAAAATAAGGAAATTTATATGCGTATTCTTTCTCCATCAGGAACAGAATTAACAAATTCAGAAGTTGTTCATTTTGTCATGGACGGCGGAAGAGAAGGTATTGCAAGTGTAAAAAGAAAGGTGAACTATCAAAACAAAAACATGGACTTATGTATCTATTATGAAGTTGAAACAGCATTGGAAGTTGGCACCTATATTGTAGAAATATACGCGGAGGGACATCAAATTGGTAAGTCATCGTTTGCATTAAAATAAATAGAAGTAACCAGACAATTTTCTTAAATAGTAAGTGGTTTATAGTTTGAATACTACACAGGTAAAGTTGAGAGTCAATTGGCTTCGAAAACAATATTATATGTAGTTTTCTCTATATTCAGGCAATGATTTTTGATATTGCTTACGTTATCTTTACTTTCACGAAAAATTCATCTCACCATGAAAAACCTACGTTTAATATTTTTGCTGCCATTATTTCCTGTTTGCTTTTTTACTGGTTGCAGTGGAGACGAATACAACGAAAATATATTTAAATCAAATGCAACGGGAGCCCCAGGCAAGATACTTATCGTATTAGATAAACAGTTTTGGGAAACCCCACTGGAAAAACTGATTATTGAGCATTTTCAAAAGGACATTACAACACTCCCGCAACCCGAAAAAACATTTTCAATAGAAATTTCCGATAGAAAGAGCTTTACTAAAGAGTTAAAAAGGAATCACACCATAGTCATATTTGAAATTGGAGATAAAGCAAATAACAAGAATGCGAGATTGGAAGAAGCTACCAAAGATATGTGGTCCATCGGTCAGGTGGTATATAAATTTAGAGCGGCAAATCAGAAAAGTGCAATAGCCCTTTTTCTTATTGAAGCCGATAAGCTTATTGGCGAGCTAAATGAAAATAGCCGTAAGAAACTAATGCGAGAATATGAATTTAAAGGAAGTGCAAAGATTGTTAACCAGCTTTCTAAAATTCAAAAGCTATCAATATCTGTCCCTTCGGATATGACAATAGAGGAAAATTATACAGGGTTTTCCTGGCTCAAGCGCTTTAGAACCAAATTTGCAGATAACAACGAGCATGAAATTCAACAAGGATTAATTATATATACCTATCCCTATATAGATGATAGTACTTTCACGCTTAATTATCAAATTGCAAAAAGAGATTCTGTTTTTAAGTATGCGGTTCCAGGTCCGACCGAGGGTTCTTATATGGCAACCGAGCTTAGATTTGGCATGCAGCCGGAGTTTACGCAGAAAATGATGAATGACTTATATGTTTTCGAAATGAGAGGGCTTTGGCGAGTTGAAGGAGATCTTATGGGGGGGGCTTTTTTAAGTATAAGTATGTTTGACGAACCGAATAATCGGATTGTAACCATCGAAGGTTATGTGTATGCTCCTCATTTTGAGAAACGGGAGTATTTGCGAGAAATGGAGGCTATGATTTACTCATTTCAGCTTATAGAATAAGCCTAGTTTTCAGGAAAGCCCTGTTCAACCCAGCACTTCATAATTTGAACCTCGCCCGATGTTAAGGAATCGATACTAAAGTTGTTCGGTATTTTTGGCATGGTATAGGACCCCCAAACTGCATTTTGCCAAGAGTCATTATTGATGTAATTTACGATATTGCTATGTTCGGTAATCCATGCATCATGACACCCAGTTCCTGGGCCAAGGTTTGTCATACATGAGTTTTGAATAATAGGAATAATGTCTGTAGAATAGCTTATTGTAGCACTACATGACTCTAGCAAGAGAGTTTTGTCCTTATGACAAGACATAAAAACTAATGCAACAACAAGCGGAACTATAACCTGGCATTTTCTCACACCGCAATTTAGGAAAAAACCAATCATTTTCAAGGAATGGTGCTTTTGATTCTTTACGTTTGATATAAGCATGAACGAGCGCTTATGAAAAATGATAGTGAAATTTTCAAAGACATTATCCAATGGGATATAAAAACTTGGTCAAAAGCGCTTTCATTTTGGCAAAAGAATGTTTCTATTAAATCAGAAATGAGGGCCCTTGCTATAGGGGAAAGGGAAGGAGGGATTAGTTTGTGGTTAGCTTTGCAAGGTGTAAACGTAGTTTGCACTGACTATAATGACCTTCCAAAAGAAACTACCCAGCTCCACAAGAGACATAATGTTAGCGATAGAATTTATTATGAAAATGGGGTTGATTTAGCAGACCTAAGTAAGTTTCCCTCAAGCAGCTTCGATTTAGTTGTCTTCAAAAGCGTTTTGGGGGCCCTCTCTAAAAAAGAAAAACAACAAAAAGCTTTTGAAGAGATGAAAAGAGTGCTAAAGCCCGGAGGAACTATTCTCTTTGCTGAAAATAGTAAAGGGTCGAAGCTACATTCCGTATTTCGAAAAAAGTTCGTTAAATGGAATTCTTATTGGAGGTATTTGGACTATAAACGGGATCAAGATTTATTTGTCGGTTTCAGTTCAGTCAAATTAACTACTTCAGGATTTATTGCTGTTTTTGGAAGGACAGAAAAACAGCGAAGTGTGTTAGCTGCATTTGATAGAATTATTAACCCTATTTTACCACCCTCCTTTAATTATGTGGTTTTTGGCGTATTAACTAAGTAGAACCTTACTCCATCTTTCACTGTTATCTCTTACGGAAAACATCATGTTTGTTGTATGCAACAATCTTATCATTGGGCTAAATTTTTCAGAAATTACTGGTCTGAGATCTTTGGGAATATAATGAGTAGGGTATACATTCCAGTGATGGCTGCTTAGGGTTGCTTTTTTATTTATATAGTTTCTTTTGTATAAGTTCTGCATAATCATGTTCGCGAGTTTTTCCTTCCCTATTTTATGATAGAGCTCTGGATATACTGCTGCAAGAATTAATTTCTTTCCATTCATGTCAACTCCATGGGTTTTTACATGATCCGTTTCGTCACTAACACGATGAATTAAAGGGTTTCGCGGTAGTCGGGCATAGGAAAATTTTGCAGGTGTTAAATCATTAATTAGTAAGTGACCATGAATGTAATTCACTAAACGTGCTTCAGGTAATATAAATTCTTCACCATTTTTTGAAATCGATTTCAACTGTGCTACAGATGTAATAACGGTTTCTTTTGCAACAAACACCTCACTTTCAGAAATCGCTTTGGTAAATTCTTCAATCTCTAATTTATTAATCTTGATTCCTGTTCTAATTTCTATTCCAAAATCTTTAACCTTATCCAATAATCTATCAATAAACTGCAGCGATCCACCAGCAGGGTATATATATTTCGCAGGAATAATTCTTGCCTTATTCAAACTCCCAGATTCCATTCCTCTTTTTGGCCTAAGCTTTCCCCGGATGTAAAACAATAAATTCTTCCAGTCATAAGGCAGTTTAATTCCTTTAAATACAAATTCTGGTTGCGGCTTCAATTTCACTAATTCCATATCTAGGAACTCAGAAATAAATTTAAACGCCTTTGGCTCAACATCCCAAATATGACACCCTAATTGAAAATCGGGAAACCCCTCTTTTAGAGGCACCTTTCCCCATGCGCCGCCAACATATGCGCTTTGTTCCAAAACCAGAACTTTCTTTCCTTGTTTTGAAAGAAACATCGCCTCAATAAGGTTAACTGGACCACTACCTATCAGAATGCAATCATATACCATTTGAAGTTACCTTAGAGATTTGTATTCTAAATAATATTTATTTACTAAAATAATCTTTCCAACGTTACAGGAACTTCTCTCAAGCACAAAACACCACAATTGGCAAAAGATAAGGAGCTAAAGACTAGCAGCATCATCTCTCTTTTTTTTTTGTTTTATAATTTATTTAAACTCCCAATCGAAAGTATTTAAGCCCTCTAAGCACGCCCTTAGTAAATCAATACTATTTCGAATGTCTTGTTTGTGTGCCATTTCTATAACTTGATGGATGTGGCGTGTGGGAATAGAAATAGCGCCGGCTATAGAGCCTCCTGCAGTGTTTTGTTGAATTGCTTTGGTGTCTGTTCCTCCAGCAGTAAGTATCTCAGGTTGCCATTTAATTTTATTTTTATCAGCTGTTTGCTTCATGAAATTCACCATTCGATAATCGCAAATAGTGCTTGAGTCCATAATTTTTATAGCTACTCCTTTTCCTAGTTCAGTAACTTTTTCGTGAGCGGCTGCTCCAGGGACATCAAATGCGATTGTTGTATCTAAACCAAACCCAAAATCAGGCTGGATTTGCTGAGCAGCAACTGAAGCTCCTCTGATTCCAACCTCTTCTTGAACTGTAAACACACCATAAACATCATGTGCCGCCTCTTTTAAATCTCTAAACATCTCTATCAAGATAAAAACAGAGACTCTATTATCTATTGATTTACAATTAACACAGTCACCCATTTCAATGAGCTTTCGGTCTCTTGTTATTGGATCTCCTACAGAAACATGCTTTTCCACTTCTTCTTTTGACATTCCCATGTCAATAAAGTAGTCTGTAGTTTTTGGAACTTTATTTCGTTCTTCTGCTGTCATTACATGAATCGGCTTAGAACCCATAACACCCACCATGTCCTCTTTTCCATGCACAATAACCCGCTGGGCAGTTAATGTTTTAGGGTCAAATCCGCCTAGCGTATGAAACCTAACAAAGCCCTCATTGTCAATATGGGTAACAATAAAACCAATCTCATCCATATGAGCCCCTATCATTACTTTTTTTGATGAATCTTTTCCTTTTTTTATTGCTGTAACATTTCCCATGTTATCAATGGAAACTTTATCAACTAAAGGGGTTACCTCTCTTAAAACAATTTCTCTAACCCTTTGTTCAAAACCGGAAGTTCCTGCAACCTCACAAATTTCAGCAAGTAATTTTGTATTAATCATATTAATTTATTTTTCAACGCCACTTACTCAACAACGCTCATTTTCATCATATTTGTCTTACCACTCTCTTCAATTGGAATACTAGCGGTATTTATTATCATGTCTCCTTCAGAAACATACCCCTGTTTTTTTAATAGGTATTTAATGTCGGCAATGGTATGATCTGTGCTTACCGTTTTATTATAAAAGAACGTTTTAACCCCCCAAACCAAACTCAGCTGAGTAAGTAGTTTTTTATTTCCTGAAAACACATATACTGCAGCTTTTGGTCGTTGACTAGATATTTTGTAAGCCGTATATCCAGAGTGCGTCATTGTAATGATCCCTTTAGCTTCAACTCTGGAAGCTAAACGACAAGAGGTAAAACAAATAGAGTCCGTAATAAAACGCTCTATATCCTTTGCAGGTTCTCTTTCTTTTGAATACATTTCTTCATAATCAGATTCAATCTTTTTAATAATTTTACACATTGCCTTAACTGTGGTAAATGGGTACTTTCCGACAGAAGTTTCCCCACTTAACATAACAGCGTCCGCACCGTCCATAACAGCGTTGGCAACATCGTTTACTTCAGCTCTCGTTGGAGCGGCATTTTCTGTCATGCTCTCCATCATTTGTGTTGCTACAATTACTGGTTTTGCAAAATTTAAACAGGTTGTAATAATTTTCTTTTGAATCAACGGAACATCTTGCATAGGGATTTCAACACCTAAATCACCTCTTGCGACCATTACCGCATCGGATTCTTTTACAATGTTTTCAAGTTCTATAACGGCTTCTGGTTTTTCGATTTTTGCTACAACTTTTGTTTGTTTGTTATTTTGAGAAATAATATGTTTTAATTCAATAATATCTTTTGCTGATCTTACAAAAGATAAACCTATCCAGTCCAGATTTTGCTCCAATATTACTTGTAAATCTTTTTTGTCCTTCTCAGTAAGGCTTGGTTGCGAAATCTTAGTATTAGGCAAGTTTACCCCCTTCTTAGAAGATAAGTAGCCTCCATGAATTACTTTCAATTTAACCTCATCCTTTAAGTTGGTTGAAATTACTTCGAACATTAGCTTTCCATCGTCTAACAATATTTGCTCTCCTTTTTTAACGTCCTTTGGCAAATCTTGATAAGTTATTGAAACCATATCCTCCGTACCCATTATGGAATTTGTTGTAATGCTAATTTTAGCACCTGGAACGAGTTCAATATTATCATCTTTTACCTCTCCGATTCTAATCTTTGGGCCTTGTAAGTCTCCTAAAATTGCTGTATTCGTTCCTAATTCCTTGTCGGCTTCCCTTATGTTCGTTATTACCTCAATGTGTTCTTCATGCGTGCCATGAGAGAAATTTAAGCGACAAACATTTACCCCTGATGCTATTAGTTTTATCAGGTTTTCTTTTGACGAAGTAACGGGTCCAATTGTGGCTACTATTTTTGTCTTTCTTTTATTCATTGTTCTTTTTTTCTAAAAAAGTAAATTTTCTTTCGATTTCAGATCTCCAACTGTTACTTCGAAAGCTGTAAGCACAAAAGGAATGGATTTAATTTTAAAAATTAGTTCTTCCAGGTTCACATCGTAGCTTTCTTTTATCAGAAATAGATAATCTGCATGCGAGCGTTCTGGCAATAAATGTCCAGAGCTACTTCTGTTGTTCAACAGCATAAATTCGTTTTCGGTCTCTTCTTGAAAATATGAATACAGTGCGTGTTTACTAAACTCATTTGTTTTATTAATCAAGACTTCAACTCCTCGCCCTTCTTTAGCTAAAGACAAGCGAAGTCGACTATTTAGTCCCCAGCATATTCTGTAATCTTTTTCATGACAACTGATGCCAATAAGCCTAAAATCGTATTCATATTCTTCTTCGAGGGTATACTTCATACACAATCAAAGATAAATTAATCTAGCACATGAAACGAAGTTGTAGATGAAGGTATTGTTAACAATCAATTGTTTCAATACTATAAACGAGGAAACCTTTTACTTCTTTACAATTTTAATTTTGGTCCCTGTTTTTAAATTATTCGAATTAAGGCTGCTGTTATGTCGTTTTATGTCATCAACGCTTACACCATTATATTTTTGGGCTATATCCCATAGGGTATCTCCTTTACGAATGGTGTAATAGGTGTATTCTCCAGAAAACACGTCTTGTCTGCCATCATTCTTATTTATGGATGTAGAGGTATCCTGTTTAACGGTCTCTTTTAAATAGATTAAAAGTTTTTTACCCGATTTTAAGTAACTAGAGGACAATAAATTCCATGCTTTAATTTCTTGTTCTGTACACTTATATTTTTTCGCTATAGAGCCCATAGATTCTCCTGATTTAACGTAGTGCGTTTTCAATATTTTTTTCGGCTTATTTGCTGCTACTAAATATTTATTTTCTAGGGAAGAGTACTTGTAAATGGAATCTTCATGCATGATGAAGTCTCCAATAAGGAAGTTTGGTAAGTAAATAAAATCAATACTATCAGGTTTTGGAATTATATTGGAAATAAACTTTGGGTTGAGGTATTTCAACTTGCTCATTTCATAGCCTAGCCACTCTTCTAAAACCTCAAATTCTATTCTATCACAAATGTGTATCGTATCTATTTCTAACTCTAAAAACAAAGGTTTTTTAGGGAATATATTATGCTCTGAAGCATAATTCATTATGTAATTTACAGCCGTAAAGGCCGGAATATAGTTTCTTGTCTCTTTGAATAAATAAGGTCGAATTTCCCAATAAGTAGTTTTACCACCAGAACGGCGAATAGCTTTATTTACGTTTCCTGGCCCCGCATTATAAGCGGCTAATGCCATACTCCAATCACCGTATATAGAGTACAAGAACTTTAAATATTGGCAGGCCGCATCCGAAGCTAGGTAAGGGTCAAACCGTTTGTCTACATAGGATGTAATCGACAAGTCATACATCATTCCTGTTTTAGGCATAAACTGCCATAAGCCCCCCGCTCCTGCACTAGATTTTGCTTTTGGGTTCAAAGCGGATTCAACAATTGGAAGATATTTCAACTCCAAAGGCATTCCGTATTTTATCAAGTACTGTTCAAATATTGGGAAATACAATTCTCCATAAGCTAGCATTTTTGAAGTAAGTCTTTTGCGCTTGTAGGCATACAATTTTATCATTGCAATGGTTGCATCATTCGCAACAAATGAAAATGGAGATTGTTGATCTAGCTGCCCGATTCTGAATTTAAAAATAGCATCTGAAAATTTCGGAAATGAGTCGGTTGGTAAGTTCAAGATATTTAATTCACCCGTATCAAGCGTAAAGTGATTCATTTCTCGATAATGAGCCACAAGGATACTATCGTAGTTATCTACAAAAGATAAATCGGGCTTTTCAACAACCTTAATTGTATCAACTATTGCAGTGTCAGTTTGACCATTAAGGGGGGTTATTATAGCAGTTAAAAAACCAATTAAAATATGCCGCCCGAAATTATTCATGAAAATAATTCTTATTCTAAGCGCATCAACCGATCCGAAAATGCAAATAATTTCGCATCTTGAAAAGAGCCAGCCATCAATTGAACTCCAAACGGCAATCCATTACTGTGCTCTCCTAGAGGCAATGATACGGCAGGTATTCCCGAAAGGTTTGCGTGAACCGTAAAAATATCTTGTAAATACATTGTAATAGGGTCATCTATGTTTTCCCCGATACCAAAAGCCGGAGTCGGAGTAGTTGGCAAGAGAATGAAGTCGTAGTCGTTAAAAATTGCTTCTGTTTTCTGCTTAATTATATTTCTAACTTTTAGCCCTTTGGTATAATAAGCGTCGTAATAACCAGCGCTGAGCACAAATGTTCCCATCATGATTCTTCGTTGCACTTCTTCTCCAAAACCTTCGCTTCGAGAATGGACATAAGTTGTTTCCACATCTTCTGCTTTGTCACTTCTATACCCATAATGAACACCATCGTAACGCGCTAAATTTGAAGATGCTTCAGCGGTAGTTAAAACATAGTAATTAGGAACCAAATAGTCTAAATATGGAAAGTTAACTCCTTCTACTTCGTGACCTTCTGCCTTTAATTTTTCAATTATTTCAAGCGTTCTTGCTTTAACCTCTTTGTCTAAACCCTCCATGTCTAGACAATCTTTAATGTAGGCAATTTTATGCTTTGGCGTATCCTTGGTTTTTAGTGCACTAGAATAGCTACCAATTGGTTTTGTAGAACATGTGCTGTCATAGTCGTCACTTCCAGAAATTACTTCTGTAATCAATGCTGCATCCTCAATATTATTGGTTAGAGGACCTATTTGATCAAAGGAAGATGCGTATGCCAATAAACCGTATCTAGAAACTCTCCCGTAGGAAGGTTTATAACCAACTATACCACAAAAAGATGCCGGTTGACGAATTGAACCTCCTGTATCTGAGCCTAAGGCCGCTAAGCAAAGTTTTGCTTTAACTGCAGCCGCAGAACCTCCAGAAGAACCTCCAGGCACTTTGTCGTTTTGAATGGGGTTTAAAACAGGACCATAGGCACTGTTCTCGTTCGAGCTCCCCATTGCCATTTCATCACAGTTTAACCGCCCAATAATGATAGCATCCTCTTGTAATAACTTTTCAACTACCGTTGCGTTGTATATGGACTCAAAACCCTCCAGTATTTTGGATGAACTAGAGACCTTATGTCCTTGGAAGCAAATATTATCTTTTAAACCAATCACCATTCCTGCCAGGCGTCCAGCAGTTCCATTTTTAATTTTTTCATCTATCACTTGTGCTTGTTCGACAGCACTTATTTCAAATACTTCTAAAAAAGCATTTAAATTGGAAGACTTAATTTTTTGGATATAATTTTTGGTAAGTTCGACACAAGTAATTGCGCCTTTTTCTATATCCTCTCTTACTTGTGCAAGGGAAATATATTCTTTCAAAATAGTTAATTTATTGAGTTAAGATTCCGTCTTTTTTGAGTCGTCTGATTCCTCAGATTTATTATCATCTGATTCTCCGCTGGCGGCTCCTTTAAACTCTTTGACTCCTTTTCCTAAACCCTTCATTAATTCAGGTATCTTTTTCCCACCAAACAATAGCAGTACGATGATTAAAATAAGGATGATTCCGGGAACCCCCATTTTCTGTAAAAATAACAATGATAATTCCATAGTCTTTCTTTTGGTCTCGCAAAGTTAGTAAAAAAGGTAGAGCTAAGTGCTATCCTTGCAATAATTTGCAATTCTCTCTTAATTTAGTATTTTTAACTAAAGATTATGTTTTTTAAGCTCTAAGATTTAGTTAGCAAAAAATGCTGTATTATGAAATATCGTCGCCTTATTTATACGAGTCAGCCCGTGAAGCAGTTTAGTGCGACCGACCTGATTAATCTCCTTCATGATGCTCGCGCCTATAATTCTATCGACAATATATGCGGCGTTTTATTGCATAGGCACGGTTATTTTCTGCAAGTTATCGAAGGCGATAAAGAGCCTATTGAAAATCTGTTAAGTCGCTTAAGGAAAGACAAAAGACATAAGAATATTGTAGTTATTTATGATGGTTTTGTAGATAGGCGTGTTTTCTCGAATTGGGCTATGGGTGTTGCTGATTTAATGTCTCCTGAATTAAGCCTATTGCCCGGTATTTGTTCAGATTTGTCAGGCACTCAGGCAGTTAGAGAGCTCATTCTAGGTCTTCCTGCTGTTGAGAGTTTTTTACAGCAAAAAACGGCCTAAGATTCGAATTGTATCAGCCCGCTAGCCTTCCGGCCCGTATTCACCGAATAATCCTTATCTGTTATTCCTCAACGCACATATCTAAATAATCTGTATTTGTGTTTCAAGTCATTTTTCCATCTATAATTTGTCAGTTTTTACTCACCGATAATCGCTTGAATAGTCTTTTTTTTCTGGCGAAAGAATTGGTTTAACATCATTTAGTACTTCCTATTGGCTCTATGTCAAAGTGTGCGATTTAAAAAATCAATAAATTACTAATGTTTAACTTTTTGTCAAAAATGTTAAACATTATTTGTATTTTCGTACAATATTTAACGAAATAATTCCAAGATGAAGCTATTTAAAAGAAAGTCTAAAAAAGAAAAACTCGAAAAAAAATATCAAAATAAACTAGAGGAGGCTTATAAAATGTCAACTATTAATCGATCAAAATCGGATGCATTGACTTACGAAGCAGAGCAAATTTTAAGAGAAATAGAAAATGAAAATTAACATCTTCGGACTCTCAATACTGTTTATTGTAGTTGTTAGTTCGTGCAGTTTAACAAGCGAAAACATGAATTCAATATTTAGTTTTTCACAAAGCTCGAAAATGAACGAATGGAAAGTCGTTAATGATGACGTTATGGGGGGAGTATCAAGTGCTTCATTTGAATTGAATAGAGACGGTGATGCAGAATTTAAAGGAAATGTTTCTACTGCAAACAATGGGGGTTTTGCATCTGTTCGTTATCGTTTCAAGCCAAAAGATATTACGAAAAAAAAAACGATTACTATTCGTTTAAGAGGCGATTCAAAACCCTATCAATTTCGTATAAAATCTAAAGCCACGGATTACTATTCATATATCACTACATTCCCAACAATAGGAGATTGGGAGACAATCCGCATCAATTTAAAGGATTTATACCCAAGTTTTAGAGGCAACAAATTAGAGAAAGAAAATTTTAACGGTTCTTCTATTGAAGAAATCTCCTTTTTAATTGCCAACAAAAAAGATGAAAACTTCAAACTTATTATTGATAAAATTGAAATCAATTAATACGATATGGAAATCTCAAGACAATCTAATATATACAAGCTATACAACCAACAGTTTCTGCCTATATCCCTGAGCGATGCTTGGCGATTTTTCTCTACCCCTCAAAATTTACAAAAAATAACCCCAGAAGAACTCGACTTTAAAATGACCAGTCCAGACGAAGGGAAGGTGTATCTCGGTCAAATAATCACCTACAAGATACGACTAAACAAAGTTTTCAGGATGAACTGGGTTACAGAAATTACCGGCATGGTTCATGAAAATTATTTTGTGGATGAACAACGTTTTGGACCCTATAAAATGTGGCATCATCGTCATACGTTTGAGGAAGTTGAGGGAGGTGTTTTAGTGACAGATACCGTGCACTTTAAAATTCCTTTCTCGTTGATTGCTCCACTTGCTTATAGATTTTTTGTAAAACAAAATTTAAAACGAATTTTCAACTACAGAATAGAAAAATTAAATGAAATAATTGCTTCAAATCAACTCACATGAAATTGGCTGTTAAGATATTTATTTTTTTGTTGCTTAACTTTACTGCACTTGCCATCGGAGGTTTTTTTACTGGTGATGGCGTAGCATCTGAATGGTATTACAACCTCAACAAAGCGCCATGGACTCCTCCAGGCTGGGTTTTTGGTTTGGCTTGGACATCAATAATGGTTTGCTATTCATTTTACATGGCAATTCTTTACACAGGAGATGATAGACGCAACAAAGTCATCGCCTTATATACTGCCCAACTTCTATTAAACGTTGCCTGGAACCCACTTTTCTTTTATTTTCAAAATGCCTTAATAGCATTATTCTCTATTCTGTTTTTAACATTTATCATAGCCTATTTTTTATTTAGTAATGTAAAAACTATGCGATGGACTAGCTTGTTAATTCTTCCCTACTTTATCTGGTTGTGCATTGCCACATCTTTAAATCTTTATATTGTAATTTATAATTAATCCATGAAAGATTCTATTGCGATATTTTGGTTTAGAAGAGACCTTCGACTTGAAGATAACACTGCGCTAAATGCAGCTCTTTTGCACAATAACAAAGTGCTGCCAATTTTCATTTTTGACACCAATATTCTGGAAGAATTGGAAGAAAATGATCCAAGAGTTTCGTTTATTCATAGCACCTTGGAATCCATGGACAAGGAGTTAAATAAGATTGGATCTGGAGTCAGTTGTTTTAAAGGAAAAGCTGAGACTGTTTTCAAACACTTAATTGAAAAATACAACGTCACGGATGTGTTTTTTAATAAAGACTATGAACCTTATGCATTAAGTAGAGATAAATCTATTCAAAACATGCTTTATGCTAAGAGCATTTCGCTGCATACTTTCAAAGATCAGGTTATTTTTGAAGAACTAGAGATTACTAAAGATGACAAGTCTCCTTATACTGTGTTTACCCCCTATAAAAAGAAATGGCTTAATAATTTTAAACTATCCAGTTGTTCTTCAAGTTCAGTATTTAATCCCAAGAACTTTTACAAGAGTAACACTCGTTTCCCTAGCCTAAGTTCTATTGGTTTTAAGCCGTCGTTAATTAAGATACCACCTTTCAACTTGACTGTGGTTGAAGATTATAAAAAGTTACGAGACTTTCCATCAATCAAAGGAACTAGTCAGCTAAGCACGCACCTTCGATTTGGCACAGTTAGTATAAGAAATATAATACAGAATTTGAATTTGGAATCCGTTTTTCTAAGTGAACTTATCTGGCGAGAATTCTTTATGCAAATACTCTATAATTTCCCGCGGGTTGTGTCTTCTAATTTCAAGGCAAAATATAACCAAATTCAATGGAGAAATAAACAAAAGGAATTTAACGCATGGTGTGAAGGTAAAACAGGATATCCAATTGTAGATGCTGGAATGCGAGAATTAAATGAAACGGGACTAATGCATAATCGGGTTAGAATGATAACCGCTGGGTTTCTCTGTAAGCACTTATTAATTGACTGGAGGTGGGGAGAAGCTTATTTCGCTTCAAAATTACTTGATTATGATCTTGCTGCTAATAATGGAAACTGGCAGTGGGCTGCAGGAACGGGGTGTGATTCTGCTCCTTATTTCAGGATTTTTAACCCCAGTGCCCAACAAAAGAAATTTGACAAAGAAGCTATTTATACAAATAAATGGAATCCCGGTTGGGAGTTATCATCAATTGCTCCTATTGTGGATCATGCATATGCCCGAAAAAGAGCTTTGGAGGCCTACAAAATTGGACTAGCCAAGATTGTATAACAAGAAACAGGTAACAAGTCTAAAATCCTTATGGTTCTATGAAAATACTTTTAACAGGTGCTACAGGTTATATTGGGAAGCGAATTCTTCCTGTACTCGTAAGTAAAGGCTATGATGTTGTTTGTTGTGTCAGAGATAAATCAAGGTTCAACCCTCCGCAGTCTTTGAAGGAAAAAATTTCAGTTATAGAAATTGACTTGTTGAAGACTTCCTCTCTGTCCAGAATTCCAAAGGATATTGACGTAGCTTATTATTTGGTTCACTCCATGGCAACAGCAGATAATTATAAGTTATTGGAACAAGAATCTGCCATCAATTTTCGTGATAGGCTTTCCAATACTGATGTTAAACAAGTTATATACTTGAGTGGAATTGTAAACGAATCTAATCTGTCTGTTCACCTTTCATCCCGAAAAACGGTAGAAAGAGAGCTTGAAAAAGGTAGCTATAATTTAACCTGCCTAAGAGCGGGAATAATTGTTGGTTCTGGAAGTGCTTCATTTGAAATTATGCGGGATTTAGTAGAAAAACTCCCTGTCATGATTACGCCTAAGTGGCTGTTAACCAAATGTTCCCCTATTGCCGTATCTGACGTGCAAAATTTCTTAACAAAATGTATCCTTAATAAAGAGACGTTTAATAGAAACTTTGACATAGGATGTGATGATGTGTTGTCCTACAGAGAGATGTTGCTTGACTTTGCTCTAGTTAGGAAATTAAAAAGGAAAATTTGGACGGTACCTTTGATGACTCCAAAACTATCCTCCTATTGGCTCTATTTCGTAACCTCCACGTCGTACAAACTTGCTAGATCTTTGGTAGAAAGCATGAAGGTTGAAGTTGTTTGTAGGGACCACGAAATTAATGCTATACTAGGAATTCAACCTATATCATACAAAGAGGCTTTAGTAAAGGCGTTTGATAGTATTGAGAACAATGACATTGCCTCTAGTTGGAAAGATTCCTATTCTAGTAGCGAAATAAATATGAGTATTTCAGAGTTTATAGCTGTACCGGAATTTGGATGCTTCAAAGATGCTCGAGTAGCTGATGTTGAAAATCGCGAGTTGTCTATTGATAAAATTTGGAGTATTGGAGGAGAAAATGGATGGTACCATGGAAATTGGCTTTGGAGAATTCGCGGATTTTTAGATAAATTATTTGGAGGAGTAGGTCTTAGAAGAGGTCGGACCAATCAAAAAACAATTTCAGTTGGTGATGCATTAGATTTTTGGAGGGTGCTATACGCTAATAAAGAAGAGGGTAGGCTGTTGCTTTTTGCGGAAATGAAATTGCCGGGAGAAGCTTGGTTAGAATTTAAAATAATTGACGCGAAGCTTTTTCAAACGGCGACTTTCAGACCCTTGGGTTTATTGGGCAGACTTTATTGGTTAGTTGTTCTCCCGTTTCATGGTATAATATTTAAAGGAATGATCAAAAAAATAAGCCAGGTTTGCTAAGTAATTCCTAAAAACCTATCAACACGCTTTAAGCAAATTAATTCTATTTCAGTAGCCTGAATAATTATAGAATTGTTTATTCCAATTTTTGACTGAAACCCTAATTTTCTAAGAGTATCGAGGTTGTTTTCAATTAACACTATTTTTTTTACAACTCATAAACACCTTTTTATCAGTGCTTTATGCCCTTCTAGTGTGTTTGTCTTCAACTTTTGTTTAACATTATTTGGATTTTGTTAAACAGATTATGTATATTTGTTTAACAGTTCAACAAAATAAATAAACAAAAAACGAAATTACACACTTTTTTCATTGATATTATACCAAAGATGAAAGTGGATGAAATGGAGTAAAAACTTAAAAAAAGTATAACCAAAAACAATCAATCATTATGAAATTTTTAGAGAAATACTATCCAGTTGTATTAGCGTTTATTAGTTTTCTAATTTCCGTTTTCCTCTGGTTTTTTATTGATAAAGAAGCTGGTATGTTCGTCGGAATATGGGTGCCTTCCATATTATCACTAGCTATATTCATAAGGCTTGTTCAAAACGATTAATTATGGAAAAGACAGAAATTACAATATTTATTATAGGGTTCTTCATTTTTGCCTCTTACTTGTTCTTCCTTTTGAGAATGATTTCAAGGCAGCATAATATTCAAAAAAAGGAAGGATCTTCAGTTCTCAATACCGAAACTAAGTTTAATAGTGAAAGCCAATCTCCTAGCTAGTGTCTAGGTCATAAAAGAAATGAATTATATAAACAGCGAGTTTTCATATGTCCATCAATGGTTCCATCTTAGGACACTAAAATCAGAAAAATGACTTGGGAAAACTAAAGTTGGGCAGTCAGAGAATGGATATAATCCATTTAAAATTTACACCAAAACCATGAAAAACTATATAGTAATTGGAGGTTCTACAGGAGTAGGAATGGAGCTAGTGAATCTCCTTGAGGAGGAAGGGTCAAAAGTAATCGCGACTTACAACACTAACTTTATTCCAGACAGAAAAAATGTAAAATATTTAAAATATGATGTGTTAAACGACGACTTGGAAGATGACTACTTTCCGGAAGAGATTCATGGTCTAGTCTACTGTCCAGGCAGTATAAATTTAAAGCCTTTTCATCGGTTCAGCGAAGAAGACTTTATTGACGACTTTAAATTTCAAGTATTAGGAGCTACCAAAGTTATAAAACAGCTGCTACCCAAGTTAAAGAAAAGTGAAAATTCTTCGATTCTGCTTTTTTCTACAATTGCGGTCCAATCGGGTTTTAGTTTTCACTCCCAGGTATCTATTTCTAAGGGAGCTATTGAGGGATTAACAAGATCTCTAGCTGCGGAATTAGCACCAAAAATAAGGGTTAATGCAATTGCGCCTTCCCTAACAGATACTCCACTAGCACTCAAGTTACTCAATACTCCTGAAAAAGTTCAATTCCAATCCGAGAAAAATCCTTTGAAGAAAATTGGAGTGGCAAAAGACATAGCAGAAGCCGCGGTATTCTTGCTAACCCAAAAATCTTCGTGGGTAACAGGACAAATTATTCATGTAGATGGCGGACATTCAATAATAAAATAGCAGATAAATCAACCCTAATTGTTTTTATGATATTTAAAAAGGAACAGATTCATTCATGGGAATCAGCATATAGGTTGAAGTTCGTCAACTCATTGTCGGGCTACAAAAGCGTGCATCTAATTGGAACAAAAAATGATAATGGTAACCCAAACTTAGCTATTTTTAATTCCATAGTACACATAAGTTCAAACCCAGCTCGTATTGCATTTGTAATGAGATCTTTATCTGTGCCGCGGCACACATACAACAATATTATGGAAACAGGTTTCTACACGATAAACCACGTCCATAAATCATTTTTCAAGCAAGCCCATTATACATCCGCGAAATTTGAATCAGATCAATCGGAATTTGACGTTTGCAACCTCACTGAAGAATATGTGGAGCAGTTCTATGCTCCCTTTGTTGCTGAAAGTACAATGAAAATAGGAATGAAATTAGTTGAGGATATTGAAATTAAAGAAGGTCAATGCAGACTAATTGTTGGTGAGGTACAATTTGTTGAGTCAAAAGAAGAGTACTTGGATGAAGATGGTCAATTAGACTTGGAGAAAGCAAATGATGTTTGCATAACTGGTTTAAATCAATATTCTTCTGTAAAAAAGCTAGAAAACATTCCCTATGCTCGGGTAGGGAAATTACCCAATTTTTATCAAAAAGCCCGACCAGATAATATTGTTTTTGATAAAGAAAGCCAATCCTACAACGCCAGTTTATTGCCTTACGGAACAAATATTGGAGCTCCAAACATCAGTGCAAACAACCTTTCAAGGTGGAAAATTCAAGGGGTTGCTAGTTTTAACCATATTTTACAAAGTAAAGTAGATAACATTAAAGAAACGTATCAATTACTCTTAGATTCTTATAGAGTTAATCAATTGCTTTACAATTCGAAATTTGAGTTTGAGCCTATAGTTGGTGAGATTTATCACTTATATGAAAAAGACAACAGAAATGAAAACTTCTTGTCGTTGATACCTCCCAGCACCTGGAAAAGAAAACACTTAGGGTCATTTAAGCTTGACGCTGATAAGGTATGGAAAGAACTAAAAACGTAGTATGATAATTCCAAAAAAGCAAATCCGACCAACAATTACCAGCATTATTATTTCTGCTTATATTAGTGATATGGAACGGTTTCAAAACGAAGTGCTTCGCCCTATTATTAAGCTTCAGCATGAGTTGATCATTTGCCACTTTCAGCACTACCTTAAAAAGCGCAAAATATTCTTGGAAGAATTGGATTTCGCCAAGAAAACAAATCTAATCCACAAAGTATTGAAGTCGGATATACAATTAAAAAAAGAGCTTAGAGGTTTAATAATAGGACTTTTTACAATCGAAGAATATGAAGAATATATAAAAATGTCTTCTGAATTAAATAAGCGCGTAAATAACATGATTTTGCAAAAATTGTATTATATATAATATTTCTTACCCTTGATATATCCTTACGAGCAATGAGGAGGTTTGTTTTAATTAGTTGTTCACCTTTTAGAATCAACATATTTTGTTTTGCTGGAAAACCCCGTCTTTTTTACCCTCGAATATTGCAGTATTTATAATCCTATCTTATAATAATATGAGCCAAGACAATGAAATTTAATCCGTTAAGCCTTGTATTTTAACTTTTGTTAAGTATTTTTGCCTTTTGGTTAAACATAAAGGAATGTCACAATATTCAATTAAGGATTTAGAAAAATTATCAGGCATCAAAGCCCATACCATTCGAATATGGGAAAAGAGATATTCTTTGTTAACGCCATTAAGAACAGACACTAATATCAGGTATTACGGGGATGAAGAGTTGAAAAAACTAATTAATGTGACATCGCTAATTAGTCTTGGACTTAAAATATCCAAAATTTCTGAAATGTCTAATGATGAAATAAATCAAAAGCTGGGAGAATTAATTAGTGATATTAAATTTTCCGACTCAGTTTCAGAAGTTATAACTAATCAGTTGATTGCCTCGGCAATAAATTATGATGAATATGCATTTGAAAAAGCATTTTCATCAGCTATTCTGCGATATGGTCTTGTTGAAACCTACATTAATATAGTATACCCACTCCTGGAAAAGGTTGGTCTGCTTTGGCTAAAATCGGATTTAATGCCCGCTCAAGAACATTTTCTTAGCAACCTGATTCACCAAAAAATTCAAAGTGCTATAGACAATGTGCCTCCAGCAAATCCATCGGAAGAACCTTGGGTGTTGTTTTTGCCCTATGAAGAAGTCCACGATATTGCGCTTCTATTATCTTCTTTCATTATCAGAGAAAAAGGAAAGCCTGTTATTTATTTGGGGGCAAGGGTTCCAGGAGATAGCCTGTTATCGGTCATTGAGTTATACCCTAAAGCTAATTTATTATTTTTTCTCGTGAAAGAATTTGAGCCCAAGACCATTAATGGCTTGGTTAAAAAAATAAACACTAACTATCCAGAATCAAAAGTGTTTATTAGTGCAAATCCATTTAGTATGGAGAAAGTTGAAGGAGGTATTGATTTTGAAAAAATCAATACTGTTCAATGTCTAGTAAAAAAAGTTTAACATAATTATATTGTCGTATTATTTTTTGTTTAACTTTACCGCCAGTATGTTAAACAATAATAAAATATGTGTAATAGGTTCTGGTGTATCAGGCTTGTGCTCAGCTATTGAATTGGCGGACAAAGGAATGGATGTACACGTATTCGAAAAAAACAAGGAGATTGGTGGTCGAGCACGCAAGTTCAGTTCTGACGGCTTTACATTTGATATGGGTCCAAGTTGGTATTGGATGCCAGATGTTTTTGAAAACTTCTTCAAAAGGTTTCACAAGAATTTATATGACTACATTGATCTAGTAAAGCTAGATCCAGGATTTCAAATTATTTATAATAACGAAACGATTCAAATTCCAGAAAAATTTGAAGAGCTTGTAGTTTTGTTCGAGCAAATAGAAAAAGGCGCTGGAGATAATTTGATAGCGTTTATGAAAGAAGCTGAAACAAAATACTTTATAAGTATGAAAGATTTGGTTTTTAACCCTAGCCTTTCAATTAAAGAGTTTATACGTGCAGATGTTATCAAAGCTGCATTTAAACTGCATTTATTCTCCTCTTTCAAAGCCCACGTAAACAAATACTTTAAGCATCCTAAATTACTCTCCATTATGGAGTTTCCTATTTTGTTTTTGGGTGCGCAGCCGAAAAACACACCTGCTCTTTATAGTTTAATGAATTATTCTGGATTGAAGCAAGGGACTTTTTATCCTATGGGTGGTTTTTCAAAGGTAATAGAGGCCTTCTATTCCTTAGCCATCGAAAAAGGAGTGACTTTTCACCTAGATACTGCGGTAACTAATTTACATTTAACAGGAAATAATATAAGTTATATTGAAACTTCTAAGGGTAAGTTTGATGTGGATAAAGTTCTCTCTTCTGCTGACTACCATCATACCGAACAATCACTTCTTCCATTAGAAAAAAGAACATATAGTGAAAAGTATTGGGAATCAAGAACATTTGCTCCCTCAAGTTTAATATTTTACTTAGGGATAAACAAAAAAATTCAAAACTTGGAACATCACAATTTGTTTTTTGATGAAGATATCGAGAAGCATGCTGCAGAGATTTATCAAGACCCTAAATGGCCGACCAAGCCACTGTTTTACGTTTGTTGCCCTTCCAAAACAGATAGCAGCACTGCTCCTGATGGTATGGAAAACATTTTCATTTTAATGCCAATTGCCACAGATTTGATAGATACAGAAGAAATACGAGATAAGTATTTCAAGATAATTCTTGATCGGTTTCAAAAGCATGTCGGGGAGGATATTTCTCAGTCAATAGTTTTCAAAAGGAGTTATTGCGTTGCAGATTTTAAATCAGATTATAATGCCTACAAAGGAAATGCCTATGGGCTTGCTAATACATTGAAACAAACCGCTTTCCTAAAACCGAAGATTAAAAGTAAAAAAGTGGTAAATTTGTATTACACAGGTCAACTAACAGTGCCGGGCCCAGGTGTTCCCCCTTCTATTATTTCGGGTCAACTAGTAGCTAACCAATTAATTAAAGACGTTAAAGAATATGAAGCAGTTATTTGATCAAATATCAGTAAAATCTAGTAAGCTTGTTACGAATACTTACAGTACGAGCTTTTCTTTGGGGATTAAATTTCTCGATAAATCGATTCGAACACCAATTTACAATATTTACGGATTCGTTCGTTTCGCAGATGAAATTGTCGATAGTTTTCATGGGTATGACAAAGCAAATTTATTGGAAAAATTTCGTCTTGACACTATTGAAGCAATTGATCAAGGCATTAGCCTTAACCCAATTTTAAACTCTTTCCAAGAGACAGTTAATCAATACAATATTGAATGGAATTTAATCGAAACATTTTTAGAGAGTATGAAAATGGATCTGAATCCGGAAGTTTCGGACCAAGCTTACTATGAGAAATATATTTTGGGTTCCGCTGAAGTTGTAGGATTAATGTGTCTTCACGTTTTTACAGAAGGAAATAAGGACCTTTATGAAAAGCTAAAGCCCTCGGCACAAAAGCTGGGTTCAGCATTTCAAAAAGTAAACTTCTTACGAGATGCTCAAATGGATTTTATGGATTTAGGGAGGACCTATTTCCCTGATGTAGATTTCAATAATTTTTCTGATTCAGATAAGGTTGAAATCGAAAAAGATATTGAAAAAGACTTCAGAGAAGCTTTAATTGGAATTAAGCAGTTGCCATCCTCATCAAGAGGCGGAGTCTATTTAGCTTACTATTATTATTTAAGACTCTTCAGAAAGATTAAAGGAGTCTCATCTGAGAACATTATAGCCGAAAGAATTCGAATTCCAAACGGTCAAAAATTTATCTTAATGTTGCAATCTTTTGCAAAACATCAATTTAATTTACTATGAAGATTTTGCTTTGCTTAATGATTTTTATCTCATCTACAAGTACTGTTTTTCCAAAGGGGGATGATTTACTGAAGGTTCGTAAATATTATTACCTTGCAATCGAGAGTGAGGAGAAGTTTAAGGAGTTTGAAAATATTTTAGTTAAATATAGTAACCCCGACAACACTATTTTAGGATACATTGGTATGTCGTTCATGTTGAAAGCTAAATATGCCTGGCTTCCAAACTATAAAATGGAGTATTTTACAAAAGGAAAGAATTTCTTGGAATCAGCTATATCAAACGATCCAAATAATGTAGAACTCAAATTCATGCGGTTTTGTGTTCAAAATGATACTCCCAGCTTCCTATCCTACAAAAGGAATTTAGAAAATGACAAACGGTATTTAATGAAGTCTATTCCGACAATGCGAGATAATGACCTAAAGCAAAAGATTATAAATTATATGTTAGAAAAAGAAGTTAAACTAACCGAAGCGGAACTTAGTCGGTTAAAAAACAGCAAATGATTTACACTTTTGGATTAATAATTACGTTATTCGTTTTTCTTCTTATGGAGCTAGTTGCTTGGTTTACGCATAAATATGTTATGCATGGTTTTTTATGGAAGTTACATAAGGACCACCATGACCATTCAAACAAAACACCTTTTGAGAAAAATGATTACTTTTTTTTAATTTTTGCAATTCCTGGATTTTTAAATATTTTTTATGGGTTAAATGACATTACTGCTCCCTATTTTTGGATAGGATTGGGCATCACCTTTTATGGTGCTGCCTATTTTTTTATACACGACTTATTTATTCATCAGCGAATTAAAGTGTTGAGAAATACAACTAATCCGTATTTACTCAATTTAAGGCGCGCACACAAAGTACATCATAAGAGTCTAGCAAAATCAGGTGGCGAATCCTTTGGAATGCTTTTATTAATAAAATATAAAAGCAGCAAAGCTTTAAAAAAACACTGAACGCAGGCTCTAACGGGACCCTTTTTGCAGGGTGCATATATGGTAAGCATAGTAATTTTTCAAACCCTTATTGAATATGCCCACATTTTCCCCAAATTTGTTAAGATTTAAAGATTCGCTTAAATACTGCAGATAGAAACAGTTTTGGAGATACTGATAACATGATTTTCAATTCCTGCGAAAAAGTAGATTCTTCATCCAGAAACTTCAATATAGTCTTAGCATTCACCTTTTTAAACATGGAGGCAAATACGGTTGAACCTTTTTCATTATTATTAGCCAGAACATCTAAAAAAAGCAAGTCATAAAACCAGAATTTTGTTCTTTTTGAAAATTGAGTCAAATCATTTTCAGTTTTTAAAAAGGCCACTAAATCTTTCGTTTTTTTCGAAGTATTATTAAAAGTATAACCTGTACTTGCTTTAGTCCAACCACCTGCAGTGCCAATATTTAAAATGCTTTTTGAGTTCAATTCTTCAAATTTAAAAGAGGTCATAGGTATCGATCCAATTTCCTTTTCTAAAATCTCAAAATCGGTAATCTTTTTCTGTTTTAAATAATCTTTAATCGCGTCTTCGTATTCGGAATGTTTTAATAAGTCTTTTGAAAATAAAGTATATTCAAATAGCGCCATATTTTTATCGATTGGCAATACGTACATAAAACGGGTGTTGCCATTCTGTGGGATATTGAAATCCATAAAACTAGCAACCGAATCATCAAAGCAATCTGTTTTTGTTTTTACAAACCACCCCATAAAATGTTGTTGAAGAACCGGATATTTTTGTTGCGTTTCGTATACCGTTTTATTCGGAATGCTATTTAGAAGCTTCAACCCAAAATAGGTTGATTTATTTGTGTCAATAGTTACTCCCTTATCCACTTCTGAATATTTTGTAACACTGTCTTCAATAAAGGTAATATTTGTTTTTAGGTCGATACTGCTCCAAAGATTATCATAGAATTTTTCGCTTCTAATCATTTTATAACTATAAGGAGTAATAGTAATTGTTTTCGAAAACGCTTCACAACCAAAAAAGACTTTAGGCCATGTTTTAGTTAATAAATCGTCCCATTCTCCGCAACCATCTTCCCAGTAGCACCATGTCCTATCGTTGCCTTTATCTTTTTCTTGATCAATAATTAAAATCGATTTTTCATCGAAAAAGCTATCTTGAGACATTCTAAATGCAAGCATTAAGCCTGAGGCACCAGCTCCTAATATTATGTAATCATATTGTTTCATCAAAAGAATAAAAAACAAACAAAGAAAAATGTTATCGCAACCAATATGTGGATCGATAATTTCACATGGGTTTTTAAGGATATTTGGTTATATAAAAAATGTGCTATACTACCTATAATGAACCAAGCAATGTAATTTTTTAACGGCACAGCATTGTTTTCAAATTGCCAAAAGTCAAATCTTGGAGCGGACACCTCTATAATCACATCTAAAATCATCATAAGTAAACCTCCTAATAAGGAACGAATAATAATGTTTTTATGAATCACCCTGCTCAAATCAGCAGTAATAAATGTTAGCAATGCCCAATTTACGCAAATCATCAAAGGAACTCCCCAAATTTTAACACCTAAATTATTTCCATATGAATAAGTTCCAAACAACAATCCATGATTAACTCCTAAATATTCCGTGAAGAAGCCGATAAAAAAAGGTATCGAAAAGGCGATTAATAATTTCTTAGATAAATGTTCTAAATTCCAAATTATAAGAACTATATAGATTAATAAGTTTAAAGATGTATATCCTAAAAACCACGAAGAATAGGAAGATAATATACCTGTAATTCCAGAAATATTAAAGAGCCAAATAATAAAAATTGAGATGAATATTTTGTTTTTTGCTATCATGGGTCTTTTAAAATTAATTCAGAAACAATTTTTCCAGAAAGTAAACAAAGGGGAATACCTCCACCTGGATGCACACTTCCTCCACAAAAGTATAAATTTGAAATTTTTTGACTAAAATTGGGGTGTCTCAAAAATGCCGCAAACTTATTATTACTAGAAGCTCCATATAACGCTCCTTGATATGACATTGTTTTAGACTCTATTAACCTTGGATCCAGGACTGTTTCAAATTCTATTAAATCTTCCATATTTACGGAAAGAGAATCTGAAAGCTTTCTAAGAATCGCAACCCTCGTTTTTTCTATTATACGATCCCAATCTTGCCCCGTATTACTGGGAACATTAACCATAACAAACCAGTTTTCACAGCCTTTAGGTGCGTCATTCTTGTTTTCTTTTGAAGTAATATTAATATAAACAGTAGGGTCTTTGTAGACATTATTTTTTTCAAAAATATGCTCAAATTCTTCTTTGTAATCTTCAGAAAAGAAAATGTTGTGTAAATCTAATGTTGTAAATTCTTTTTTTATCCCCCAGTAAAAAATTAATGCTGAACTAGATCTGGGCTGTTGTAATGTTTTTTCTGGTGACTTTTGACCTTTCAATAAATTTCTATAAGTAGTAACTACATCACTATTGGAAATTATATAATCTGCTAAATATTCTTTGTTATTACAAAAAATTCCAACTGCTTTTTTCTTCTGAATAATTATTTTTTCAACTTTTGAATTAAAATGAAATTCAATACCTAAATCAAGCGCTAATTGATAGATGCTTTTTGTAATGCTGTGCATTCCTCCTTCTGGAAAAAACGTTCCGTAGTATTGCTCTAGATGCGGAATCATAGACATAATACCAGGTGTTTCATATGGTGATGAACCATTATATGTTGCAAATCTATCAAAGAGCTGAACCAGTTTTGGATCTTTAAAAGTCTTAGCATTATAAGCGTGTAAACTTGTATTAATATCTAAACTTCTTACTTTAAAAATAGCGTTTAAAGTATTCTTTGTTAGATAAGTAGATAATTTATGTAATGAATTTTCTAGAAATAACGAAGAAGTTAAGTCGTACTTCTTTTTACTTTTTTTAAAGTAATTCAAAACATCTTCTTCTGCTACATCAAAAGTGCTAGCTGCTTTTGATGCAAATTCCTTTTCTTTAGAGGCTGCCTGAAAAGTCGTTCCGTCTTGGTAAAAATAATGACAAACAGTATCTTTTCGCTTATATGAAAAATAATCTTCAGCTTTTTTCTTTGAAACAGTAAATAATTCATCGACAAAGTGAGGCATTGTAAACAAAGAAGGACCCATGTCAAAGCGATATCCCTTTTCCGAAAATGCTGTTAATTTTCCACCTGGGTAGTCATTCATTTCAAAAACAGACACTTCAAACCCGGCATTTTGCAGTCGAATAGCCGAAGATAATCCTGCAATACCAGCACCTATAACTATTGCCTTCTTTTTGTGACTTTTCTTTTCAGATAGTGCATTTACCATATTCCTAAAGGATTGAATTTGTCTGTGTAAATTTCATGAAAAGATTTCTAATATGTGTCTTGATTTTTGTTTTTCTACTCTTCAGTTAAAAGCTTATTCAAATGAACTCGGAATTTCGTCAGGGATTCTAAGGAATAGCTATCTTAGCATCATGCATTGTCTTACTAATTGTCCTATTTGCAACTCTACTTCCATTAGCTCTTTTATACAAACTATGGCTCAGATGCACCCTGATAACGAGTTGTTCAATTTTGATCAATGCACAAAATGTCAGTTGGTTTTCTTAAATCCTCGGGTCCCTTTAAATGAATTAAAAAAGTACTATACATCGTATTATTTGCCATACAGAGGAGCGAAAGCATGGGGGAAATTTGAGAAAATGGTAGAGAACAGCCAGCAAAAATTAGACTTAAAACGGCTAAAGAGAGTAAAGCAGGCTCACCAAATTGATTCAGATTCGTTGCTTTTGGATATTGGCTGCGGTAAGCCAAGTTTCTTAAAGGTTTGCCATGAACAGTTAAATTGCCATACCTTGGGCATCGACTTTAGTGACGAGGGTTGGAAAGGTGAAGAGGCACATTTTTCCGAAATTGATTTACGCGTAGCGGAAGTTAAAGATTTAATAAACATTCAGCCTGACGTAATTACTATGTGGCATTATTTGGAGCATGACTATTCTCCATTTGAAAATCTCAGCTACCTAAAGTCCATTGCGAAACCATCTACTAAGCTGATTATTGAAATTCCAAATTTTGATTCATCTAGCAGAAAAAAATACGGTGAAAATTGGGCTGGTTGGCATACGCCTCGACATCTTTCTTTGTTCTCTCCAAAGAATGTAACATTGTTGCTTCAAAAAAGTGGGTGGAAAGTTTCTGAGCTGGAGACTTATGGTACCATGGATCCTTATCTGCTGCAATGGATGAGTAAAATGGAACAAAAAGGTATTAAATGGAACAAAAACATGGAAGATGAATTTTGGAAATTTGTTTTTGGGATGATATTATTTGCACCAAAAAAATGGATAAAGAAAAGATCCTCTCTTGGAATTATGACAGTTATTGCATCTCCTCAATAGCTTCTGTTGATACTGAATATTTGGTTCTTACAAGGTCAACAGATCTTTTCCTTCCCATGTCCCAGTAGATTTGTAGGGCTGGAAACGTGCAAATAACTCTTCTCTATACCATTCGTTCTTCCGTGTTCTTCTAATTGCCTCTTGATGTTGTTTGCTATTGTAGGCAAACTGTTTCACAGCTTCAAAGTTTTTCCATAAGCTAAATGTGGCCATTTGAACTATTGGAACCTCTCCAATACCTTTGGTATAGACTAACCCTTCATTTCCAATCAAAGCCTCTTGTGACGTGGGAACATATTTCCAAAACCGTAGAAGCCAATTCCATTTAATTGTAGCCCGAGTAATTACAGCAATTGGCAATTCAGGGTCTAAGTTTACCCCCTTTTTAAAAGGAGTTTTTCCAACCCAGGTTCCTCCTGCCGAAATGTTTTTCATGTAAAGTGAAAATAACTCATCCGAGCGGTCAGTATATTTTTTAATTAAATCAGAAGACTTAAAAAAAGCATGGGCCGCATCTTCCGATTCCCATACTTGAAGAAGGCAGTAAACCGACCAATCGGGAAATGGATTAAAGCCTTTTCCCCTTCCACTTCCTAAAAGTCGGTAAAAGGTAAGACCTTTCGTATTTACTAACTCTTTGTGTGCAAATCGCATCATTTTTAAGCCCCAAAACTTATTGCGCAATGAATTATATTTAATCAAAGAAAGAGTAGTGATTTGCATACTTAAGCTTATTAGAGCTACATCCCTAAATATTTCTTAACATTTGGGTCCGTTTCCTTAGCCTTCAATTTATTTAATACGTCAGCTATTTTAGCGTCTTGAGCCTTATAAACATTCATTTTCTTCTCTAATTCAGTCGCTTGTTCCGATATGCCATCAGCTTGCGCGCTTTCTATTTTAGCAGACATTTCCATGGCTCTTTTTGAATAAAAATTTTGGACACTAGCCAGTAGATTGTATCCTGATAACTTAACAAACCAAACAGATTCAGTCTCCACAATATTCTTATAAACGATAATCGCTTTGTCAATTTCGTTATTTGGCAATCTTAGAACATATTCACTGTATTTTTGCAGGAATCCGAGCTTATTCATTCCGTTCAATTCAGAAATCGTTTTTAAGAAAAATGCATGATCATCTAACGTTCCGTTTTTAGCATAAATAGCAGCAATTGCATTATTTACAGCGGCACTTTCTTCGTCTTCCATTGATCTAGCCATAATCAACCCTTTTTCAGGATCTATAGATGTTATACCCGCTAAAGCACTTCCCATTACGCGATATGATGAGTCTTTTAATCCCGCCTCATAAGCGCTAATTAAGGACTTGTCGTCAGAGAAATATTTCATCAGTGTTTTAATTGCTGTTGCTCTCACTTTGGGATTTTTGTCTTTCGTTGCAAGTGTCACTAGCTTATTTTTAACAACCTCTGGCTTTGCTTTAATCGCTTTTTTTATTTTACCCATGGCCATTGTTTTCACGTTCCAAAATGGCTGGTTCAGCGCATTAATAATTGCCTCAACAGCAGATGGATCGCTACTTTTTCCACATTTATCAATTGCTTCTTTCTTATCTAACCAAAGCTCAGCATGGTTCAGCTGATACACCCATTGCTCTAGCGGTTTTTTGTCAGTCTTTTTTGCTAAAATTACTTTTAAAGCATCTACGTTTACTAAACTTGGTGGAGATGCTACATTAAATTCAAAAATATTTTCAATGGCTTCAACCCAAACTAATTCTCTACGAGAATTACCTTCAACATATATGTCTATGTAAATAGGAAGTTTATACACAGGCCACTTTTCGGTGTCTTGTTTTTGCGTGATTGAAACGGTTAATTTTTTGGTAGAATCATTGTATTCTTGTTCGTATTTTAAAACCGGGTGCCCACTTGATAAAAACCACTGGTTGAAAAACCAATTTAAATCCTCTCCTGTAGTCTCTTCAAAAGCTAGCCTTAAGTCATGTATTTCAGTATTTTTAAATGCGTGTTGAGTCAAGTACAATTTAAGTGATGCAAAAAAGGCTTCATCTCCTACATGGGCTCTCAACATATTTAATATCCTACCTCCCTTATTATATGAGTGCCCATCAAACATATCTTCTTTGCTCTCGTAATCAAACCGTATCATATCTGCATGACCTCCCTGCTGTGCAGATAAAAAATAACCTTCCATTTCACCATAGGCATTCATGTCTGCTTCCATTCTTCCATACTCAAAATCATCCCATAAAAACTGGCTATAATTTGCAAAAGACTCATTTAACGGAAGATTAGCCCAACTTTCACAAGTCACTAAATCCCCAAACCAATGGTGAAATAACTCATGTGCAATTATTGACTCATTTCCTCCATCAATTATTTCTCTTTTGGTTTGATATAAAAACTCTCCGTGAATAGTTGCTGAAGTATTTTCCATAGCCCCAGAAACATAGTCTCTAACTACTACCTGGCTATATTTTCCCCAAGGATATTCAACACCTAATAAATCAGAAAAGTGTTCAAGCATTCTAGGTGTTTTCCCAAATATTGCTCTCGCATGAGGTTCAAACTTCTTCTCCACGTAATAATTAACTTCTATTTCAGAACTATCTTTCTTTTTCCAGGTGTCTTTAACTATCGCAAATTCACCTATTGCCATCATAAATAAATAAGGAGAGTGAGGCTGCTCCATCTTCCAATGGTCGGTTCTTGTGCCATTTTCATTTTGAGTAGATTCAAGCAATAAACCATTTGAAAGTGTTGTATATTTATCTTGAACTGTAATGTAAATTTCTTCGGTAGTTTTTTCATTTGGAGAATCAATAGTGGGGAACCATGCAGAACTAGCTTCAGTCTCTCCTTGCGTCCATATTTCCATGTGCTTGTTTTTATCTGCTCCATCATGGTTTATAAAATAAAGTCCTTTCGCGTCAGAGATAGCGCTACTTCCTTCTTGCTGCACTTCTTCAGGCTTAGCGGTATATTCAATATATATGTTATACTGTTCTGTGCGGTTGTATTCTTTTGGCAATTTAATTTTTAAATACTGCCCATCATATACATATTTCAATTCCATTGATTTTTCGTCATTTTGTCGAACAGAATGGATTTCCATTGCTTTGGCATCTAGCGTTAAAGAGTCGGTGTTATAAAAGTATGGCTTAATAGTTAAAAGCGCCTTACCATTTAATTGTCGATTTGGCCAGTCAAAACTAACCTCTAGTTTGGTGTGAAGCAAATCATTAATACGTTTTTCAGAGGGATTATAATGCTTTCTCTCCACTGGTTCTTTTATCTCTTCCTCAATCCTGTTTTCAACAGTTGATGTTTCTTGTGTTTGTTTCTTTTGTGCGCAACTAATTGCAATTAATCCGCTACATATCAGAACTATCCCGTTTTTCAGATTCATAATTATTAGAATAATTTTATTAAGTGCAAATATGGTCATTATTTGGTAATCAGCTAATGAATTGTGTATGTCTGGTATAATTGTTTGTTTAGCGATAGATTTTCGGTACTTTTGGTACACTAAATATTATT
>Ga0181564_10000240_pt1 | contig 45410 bp, 25 predicted proteins | sample 011ome_24_FD_134512 | JGI IMG/M metagenome (GOLD analysis project Ga0181564, IMG submission 134512) | Coastal salt marsh microbial communities from the Groves Creek Marsh, Skidaway Island, Georgia - 011513CT metaG (megahit assembly) | ecosystem: Environmental > Aquatic > Marine > Intertidal... | reverse complement strand
TTTCACTCGATCCCGGCACGACACCGGGGTCTGGAAAGGCAAACTTGAACCCTCCACCCTCGGTATCGGGCGCGGTGAGCTCCTTCTGGACGCCATCGTAGCTCAGTTTCCACTTTTTACCGTCGTGTCCCATGGCGCCCATGCGGTCCATCTTTTTTATCATTTCTTTCGCCTTTTTTGCGTTGCCGTCGTCAAACATTGACGTTGAACCTTTATGCAGATGCTTGTCCACGAACTTTTGCATTTGCTTCTTCTTTGCCTGCTGCTCGTCGAACATTTTTTGCTGACGCTCGGCTTGTTCGTCGCGGACGCATTCGTACGTCGCGAAATCGCCGGCGTACGCCGTGAGCTTTTTGTTTTGGATGGCTAAAACATCCGTGCACACGGCGTTGAGGAAACTCCTGTCGTGCGACACGACGACGAGCGTGCGTCCATCGAACGCGTCGCACATGTACTGCTCGAGCCACAAACACGCTTCTAAATCTAAATGATTTGTTGGTTCGTCGAGTAACAAACAATCAGGCGCGACGAACAACGCTCGAGCTAAAGACACGCGCACGCGCCATCCGCCGCTCAATGCGCTCACGGGACGTTCCATCTTGGCTGGGTCAAATTGCAATCCTCGCAAGACTTTACGCGCACGTTCGTGCGCATCCGCAGCGCCGATGGCTTTGAGTTCATCGACGATTTCCCGCACGCGCTTTTCAATGGAGACGTCAACTGAGACGTCTTCGTGATTTTGCAACTCAGCGAGTTGAGCGTTTAAATACTCGCGTCTGGTGTCCGACTTTACGAGAACTTCGATTGGGTTCAACTCGCTGTGCGCGAATTCATCGGAAGAATCCTGTGAGACGTACATGATACGCAAGTCCGCCGGCACGCCCGGCACGCGCTTCATCGCCAACAACCGAAGCAACGTCGATTTTCCGCACCCGTTCCGTCCGCACAATCCGTATCGATGGCCATGCGTCAGACTCAATTGCGTGCCTTCGAGTAAATCATCGCCACCGCGTGGGTGAGGCACGCTGAAATCGCTCACCGAAATATCACGCGAGCCCACCTTGCTCGACGCGCCCTTTGAATGCGAAGCGCTCATCGACAGTTGCTCCATATTCTGCGCTTCCATCGTCGCAGCGGCCGCCGCCGCGGCTGCGCGCGCCTTGGCGTGCTTTTCAGCCTTTTTCGCGCGCTTCTGCTCCACCAACGCCGCGTTGGCGTCAATAATTTTCTGCATGCGCTCCTCGTGCTCTTGTTGCTGCTTGCGTTGCTCTTGTTCCCAAAATCCATCGCCTCCGACGACGCCCGCCGACGCGTCCACGGAATCTCGCGCCGACGCCGACCGCCGACCATCGTCGCCACCAATTTTCACCACCTGCGCGAGCTTTCGCACGACGCCCGCATCGCCTACCACCGCCGCCGTCGGTTGCTTTGTCTTTGTCGTCTCCGTCGTCGATTGGCTATCCAACGCTCGCCTGAGCTCATCGCACGCGCGTTCGCAGTCCACGTCCAAATCGTACGCGTCGATGACCCCTCGCAAAGTTTCTTCAAACGAACACTCGCGCTCTTCGACGTCAGACGTGACGATGCTCACGACGTATTCAAACGCGTCGTCGTCGTCGATGAGCCGCGAACACGCGGCAAACGCGCGACCAACGCACGCCCGCACCGAGTCCGCCGCCGTCGGCCGCACGCGTCGCGCGACGCGCGTCACCTCGGATTCGAATTCGCGTTCGAGCGTCGTGGAGAGCGATGCGGTCCAATTCTTCGTCGCTGCCGCCGGTGCGTCAACCGTTGCCGTAGTCTCGCGAGCCGACGTCGACGCCGACGCCGACGGCTCCGACGGCTCCGACGGCGGCACATCAATCAGCTCCGAATTCTCCCCCGCATCGCGCGCCGAACCAACCTGACGCGCCGCACACACCAGCGCACGCACGCACTCGACGTCCTCGTACGCCTCGCCCCACGCTTGATGCAAAAACGGCGCGACGCTGTCCGCTGAAGCGTCGTCATCGGTGCTCTCGACCAAACTCAATTCGACGAAATCCAACGTAAACGCGTCGAACGCATCGCTGAGCGCGCACCGCGCGCGCTCGGCGTCACCACACGCCACGCATAGCCCATCGAGTCGCGGGTAGGATGCGCGAAAGTCCCCGTGCGGCGGGGACATGGCGCGCCAGCGAGTCCGGTGTCGTCACTCTCTGACGCTTTAATTTCGAGAATTCATGGCGCCCAAGAACCGCCGCGCGTCGTCGCGCTCGAAATCCGGCTCCACGGCGGATAAAAAGTCACTCACTGGCGCGTCGGAGCGTTCGAATAATACCGCGGACACGGGCGCGGCGTCGCGAGCCGAGGATGTGAATGACATTTTGAATTATGATGCTGGCGCATCGTCGAAAATTCGGACGTCGACGGTGGTGACGTCGCGGGCGACGTACGCGGCGGTGGATAACGATACGTTTGATGTGACGGCGGCGACGGCGGCGGTGGCACCGACGGCGGCACCGGCGACGGCGGCGAACGCCACCGTGGCTGGATTCGACGCCGACGCGTTGTTGCGGTTGCTGAGCGACGACGCGCCGAAGACGACAAAAACAAACGTCGGAGCGACGTCGAACGCTTCGAATGCGGTGGAAAACGATCGATCGACGTCGAATGCGACGAATTTTACCGCGCCCACGGCGAAACAGATTCCCGTGGATGTTGGGTCAAACGGTTCAAACGATGGAGACGCCGCGGCGCCAGAGTATTCGTTCATGTTTCTCGGCAAGGATAAAGAAAAAGACGGTGCGGCGGCGACGCGATATGCGACGAGCGTTGCGGACGTTGGCTCGCCTGGGTCCGTCGCGGGCGGTAGTAGCTCGGACGCGGTGATGGCGCAGGCGAGGCAGGCGCAACGTTCAATGGAGCTACGCAAGGAGGCGTTGCGCGCCGCGGGCGTGGACGTCGACGTTGGCGAAGGATCGGCGGGTTCGGGTTCGGTTTGGCGCTCCGCCGCGGGCACGCGGACGACGACCGTGCCTCCGGTGTATCCGACGACGCCGCAGCAGCCGAGTGCTAGCGCCAGCGTCGGTGGTGAACGATCGAGATACGAAACAATTTATGAACCGTATTCCCCTGGCTCGGTCGAGCGTCCGACGCGGAGCTACGGAGGCGCGGCGACGCGTTCAGAATCCAGCTCTGATTCGCGCTTGCGCGTGCAGTATCAGCAAGGCGACGCTGAGGAGATTCAATCGCTCAAAGATCATCGTCAAGGGAACTTGCTTCGTTTGATTGGCGAGTTGGCGAATACGTACTTGACGAAGTTGACTGGATTTAAAGTCGTGCCGACGTATCCTTTAAACAAGCGCATCACGCGGTGCGTCATCGGCGAAGGCTTATCTGTGTAATGTAAATCATGAATACGCGTGCTTTTTCACGTATTATTATTACGCTGTACTACTGTATCGCTGCTGCTGCTAATCATCATATCGTCATCCCGCTGAACCGAAATTCTTGTGCGCGGCGTCTCGGTCGCTCCACAATGGCACGCGCGCGGCGTTCAACGCCTGAATCACGCGCGACTCGAGCGCGCGCGCGGCGCTCTTCCCACCCGCTTCCTTGGGTACAGCTACGTATACGAGTTCTATGAGTCGATCGGACTTTTGGCGATGCGTGGCGAGACGCGTGGGTAAATGGTCGCTCTCGCCGCAATAACACCACCCGTCGCCTCGACGTAAGACGTACACGCACGTCTGCCCAGCGCTGCTCACCGGTGGTGTTTCATTCGTACCGACGGAAATAGCGCGCACGTCGTCGCGTTTGAGCGCCGACGCGGATGATTGCTCGAGGATAGTTTTCAGAAACGCCGCGTCCACGACGGTGGTCGAACGCGACGACAGCGACGAGGACACAGGCGCGCCATCCGCTCGAGGCAATTTCACGAGCGGAATCGACGCCTGCTTCTCCAACAGCACCCCCGCGCGCGCCACCAACGCCGGTGGTAACCCACAATCGAGCGCGGTTTGTAACGCCAGTGATTCTCGGCACTCCCCGGGGACGACGCGCCACGTCGGACGTCTCGAACCGTCGCCAGACACCGCCGTTTCCATGCGCGCCCGTCGGGTAAACGGCGACGCGTTCAATGGCAAATCCAAAATCCCGTGCAAATGTGTGGCGAATATCCCTCGCGCCCCGCACGCATCGAGCGCCTCGAGCACGGCGCCCGCAATGGCGGTGCCGTGCGACGCTTCGGTGCCGCGACCGAGTTCGTCCACCATGACTAACGTTCCGGGCGTGCACGCCGAGAGCATGCTCTTCATTTCCATCATTTCCACAGCGAACGAACTCAAGCCTTCGCTCGGGCTATCGGTGCTCGACATGCGCACGATGAGGGCATCGAGACGCGGTACGCGAGCGGCGTGCGCGGGGACGTGTAAGCCACACTGCGCGAGCAACGCACACGCGGCGACGGCGCGTAAAACCGTGCTCTTGCCCGCCATGTTTGGTCCAGTCAGGATGAGTAAACCGTCGACGTCGAGCGTGTTTGGCACGGTGGTCGCTCCGTCCATGGGCATCCAGAACGGCACGAGATTGGTGAATGACATCGCGCTCGCGGTGTCACCATCGGGGAGTAATACGGGTGCAGTCCAGCGTTTGTTCACCGCGTGCGATGCGTGCGCGACGACGGCGACGCAAATCGTCGACGCCGTCGCGGCGCCGACGAGAGACGAAACGTACGGATGTAAATCCTCAGCAAGGTTTCGCAACGCATCCGCCACGGCGACAGATGCGGCATGCGTGGCGATGCGGTAGTCGTTCAACGCGCGTTCAACACGCGGTGTGGTCCAGCGGTCGCTCACTTCCTTGCCAAAGCGGTCGCGCGGATGCGTGAATTCCGCCGATCGCGCCGCCGCCGCGACGTGTCGAATCCAGAGCGCGTTGTTACGCATGCAGTGCTCAATTTCGCATTTTCTCGCTCGGCCTTTACGCTCGGATGCACTCGCGTGCACGACGGGCACTAAATCTTCGTTTATGGCAGCCTCGAGCGCGAGCGATGCCTCACGGACGCGTGCGAGCTCGGGTGCGACGGCATCGCGGCGGACTCGGCCGCGCCAGCGTTCGTTTTCAAACATAAACCGCGCTGGGATGTTTTCAAGCGTCGGAGGACGGTCGAGGCCATCCATGACGAAAGACATGTCGTCGTCGTCAACATCGTCGTCTTCGTCATTGTCGCTGCCGTCATCTGGAGCGTATGCACCTCGCACATCGTCGTCGTCTCTTCGTCGAGACGCGGGCGTCGACGTCGTTCCATCGAGCGCGTCTTCGGATACGACGGAGCGTATAATATCACATGTTGTCGCGCACACGCTCGCCAAATCCCCCGCATCGATGGCGTGCCCAAGCTTCAACGATGTGGGTTTCATTAATAATTCCCCAGCGCGACGAATGTCGCCGTGCTCGTGCGTGAGTAGGTCATGGATACCGCGCGCCATGGAGGCGACGTCGGCGAAAAACGTGTGCGACGCCTCGCGTTGGGATAATAATTTCGCAACTTTGCTCGGCGGTAACACTTCAAGCTGCGGCATGCCCACGGTTGCGCGGGCGAAAAGTACCGAAGCTTCTTGAATGCCCAGCGCCACGTCGGGTGGAGGTGGGTGGAGCAAGAGCTCTTGCAAATAGGCGCGACACGCCGCGGGCGCCGCGCGCTCGGGGAGCAAATGCGTCAACAATGGCGGGACGCTTCGTGTGGGCAAAATCCCGAGCTGTTGCGCCGTGGCAAGCGAGAGCGGCGCCGGGCGGCCTTTACTAGGCACGGAAACGCGATCAAACGGCTCATCTGGGCTCAACCCGTGGTCGATGCGCACCATGTCTAAGAGTTTATCCACGACGTCGCCCGAGTATTTGACGGCGTCGACGCCTTCGGCGGCGGATAAAATCGATTGAACTTCCCATCGCAAACGTCGACTCGGTGCGCTCGTGCCCGCGGCGTGCCGACCACTTTGTGCGTGTCCTCCGCCGAGACTGGTGTGGCGATATAAAGGAGGTGCAATGCCACCAGCGCTCAGGCGAGCCGCCGCGGATTCCGCCGTCAATCCTTCGAGCACGCTCACGCGTCGTAAATCCGGCTCCACAGTCACCACGGTGTACCCAAGCGCGCTCGACGCCAACCCAATCACCGGTGGTGCGCTACCATCACCGAAATCTACATCTTCACCAGCGCTCGCCGCGCCTTTCACGTAATTCGGACTCGCCGGAGTCACGATAGCCGCGATGAACCGATCCTTTGGCGGCGTCGGCGCGCCGTACTTCACCATCACCGGTGCCTCCTCACACACCACTACCGAATACCCACGACTCGTCAATCTATCAAGCGTCTCCTGTATCTTCACAATCGGACACCCCGCTTTCGGTACACCACTCGTGCCCATCGGATTCAATCCAGCGTACATCACCAACATCGCCGCGTCGTACCCCAACGCCTCGTAAAACTCCCCCACTCGAATCAGCAACACCTTACGCCCATGCGCCTTTTTCACGCTCAACGCGTAATCATACAACGTCATCCGCGCCGTTCGCGAGTTCCCACGCGTCGACGCCCCGCGCAAGGTCAAATCAACGCCCAGAGGATCGACATCGTGCAACCGACGGATGAGCGCGCGCGTGCTCGGTTTCGCGCTCGCATTGAAATTTTGAATCTGTTCCCTCCAATACGCCGCGTCAAAGCCATCGCACGCGGCTTCTTCGCGCGCGGCGTCGCTCGCAAACGTCCGCGCATCGTTCACCGCGCGCGAATGCGCGCACCGCGGGCGACGCGCGCGCGGCGACGGCGATGATGTCGACGCCGCGGCTCCAGCTGTCACCCAACGCGCGGACGCCGTCTCGCCGACGCGCGCGCGCGCCGCGGTGGCGGCGGCGGTGGCGGCGGCGCGGACGATCGTGGGCATCGCCATCGACTTCACGCGCCGCGCGCATCGTCGCATGCTCGATCGGCCGACGTCGAGCCGGCGCGGATTCGATGCCGCGTGCATCACTCTGAGGCTCGCGGACGTCTTCAATGGCGGTCATCGACGTCACGACGACGGTATGGGGTATGGAATACAGCGCGCACGGTAGGTTATGTGTCTGCGTGCCGCGACGACGATGCCGTTGACGACGCCGATGACGCGCGCGAGACGGCTCTTGCGATGCGAATGGTTTTGTGACAGTTGTGCCACTCGACGCGAGACTCACGCTTTTTGTCGTCGTTCGCGTCGTGCGCACAGCGTGCCCGAAGCGGCATAAGATGGAGGCCGAGGCGATGTTCCCCGGGGTGTCGTCGGATGGGTTGTTGGTGATTCCTACGTGTCAGGTGCGTCGATGCGCTTCGCGGCGTCGCGCGCGCTCGAGAACGAGAAACCAATGCGCGCGCGTACAAACGACGACGATTGAGTAACTGACGAATGAATGCGGCGCGTATTGGGTACACGCAGCGCACGAAGATGGATTTAGTGCAAACGGGCGAACCTGTGGATATTGAGAAGGACTTTTGCTTGGAGCGGTTTCTTGATTTCGCCGAGCGCGTGACAAACATTCTTCGCGCGGATGGCGTGTGGTGCGATTATATCGATCCATGCAGCGGATTATCGATGGTAAATCGAGATTCGCAGCATATTTATGGTGAGGTTGATGCGTTGGTGACGCTGTTGAACTATCAAACGACGAATAGCGGGTGCTGTAAGGTGGTGTTGCACCCGACGTGGGGAAGCGCCGTGTACCCTGCGTCGATGTTTGCAAAGTGTTCGGCAGAGACTCTTAAAGCGGCGATCGCGAAGGCTGAAGTGGAAATTCGTGCGAAGGATCCAGAGGCGTGAGTTTTTGCAATCAAGATTATGATATACATACATGTGCTATTTTAACAGGTGGGTACTGATACAGGTATCCATCGGCGGCGATGTTCTTTTGTACAGCATTTACGCTTCGCCGACGACGGTTTTGTTCAAGTCGACGCTTTCGTGCTCGAGCGCGAGCATCATCTTCACGACTGCGCACTCTGGAGTCATGAGTGGTCCAGATTTTGCGCCTAAATTCAGCGCGCCTTGCCCGGAGGCGTAGAGCTCGGGATGCAAGTCGCCAGACTCGCACTGCGTCGACAAGTAAATGCGCAACCCACGCTCGGCTTGTTCAGTGAGAAACTCGAGCCAGGCGGCGGGGAAATTACCCACGCCAAAGGCTTCCAAAATAATCCCGCGCACGCCACGACCGTATAAATCGCCGTACGCCTGGCGCGCGTTCACGCCGGGCACAATCGGTACCCGAATCACATTTGTATTCATCGTAAATTTTGGCTCGTATTCGACGCCCACCGTCTTTAACAAATTCCGCTCGTTCCATTCCACGCCCACGCCGAGCTTGGCGAGCGGAGCGAACCCAGGAGACTCGAACGCCGCGTAAATCGTCGCCGATTGCTTACGCACTCGATTTCCTCGCAACAACTTCCCGCCGAAACACACCGCTACTTCGCGAAAGTCAATGGCACCGCCACACGTCACGCTCGCCACGCAACACGTTAGCGCGTCTATGACGTTCTGTCGAGCGTCGGAACGAGCCATCGCAAGCGGCAACTGACTCCCCGTTAACACCACTGGTTTCCCGAACCCCGCGCCCAACATGAGCGATAACGCGCTCGCCGTGTACGCCATCGTATCCGTACCGTGTGCGATAATGAACGCATCATACGACTCTCGGCGCGCGTGCAACCGCCGCGCAATCATAATCCAATCATCTGGCGTCATCTCTGTCGAATCCTTGTTGAATAACACCTCGCATCGCACGCGCGCAAACGCCGCGAGCTCTGGGATACATTTGAGCACGTCGAGCAAGTACTTCGAAGCCGCGAGCGGACGATATCCAGGACGCGATGGCGACGCCACGACGCCGACATCGCGCGCCTCGCATGATTCCACCCCCATGCCGAGCGTGCCGCCGCAGTGCAGCAGGAGCACGCGCGGAAGCGTCGACGACTCGTCATCGTCATCTTTTCCAGCCTCGGCGTCAGCATCCTTCGTCGGCGTCGACGCGCCCGCGTCGCGACCGCCGTCGCCGTCGAGGGCGAGGAGATTTTCGTACGACGCGGACGCGGCGCCGGGCGCGCGAAGGCGCTTCTTCCCGAGGAGCTCGCGCTCGACGTACGGCGCCATTGCGAGGCGCGGTGTAAAGGCACCATGCGGACGTGGTCCATGGGTTCATCGGCCGCGGCGGCGGCGGCGGGCGCGAGGGACGATGCGGCATCGGTGCGTCGGTGGCGTTCGCGCGCGCGCGTCGTCGTGACGCGGGCGTCGTCGTCGTCGTCGTCGTCGTCGTCGTCGTCTTCGAAGAATCAAGACTTTTACACCCTCCTCGGTGTCGACGCCAACGCGACGCCGAAAGAGATCAAGAGCGCGTACCGTAAGCAGGCGCTGAAGCTTCACCCGGATGTCAATAAGTCTGCGGATGCCGCGGTGCGATTTAACGAGGTGAAGCAGGCTTATAACGTGTTGATTGATGAGACGTCGAGGCGCGAGTACGATAGGGCGTCGAGCGCTCGTCGGGCGTCGAGCGGCACGGATTGGGCGCGTGAATGGGCTCAGAGCGCATCGCGTCGAGCTTCGTCATCGTCATCGTATTCGTCGTCGTCATCGTCGTCGTATTCGTCGGCGCCGCCACCGAAAGAGGAAGAGTTTTATGGTTTCGCGCAGTTCTTCGCCGATTTGGAAGCTGAACTCGAAGACAAAGCCAAAAAGCGACCGAAAGACGCTCCACCGAAGACGTTATGGGAAGAGCTCTTTGAAATTGGGGAAGAATTCGTAGAATTTTTAGAGGAAACCGCACCGACGCCAAAGGCGAAGACAAATGCGTACGAGGCGCCGCCGAAAACACCGCCGCCAAAGCCGAAACCGAGCGCCAAATCGCAGTCGGTGGACGACATGTTAGCGCAGCTCAAGCGCGACATGGGCAAGTAGGAACATTATGTAGCTAAGGTTAAATATATATACATCTCATCATTCAAAAAGTCTTGCTTTCGCGCGCAATGACTCGTTCGTTCGCGTGCGACGGCGCGCCTCGCGCGAAACTTTGTGACGGCGCGTCGGTTGGCGGCGAAAACAGTTAAAGAGCAAACAATCCCGATTAATCCCGCATAGCGTCGCGCGCGGCGCGGCTATGTTCGAATCGCTCCTCGCCGATGCGTTAAACAAGGCGCTTGGGCAGTATTGCGAACAAGTAGACGCCGAGAAGCTACGCGTGAGCGCGCTCAGGGGCGATGTGTTGCTGCGAAACGTGCAGTTGAAAAGAGACGCGTTACGCGCGCTCAACGCGCCGGTGACGCTCGATGCCGGCGTGATCGGGTCGCTCAGGCTGAAAGTACCGTGGACGAAGCTCGGGCAGGAACCTGTGGTGGTGGAGATCGATCGCGTGTTCGTACTGGCGACGCGGGTGGAGATTGATGACGCCACGGAGGCGCGAGGCGGAGACGCCGCGAGCGCCTCGAACAGCGACGGCGGCGACAAAGACACCGGTGATGCGCGCGCGCGAAGCGAACGATTAGCGCAAAGTGAGTTTGATTGGCTCAAGGCATCGATGGGGAAGTTGAAGCGAGATGTTGAGAACGCCGCGGTTGAAGGCGGCAAGTCAAAGTCTTGGATGTGGAGCTTATTCGGCACGGTGATTGGAAATTTGCAAGTGACGGTGACCAACGTACACTTCCGCTACGAGGATGAAATCACTACGCCTGGAAATAGATTTGCGTGCGGGATGACGATCGAGACGTTGTCGGCGATTACGGTTGATGATGATGGAAATCCAACATTTACGTCAAGCGACATGTTGAGCAGGATACACAAGCACGTAAAGTTGGCTAATTTTGCCATGTATCTCGATTCAGGGACATTGAGCACGCCTTGGAAGACGCACGCGGGGTGGATACCGCCTGATCCTAAGGATGACGCCGCATGGTGGGCGCTCTTTGGCGTAGGTCTCGACGCAGAGGCCCCGAGCGCGTTGAGGCATTACGTCTTACATCCGGTGAGCGTTGACTTGTTTTACCATCGCAAAGGCAAGAAGGAGGTGAGCGAATCCCCGAACTCGCCTCGGCAGATTTTCGATTTAAGATTTCAAGACGCACGCGTTGCGCTCAGTCGCAAGCAGTACTTTAGCTTGATGCGGCTGCTGGATGTGTTTAATCAGTTTCGTATGCGTCTGCCACACGCCGAGTTGCGGCCGAAAGTGCGCGTCAAGGCAAACGTTCAAGCGTGGTGGGCGTACGCCGTCGGTGCGTTGGTTAAGCGACAGAAAAAGGTATCTGGACGAATCAATTGGCGGGACATTCAGCACGCGAGTCGACAACGACGTTCGTATTTGTCCATGTACATTGCCGAAGGCGGCGCGGTGAGCGACGAAATTATCCAAAGCGTGCGAGACATCGAATGTGAGTTGGACTTTGAAGTGGCGCTAGCGTGGAGATGTATCGCGCACAGTTTAATACGTGGTACACCTGAACAAGAGTACCCATCGCTTGCCGCGCAAGCTCGTGCGCAGGTCAAGGATGCCATCGCGCGGGAATCTGCGCCGCGATCGAGTTATTCTCTTCTCCCATGGCGTTGGTCGTCAAAGAAACAGGCTGAAAATCCAATCGCAGAAGATTCAGACTTGCAAATGACGGATTCTGATTGGAGTAAACTTGATGAAGTCATGGGTGTGAGTGCGAGCGTCGAAGACGAGGGTGATCTTTCAGCGCTCGGTATCGAATTCAAAGGCCAAATGCGCCGCGTGAGTTGGGAGCTAAAAGACCACGACGAACACAATGTCGAACGATTAGTCATGAGTAGTAGCATGCGCGGCGCGCACATCGCGTCAAAGTCGTACGGCGATCACGCTGAAACGACTTTGTTCATCGACGCGTGGACGTGCGACACGACGAGTGAAAGAATTTTAGTCAGCGGCGAAAGCGGCGCAAGCGCGCTCAAAGTTGAGCACCATTCGTACCCTCTTGAACATGAGCTCGATGCGAGCGTCGACGTCAAGGTTGCGCCCGTGTACATTGTTTTTGAGCATGGAACGATCGATCAGTTGACAAACTTTTTTAGCTCGACTGATACACCGCAGGCGAATTTGACTTCGCTACAAGACCAAGCGGTGGAGAAAATTGAAATGGCCAAGAAGAACACCACCGCGGCGCTGACGAAGATTTCCATGAATTTCGAAATCGATGCGCCGAAAGTGACGATACCGGTGCGTCACAGTGGACGAGTTGTGTTTCAAACGCTCATAGATTTTGGTCACTTTACGTTCATCGCCGATCCGAGAGTAGATTATGCCACTGTTGATCGCAAAACTGGCGCTCCAGCCTATCACACATTCGCCATCAAAGGTACAGATATGGCTGTCTTCTTGGCAGATTCTTCGTTTGATTGGAAGAGTGCGCCAGAAGTCGATCTTTCGAGTGTGTGTGAACCAATTTTAGCGCCGTGTGAAGCCAATGTGCATTTCAATGCTCAGGGGCCGGGATGGACGCGCGAGTCTGGTGCGAAATCCACGGCGACCATCACTACAGCAAACGTGCAAACGTACATTTCACCAACAAAGCTCGCGCGCATATATGCGACGATGCAAGCGGCGATGACGTCAGCGCAGCCCATGGCGTTGAATAATAGCATAGCCGAAGTCAGCGCCGTTGATATGAAGCCTTGGCATGGAACTTTACTGAATGGAGCTTCTTCGGCGATGAAAGTTGGGCTCGTCGGCGCCGCGAGCGGATACCACGGCCGCTGGCTGAGTGTCAACGGACCATACTTGTACATTTTAGACAATCCGAACGCGGTCTCTTATGTAGATTATGTGCGCATCGGCGCTAATGTACGTGTGAGCGTGCTAGATGAAGAAAGTGATGGTGACAGCGATGCAGGAGGACGCGTATTGGCGATTCACGACGCAAAAGTACCCAAATCGCGCGCGGCGGGGACGAATAATACATGGCTGTTACGATTTACGAACGACGTCGAATACTCCAAATGGCAGCGGTGGCTTGGTGATTTAAATGAAACCGCGCTCGCGACGGGGCGTTTAGCAAAGGTGGAAACTGAAAGTGAAGATGCATCTCCGCTCGCGACGCACGAAACAAACGACGGCGTCAACTTTGTTCTGAACATGTCATTCGGTGATTTGCGCGTGCATTTATCTGGCCAGCCCATGGGGACTGCTGGTGTTTTGTGCGATGGGTTAGAAAACGGAGGCGTCGCACGTGCGTTAAATCGAGACTTGAAAGATTCAACCGAGGTTCCGCTCGCGACGCTCGTCGCGCAGTCGGCAAACATCGCTATTGAATCTACCGAATCGAGTCGCTCATTCAACTTTACCGTGTCAACGCTCGATATCGTCGATGAGTTGTGTAATTTATCCGACACGTTTTGCATGGTGAGCGCAAAACCCAAGTCGGTTACGCAAGATTTCAAAGTTCAATTGAATTACAAGCAACTCAGCACGAGCTCACCCGAGTACGACAACGTCGATACCGAGTTGAGTTTGGACACAGAGAACATCGTCGTCACCATTCACCGTCCGACGATTGGTTCGATATGGCGAATGTGGGAAGAGATCAAGATTGTGCTCGCTGCGTTTTCGACGCCACTGCCGGAAGAAATTAAAAAGACGCCTTCGTTTGATTCGCTCATTGCCGGTGACTCAAATCGCGTCGGGTTCAAGTTGCTGCTACATTTTGAGTCGACAATCATCAAAGCTTTTCGCGAGCAGCGCGCCGGAGAAGTTGGATTACAACCATTATTTGATTGCCACATGGATGACTTGACTTTAGAAATGCGTGGGAAGTCTGCAGCTACGGAAATCGCCATCGCGCTTGGTAATCTGTGCGTGACGGATCGTTCGCTGCCAGAGGACAACGCATACAGGCATTTTATTGATTTGAAGTCATCAGGCGACAACTCGTCGACAACGAGTCAAACGCACGTCGATGTACTCATGTACAATCACTTGTCGTCTACGTTTCCTGGTTATGAGTACGACATTCGCGTTAAGAGCGATAACGTCAAGGTGATTGTCGTCTACGCGTTTGTCCAAAAGCTGCTTGGATTTTTCAGTGGATTTCTTCCGCCACCAATTCCTATTAGCGCTCTTCCAGAATCCGAGCGAAACGCCGAGCTGTTACGACGCGGCGAACCGCGCCCATTTACTATGGTGTATACGGTTGACTTAACGAAACCGGAAGTCGTTGTTCCTCGAAGTAGCGCCTCTCAGCAGGCGCTGTCGTTGGATGTCGAATTGTTGCGAGCTCAGAATTCTCTCGAATGGACGTCTGGGAAATCACATCGCGATTTTGGTTCAGTACTTATGGACACGATAAAAGTATCATTAGTTCAATTCTCGACGTGTATTCGCGACCAGCACGAGAAGCGACCGTCGATGATGCCGGGATGTAAGGCGTCGGTGGACGTCGCCATTCGTAAACCAAAGTGGGACGCCAACGGGCGCGCGCCTGGATTGGAGATGATTGTCGACATTACTGACGAAGTCGCGCTTGAAATTGATGATGGTGAGTATCGCATTTTGCGTGCACTGACCGCAGAAAATTTTTCGGAAGAAACGGATATCCCTCAATCGCTCTACGAGTTCTCTCAGGAGCTGGAACAGTTGAAATCTGTCGACCGCGTGACGGTTTTGGACGTTCCCAAATCGCTCATGGCGGTGCACGTAAATAAAGTCCAGATGACCATCTTTGGGGGTTTGAGAACGAGTCGATTTAAGGCTATAGGTGCTTTTGAGATCGCAAACATGCACGTTGGTCTCAAGCGAAACTTGAACGACGAGCTCGCGATGACGGTGACGTGTCCAAATCTTGAGCTTCGCGATTTGCGTGCCGGCACACCGCTCAAGGCTCAACAAGTCTTCGGTTCAAGTAGCCGCTCAGTTGAACAAAAGACGTTGTTTCAGGTTGATGTGATTATGACGCAGTCATTGATTGACGTCAACGCACTGTTGCAGTCGTGCCGTATGATGCACGATCCGCAATTTGCTCTTGCAGTGTACAATTTTTTCACGCTTACGTCTGACAATGAATCAGAGTCTGGATTAGTAAATGCGCGTTTGACGCAGGATTTAGATTTCGGCGATAGAGACACGCTGACGTTGGACGATGATACCGAGTTGAATGCTTCGAGACGTATTCTGTGCGATTCACCGTTTGGGCAGCGCACCATGGAGTTGCGAGGCGCTGGGCATGAATTGGTGCTCCGAGCGAACGGCGCTCCACTTGTGCACATCGCTGCTGGACGTTCGCTCACGTTATCTGATGTGCGCATCGTGTTGCCTATTGGCTCACAATTGTCAGATTTTGTACATCTCGAGCCTGACGCGCAACTCATCGCGGATGAGTCCAACGAGGTGCGCGTTGTCTATGAAACGCGAGCGAGCTCGAGTCAAGAAGATTTGACACTCGAGAACGATGTGAAGCCTCCCATGGAACTGCGCGTGCAAGCATCAGCACCTGAGCTTCAGATTATGTTTCTCGATGCGGCTGTAGTGGATGACGAGTACATGCTTCGCGTGCGCACTGATGTGGAGTTCAACTATTCATCTGTCGCAGGATTGAAGGAGGGCGCGTTTGCGCTGTCGCAGTTTCAAGTCGCCGTGAGCGAGTGGAGTAAAGCCGGAAATATTATGGATGCGAGCGTGATACTTAAACCGCTTGATCTCGACGGCCGAATCCGCGCCGCGTCGGATGACATCGAGTTGATGATTCGATCTACAAACGTCAACGTTGTTCTCGACGCGCAATCCATCCAGCGCGTGCTCTTGATTTCAAAAGGTTTTAAAACCACGCTTCAGTCCACTGGGCTTTATAATCAAACGGCGTCGTGTTCGCAGTTCACTCGTATGGGAAGTGTTGATAATGGAATGAACTTTTGGCGGCCCGTACCTCCTCCGGGGTTTGCGTTTGTGGGCGATTGCGTTACAATGAGCGACGCGCCTCCATCGAGACCGGTGACTGTGGTCACGGATGCCGAAGGCTTGACGAAACTGCCTTCCAGTTATGAACGTGTGTGCGCATTGAATACTCCACAACAGGGTTCACAGGTGTTCGTTTGGCGTCCTGTCGCGCCTGACGGATTTCACGCGCTTGGATGCGTGGTGACGGTTGATGATGTTGAACCGCCACTCGAGGCGATGCGATGTGTTCGTGCCGAAGTCGTGTGCACAGCATATTATGGCGCATGCATATCTTCTAGAACATCAAACGCTCAAATTCACATAGTGCACAATAGTTCGAGCACGTTTCAAGCAAGCGTGGATGGTGGTTCTAGTCCAGCAATTCCCATGGATTTACGCAACCCGCTACTTCCGGCGAGTGCGCAATCGACTGCGGTAGCCGCGACTTTGCAGGATCACTCGCTCAACGATGATGCTTCTTGTGATGGTTTGCGCACGCTAACAACGTATGACTTGATGTGCGTTTGGTCCGATGCCGACGAGCGCGGTAGCCGGCAGGCGTCAATCTGGCGACCAAAAGCACCGACTGGATACGCTTCGCTTGGCGATTGTCTCATTTCAGGACGGGATCCGCCGAGTGCTGGCGTACTCGTCGTAGACATGGAGAGCGGCGGCGCTGCGCATCCCAATGGATATGTACTCGTCGGTTCAATCGCACAAGGCAGCCATGAAAACGGAGATCACCGGACATTTGCCATTTGGCATCCTCTTCCGCCGAATGGATACAGCGCGTGTGGCGACCTTGTCACTACGGATCTCAAAACCCCGCCAGCGTTGACGTCGTGTGCGTGCGTACGCAACGACTTGCTCGTCAAAGTCTCTCGAAATGGAGCGTGTGCTGATAGTGCGCAAGCGTCATACGATGCCATATTCGTCGAAATGCCGCTTTGGGTTGATGACGTGCGAGACCCGAGGTGCGCGCTTTGGTCGTCTGATCCCGACGCGCCTCTCGAACATCTTCCACGTTGGGGTTTGTTTCAGTACTCGAACAAATCAAACTCTTCGCCAGCTCAGTACAGGCCGCGTTTTTCAGTTGTTGATTACGTGCAGAAGCGAGAATTGGCAACAAGCAAAAAAGTAAATGTGTCGATGAAGCTTTCGATCCCCTTGTTGAGCGCCGTGCTTCTGGAGCGCGAAGCGTACTCACAGCCGTTGTTTTGCGCAACGATTTCTGACACCGTGTTAGTCATTAACGGCACGTCGGTGAAAATGGATGGAAACACGATGTTCACTGCTGCTGCTTCGTCGTACAACACAGTGCATGACGCATGGGAGCCGATTGTTGATCCAACAAATGCGTATCTGAAATTCTCCTACAGTCTCACCGGAGATGATTCGAGACCGGCGGGCGTAGCACTTCAAGTCAAAACCATCGTTCCGCTTTCAGTCTCGATTTCTCGTAATTTGATTGCTGCTTTCCTGCGATGGAAAACTTGGCATTCGCAGAGCGTGCTCGAGGCGCAACAGAAGATTGAACATTGTGCGTTGGATGAAAACTCAATTCTTTACGAAAACCGGCTCATCAACCAAGATGTGTACCTTCGCGTGGGCAACTCGTACGCTAATGTCGTGTGTGTGAAACCAACTGAAGTTAAGGAGATTCTTGTACACGCTCATCACGCGTCTGCGTACGTTTTGCCGATCGACATATCCCAATCCATGGCGCAGTCAAAGGGTGACGCTGAGTGGCCAGTGCGCTCGGCGTGGCACGCAATACTTCACATTGAATCCGCGACGTTTGCAGACGTAAATGATCTCGCGCAGGTTGTCACCAAAGTTGAATTTTCATTCCCGGACGGTCTACGAGCGAGTGATGTACATACGCGCGCTGTTTCTCCTGTTTCTGGTCCGGCAGACGCGCGAGTCGTCTCGTGGAGAGAAGCGTTTCACATAGTGCCTCGCGTTTCTCGCGAGAGTGCTTCTCTTCTTTGGAGAGAGTACGCTGACGATATTCTGGTGACATTTACCGTCATCGACCAGCATCAAGTGAAGCAAGAAGCCACAGCTATCGCCACGCGTTCGATGACTTTGACTTCGCTTTTAACGGCGCTCGACATGTCCTCCGCGAGTCTTGGTCAAGGAACCGTTAAGATACCTTGCGTCGATGGCGACGAATCTGTAGATATGACGATTCATTTGGAAGTTCAAGTAGACACGCAACGAAGTACGGTGGATGCTATGAAAGACGCCGCCGACACAAATGACTCGCTTGTATACGTCGCGTTTACTCCTGACGGACCGTGGCAAACAATTTCAGCGCGAGAGACTTCACAAATCATCGTGTGCGACAATTCTCGATGCGTTGTTTCAAGCATCGGACTAAAGTCATACACGTTCGAGCCCGTGGTGTCGTTCACAAACAACACTTCAGACGCGATCGAGGTGTGCATTTGTCCATTGGGGTCGCACCCCGATGACGGCGTCGGACAGCAGTCGCGCAAAAAGTCAACCAAATATATAGAAGAGATCTTCGAGAACGAGCGCTTCATGCCATTGGCCGGATGGTCTTCGAAGCATTTGATGCCTACGGAGCGTAAAACGTGGTCAAGTCGTGATGGATCGGGAAGTGTCGCGTCCATTTCTGACGCCGAGCGCAATTTACTCCCACCAAATTATTCGTGGCAAGGCGCGTGGGAGGTAAACGTCTTGAACGAAACCGATAAAGAAGGCTGGGCATACGCAACGTCGTTTCCAGACTTGAAATTTCCCTTTCATTCCGGCCACGGCCCAGGTCCGATGTCATTCGTTCGCATGCGTCGGTGGATTCGCACGCGCACGCTGACTGTACAGCCGGCAGAGATTGTCGCCACGCCCGAAGCCGCCGCCGCGCTTCGACAACGCGTCGTTGTCAAGCCTGGCGAATCCACTGGATTAATTCCCGCCGTTGTCGGTCCTAGTGCTCAATCGGAGCTATTCATGCGCACAATTACGTCAAAAGGACCGTCCGAATGGGGCGTAGATGTGGACTCGCCCGAGGGAGGCGCATGGGCGTGCATGATTTCTGGCGCCATGGAAGGCTCTGAAGTCACGCGGGTCGTCGATTCGACGGGCGGGCATCGATTCATCGGCGTGCAAGTCGAAGCTGTCGCGGTGACGTCGGATGCGTCTGCAGAAAAAGCGTCATATTGCGGCGGAAACGATGACGATGACGACGACGTGGAGTTGTTTACGATTGACGCTTCGGCGATGTCGTGGCGCGTGGTAGCCGTACCGCCACATCGCGTCGTGAATGAGTCCCCTCGCACAGCCACGGTCACGATGTATCAGGGCGAAATCAACGCGCCGTTAGTTGCGAAAGCCATCAGTATGGCTACGGTCACGCCTGGGAGCTCGCTTGCAGTGCACGCCGTGCATCCAGATTTGCCATACTATTTGAAAATCGCACTCGACGACGGCTTTGACGTGATGGTACCCAAGAATCGTTTACTGCCCATTTCACCGCTGTCTGTGCAAGCCATAGCGGAAGCCAAAAGTGCAGATTCGTTTGACATTTTCAACCCCACCGCGTCGTCCTCTTCAGATGACAACGATGAAAGCATTGACGTCATCACGTTGGCGAGCGCGGATGGACGAACCGCCGTATTGGACGTCCGTCACGATTTCGGATTCCTTTCGCGCGCGCCGCGAGTCACGACGCTATCCGCACCAGTTCTGATCATGAATAAATCAGGCGTGGATTTAGTTATCCGCACGAGCACGATTTCGTCCACGTCGGCTGCTGACGATGACGTCGTGGCGTCGACAGTGAAGTTTTGTCAAACGCGGGCGCCGCAGAGCACGCGAGGGATTCAGCTTTTACGAGAATGCGCGATTCGTAAAGCTCCGCGTGAGAACGAAATGCTCTTGCTCGAGCTTGGTATCGCGGCTGCAGCTAAAGATCTCAAGCTTTCTCCAGGAATCAGTGTCGATGAACGTGAGCTCCTTCGCGGCGCCGTTGTCGTTCGCGCGAGATGTCCGGATGAATCCATCTACTCGCTCACCGTACGCATGGAAAGCAGCAGCGCGTCTAAATCATCGGCATTTTCGTCACAAGTCATCATTATTGAGCCGCACTACGTGCTCACGAATCAAACTGGCGATGACGTGCTCATCGCGCAAGCGGCGACGCCAGAATCGAGTGCGGTGACATTGCGCGCGGCGGATGCCAACGTGCCGCTCAAAATGCGCACCGCCGCGAACGATGGTATCGTCTGCATCAAATTACCGAATTCTTCTTGGTCCGCGCCAATACGTTTGCACGGTATTACTGACACTGCTTTGAAGATTCCCATGTACTCATCGGCGCACCCGGATGAGTTTCAGTTACTGAGCTTGCATGCAAACGTATCTACGCTCGGCGTGTCGAAAATTCGAGTCAGCGTGGAATCGCGCGCGCAAGCCGCCATCATTGTTGAAAACGCGAGTGATGTCGACGTCATTGCGTTTCGACAGGCGGGTGCTATGAATGATGACGTTGAGCCTTGGCGTCTGGTGCCACCACGATGCGCGAAACCATTCGCGTGGGCGCGTCCACTCGACGCTCAAAAGCTCAACGTGTGCGTCGTACACAATGGTTCAATTCAAAACGTCGCCTACAGGACGTACGACTTTGAAAACTTGGATTTGTCCACCGCGAGAGAGGTCTTACCTGCGCTTCCAAAACCGAAGATCGATTTAGGCGAAGACGTGATGCAGAATTTAGACATTGATGGCGGCGACGGCGTCTACTTTGACTTTTTACCCGTCGCGCGCGTGCATCGACGAGGCGTGCGCATCATCCGTGTCGACGCAGTATCAGCGACCGCCTTGAAGAAACGTAACAGAGCGACCAAAGGTATGGAGGAGAAGTCCACAGAGATTCGCTTCTCGATGTCCGTCGGCGAATGTAGCGTCGCTCTTGTTGACGCCGCCGCCAGCGAAATCATCAACTGCTCCGCGGGCGGTTTGGGCGTCGACGTCCTCACGGGCGTCAGCGCAGGTGTTTCGCGCGTGGCGCTCGCGATCAATTGGCTTCAAATTGATGATATGAAGACAGGTTCGGCGTTCCCGGTCGTCATGCGCGTGCTGAGTAAAAATCTACGCAAGCATACGTTGTTTTCGATGACCATGGTGACGAAAACGTCAGCCGACTTGGGCGTACGCGTATACCCGTACGTTGATGTCAACTTTGCCCCGCGTCCTATTCAAGTAGCCGCGCACGAGCCTTTAGTCTGGAGGCTCGTGGACTTTGCGCGCGTGTTCGAGCAAGATGACAGCGCAGCTGCGCCGTTGGCTACAAATGAAACGCGACTCGAGCGCGTCGACGTGCCCATCGCCATCGGCACGCTCGCCGTGAGTGCGTTGCACTTACGCCTGCGCTTCCGTTCAGCATTGTATGCGCGCCCTAAACGTGCGATGCCTGCATTTTTGGTTGGTGTATCGTTCGTGAATATCGACAACTCACCATTGCATTTGGAACCGTTTCGCGTCGCCGAAGTTCGAGCGCTCGAACGCGCCTTTTGGACGACAATCAAAGATTCCTACATGCGCCAAGTCGCGCGACAAGCCCTCGCACTTCTCGCGGGCGTAGATGTATTAGACTCGTTCTCGCAAGCCCTTGGGCAAGCTTCGGCGGGCATGGCGCAATTAAGCTTTGACAAGAAGTTTTCGACGTCAATGAAAAAGACGCTCGGCGGCGCTGAAGCGCAAAAGGCCGACTCGATTAAGACTGGTATCACCACGGGCTCTGAAATGCTCGCCAAGGGTGTGTTCCGTGGCGTCACCGGCGTGTTTCAAAAGCCAATCGAAGGCGCGATGAAGGGTGGCGCCGTAGGCTTTGCCAAGGGTGTCGGCAAAGGTTTGGTTGGTGCCGTGACGCAACCGCTCGCCGGTGGATTAGCCGCCGTCGGACGCACCGCCGAAGGCATCGCTGTCGGATTTGACAGCGTCAAATCCACGCTCGGCGTGACCGCGCTCGCGCCACAGCACCGCGTGCGTCATCCGCGCGCTGAGTACGCCGATGGGGTGTTGCGCTCGTGGCAACGCGAATCGTCCGAGGCGCAACGCGCGTTGGCCACCGCCGTTCGCGGGTCGCTCGCGGGCGGCTCCAATCAAGCGAGTCAAGTTTTCACGCACAAGGGTTACTACGCACGCGACAAATACATCGCAAGCTTGGACGTGAATGCAAAAACTACGCTCGTGGTGCTGACGAACGAACGCGTTGTAGCGTTCGAGCGCAAGCCGACACCCGACGGAGATCAATACGTCGCGTTGTGGCACGCCGGGTGGGATGAACTCGCCGACGTCGTCGTCGAAGAGCCCGCGCGGGTGGTGTTGCAATTGAAGGAATTTAGAAAAACACGCGTGTTTGATAAGATGAAAACGGCGCGCGTGGTGCAGTGCACGCCGGCGACGCAGCAAGCGCAAATGCTGGCGGGTATGATTCGTAAAGAACTCGACGCTAGACAAAGCGAGCGTCAATCGTTGTAACAAAGAATATTTCTGTAGTGCTACACAATGTGGCTAAAAGGCTATGATAACAATGCTAGTAGTAATCCTATGATATGGAGGCGCGTAGCGTTAGGCGTGCTGTCGCGAGCGACGCGCGACGACGGAGTACACCAACAGCGCCGCAGACGCCACGGATAACGCGATGAGCGCGCGCTCCATCGACGCCGTGCCGCGCGTGGAAGCCTCCCCATTTGGCGCGGCGGCGGTCGCGTTTACCCGTTCGCGAGCGGTCACCGCCGCCACCTTGGCCGTCACTGACGTCGTCGACGACGACGACTTTGACGTCTTCCGTAGTTTCGAGGACATGAGATCTTCTATTTCAGGCTCGCCCGGCACCTTCAACGCCAACTGCCCGCACGCGCCGTCGATATCGTCCCCCATAGTGTGCCGCACCGTGGTGAAGATGTCGTACGTTTTCGTCAAAATGTGCATCATGCGTTGCACATCCTCCTTCTTTGGCGGCACGTGCCCCGCGGGCGTGTCCGTGGGATTGAGAGGTATTAAATTTAATATCACCTCTTTGCCTCGTAACAACTCGCCGAGTTGATGCGCGCATCGCTCGTCGTCGTTGACACCACCGAGCACGCAATACTCAATCATCGTCTTCATCTTCGGCCCAGAGGCGAGGTATTCATCTAATGTTCGCATGAGTTCATCGAGCTTGTACGCCGTGGCGGTCGGGACAATCTTCTGTCTTAATTCCTGCGTCGGCGCGTGAAGCGACAACGCCAAACACGTGCCCGGCGCGTCCCTCGTCAACGTGCGCATCCTCGGAATCACCCCCACCGTACTCACCGTAATTTTCGACGAAGCCAACCCAAATCCATCGCGCATGACTCCACACGCCCCAATCACCGCATCGTAATTATTCAACGGCTCCCCCATGCCCATAAACACGCAGTTGCGCACCGTCACGCCCGGCAACGCGTTGGCGTGCGCGAGCTGCTCCACAATCTCCCCCGTCGTCAAGTTCCCAAGCTCCCCGAGCGTACCAGTGGCACAAAACGTACATCCCATCTTACACCCAACTTGTGAACTCACGAACAACGTCACTCGCCCGCCCTTGGCGTGTCGCATCACGCACGCCTCCACGCGATGCCCATCCTCGAGCTCAACAATCATCTTCGTCGTCGCACCATCCTTCGACGAGCTCTCGTGCGCCACTTTCGTGGTAAACAGCACAAACGCGTCATATATCTCCTCCATCACCGCGTTCGGGAGCGTGTTGGCGGGAAATGTCACGTCACGGAGCGTGCGCGCGCCCCGAGCGCTCGCCGCCGCGCACGCCTTGACGACGACTGCGCGGTGTTTCGCGCGCACGTGCGCCGGCGCCGCGCATCGCGTCGCGAGCCAGGCGTCGAGGACGTCGACGTCGAACACTGAGTGCGTCGTGCGCGCGCGCTTGGGCGCCATCGGCGTCGCGCGGTGGCGCCTTCGAGCGCGCGTCGCCGAGCGCGCCACGATGATGGAAAAAAAAGATACCCATAACTTTTGCCATGCAAACTTGCTTTGGCGCTCCATAGCGTTCCAGCGTCCCATATAGAAAGTACACATGCGCATTTCATTATCATTTTTTGTCTTTTTTGTCGCGTCTCGCGGCGCCCGCCGAGCGCGCCACCGCCGCGCGTTCGTCCCGCACGCCCCGTTCGCGCGTCGTCCTCGCGAACGGCCGAACGCGCGAGAGTCTCGATGTTTCAATCATCACGCGACCACGCTAAGCTACGCGACCAATCACGATGATGATGGGCGTGTTCGTGATAAAATCAAACTCATGGACGCATAATAGGCCATGTATACACTATAGTACTATGAACGTGTCGCGACGTTTCGCGCGACCTTTTGTCGACCACACGGTGCCTCGCGCGGTCTCTCGCGCGCGTCTCAGGGGGCCTTACGCGCGCGTATGCGTCACACGACGCACGCGCGTCGCGCGACGACGACGGCGTGGGTTGTGTTTTTTCACACCTCGACGGCGCGAGCGACGATCGAGCACAAACACGCGCGAAAGGCGTCGTGTGATTAGGCATGGCGTATGCGTGCATCGAATGCGATGATGGGGCCAATGTGACGTCGTCATCGACACCTTCTTCGTTGACGCCGTTGTCGTCGTCGGAGGAGGAGAGGGGTGGGAGTTTATGGTATATCGCCACGGGCGCGTTCGTGGTGGTATTCATCTCGATTGTGATATTCCTGACCCGCGTGCGGGCGGCGAAACGGGCGAGGCTGGAGGCGGAGCGCGAGGCGGAGCGCGCGCGGTTGGAGGCGAAAGCCGCCGAGGCGGCGAGAACGTTCGCGGAGTGGCGCGCGAAAGCGGTCGGTGTGGCCAATCCTGATGGTACAATCATGGTTGCGGTGAAAGAGGAATCGCCGTCGCACGTCATCGTGAATATGGGCGTGGTTGAGAAGGAGAAGGAGGAGGAGCAGCAGGCGGAGGTCGTATGCGTCGTCCAAGTCGCGCCTGACGAAGACGACACGTAACGTCACCGCAACGCACACACGTGCGCGCGTATTCACGACAAAGACGTGTGTGTATGTACCATTATGTACGCTGTACCATGAACGCAGCGCCGACGCCGACGCCGACGCACGCATTTTTTCTAGTTGACAGTCTGTATTCGTTTGTATCCGCGCCGTATAGCGTGTAACACCTTGACACACCATGCGCGCATCCCACGCCACGCGCGCGCATTCGCCACACCAACCCGTCCATGCGCACACCGCGCGCGCCGCGCGTCGTCCAGCGTCGTCGTCGAGCGTCGTCGTCGAGCGTCGTCGAGGGGTCGGTCCACGAGTGTACATGTACATACTGTTTACCCATACCGTACAATCATAACCTGACGATTCGTCTTCCAAACCGCGTCGAAAGGACGCCGACCGCGTCAACCACCCGCGCGCGCCGTTCCGAGCATCACATCACGCCCTCGCGCGCGCGTTCGCGCGTCCACGCACACCGCGCGCGCGAACGCACTCGCGAACACCCATCGCGCGCGCGCGCGCTGATCGCGCGCCATGCCATGCGCGCCATCCGCGGGCGCGACCTCGACGTCGTGTCAGCAGGCGCACCAGGCACCGGCGAGCGCGGACGCGGGTGACTCGAACGCGAGCGCGATGGTCATGCTCGTCATCGCGATCGCGGTACTGGCGATGATGTTCGTCGGCACGATGGCGATTCTGGCGCGCAATCGCCGCATGCGTGCGAGGCGGCTTGCGGAAGATCTCGCGCGCGCGCGCGAGGCGTTCGAGGTCAAGGCGCGAGAGGCGGAGCGCGCGTTCGAGACGTGGCGCCACGCGTTCGGTGTGACGAATCCCGATGGAACGGTGATGGTGGCGATGAATGACAGGGATGAGGACGGCGGCGGCGGCGGTAGCGGCGGCGGCGACGCGGTGGTGGTGGTGGATGTGGAAAACAACGAATCGGCATATTCCTTTGCCGCGTTCGTCGTCGAACTCCGTGCCGCCGGACCGCCATCGACCGTCAACCGTGGCCCGGAGGCTGTATAACGCATCTACTTTATTTTTCTCACTATTTCTATCATTGTTCTATCGTTGTTCAACGAATCTACTGTAGCTATAGCTCTATGTCATTGTATACGCTTTTTCACGACTCACCGCGCCACACGTCGCAACGGGTTCGATCGAGACATCCCCGTCCTCAACAGTGGATTCGCATCTCCACCCGAACCATCGCGAGTATCGTCATCTTTAAACGCGCGGTATATCGTGCGCGCGATATCGGCGTCGCGTTTGGCTTTTTGAGCCGCCCGCGCGCGTTCGACGCTCGCGCGTGAACGCTTCGCCTCTCGCGCCTCTTCCGCATCGTCATCTGTCGCGGTCGCGCGCGCGCCGGTGCGTCTCTCCAACGACGCATCGTGCGCCTTGGCTTTGGCCTTCGCATCGTTACCGACGATGGCGTACGCGCGCGCGGTCCCGAGTCCTCGCCGGTCGCGTTTCAATGCAACTTGAATCGGAGCTACGCGTCCGCGCTCCTCCTTGCCGAGCCCGCCGTGACCCTTGTATCCAACCTTACGAAGGAGACGCGCGCCGAGTCCATCGCGCGGCACCGGCGCCGGCGCCGACGACGCCGCGCCCGCCGCCGGCGACACGGACGCCGGCGGAGCGTCAGACATTGACGCACAGGCATTCGCGGTGCCGCATGTCGGACGCGCTGCCGCTGCCGCTACCGGCGCTGTACGCGCGCGCATCGCGCGCGAACGCGCCACTCGATGTCGTGCTCGAGTTCTCCGACGCCGTGCGCCGGGCCGGGGTGATTTCCGTCGACAGCGAGAGCGCGGATGACGTGTGCACGTCGTCGCTCAAGTATGTGCTTCGCGAACGTCTTCTTGGCGATGCGTACGCGCGTCGACACGCCGAGGGCGACGTGCGACGGGCGTGTGAGGCGTATGAAGGGTTTATAGATACCGTCACGAAGCTCGAGTTGGCGCCGAAGGACGAGAGGGCGTGCATGGAGGAGATGTTTGGGGAGTCGCGGACGTCGACGTCGGAGGACGCGAACGCGGGACGCGGCTCACGGGACGTGCGCGCGGATAAAGTCCGTCGGTTTCGACGTAAAAAGGATGTTGATGAACGTATACGGGATATCGCGCGCGCGAGAGCGATGAAAGATGATGTAGAGAGTGACGAGGATAAGGACGAGGGCGACGACGACGAAGCGCTCGAACGCGAATTTTGGTTATTGTCCATTGAACACGCGGTGATTGAGACGTTAGATGAGTTTCCAACCCTACGCATGGAGTGCGAGATGCTAGCGCGTAGAGAAGAGCTCGAGGAGTCGGCGGCGGTGATGGCGAAGAAGGCACAGACGGCGGAGAATGCGTCGTTGCCGCGCGAGCTCCTGGATGCGGTGAGCTCGTTATCCACAGCGCCTTCGTCATCAACCGTCATGCGTGAAATCGATCCTCGCACGCGATTCGCGCGCGAAGTATTTCGACCGTCGCACATTCTACCTACGATGACCGTCGAGCAGGCTGGGGAGATTGAATTCGCAGACATGATGGACCGTCAACGTCGCGAACAGGAGCGCGAAGCCGAACGCGAACGCGTTCGAGCGTCCAAAACAGAAGAAGAACTCGAAGACGAGGAGCTCTATCGCGCCCGTGAGTGGGATGCGTTTAAAGATGACAATCCATATGGGTCTGGAAACTCAAAGCTGCGTCCGTGTGGATGATTCTTACTTAGTCTACGTAGCCATAGAATTGAATGTAAAAGTTGATGACTTCATTCGTCGCCTCTCGTCGTCGCGCGAGCATGCTCGCCTTAGCGCCGCTTTTCCGCACGCACGCACGCACCCATCACCGACGCGCGTCCACGAAGAAGAAAAGTCCGATTGCGATGGCCGCCTTGCCCACGCCCGAATCCAAGCGCACGGTCGCCATCGCCGGGGGCGGTCTCGTCGCGTGCTCGTGCGCTTACTTTCTTCAAAAGTCCGGCCTCGTCGACGTCGTGCTCGTCGAGCGCATGCCCCACGTCGCCAGCGCGGCGTCGGGCAAAGCCGGTGGATTTCTTGCCCGCGACTGGGGCGACGGCACGAGCACTGAGCCTTTGCATAAGCGTTCGTTTGCGTTGCACGAAGAGCTCGCAAAGACGCTTAGGCTCGAAACGTACCGCAAGATACCCACCTTGAGCGTGCTCGGAGGGGAATCTTTAGCCCCTCCCGAGCCCATCGTGTCTTGGCTCGATGGGGACATTCAAATGTGCCGACACATGGATGGTCCAGACGGCACGGCGCAGGTGACGCCGAAGGAGCTGTGCGTGAAGCTCCACGCTGCGGCGCTCGAGCTCGGGGCGAAGAGCGTCACGGGAGAAGTCACTGGCGTCGCATTCGTGGATGAAGACGCGAAAGATAAAGTGCGTGGGTTAATTGTGCGAGATGAGAGCACTGGTGAAACGACTGTCGTGGCTGGGGACGATGTCGTGGTCGCCATGGGGCCGTGGAGCACGCGCGCGTCTGAATGGTTTGACATCGACGTCCCCATGACTGGTATTCGGAGCACGAGCGTCGTGTACGAGGCAAACGAAGCGGTGATGCGCGAACCCGCCGCGCTGTTCTGTGGTGAGGACGAAAATGGGTGTCATTTGGAGGTGTATCCGAGGTCCAACGGCGAAGTGTATTTGTGTGGCATCGGCGGTTCGGTGTACGTGGACGAAAAGCGTCTTTTACCGGGCGGCGATTGCGATAGAAGCGACAAGATTGTAGAAGACCCAAGTCGCGTCGCTGCAGCGATGCGTAGTTTCGGTGGGATGTCAAAATCTATCGGTGGTGGCGATAAACAGCCACATACGACGCAAGCGTGCATGAGACCGTGCGCGCCAGACGCGATTCCGATTCTTGGCCCCGTGGACGGAATCGAGGGCGCGTACATGGCCACCGCGCATAATTGCTGGGGCATTTTATGGTCTCCCGTGACTGGTGAAATCATCACACAGTTAATCACACGAGGTAAGAGTGACATTAACATTGCGCCGTTTTCACCGACGAGATTTATGAAGTCTCGAACCCGTCGCGGGAGGAAAATGCGCGACGAAAACGTCGGCGAACAATGGTGAAAGAACACATTAGCTCCTCCTAGGTACCCCTGTAGCGTTCAAATTAATAAATCATTTTACGGTTGCGTGTTACAAAAAAGTCCATACTACGTAGTAAATGGTGTACAGCGAGCGTTGGCGTTTTAGTTTTTCTCCCGAGGCGGCGGAAGCTCCAAACAAAAATTCCCAATGTGTCCTCCGCGATAATCATTCAACATACGCGTCCCGGCGCGTTCCTCATCTCCACCGCACGTCTTATCGGCAAATCTCTTCACAAACTCCTCTCCACTCATCTTATCAATGTCTAATTTTAAGTTGTCGAGCTTGAAACGCTTCACAAGCGCCGGCTTGATAATCGACCACGTCTCCAACCGCTTGAGCTCCTCCACCATCGCCGCCGCCATGGCGCTCGTAATATACGACGCCTCACCGATATCATTCGCCATGGCCAACCTCGACGCCGCGCGTTGATCGTGTAAACGTGCGGGTAACACCCCAGGGGCATCCAACAGATCCAAATCCCCACCGATGCGCACCCAACGCAAGTCTCGCGTCACCCCCGGTCGAGGCGCGCTCGCGCACGCCGCCTTGCCCACCAATCTATTAATCAGCGCGCTCTTCCCCACATTCGGGTACCCAATCACCGCCGCGCGCACTGGCCGAGGCAACAGCCCCTTCGCCGCGCGTTTCGCATTAATTTCCTCGCTCATAGCCAACGCCAACTCTTTCACTTTCCGCACCCCTTTCCCCGCCCGAGCGTCGGTGAGCACCACCGTCTCCCCAATAGACTTTAAATAACTCACCCACCGCGCGCGCTCCATATCGCTCACCATATCCGCCCGATTCAACACAATCACACGCGTCTTCTCCCCGCACCACGCGCCAATCTCCGGGTGCGTCGTCGACAATGGAAGCCGAATGTCCCGAACCTCCACGACGGCATCCACGCCTTTGAGCTGCTCCTTCAACAATCGCTCCGCGCGCGCAATGTGCCCCGGGTACCACTGCACCAGCCGCACGTTCCCAGCCCGAGCGCGACCTCGTGCGTCTTCGTCCACGTCCACGAGCGGCGCCGCATCGCGCACGGCGCGCGACGACCCGGGCGGCGACGATGATTGTCCCTGATTGGCGGCGGCGGCGTGCGTCGTCGTCGCGATTCGCCTCGCACCGCGCCCGACGCACGCGCGCGCGGGGCGCGGCGACAGCGCGAATCGCGCCGCGCATCGCGACGCGCGACGCGTCCACGAGCGGCACGTCGTGGACGTCGACGCGCGGAGCATGTCGTCGTTGCGTTGGCGCGCGTCGTCGTCTGACGATGGCGTTGACTCCTTTCGACGTCGACCGCGCGCGTTCGTGGACGAGCGTCGCGCGCGCGACGGCGCGAGACGATGGTGCGAGACGTGCGCGAGGCGCGAGGCGCGAGGGCGAGGACGACGCGAGGCGCGAGGCGCGAGGCGCGGCGTCGTTCGCCCGTGCGGATAACACATCACATCACAACGCATCACAACGCAACGCGTCCGCCGTCGACGACGAGGGCGCCGCGCGCGGATCTCACGCGGGAGACGACGGTGAGAGCGACGTTGCGGGCGATCGTGGGGTGTGGCGGCGCGCGCGATGCGCGACGTGGGCGCGGCGACGCGGATGGCGTTGACGATGATGGTCATGATGGTGTTCGCACTCTTGGCGTGCGCGCCTGCGCCGGTGGGCGCGCGAGCGACGGTGGAGGCGCGCGCGGTGGGTGAAGGTGATGTGTTTCGTGCGGTGGCGCCGCGTCGAGCGCTGCGATCGCTGCCGTTCATGTCGCACTCGGGGTTGAGCTCGCCCACGCACCGGCATCACATGAGCACGGGCGTGAGCCTGGAGCTCATCGAACGCATCGCCATCGACCGCGCAATCATCGTCACGTGGGCGAATTTCCATTACTTTGACTTTGCTATGAACTGGGTAAACCATCTCGAGGCGCTCGGGGTAAAGAATTACATCGTCGGCGCGATGGATGAGGATTTGTACGAAGCGTTGAGGAAAATCGACGTCAACTCGTGGCTCATGGGATCGAAAACGATCGATGCGGGCGCCGTGAAGAGAGATTTTGGATGGGGCACGCCGACGTTTCACAAGATGGGGCGGGATAAGATTCGATTGATTAATGATTTCACGAAATCCGGCGTGGATGTGTTGATTTCGGACATTGACGTGGCGTGGATGAGAAATCCAATTCCATTCTTTCGACGATACCCGTCGGCGGATATTTTAGTGAGTTCGGATAACTTATCCAACAGCACGCACAGAACTGAAAGACAGGCACAGTTTAGGGTAGATGATGAAGGCTTGCAAGAGCATCCGTGTGGGGGTACGGCGAATATTGGTATGATGTGGTTTCGTTCGACCAAGGGATCGCAAGCGCTCACCGACGAATGGGTGCAAAATTTAGAAAAAGATGACAAGCTTTGGGACCAGGCGGAGTTTAACAACTTGATGCGTCGAGGATGTCAATCTTCCCCAGATGGTTCGGGCGTCGGGGCTGGGTATGATGGCAAAGTGCAACTCGGCGCGCTCCCAGTGGCGCTCTTTAATAACGGGCATACGTTTTTCACTCAACGTCTTCCCGAGCACTTGAAGGTGAAGCCGTACGCGTTACACGCGACATTCCAGTACGAAGGCACGCCTGGTAAGCGCAACCGCATTCGAGAAGCGAACCAATGGTTGGGTGACCACGATACCCCTGAGTACTTTGAGCAAAAGTTTATGTCATACACGCCTCGCGTGCTCGCCGACGTCGCGTTGGATGATTTCGCGGCGCTCGGACATCCGAACACGCAAACCAAATCCATGCCCCCATTGAAAGAAGGCGACCCGGTGCTCAAAGAGCACATGCGCATGGTGCAACATCAAATTAAACAGCTCTATGAGGCGAATGCAATCGCGAAGAAGCTCGGACGCGTGTTGATTCTTCCGCCGTTCTTTTGCGGATTGGATCGCGTGTGGTTCCCGCACGCCGGCGTCTTTCCGGGATCGATGTTGCGTCTGCCATTCATCTGCCCCGCCGATCACGTCATGGCTATTGAACCGTATGGCGCAAAATTTACTCAGGAATATCGCGAATATTCATTCTTGAGTAATCCGAGCATGCCGGCGGGAGTGGTGACGCGGGACAACGCGCGTCGGGTGTCGGTGCCGCCGAATGGCTCCTTTTTAAAGACGCGGGACATCCCGAGTGAGTACGCAATGTGTTTCAAGTCTGGCGACACAAACGAAGAAGATGGTGACGAGTGTGTACCGGCGCGAAACAGAGAATTCCTCGCGGCGCAAAGCGTGTCTTTGGGGAGCGACGCGCTCGCGACGCTTGACGACGTCGCGGCGGCGCTGTCGAGCGTTCGAGACGTAAAGTTTATTCATTTCGAAACCGTGATTGGCGTCACGACGTCCTCGCAGGCGAAAACAACCGAGCAGCTTCGCATGGGTATCTTCTGCTGTCGCCTGGGTAGTCATGATTTCTACAAGGTCGACGAAGTGGAGTTGTTTGAGAAGGCTACGGCGGCGCAATTGGCGTTGCCGAGTGGTAACGCGACGGAGACGGGCGACGTCGCGGCAAACAATACGGTTGCGATGATGGATAACGCGACGACGGTAATGACGACGCTCAACATGACGACGCTCAATGCGACGACAATTGACGATGTGGAGGGTGTAGAGTCGAAGGTGGGTGAGAATGAATCCGTGAGGGAGATGTCGCCGACGACGACGACGACGTTGGATTCGCAGGTGACGGTGAGCGAAACAGGCGCGGTTGAAACCGTTAAAGTCGCGCAACAGAAGGAAGACGAAGGAGAGAATGAAAAAGACGCCGATAATAACGACGACGACGACGACGACGATGATGATGATGAAGATAAGAAGAAGGACGAGAAGAAGGACAAAGAAGATGAAGACAAGGAGGAGGATAAAAAAGTCAGCGACGAAGACGAAGACGAAGACGTCATCAAGAAGCGCGAAAAAATCGGAGTCGACAAGGCGCAATTAAAGCTCATCAAGGAGAAATTGCTTGGCGATTACGACGACGCGAATTAAGCGCGAATGCGTAGTCAATCAGTAGTACAATTCAATTTCAAATTTACACATGCTCGCATCACATCAACTCGACTCATTCCATCGAGAGCGACAGACGCACGCGCATGGCGGTACGCTTCAATTTTTTATCATTTATAATCAGCAATCCCTCTGTTCGTTCATCCATCAAGTCGTACATGCGACGGTTGAGATTGTCCGCAAACTCTGCTTCGAGGATGCCACGAATGTATAAATTTTTGTCACCAAAGCTCACGCTTGGCGCGCTCAACGCGTCGGCGTGCGCCGCGACAATGGATGTCATAAAGTCTTCAAGTGTGGCGTTTAAGCTCATCTCATGCGCGATACCAGGCGAACACATCATACACGATGAATCTTTTTCATATTCCACCGTGTGTGAGTACACACCGTCAGTACCAACGTACATCATGTAATTGTTCATACCTTTGGCGCACATCGTCGCCATCTTCAACGTCTCAATGACGCACGCCGCGGCGACGATGGCATTCGTGCTTGGAATTGCGGGAATGATGTTTTTCGTCACACCTTGTGTATGCGCATACGTCACACCAATAATACCAAACGTTTGTGCGCGCTTCAGAGCTTTATTGTACACCCAAGTCATGTGCTCAACGTCGTCGGCGTCAAACGTCTCCCCGTGGCGTTCAGCGGGCCATTGAATTAGTTTCGCATACTCAATACAGTGCGCTGCATTTCTCGGCGTTTCCGCCAAAGTACACAAGGGAAACGTCGTCTGTGGCGGAAATAACCACATGGTACAATGAAAACACGGCGTTATCCCAGGAATAATCACCCGCGCGTGTCCTTTAAATCCCTCGGTACCGCCATCCACCAGCGCTTTAATCGTCGTAGGATCCACGTTTCCCTCGCCATCAAACTCTAAAAACCCGCAACACACGCTATTGATATATGCTCGCGCTTCGAGGGAATCCAAACCCAAGGCTATGATGTCGAATTGCTTGTACCATTCATCCGGTTTGTCTTCGATGCGCGCGTGGTGCGGCGTCACCGCGCACCCGCGAACGCGCGCCTCAATCGCTTTCGCCGCGCACACCGCCTTTGATCCGCCCACGTCCGCAGTGCTGAATAAAAATTGACGATTCAAGTTTGTCACGTCGATGGTGTCCATGTCAATCACGTCCATCGTCGTAAATCCGCTCAAGGCTACGGTTTGAAACGAAGAGGTAGTTAGTCGCGCGAACACACAAAACACATACACCACGCGCTCGAGACGCGACGCCGAGGCCGAGGCTGACGCGCACCTAATCCCTTTAAAAGCTCGCATCCAAGCCCGCCGGCGCCGACGACGAGCACGCGCACGTGCTCGCGCAGGATGCTCGCACATGCGTCGCCTGGTGAGAAACCAGGTCCAACAAATCTCCCTTCACGGTGCACGAGGGCGTCGATCGAGCTCCAACGATCGCGTTCGGCGCGGGCACACGATGTCGTGGACATGTTTTGCGCTGTGCGTCGCGCGCCACGGCGACGTGCGGTGGGGGCGTGCGTCGTACACTGACGAGCCGCGCGCGCGCTTGACCGCGTTTGAGTCGTCGTCGACGAGTCATCAATCAAATCGTCTCGCATTACATGGCGCCGGTGCTAATGCGCATTCGCATGCGTGCTATGCAATCTATATTTGTTGTATCTTCTAGTATCTTCTAGTAGTATTCATATGCGCGTGATCATCATTCAACACATACGTATTCCTTCGCGTCGGTCGGCGTCTCGGCGCCGTCATTCCGCGCCCCACGCGCCGTCGTCTCGTATGACAAACCCCACCGCCGCGGGCGCACAGTGCGGCGCATACACCACGCGAAACGTGCGCTCGACCGATGATGTGTCGTCTGCTCCACCACCGACGCCGTCATTATCCCCGCCACCGACTGTCGTCGCCGCGCGCCGTTTCGCGCGCCGAGTCACAAAACATCGCGCGTTGACGCAATGTCCCCACGCCAACCCGAGCGCCGGCAGCACGCGACGCCCACTCGTCATCGCCTCCCCGAGCGCACGCAATACGCGAGTCTCGTCACCGTGTGCGCCGTTCACATCGCTCGCGCGCATGGAATCCACCACGTGATTCGTCACGACGCACGCTAAATCGTGTCGAGCCGCGTACTCCTTGAGCAACATCGTCGCCTTGTGCAACGTCCCCGCCCGACGCATCGTATACGCCCACGACGACGACGACGACGACGCACCACCCGCGCCAACCGTACCAGCGTGCTCATCCCTAAAAGGTGCAGCGATGGAATCCACAATAATCATCCGCACGGGCGCCTCCGCGTCGACAGGGTATCGCAACGCCGCGCTCAACGACCCGAGCGCGTCCAACATCGAGTCCCCGTCGCCCAACGCGTTCACCATGTATACCCGATCCAACGCCTCCGACGCGCGCTCCGCGCTTCCGAATAACTCTATAAACCTTTGAGACGTCGCCAGGGCGCGTAATCGCCGCACTGGAGGCGGTCCTTCGGTGTGTACGTACACCACAGAGGCGCCGGATGGAAACGCGAGCTGCGCGCTCAACGCGAGCTGACAACACAAATGTGACTTTGCCGACCCGCTCTCGCCGACGATTTCGGTGAGCATGCGCGTGCGAACGCCGCCTCGGAGAACGGTGTCGATGGTGCGCGCGTGGGTGGGGATGATACCGCACGACGCCGCACTCGCTGGCGCGCAAGGTACGAAAAGTGATGACGAATCATCAGCATCAGCATCGTGACGATTAATCATCACGCTTTCGATGCGCCGTCACCGAGAGGCGTTCGATGACGACTGGTGCGGTGCGGTGCTGTCGTCGCCGCCGCCGCTCGCGCGCGCGACGAGGACGAACGGCGCCGACGCGACGCCACGGCGCGCCGAGTAATGAAGGTGCGACAGCTGGCGCTGATTCGAATTCAAAAAAGTCACGTCACATCCGCGCGCGCGATGCCGACGCCGACGCCAGTCAACGTCGTCACCGGCGCGCTCGGCGCTGGGAAAACGACGACAATCGCGCGCGCGCTCGCGATGCGTCCAGCGAACGAGACGTGGGCGGTAGTTGTGAATGAATTCGGTGCGCTTGGCATCGATGGCGCGCTTCTCGATGACGCCATCGGCGGGGACGTTGGCGCGCGAGCGCTCGCGAGCGATCGTGATGGTGCGCATGGTGGAGTCGTGGTTCGTGAAGTGAACGGTGGGTGCGTGTGCTGCGCGACGGCGGCGCCGTTTACGCTGGCGGTGACGCAAGTGATTCGTCGATACGCGCCGGCGCGCGTGTTGGTGGAACCGAGCGGAATGGGTGATGCCGGTCGCGTCATCGATGCCCTACGCACTGAGCATTTGAAATCGAGCGTGGATATTCGTGCAACGTTGTGCGTGGTGGATGTGCGAGAGTTTGGCGCGCGGGAAAGCGGGGTGAGGACGAGCGCGTTGTTTGCGGCGCAGTGCGAATGCGCGGATGCGCTCGTCGGCTCATTCGCGGATTGCGCGACTGCGGATGAGATTGCGGCGTTCGAGGCGTTTGGGCGTGGGTTTTGGCCAAAGAAAGCGGCGGTAGTTATCGGTGCGCGCGCCAATGTGATTGATGCGCGGATTTTGGACGTAGAATGCGGATGGGAAGGGGCGAGCGACGACGCGCCGCACGCGAGCAACGCTATGAATCCGAGCGGACCTTTTGTGCTGCCGCGCCCGACGCTGGTATATCACGGCGAACCATGGATGTTAAAGAATGTTACGAGCGAGTACGCGTCGTGTGGATATGCGTTTCACGCCGATGACGTCTTCGTTCGCCCCTTGTTGAAGGAATTTTTTGACGCATTTGTGTTGCGTCGCGTCGACGTCGCGCGATTCAAGGGCATCATGCGCGTCGGTGCGGACTGGGTGCGGCCTGATATTGTGCATGGTGACGACGGCGCTTCGCATTCAATAGCATTTACGTCCGTGGCCTATAGACGCGACAGTCGATTTGAATTGATTCGCACTCGAGGCATTGACGCCGACACGGATGCTGACGAAGACGCGTTTTGGAATTTGATTCGCGAAAAACTCCTGGCGTGTCGTAAACCTCCACGCGTTTAACGGTGAAACTTTGTGCTGGTATTATTTATACCGCGCCTTCTAGTGGTAGATGTGTTGGATTTTGTTCAAGGGATGTGGTAAGACTGTTGTCGACTCCGTCTCCATAGTTTGGCTCATCATGCGACATGCCCTACATCGTGGAAGAATTTTTCCCGCGGTTTGCCGACGCAACGCTCGCTGCTGAGCACGCGCATAATCCGCTGCGAGCATTTAGTCGCATCGACGCGTCGCCTTCGGCATCGGTACGAGGCGAGACGTGTTGGGAAGGTGGCGTGGCGTTGGCACACTTTCTCGCCTCGACAACAACCCCGGGCGAATGTGCGGGTAAGCGCGTGTTGGAAATAGGGGCGGGGTGTTCGGGTTATCCCGGACGTACGCTCGCGTTGGCGGGCGCCGCGTATGTTTTACTCACCGATGCGAATGAGGACGCTTTGGAGCAACTCCGTGGAGGAATGCGGGTAGTCGCTTCGGGAGACGACGTCGTCGCCGACTACTCGGACAAAAACTTGCCCGTGCACGATGCGCGAATGATGAATACATATGGTTTAGGAGATCCAGCTCGCAACGTGGCGAGATTGGAAGTGACGACGTTAGATATCAACGTTCCGCCGCCGACGTTTGGCGAGCGCGCGCGCACCGACGTCGACGCGTTCGACATCATCCTCGCCGCTGACGTACTGTACAACGAAGATGAGCAAACATGCACGGGTTTGTTTCGCACTGCTGCGCTCTGGCTCGCTCCAGCAGGTCGTTTTATCATCGCCTACGCACACAGAGCCGACGACATGTTTCTCAGCCCGATTGCCACGGGAGAGTACGGCTTTCGAGCCGTCGCCATTCACGCCGTCAAACGCGACGTCATGGCGCAAGGATGGAACACTGAATTAGAAATCGTAGAATTCGCGCGAGTAGAATAGCCGTCGCGCGATGTGCATTGTAAAAACATAATTGTAGCCTTTGCGTAACGCGCGCCGCCTATCCACGAAGTCACGACGACGAACGAGAATCACCACATCGCGACGCACCACCGCGTGTTGCGTGTCTCACCTCGACTCGGACGTTTGAACGCGCTCACATAGAACGCACGACGCGCCGCGCGCGTCCCCGAGCACGTCAAGCGCGCGCACAGACGCACGAAAATACTCGAGTGACGTCAGCGTTTCGCTTTTTCACTCGTGTCCCACGGCGCGCCACGCTCACAGCGACAGACGCGCGCAATGTCGCTCGCGCGCGCGCCATCCGCGGTCGCAGATGATTTCGCACCCCTCGTCACGTGCGCGATATGTCTCGACCCGTTCACGGATGCGCACTGCGTAGGAACGTGTGGGCACACGTTTTGTCACGCGTGCGCGAGTCGCGCGCTCGAGGCGGCGACGGTGTCTGACGACGACGATGAGGATGAATATGCGCCCCGTGAACGCACCGCGCGGTGCCCAACGTGTTCTTCTACGTTTACCGAACGTCAACTCGTGCCGAATGCTGCGGTGAACGCCATGGTGGAAGCTATGAAACGAGCGAAACAGGCTGAGACGGAGCGTCAGGACGCCACGGCCAAACGACTGGAATTAGATGAACTAACGCCGCTCGTAAAGTCGCTCGGTGAGAAACACCGAGGGATGGTTTTGGAATCACGTGCGGCATCGCGTGGTGTACTGCAAGAGTTTTTGATAGAGAGTCGACGGAGGAAAACGGAAAACGCGGCGGCGCTCGAGCGGGAATTGCAATTTTTGGACACCGACATTGCCGCGGTGAGACGAGAGATTGAACATTTAGCTGGCACCGCGATGCTGCGCGATGCACCGCGGGGAGTAGGTGAGACGCGTGACAAAGAAATGATAGGACACGCGATGGAAGCGCTAGGGGTGATGGCGCCGAGACGTGACGGCGACAACGACGCGCCAGTGAACATTGACGAAACTAAGCGCAGGAAAGTATTGAGGCATTTCAACGACTTACAGAGCTGGTATTCAAAGAGACGATGCGATAGTGCTGAGAACAATTCCAGTACAGCCTCTTCTGTTGACACACGCGATACCGCTGCGGTATTGGATGAATTCTCTACGCTCATTGGTGCGTTTAATCGGTATTCAAAGATTTCTGTCGCAGCGGAAATCAGCGAGCCAGAGGGTGCAAACTCCAGCACGATTGTGAGTAGCATCGAGTTTGATTCCACGCAAGAACATTTTGCCACTGCAGGAGTGTCCAAGCGCATTCAAGTGTACAACTTGGCACGCGTGCTTGAAGGCAAGCAAGCGCCTGAAGAAGAAATTATGGCAAAGTCCAAGCTGTCGTGCTTGTCGTACAACAAATTCATCAAGCACCACCTCGCGGCGAGCGATTACGAAGGCGTAGTGTCGTTGTGGGACGTTGAGCGTCGTCAAGTCGTTGCAGAATTTGAGGAGCACGAAAAGCGCATTTGGACGGTTGATTACTGTCGCACCGATCCTCGGCTGTTGGTGAGCGGCTCGGATGATTATTTAGTTAAAATCTGGAACACGGACCAGTCGAGTAGCGTGCACGAGATTGACATGAAAGCCAATGTGTGCTGCGCGCAGTACTCTCCCGAAAATGCGCATTGCATCGCCGTCGGGTGCGTGGACCACAAAGTATATCTGTTTGATCTCAGAAAGATAAACAAGCCGGTTCAAATTTTGAGCGGTCACCGCAAGGCGGTGAGTTACGTCAAGTACCTCAACGCCAATCAAATTGCGAGCGCGTCCACAGATAGCACGATTAACGTATGGAACGTAAACACTGGGGAATTGACTTGCGCGTTAAAAGGACATATGAATGAGAAGAATTTCGTCGGACTCACCGTGGCGGGAGATCACATCGCGTGTGGCAGCGAAACCAATGAAGTGTACATTTACCACAAGGAATTGTCATCACCGATAACGTCAGTCAACTTTGCGGGTAGCGGTGTGGTGGAAGATGTCACCATGCCGCGTGCATTTATCAGCGCGGCGACGTGGAAAAGTGACGATAGCGTGCTCGTCGCCGCAAATTCTACCGGCATGATTAAAGTGTTAGCGTGTTAAAAGCGTTTTCTCTTCTCTTCTTCTTAGCTTTCTACTAGTATCATGTATTCATAAAAAAAGAATGTCGAAAGTTCTACCAACTACCCCTCTTCGGATGGGTCCTCCTCAATCGTGCCGTGTTGGCAATCGAACAACCCCACGGCGCACAAAATGTCGCGAACCAACGATTCCTCGTCAATCGCGCCGTCTTCACGCGCTCGACAATGTACATCAACCACGACACCCGCACGCTCTTCCTCTGTGGATGAAAACGACGTCACCGATGACGTTTCATCATTCGCGCCTCCACGCCCGCGGCGATCCTTTCGCTTTTGCATCAAATGCTTATCGTACAGTTCATCGTAATAATCCAACAATCCTTCGGCGACGGCGGTGAAGTCACCTACCTCCAATTTGTCGCGAATCTCCTTGACGCGAAGACCACCGAGACGTTTGGTGAGTTTTTCGATACTTTCTTCCATAGCCGGAAGCCATTCGGGATTGGACCTTAGGTCGTCAGTGGCGTAATCCTCCACGAGAGTGTGCAACCGTATGTCACGCGACGCCACCATGCGAATCACCAGCGGAGCGTTTCGCATGCGCACAAAAAGCAATGGATCAACCGAGCACCGCCCAACGTGCGGACCTTCGTCTTCGATGTACACCCACCGCGTTGGATCGAGCGCATCCCACGTGCACACCACCATGTTTGAATAATGCTCAGACGTCGGTTGGGGCTCGCGGCCAACCCATCCAAAAGCGCTCCCGGCGTGGTTCGCCAATCCCTCCAAATCAATGATTTGTTCCCCTTTCGCCTCCAGCGCGAGCAGTGCGCGGGTTTTTCCCACCCCAGTTCGTCCACCAACTATGCACACCTTGGGCGCGGGCACGTCTAACGCTCCGCATCGTTCCAGAGCCCACTTGCGAAAACCTTTGTATCCTCCAGAGAGCACGCGCACGCGAACTCCAGGAATCTTTTCGCTCAACAACCATCCAACACACGAGCTTCGCATGCCACCGCGAAAGCACATCACATATACATCCTTTACATCATCTTTCCCGCCGCTGCCCTTCGCACCGCGCTCCGCTATCGCCCGCGCCGCCGCCTCCACGAGCGCGTCCAACTGAGGCGCCACCGCGGTCATCCCCAACACCATCGCCTCACCCCGCCCTCGCGTTTTATACGTCTTCCCCACCTCCGCGCGCGTATCATTATCAAACAAAGGCACATTCACCGCGCCTGGGATGTGCCCTTTCGCGAATTCCCCAGGAGACCGCGCGTCGAGCAACGTCGCTCCGCCGTCCCGCGTCGCCGTCAACGTTTCACGCACATCCGCGCGCTCCACCACACCAGGCGCCGTCGCCGCCGCCGCGAACGCCTCCATCGCATCCTCCGTCAGCGTACTTGCGCTCCATACCACCTCGAACGCCGCGCGTGCCGCCTCACGCAGCTCGAGCGCCATCACCGCGCGCAGTCGGCGGCGGCGCCCAGCTCCACCGTGTCCGGCGTCTCACGCGCGCGCGCCGCGCGTTCGTCCGCGTCCACGCGCGCCGGCGTCACGCACCACGCGCGTCTGTCGCGTCTGTCGCGATCGGCGGCGCCACGGGCGTCCGAGCGCGCGGTGCACGCGAGGCAACGTGTGCGGGCGATTTGGCGTCTCGATCGCATCATTCTCCGACGCGCGCCGAGCCACCGCCGCCGAGCCGACGACACGCACGCACCGAGACGCGCATCGAGAACACGAGAGATGGATATCGACGCCGAACACGGCGCCGCGGCGCCGTCGTACGACGACGCGCACTATGATTGGCACGCCAAGACTTCGCTGCTGCGTCCCGACGTGGATGTCACCGACGAACTCGTCGCCACGAAGGCTCGCGCCGACACCGAGGTGTTCATCGGTTCCATCTCGCTCGATGCGAAAGAATCTGACGTGCACGCGGCGCTGAGAAAGTGCGGTGCTGAGGAAGGGGCGAAGGATTTGAAATTGATGACGGATCTCGCGACGGGGGCGCATCGAGGGTACGCGTTCGCGACGTATGAAAGCGCGGAAGCTGCGTCGAAAGCGATCGAGGCGATTACGTCGAGCGCGTGTGAAGTGAAGAATCAGAAGATTCGTGCGAGCTTGAAGCCGAATAAGTATCGACTTCGAGTTGCAGGGTTGAGACGGGACGCGACGCGGGAGGAGATTATCGAGGCGTTGCGCGCGGGAGGCGCGGGATTGGAGTATTTTTCGTTGTGCCCATCGAGTAAGAATCCTGAGCATCACAACGGTGGATATGGTTTTGCGGTGTATTATAATGAGGCGTGCGCCGAGCGCGCGATGAAGTGCATGCAGCAGAATAAGGACTTGTTGGCGCCTTTGGCGGCGGCGGCGGAGAAGGGCGTTACGCTTGAATGGGCGGCGGCGAAACCCAAGACGGATACGCGCACGCTGTGCGTGAGAAACATGAACGAAGAAAATAACACCGAGGACGCGCTTAGGGAGGTTTTCGCGCGATTTGGCGACATTGAGGAAGTGCGCTTACGCGGGGCGGCGGCGTACGTGGCGTTTGTCAAGGCGGAATCCGCAAAGAAAGCCATCGAGGAATGCGAAGCCGACGCCGCCGACGCTGGTGCGGATGAAAACAAGTCCAGAAATATTAGAAATTTCATTTCTTCCATCGATGGCTCGATGCTTCGCATCTCGTTCGCGCGCAGCGTCCCAGCGGCTGAACGCAAGCAAAACGACCGCGGCGGCGCCCAACGCGGCAAGGGCGGAGCCCAACGCGGACGAGACGATTGGTCGGGTTCGCGTCCTGCAGGTGGTAGATACAGCGGTGGTTCATATGGAGGCGGACTCGCGCCACGCGGTTGGGCTGGTAGCGGCGCGCCCCGCGTGCAGAATGCTATGCCTGTGATCCTGCCAACCGGCCAAGTCGCGTACGTCATGGGCGGAAGAGGAATGGGTGGAAGAGGCGGAAGAAGAGGAGGTCGAGGAGGTGGCGGCGACCGTCACCGACCGTACTAATCTACAATACGCTACGTTCTAACTCACTAAACCAAATGTTGTTGTTTGTAATGCGCGAACATTACCGCTGTTCATCTACTCAAACTTGCGGAACGTCTCGCCGCGCGCGCGCGCCATGCACGCATCGTACTCATTATAAAACGCATACCTACACGAATCTATCACCAACTCGCTATCTTCGTCAGGAAGCTCTTTAAACAGTGCGTTTGCACTGCTGAGTAAGATGATTTTTTCGCGCATTCGAAGGAGCAAGGCGAAACGTTTACGTTTGCTCGGCAAATTTGTTGAGTTTGCCTTAGCCTTGACGTACACGTTGTCCTCCTTCAACGTCGTGCCGTAGCCTTCTAGAAAACTTGCAATAGACTTTAACAATACCGCTTTGGTGTGCGCGTCGTTGCGAGCGCTCACTGATGCGCCTGCGATGGCCAGCATCACTGACGTCGGGTCGTTTGCCTCGTCCTCATTCATAGAAATCACGCGCGTGGCGGCGAGCAAATCTGCGTCAATGCCGACTGGTTTCCATTCGAAATTTCGCGTTTTCGGATTTAATCCATGCTTTTCTAGCAGTGTCTCTTTGATATCACGAAGTGGGTCGTTGTCCGCGACGCGTAGCGTCACCTCGACGCACTCGGCTGGATTGTTTTCCGGAATGAAGCCATATTGCAACAAAAAGTATTGCGACGGCTTGGCGTCGTAGTTGAAGCGAATTTCCAAATTCTCCGTGAAATTACTCGCGGCGTAGACTTTGATTGCGTTTTTCTGCGCGTCCCACGCCGGAACGAGCTTTTTTGCGGGAGAATGATTCGCCATGTCTAAAAACGGCACCATCACACGCGCCGTCGGCGCGTCCTCGCTCCCAGTGCTCAAGTCAATCGCGCGCGACCAGACGACGAACATGGCCCATATAAACTTTTCAAACGTATAATAAGACGCGTGTTTCCCACCAAACACGTCCGGGTACGTACGACGCAAGTGTGTCACGTTCAAAGCGTCGTATTCCGCTCGCCATTGCGCCTTTACGGCGCTCGTAAACGCGCCGAGATTTGACCCCTCAATCTCATCTAATTCCTTCTCCGTCCACCCAAGCGTACTGTCCACCTCACGCGGAAGTAACTTTAACCACGGCCAATACGCGCTATCACCACGAAGTCCATACGCTTGACGCAACAAATGCATCGCGAGCATCGCATTTGTCGTCGCTCCGCGCTCCAGCTCGCCAAACGCCTCGCCAAACGTCCCATCCGCGCGCGCGCTCGCCGTCGACAAGCACTTCTCCAGTGGCACTTCAAGCAAGAGCGCGCCTTTTGTAATATTCTTCTTCGCATACAATCCACGTCCGAGACCCGGAATGACGCCAACACCGACATCGCCGACGAATGTCGTCGACGTCGACGCCGGCGCGCCGCCCCGTCGCATCCACCGCTCAAACCCCGCAATCGACCGCGTCATCGCTGATGTCTCCGCAAACACCGTCCCAGACGACGACGACGACGACGACGACGACGCATGCCTCTCCCCACCGCCCTCACCCGCGACGACGACGCACGACGACGACGACGCGAACACCACGACGATGATTCCCACGACCACCACCACCGCTCGGCATCGCGCCCCCATCACCGCGCCATGCCACTCGCGTCTCGCGCACGCGCGCGCTGTGCGCAGAGCAGAGACACAGAAAGAAAACGCCCTCGCGCACGGACGACGACGACGACGCAGTGACGACGCACGACGACGCGCGGACGCGCGAACGAACGAACGAACGAACGAACGACGACGTGAACCATCCCAAATGTTCTAAAACGGACCAGTCCCCCCACAGACTGATACATTAGTGGCGTCACATTGTACGCAATCGACCAATCACGACCACGCACCGAGTCCCCATCCCCGCGGGCCCATCGACAAAAACTCGACCCGACGACGCGCGCCCGATGCTCGTCGCGCGCGTCACTTTGGTACACACCCGTCGACGCGCGACCTCCGTTTCGCACGCCAGACGCACGGAGCATTTAAAGCTCTTTCTTTCCACTCGATCTCTCCTCGATCACACACACACACATGATGTCGCTCGCCGCGAGACACGCCGCGATCGCGCGCCCGATGCCCATCGCATCGCGCGCGCGCGCGACCACGCCGTCGCGCGCATCGCGCGTGGTCGTCAACGCCGCCGGTGCGGACCGCGAATTGTGGTACCCGGGCGCCAAGGCTCCGAAGTATTTAGATGGTACCATGG
>Ga0181564_10000235_pt1 | contig 45559 bp, 40 predicted proteins | sample 011ome_24_FD_134512 | JGI IMG/M metagenome (GOLD analysis project Ga0181564, IMG submission 134512) | Coastal salt marsh microbial communities from the Groves Creek Marsh, Skidaway Island, Georgia - 011513CT metaG (megahit assembly) | ecosystem: Environmental > Aquatic > Marine > Intertidal... | reverse complement strand
TTTGTCACAACCAATCAAAAGAATCGAGTCATTTCATTCATACCAGGGTGGGGCATCAGGAGGCACCCTTGAAACAATGTTTTCCATGGGGGAATTAGATCTCGGTGACGATCTTACAGATCCATTTTTGCTTAATCCAGAGGACTCTTATTCAAATAAACAAAAGCAACTTAGTAGCGACAGAGTAGGGATTGCAAAAAAACCTGAAATTAACGCATGGTCTGGCCCTTTTATTATGGCTACTGCAAACACTAGGGTGGTGAGGAGAACAGAGGCCTTGCTTGCATTAAGACAGGAATCTTATGGAGCTGATTTTACTTATCAAGAGCATGCCTTCCACAAGAGCTGGTTTAGCGCTGCAAAATCACTCGTTCTGACAGGTCTATCTGTATTAGTTCTCCTTTCACCATTAAAAAGATTAGTAAAACCTTTTTTACCCAAACCTGGGGAAGGGCCATCGGAGAGCGTTCAAGAAAATGGATGGTTTGATTGTAAATACATAGTTGAAACAGAAGAAGGAACAAAAAAGGTATTTAATATGAGCGGCAAAGGAGACCCTGGTTACAAAGTAACCTCAAAATTAGTTTCTGAATGCGCGCTTTGTCTTATTGAAGATCTCGAAAGGCTTCCTGGTGGGCCAGAGTATGGTGGTGTCCTTACTAGCGCTGCAGGTTTAGGAAGCCCTCTAATTACTCGATTAAAAAAAGCAGGCATTTCATTTTTGGGCCCATTATAAAAAATTGCTTTAATTACCTGAATGCTTTTCGTACCATTCGCTTAAATACCCATAAGTTCTAAACCAATTAGTAGGTTTCTCTCTGCCTGTACCATGCCATTCTTTATTCATGCGAACCAAAGCCGTTTCAATTCCTGCTTGTTTAAAAGCAATATACATTTCTTCTGTTTGAGCCATGGGAGTTCTTATATCAAGCACTCCTGTCATAAAGAGAGTTGGTGTTTTCACGTAACCAGTTCTCATAATTGGAGAATGATCAAGCCAATCTGATGGATCTTTCCAAAACGGCTCTTCAAACCACTCAAAAGTCCATGCAGGAATATCAGTTGTGCCAACCATTGAGATCCAATTTGTTACTGGGCATAAAGATGCAGCTGCAGCAAACCTATCATCATGACCAATCACCCATGCTGTTAAAACTCCACCCCCACTGCATCCTTGAACATACATCCTTGATTCATTAATAAATCCTTTATTTGTGAGGTGGTCAACTCCAGATAATAGGTCTTCCAAATCACCCTTGCCTGGATAATCATTATCAATAATATTTGCAAAGCTACTGCCATAGCCTGTACTACCTCTTGGATTAGTAAATAAAACAATGTAGCCATCACTTGCAAATTGATGCCATTGGTAATTAAAAGATGGTCGATACATTGCGTGAGGACCGCCATGTATAACTAAAATCAAAGGATATTTTTTCTTTTTATCAAAATTTGGCGGAGTAATATACCAACCCTGTATCTTAGTTCCGTCATATGATTTGTAGTTTATCTCAGTTGTATTACCAAGATCATATTGGGATAAGACCAATTCATTAAATTGTGACAGAGGCTTAATATTTAATTGCTCAATTTTAGCTATCTCGCCTGGCCTATCAGCGTTTGAATAAATGCCATATGCAATGCCGTTAAAAACCGAAGTGAGATAAAATTGATCATTAAAATCTTTAATCTCATTCACAATTTTTAATGTATTCAGATTTAAAGACTTTAGCTTAGCCGATCCTCTTTCATCTATATTAAAAAAAATGTTGTTTGAATCTATCCATTCAAGTCCTCTCGGAGAAGCGCTCAAATCTTTAGTTAGTACTTTATTTTGACTATTTTCATTAATCAGTATGTCAAATGCTACAGACGAATATTCTTTATTGGGATGCCCGGTATAGACTATTTTTTTACCATCTAAAGAAACCTTGGGAGAAACATAAACGCCATCTTTTGGAGATATCTTTTGAATTTCTTTAGTATTTACATCCAATTTAAAAATTGATGACTGCTTCCAAGGAGTTTCTAAATCATTTAGAGAATTATCACCAGTGAAGACAATCTGATTATTATCAACCCATTGGAGATCATCTACATAATTCAAACCCCAGTCTGAGATTTTTATTGCAGAGCCTCCATTTGAATCGACGAGATAAAGATGATTCTCACCAATCTTATCTTCACCTTTGCCGTCTGATTTCCAATGCATTGTGGTGACCACTGTTGGCTCTTCGGTCCAATTGTATTCTTCTCCCTTTTCTTTACCAGGAATATCAATGATCCAGGCTTTGTCATATTCGTTAAAAGAAGAAAATGAAAAATATTTACCATCTTTGGACCATGCAAAGTCCTTAATATTACTTTTGAAATTTGTGATCTTCGATTCACTGCCATTCAAGAGATGCTTCACAAAGATTTGAGAAGTCTTATTTTTATCTTCTTTGATAAAAGCAATTTTGGTTCCATCAGGAGACCATTGAGGATTAGATCCTTTGACAAAGAATCTTTTCTCGGAACCATCGCTGCTCATAATCCAAAGGTCAGAGACAAAGGCATCATTTTTTTTATCGATGTATCTTTTAGAAAAAATTATATTTTTGCCTTTTGGGCTAATAATTGGATTAGAAATTGCTTCGATGTCCCAATAGCTTTCCTGTTTGAGATGATCATCAGCAGCACTAGCTGATACAACAAAAAAAGATAAAATACATAGAATATAACGTGTGCTCATTTCCCCCCCCTTAAATTCATAAGCAGTCATTAATATTAACAAAAAAGAAAGAATATTATTTTTAAATCAAAAATTTATTAAACTTTTGATTACTATTTACACATTACATAATCTTTTGTTAAATATTCTGATGCCATATAAATTCCTTTTTATCCCTTTATTATCTTTTAATCTGCTTTCTCTTTCGATAAATAATCCGAAAGATTGGATAGGTATAACTGATCAAGTAATGGGCGGCGTATCTGATTTAACCATTTCTCACTCTGATGGCATCTTTTATATGAAAGGCAATGTTTCAACAGATAATAATGGTGGATTTGTAAGACTTTCAAATAGGGTGGCTATAAATAGCAATGATTTTAAGGGCATCAAATTTAAAGCTAAAGGTAACAATGAAACTTATGAGATCCACGTAACACTCAAGGGTTTAAAAATCCCACCTTGGTCTTACTTTAGTCAAGGTTTTGATGTTAAGGATGTATGGCAAGAGTACCAGATCTTTTTTTCCGATTTAGAGAGAAGTTCTGGGTTTTCAGCTGCATCAATGAAGGCAAGAAATATTAGAGATATTAGTATTGCAGGTTTTGGAAGAGATTTTTCTGTTGACCTAGCAGTTAAAGAAATTAGTCTTATACCAAATTGATCTATTCTTTTGAATTTCTTTCAAATTCCTTAAGATACTTCTCATAATCTTCCCAATCATGGGGAGTGCCTGTTCTAGGTTTTTCAATTTTACTTGCTCTTTCTAGAGCTTTAGTTGAGAGCTTGCTAGGGTTATCTTTTAAAATTTTTTCAAATACTTTTTTAATTAGGCTCTTCACTGATTAATTGATATTTTTAGCTAACTTTCTCATAAAGCGTTTGAGGATTTTTGTTGCATCTTTTTCAGTTAGAGCTTCTACAATTTCTGACTGAGAATAACCATCCCAAAAAATTACTTGATAGAGCCCATCAATTTTTTTTAAATCCAATGATGCTGAGTCATCATTTTTATCATCTATAAAGTAGATGGCTATTTGTGCGTCACTAAATTTAATTTTTGCATTTTGATGATTTGCAAAATAGGACTTAAAAAGATTTTCAACTCTTTGATTAAATGTATATGGTTTTGCTAATTGCTGAGTATCTTTCATACAAGCATTCATTCGGACTGATGCAACTATGATTAATCTTCGTAGAGAGAGCCCCTTAATTGCTTCACTTTTTCAAGACTAACTTTATCTTTGATGCTCATGATTATTGCAGCAATAGATAAAACTAATATGGCAGTTGCTTCACCCAGAACAACCAAGGCATCCATTTCTTTGCTTTGCATCACTATTAGCCTGCATAAAGCTGTGATTGCAATAATAATTGGTAGTGTGACAGGAATTCTATTAGTACTATAAAAAGCTCCTACCATTCCAATAATTTCTGCATATATAAAAAGCATAAATAAATCTGCCAAAGTAATTTTTTGCGCCAAAAACATTTCAAAAATATATAACGCTGAGGCAATACAAGTGGCAATACCAATGATAGCTAAGAGTAGTTTTTCGCTTACGATTGTAGTCCAATGTAAGCTTTTAGTAATTTTAGATTGCTTATTCATAACTCCATCATACCAAAGTAACAACAGTTCAAATATTTTTTTAATATTAAGTAAATTCTAACTAGCTATTGGAATTGAATATTTAACGCCACTATTGCCTTATAGCATCAATCATTACTTGGACTTTATTGGGATCAATATCGGGTGTTATGCCATGACCGAGATTAAAAATAAATCCTGGATATTCCTTCATAACATTACAGATTCTTTTAGTTTCCTGCCAAATAGATTCATCGGACCTTAGCAATACTTTCGGGTCAAGATTTCCCTGTATAGCAAAAAGGCCTATGAGATTTTTAGAGATCCTATCAATATCTTCCTGCCAATACAGGCTGACACAAGTTATTTCTTTAAAAACCAAGTCTTCAACTTTTTTGTTAGGAGATTTTTCAAATAAAATTATTGGAATATCTGCTGTTACCGGGTCTTTTTTTAACAACTCGGTAAGCATTCGGGTATATTTTAAAGAAAATATCTCCAATTCATTGTCCGATAACAAGTCTGCCCATGAATCAAAGATTTGAAGAGTATCAACGCCACTTAAAACCTGCTGCTTAAGATAATCAAAGCATGCATTACTAAGAATCTCTAAAAAATTTTGGAGTTCATTTGGATATTCCCTCATAAACTTTTTTGTTTTATTAAAATCTTTAGAGCTCCCCCCTTCAATTGAATATGCTGCTAACGTCCACGGACTGCCACAAAAACCAATTAGAGGTATATCTTTAGGTAATAGATTCTTAGTCTCTTCAACCGCTTTGAATACATAACCTAAGTTATTAATATCAAAAGGGATTAATTTTTTTATATCATCTGGAGATGAAATTGGATTACTAAATTTTGGCCCTTCTCCCTCATAGAAAGCAAGGCCAAGATTTAATGCATCAGGTATTGTCAGAATATCTGAAAAAAGAATAGAAGCATCTAAATCAAACCTTTCAATCGGTTGCATTGCAAGTTCAGCGCATGTTTTAGGTTGTTTGCACATATCTAAAAAATTAGAGTAATTTTTTCTAATTTTTTGATATTCAGGAAGATATCTGCCAGCTTGACGCATAAACCATACTGGTGGGATTGAGTTTGGCTGAAGGTTAAGAGCCCTTAAAAATTTAGAATCTTCCATTATGAAACGAATTGTATGATACTTTTGGCCGCTTCTCTTCCTTCCCAAATAGCTGTGACAACTAAATCAGATCCCCTGACCATATCTCCGCCAGAAAAAATCTTTGGGTTAGATGTTTGAAATTTTAACTTTTGTTTTTCTGGGGCGACAACTAAGCCAGATTTATCTATTTCAATTTCAAATTCCTTAAACCAAGTTGCTGGAGAAGCTCTAAAACCAAAAGCAATCACAACCTCATCAGCATAAAAAGTTTTTTCACTTCCTTGGATTGGAACAGGAATTCTTCGCCCATTTTGATCAGGCTCACCCAATTTTGTTTGGATCGTCTTTATGCCCTTAACAGTTTTATTTCCAATAATTTCTATCGGCTGAATATTAAATTCAAACTTAACACCTTCTTCTTTAGCATTAATAACTTCTCTTCTAGAGCCAGGCATATTTTTTTCATCTCTTCTATAAAGACAGGTAACAGATTTTGCACCCTGTCTAATAGCAGTTCTATTACAATCCATTGCAGTATCGCCACCACCCAAAATTACAACATCCTTACCTTTAAAATTAATATAATTAGATTCTTTTTGTGGAAATTTTAAAAGATGGTTTGTATTGCCAATTAAATAATTAATTGCTTTATGGGCTTGTGGTAAATCTTCTCCTTTGAATCCTCCCTCAAGAGAGGTATAGGTTCCCATGCCAAGAAATACGGCATCATACTTTTCGTATAATTTTTTGAAGGAAATATCATTGCCAATTTCTTTATTAAGGTGAAACTTAATACCCATCTCCTCGAGTATTTTTCGTCGACGTCGAACAACACTCTTTTCAAGTTTAAACTCCGGAATTCCAAATGTTAACAAACCCCCAATTTCTGGATGTTTATCAAATACATCACAATTAATTCCATTTCTTATAAGGATATCCGCACATCCAATTCCTGCAGGACCAGCTCCTATAACTGCAACTTTTTTGTTTGTCCAAGCTCTGTTACTTAGATCTGGTTTCCAACCCATATTAATTGCAGTGTCTGTAATATATTTTTCAATATTGCCAATGCTGACAGCACCAAAGCCATCATTTAGCGTGCAGGCTCCTTCGCATAAACGATCCTGGGGGCAAACTCTTCCGCACATTTCTGGCAGGGAGTTAGTTTGATGGCATAAATCAGCCGCCTCCATAATATTTCCATCATTGACAAGCTTTAACCAATCAGGAATGTAGTTATGAACTGGACATTTCCATTCGCAATATGGATTTCCACAATCTAGACATCGATGAGATTGATTCGATGCTTCAGATTGGTTGTAATCACCATAAATTTCAACAAAATTAATTTTCCTTTCCTCGATATTTTTTTTATTTGGATCATAGCGACCAACTTCAAGAAATTGAAAATCATTTTCAAGAGGAACATGTTCAACGTATTCTGATCTTGATTTAAAATTTTCAGAAGAGTTTATGGTGGTAGCAGGAATAGTATCCTGACTCAAGAGTTCTTTGCGCCACTCATAAAGCATAGTTTTAGCCTCTTCCAAATCAGTTATAGGGGCAAATGATTTTGTTTTATATTTTCTGTTTAATCTAATTTTTCCATAAAAGTATGGAGAGCGAGGTTGAGTGAAAAGCAGCAAACCCTTTTCAATCTTGTATTGTTTATTTTTTGCGCTCATTAAATTGTTTTTGTAATGCGTAATATGTATGACATAGTATGACATTTTTATGTTAATATGTATAACTTATGCCACAACAAAGTAAAAGTTTATCGCTTTATCAAGAATCTCAAGCTAAAGATAATTGTGGCTTTGGATTAATAGTTAATAGAAATGGAGTGCAAAATAGAGAAGTAGTTAACCGTTCCATTGCTGGTCTCACAAGCATGACACATAGAGGTGCAATTGGAGCAGACGGTAAAACAGGTGATGGTTGCGGTCTATTATTTGATCTCAACCAAAAATTCTTTCAAAAGAGAATAAAAAAAGAATTGAAAATCCAATTGCCTGAATTATTTGGTGTAGCCCAAATTTTTTCATCTGCCGGTCTTCAAAAAGACATATCTTCAATTAAGAAAATTCTTAAATCTGAAAATCTAATTTTTGAATGTATTCGAGAAGTACCAATTAATAAATCTGTTCTCGGTGAAATAGCGCTTGAATCTTTACCCAAAATTAATCAAATATTTATAACTCCAATTTCAAAAGATTTTAATAAAAATAGATTTGAATCATGTTTGCTTCAAGCTAGAAAGAAAATAGAAGAACTGCATAACGATGATGAGAAACTATATGTCTGTAGCATGTCTAGTCAAACAATTGTTTATAAAGGATTGATGCTGCCAGATGCAATTAGTAACTTTTATGTAGACATAGCAAAAAAATCATTCACAGCTAAGGTTTGTTTGTTTCATCAAAGATTCTCTACAAACACTCAACCAAGATGGCATTTAGCTCAACCTTTTAGGTTGCTTGCTCATAACGGAGAAATAAATGCGATCAGAGGAAATAGAAACTGGGTAAAAGCACGCGCCTCTAAATTCTCTACACCTCTTATTCCAGGCATTAGCAAATTTAAATCACTTGTTAACGAAACTGGGTCTGATTCATCAGCGCTAGATAATATGATTGAGCTTTTAGTCAAAGGTGGAATTAATTTCTTTCGATCAATTCGAATGGTCTTGCCGCCTGCTTGGCAAAATATTCATACCATGGATCCTGAGGTTAGAGCCTTTCATGAATATAACTCAATGCATATGGAGGCATGGGATGGCCCAGCTGGGATTGTTATGTCGGATGGGGAGTGGGCAATCTGTGTTTTGGATAGAAACGGTTTAAGGCCAGCAAGATATCAAGTATTGACTAATGGAATGATTACAGTGGCTTCTGAGACCGGTATTTACCCAGCAGCTGATGAAGAGATTCTCCAGAAAGGGCGTTTAAGTCCTGGCGGTATTTTTGCGGTAAACACTGAGTCTGGTGAAATTCTTGATCAAAAGATGATTGATGATCAATTAAAAACAAGTAAACCCTATCGAGAGTGGCTAAAAAAATCTGCAATTTATCTTGAATCTACTTTAGATGCTTTTGAAGGGCCAGGAATTAAAAAGATTCCACATTCTCAATTCATAAAATCATCAAAACTATTTTCTTTATATAACGAAGAAAGGGTGTCTGTAATTAAACCCCTTGCGCTTGATGGTCTAGAGGGCACAGGCTCCATGGGTGATGACACTGCATTGGCGATGTTAAGCTCAATGCCAAGATCGATATATGATTTTTTTAGACAACAATTTGCTCAGGTAACAAATCCTCCCATTGACTCTTTAAGAGAGTCAAGCGTGATGTCGTTGGAGGCATGCTTTGGTCCAGAGTTAAATATTTTTGAAGAATCAAAAGATCATGCCCGAAGAATTGTCAGCACATCTCCTGTCCTTTCACATAAAAAGCTCTCATCATTACTAAAAAATACATATTTTTCTTCGAAGAATTTTGATTTGCAATACTCTCCTAAATCAAATCTCAAGGATGCTTTGAAAGCTCTTACTAAAAAAGTAGTTGCCGCTGTTCGAAAGGGAGAGGTAATTATTCACTTAAATGAAAAATTGCCTGACGGTAACAAGCTTTCTATTAATGCTTTATTGGCAGTTGGCTGCATACATCAAGAATTAGTAAGACTAGGTCTTAGATCAGACGCAAACTTAATTGTAAGTTCTGCTTCAGCAAGAGATACGCATCAAATTGCATGTTTGCTTAGTTTTGGTGCAACGGCTGTTTTTCCATGGCTAGCATTTCAAACTATCTTAGATTTAACATATCGTAAAGAGCTAAAGGGTAGTCCAACAGCAAACTGTGCCAAATACCGTAAAGGCATCAATAAAGGACTCTTAAAAATTATTTCTAAAATTGGCATATCAACGATTTCAAGTTATCGGGGATCTCAACTACATGAGATTGTAGGCTTGAGTGGCGATGTGGTAGATATCTCCTTCACTAATACTGTGAGCAGGGTTGGCGGCAAAACTTTTGAAGACCTAGATACTGAAATGCGATCTTTAGCTAGATATGCAAATTCAAATGTAAGTGAAATTGGTCTTGGAGGACTATTAAAATTTGTTCATGGTGGCGAATATCATACTTATAATCCTGAGGTAGTAAAAAAACTCCAAGAAGCTGTTAGCTCAGGATCAAATCAAGCATATAAAGAATATGCTGACCTTGTTAATCTTCGAGATCCCGCAATGCTGAGAGATTTAATGGAGCTAAAATTTCCAAAAAAATCAAGTAAGGTCGAACTTTATGACACAAAACTGCTGCTCAAAAAGTTTGATTCTGCAGGCATGAGTCTTGGCGCTCTATCTCCAGATGCTCATGAGACACTTGCTGAAGCAATGAATAGCATGGGAGCAAGATCTAATTCTGGAGAGGGTGGCGAGGCAAAAGAAAGATATGGTACTTCCAAAATGTCAAAAATTAAACAGGTTGCCTCTGGCCGTTTTGGAGTCACTCCTGAATACTTAGTCAATGCGGAAGTTTTGCAAATTAAAATTGCACAGGGCGCCAAACCAGGCGAGGGTGGGCAACTTCCAGGAGGCAAAGTTAATTCGTTAATTGCAAAGCTTAGATATTCAACCCCAGGAATTACCCTGATCTCACCTCCGCCTCATCATGATATATACTCGATTGAAGATTTAGCTCAACTAATCTTTGATTTAAAACAAGTAAATTCAAAAGCTTTAGTATCAGTTAAATTAGTATCTGAGCCTGGAGTTGGAACAATTGCAGCTGGTGTTGCTAAAGCTTATGCAGATTTGATAACCATATCTGGTCATGATGGTGGGACAGGCGCAAGCCCATTATCTTCAATTCGTTATGCAGGCTCCCCATGGGAACTAGGATTATCTGAGGCACATCAAGCTTTAAGAGCAAGCAATTTACGACATAAAGTAAGACTGCAAGCTGATGGAGGCTTGAAAACAGGATTAGATGTAGTTAAAGCTGCAATTCTTGGCGCAGAATCATTTGGTTTTGGAACAGGTCCAATGATTGCAATGGGTTGTAAATATTTAAGAATTTGCCATCTGAATAATTGCGCAACAGGTGTAGCAACCCAAAGAAGAGATATCATTGATCATCATTATATTGGTGAGAAAGAACGTGTTATTAATTACTTTTCATTCATTGCAAATGAAGTGCAAGAAATTTTAGCAAGGCTTGGAGTTTCCAATCTCGAATCCATTATTGGCCAAACTCAATATCTTAAAGATATTACTCAAGAAAATCCCTCTACAAAAAACATAGACCTATCTCCAATTTTATATTCCGATAAAAAATCAACTGCTTCACATTTCTGTACTGTTTCGTCAAATGATCCATGGGATAAAGGAAGTTTAAATGTAAAAATTCTTCAAGATATAAAATTTGCAATCTCTAAAGATCATAAATCTGACTTTCATTACAAAATTTCAAATCGGGATAGATCGGTTGGGGCTCAGGCTTCTGGTTATATCGCATCTTTATATGGCGAGCAGGGTTTAAAGCAACAACAAACTCTTCATTTTACTGGGTCTGCGGGACAAAGCTTCGGTGTGTGGAATCCAGCTGGCTTAAATCTAAGATTATATGGTGATGCAAATGATTATGTAGGCAAAGGTATGAATGGAGGAAAAATAGTAATTTCTAGCTCTGCTGAATATGCCTCTCAAGATTCTCCAACTGTTTTAGTTGGGAATACAGCTTTGTATGGTGCAACAGGTGGCGAGCTATATGTAGGAGGAAGTGTTGGCGAAAGATTCGCAGTAAGGAATTCTGGAGCATCTGCTGTCATTGAGGGTGCAGGAGATCATTGTTGTGAATATATGACTGGTGGACACGTTACCGTTTTGGGAGATGTAGGTGCTAATTTTGGAGCAGGAATGACAGGTGGTTTTGCCTATGTTCTAGATACAGATAGAAGATTCTTTGATCAGTGTAATCGTGCTCTTATTAACTTAGACAGAATTGTGAGTGAAGAAATGGAATCTCACAGAAAATTCTTAAAACAAATTCTAGCCCGTCATATTAAAGAAACTAAAAGCGAGAGAGCAAAATTAATTTTGAATGAATTTGATAGATTTCAACCATCATTTTGGTTGGTATCACCCGCAGCTTTAAATATACAAGATCTATTAAAAGCTACCACAGCTAACGCTGCTTAATTTAATCTTGCAGGCCTCTTTGCAGATTCTTTACATCAAATGAATTAGTCACAATCGCATTTGATATTTTATTAAGTAGCACGAGATTCAATTTTCCTTCTTTAATTTTCTTATCTCTTAATACGTAAGGTTTTAATTCCTTGTATTTGTATTGTTGAAGAGAAAGATCAAATTCAAACAGTTGTAATAAGTTAACAACCTCTTGATATTCTTTCAGGGAGATAAGATTTTCTAAATAGGAAATTTTAGAAGCAATCTTCATACCTTTAGCAACAGCTTCTCCATGAAGAATTTTTCTATATTTACCATGTGCTTCAATGGCGTGACCAAAAGTATGGCCAAAGTTCAAAATTGCACGGATGCCATTTTCTTTTTCATCTTTTGTAACAATTTTTGCTTTGGTTTGAACAGACAAAAAGATCATTTCTTCAATAATTCTATGATCCATTGATAAAATTTCCAGAGAATACTTTTTAAGCAGTGAGAAAAGAGTTTTATTTTGAATTAAGGCATATTTTATTACCTCTGCTAACCCGGCATTAAATTCTCTTTTTGTAAGTGTGTTAAGAGCAGTAGTATCAATCAAAACGCCTTTTGGATTATAGAATGCCCCAATAAGATTTTTACCTGCTGAAATATTAATCGCTGTCTTGCCTCCAACAGATGAATCTACTTGCGCAAGAAGTGTTGTCGGTATCTGAATAAATTGGATGCCTCTTAAATATGAGCTAGCAACATACCCAGAGATATCTCCAACAACCCCGCCACCCGCAGCAATTATTAAGTCAGTTCTATCAAAATTTTTATCTGCTAGAAAATTTAGTATTTTTTCAAAGTTTTGAATGGATTTTGATCTTTCTCCGTGTTGCAGAATTATTTTAAAAACTTTGGTTGAAGGCTTACAGATCTCAGTTATTGTTTTGATTATCTTTGTAGGCACACCATTATCTGAAACGATAAGAATCTTGTTATGCCCTCTCAGGAGGGGGGCGAGATTTTTTTTTGAGACAGCCTGTTTGCTAATTACAATTCTATATTTATTTCTTTTTTGACCCGCAAATAGCTCTTTAGCCATAATTTTTAACCAGCTTCACAATTTCATTTGCAACCATAGATCCACTCTTATTTTCTGTATTGATTATGTGATCAGATACATCTTCATATAGAGACTGTCTTGATTTCTGAAGTTCTGCTAAGACTTTTTCTGGATCTTGATCTTTTAATAATGGTCTATCTTTATCCTTGGCAGTTCTTTCGACTTGAGTATTTAATGGGGTGTGCAGGTAGAAAACAGTACCCCTTGATGCTAATAGCTCTCTGTTTTCCTCTTCAATCACTATGCCTCCACCGGTAGCTAGAACAATTGAATTCAATGCAACCATTTCTTTTAATGTTGCAGTTTCTCGCTTTCTAAATCCTGCTTCTCCCTCAATATCAAAAATCCAATCTATTGTTACCCCTGTACTTTCTTCGATCTTTGCATCGGTATCATGAAAATCTAGAAATAGCTCATCTGCCACAATTTTTCCAACGGTGGTTTTTCCAGAACCCATAGGGCCGACGATAAAAATATTCATACTATGTTTTTTAAGTTGCTGATTCTATCATTTATAGGAGTAAAATAATTCTAATTTATATGTCAAAAAATTTAATAGTAAAATTTAAAAACATCAGTATTTAATTTGTATGATTGTTAGGTTGATAAACTGGGCATTGGCTGCCGCATTAATAGGGGCTCTTATATCAATACTTACTATTGGTATCGGATACCTTGTTATTAAACCCAGTCTTCCTGAGATAAATTTGGTTGATGAGGATGTTTTACAAATACCTTTAAAGGTTTTTACTTCTGATGGGGTTTTGATCGGAGAGTTTGGCGATCAAAAGAGAAGAACAGTTGAATACAAGGAAATTCCACAAAATCTTAAAAATGCATTTTTAGCAGCTGAAGATGATCAATTTTTTGAGCATCAGGGTATAAGGATCCTTTCATTAATTAGGGCTTTTTATCAAATGATTCAATCAGGAGAAATTGTAAGCGGCGGTGGCACCATTACAATGCAAGTTGTAAGGGGGTATCTATTATCCAGAGAACAAAAGATTATTAGAAAGATTAAAGAGATCTATCTAGCCTTTGAATTAGAAAGCTCTTTAACCAAAGAAGAGATTTTTTCTTTATATTTAAACACTATCTTTTTAGGCAATCGATCCTATGGAGTGGAGGCTGCAGCAAATAAATATTTTTCCAAATCTATCAATGAGTTAACTCTCGCTGAATCAGCGTTGCTTGCATCTTCTGCCCAACTACCTTCAAGAATTAATCCGATCCGCTCTCCTGATAGAGCAGTCATTAGACGAAATTGGATTTTAGGGAGAATGTTTAAACTTGGATATATTGGTAGGGCTCAGTTTTTAATTGCAAAGTCTGAACCAATCAACTTAACACAACTAGACTCAAGCTTCTCAGTAGATGGCAGATACATTGCTGAAATCACAAGACAGGCAATGATTGAGAGATATGGATTGTCTGTTTATAAAGACGGATTGTCGGTTATAACCACTATAGACTCTAAGCTTCAGCAATACGCCATTGAGAGTATTGAAAAAAATCTATACAAATATGACAAACGGCATGGTTGGAGGGAGCCTAAAAATCTCTTATCTAGAATTCCTGAGCTAGTTTTCAAGGAATTACAGATGGGCAATTTAGATGTTTTGTATGAAGAGTCAAACACTGAAGATAAGTTAGGCATGAGGCAACTTAATATATCTGTTATCAGAGACCTTTTTGCAGAGCTTTTAAATTTAGATAAACATTCAGGCGGGATAGTCATTGATATAAAGCCAGAAAGAGTCACATATCTTAGTAATACTTTTCAGTTAGAGAGTTTTTTTTGGAACGATACATATAAGTGGGCAAGACAAAGAATAAATATTAATAAATTTGGTCCACGACCTCAAAATTTTTATGACATTTTGCGTTTAGGAGATCTTATATATTTATCAGATTTAAATGGAGCTATTTATCTTGATCAAGTTCCTGAAGCTGAAGTTGCGTTTATTTCTACAGACCCATCCAATGGGGCAATCAAAACTTATATCGGTGGATTAAATTTCTCAAAAAGCAACTTTGATAGAGTAAAACAATCATATCCTCAAGCAGGCTCAAGCTTTAAACCTTTTATTTATAGTTCAGCTTTTGCTAGTGGATACAAGGCATCGGACATAATAAACGATGCTCCTATCATTTTTGAGGATTCTAATTTAGAAAGCAGTTGGAGGCCTGAAAATTATACAGGTAAGTTTTATGGGCCTATCAGACTAAGAGAGGCCTTGGTGCAGTCAGTAAACCTGGTTTCGATCAAACTATTAAGAGAAATGGGAATACCGGTCACACAAAATTATTTATCTAAGTTTGGCTTTGCAAAATCTAGACTTGCTCCAGATTTATCATTGGCACTTGGTTCGTCGAGTTTTTCTCCTGCAGAAATGGTCAGGGCATACAGTATTTTGGCTAACTCTGAAGATCCAAAGGATTTATTTTTTATAGAAAGAATTTTAGACCGAAAAGGAAATATTATTTTTGAAAATCCACAAATAAAAAATAAGGAAAAAAATATTGATGCATTTCCATGGTTTCGAACAAAAATTACCGAGGAGATTAAACCTTTTTATTTGTTGCCTCCTATCAATAAAGAATCCAATGGCCTCATTGATCCTAGAGTTACTTACATAACAAAAGACATTTTGCGAGAAGCTCTAATGAAAGGTGCCAACAGACGGAAAGTTCAAGTATTGAATCGCAACGATATTGCTGGAAAGACTGGAACAACAAATGATGCAATCAGCACCTGGTTTTCAGGATTTCATAATAATTTAGTAACAACTGTTTGGGTTGGAACTGACGATTTTTCTTCTCTGGGAGACATGGAGTTTGGATCTACTATAGCATTGCCTACCTGGGTTGATTATATGCAAACGGCTTCAACTAATCTTCCTGAGGAAGACTGGAAAATGCCAGAAGGCCTTTCTTATATTCGAGTTGATCGTGAAACAGGCAGACCAGCAGATGAGACTAGTCAAAATTCTTATTTCGAACTTTCTTTAGATGAAGATATTTAGCTCTTAAAAATACTCTTAGAAATAACAGCCCAATAATTTTCAATATAACTGCTAGGAACTTCCTTGAACTTGCTCCTAATAAAACGTGAAATCATTCCTTCCATCAAAGAAGTAATCAAATGAGCGCTTTGACCTGCTGTTAGCTTTAGTGAATCTTTTTTTGATGAGAGTAATTGTTTTAATGCTAACTCCAGTCTTTCATAGAATTGGTTCACAGAATCAATCACATTTTGCTCGCTCGGACCTAATGCTTCACGTGACAATATTCTTGCAAAACCTTTATTTTTTTCTAGAAAAATTGCATAAAAGAAGAATAATAATCTTATTTTTTCCTGTGAGTCTATTTCAGATTCTTTCTTGATTTCACCAACTTTATGAAAAATTGTTTGATCACAAAATGAAAACAATTCTAAAAAAATTGCTCGCTTGCTTGGAAAATGTCGATATAATGCTGCTTCCGTAATTCCACTTTCAGAAGCCAAAACTGCAGTAGTTACTTTTGTTGCATCTCTTTCTTCCAGCAGTTTCGCTAAACTTTGAAGAATAATTTGCTTTCTATCTTTTGGCATTGTTTTAGCTTAGCTCAATGTTGATTGATTCATCAATTTTTTTTAGTTGAACAAGAAACATATCTTGTATTTCATTTAATCTTGCATGAGATTTAGCTTCAAATCTCAAAACTAGTTTTGGAGTTGTATTTGAGGCTCGAAGCAGACCCCAGCCATCTTTAAAATTAACTCTCAAGCCATCAATTGTATTCTTTTCCCCATCTCCAAAATCGGAATTTGTAATAAAGTCTTCGACTATTTTAAATTTTTTGTCTTCATCAACATCTATATTTATTTCAGGCGTGGAGAAGGCTTTTGGTAGTTCTTGAAAAATAGAGCTAAGAGAAGATTGAGAGTTTTTCATAATTTCTATGAGTCTAAAAGCTGAATAATGTCCATCATCAAAGCCGTACCATTGATCGTTAAAAAAGATATGCCCACTCATTTCTCCGGCAAGAGAGGCATTGGTTTTTTTAAGGATATTTTTAATGTGAAAATGTCCTGAAGGAGACATTATTGGTATACCGCCAGCATTAGTAATAATTTCACCAAGTAAATTTGTGCACTTAACATCAAATACAATTTCTTTATTTTGACTATTTTGTAATACAGATTTGCTGAATATCATCATCAGCTGATCTGGATAAATAATTTCTCCTAGATTGCTAACTACGCCAAGCCTGTCACCGTCTCCATCAAATGCAATCCCAATATCTGCACCCTCTTCCTTTACTGTTCTTATAAGATCAAGGAGATTCGTTGGCTTCCCTGGATCCGGATGATGATTAGGAAAATTGCCATCTATTTCACAAAACAATTCTATTACTTCATGTCCCAATGCACGCATTAACCTGGGCGCAATTTCTCCCGCTGATCCATTTCCGCAATCTACAACAACTTTAATTTTTTTTGAACTCTTTGATGTTTGGGCGATGACTTCAGAGATATATTCTTGCATCAAGTCTTCTTTAAAAATTTCAGATCCAGCTTCTTTGGAATGAATTATTTCATTTGAAATTAAACTAAGTATCTCAGTACCTGAGACTGACTTGTCGTTTATTACTATTTTAAAGCCATTATAATTTTTTGGATTATGACTGCCTGTGATCATGACACCAGACATAGAATTTAACTTTTTTGCTGCAAAATATAAAAGTGGACTTGTTACTATTCCAACATTAACAATGTTAATACCTAGTAAACGCAACTCCTGTGAGAGCGCATTGATTATTTTACTTCCAGAAAGTCGTCCATCTCTTCCCAAAGCTAATTCATGAACTTTTTCATCATAGCATTTCGTGGCTATCGCTGAGGCTATAGCTTTGATAGATAATTCATTTATTTGTTCGGGCACTATCCCCCGAATATCATATTCTCTAAAAATGGATTCATCGATCATGGTAATTTTAATTTCATTATATGAGTTGATTTGTCATAATAGCTGAGACTTAAAACCTTAAACAACATGTTTCTTAATACAGACTCAAAATTTATTTGGATGAATGGAGATTTTCAACCATTTAATGATTCAAATATTCACTTGTTATCTAATACTTTGCATTATGGAATGGGAGTTTTTGAAGGTGTTCGAGCCTATGAAACCAAAGATGGGGGAGCTATATTTAGATTAATCGAGCATACTGAAAGACTGTTTACCGCAGCATCAAAAATTAATATCACCATTCCATTTTCTTCTGATGAGTTGTGCCAAGCCCAAGTAGATACTATGTCAAAAAATGAACTTACAGAAGGCTATATTAGGCCTATCGTATTCCTTGGCAATGAGTCTATGGGTCTAAGATCTCAAGATTCACTCTCAGTCAATGTTGCTATTGCATGTTGGGAATGGCCATCATATATGGATCCAGAAGCTAAAAAAAATGGCATATCAGTTGTGCAGTCACCATTTCAGCAATATGACAACCCCTTATATTCAAATAATAAAATTATTGGTACATATGTTAATTCTATTATGGCTGTTAATGATGCTATTTCTAAGGGTGCTGAAGAAGCAATACTTATGGATAAAAACGGTTATATATCTGAGGGTAGTGGAGAAAATCTTTTTATTGTTAAAAATTCTAAATTGATTACTCCCACAACAGATTATTGTTTGAATGGCATCACAAGGCAAAGCGTTATTTCTATTGCTAAAAATCTTAATTATTCTGTTGAGGAAAAGAACCTTTCTTTTGAGGATTTATTAGATGCTGATGAGGCTTTTTATTCTGGAACAGCTGTTGAAATTACTCCAATTTCTACTGTTGATGGTTCAACAATTGGTTCTGGCACTATTGGCCCAATTACTGAGATTATTCAGAGTAAATATTCTGAGATAGTCACAGGAAGAGATCATAACTATTCAGACTGGCTTACCCAAATTTAATCTTAAACTTTAATTGAATCCAAAACTAAATATTGCTATTTCAAGCTATCGAAGTGCTCCATACGGTGGGGGCCAGGGTATATTTATATACGAGCTTTCCAAAGCCTTGCAGGCCCTTGGGCATAATGTTGACGTAATATCTGGTCCACCATACCCAAATTTAGAGTCAGAAATTAACTTGATTAAATCTCCTGGATTAGATTTATTCAGCACTTTTGTATTCAAGGAAAGACTATCTATGTTTTTAAATAGGAAAGACAGAACTATAGATGATTGGTATGAATTTTTTTCTGCTTTATTGGGTGGATTTCCTGAATTGAAAACATTTGGAAACAGATTGCAAACCATAATTTGCAATTCGTCGTATGATATTTTGATTGATAACCAATCTATTAGTTTTGGTATTCTTGAGATTCAGAAAAGTCTTCCTGTTCTTGAAATCATTCATCACCCTATTACAAAAGATTATGAATATGATCTTGAGTTTTCAAGAGGAATTATTCAAAAAATTTCAAAATGGCGATGGTTTTCTTTTCTTAAAATGCAAAAAAAAGTCGCTCCACAATTAAAAGTAATTTCTACTCCATCGGTTAACTCAAAGAAAGATATCGTCAAAGATTTTAGCGTCCCTAGCAAAAAGATATCGGTTATACCGAATGGGATTGATTTTAAGGTTTTTTCTCCCAAAGATAGAATTTCTAGAATTAAGGATCAAATTATTACCACAGCAAGCGCTGATGTTCCTTTAAAGGGCTTGGATTTTACTTTAAAAGCAATCGCAGCACTGAAAGAAGAGTTTCCCTTATTAAGGCTTGTTATTATTGGCGCTCCAAGAACTGGAGGCCACACTGAACGCCTAATACAAAAACTTAAAATCGAAGCTAATATTGTTTACAAAACAAATTTAACAAAAGAAGAAATTGCAATTGAGTATGCAAGTAGCAATATTGCAATTGTTAGCTCGCTTTATGAAGGTTTTGGTTTTCCTGTAGATGAGGCAATGGCATGCAGCATTCCCTTGATCGCTACAAATGTTGCTTCTATTCCTGAAATCACAAGCAACTTTGCTGAACTAATTCCTTCAAATGATTCAAAGAGCATTGAAGTTTCGATACGAAAAATTTTGTTAAATCCATCTAAGTATCAAAGTAGAGCAGAGAATGGAAGAAAACATATAATAGAAAACTTTGATTGGGAAAAAATTTCTAAGTCTTATGAGGATTTAATTTATAAAATAATACAAGATTTTAAATGCTAACTTTTAATTTAAAAAATATTTATCTTCCAGCTAATGCAAAAGTTTTGGATGTGGGTTGTGGAGAGGGACGCCATATTTTTGGCTCTTTGCAAGAATACACAGATGTGCATTGCGTTGGATTAGATCAGGATATTCCTTCGTTAAATAAATGCAAAGAAGGCTTAGATTTTTTTAAAGAACTTAATACTAGGTCCACAGTTTTCATGCAGGGTTCTGTATACAAACTCCCATTTGAAGAAAATAGTTTTGATTTGGTTATTTGCTCAGAGGTTTTGGAGCACCTGGATGATTATCACGCTGCAATTGACGAAATTTACAGAGTTCTGAAACCTGGGGGCAAGTTTTTGCCAAGCGTTCCTTCATTTTGGCCTGAAAAAATTTGTTGGACCCTCTCCTCAGGCTATCAGAGGATGCCTGGTGGCCATGTAAGAATATTTAAAAAACGCCAAGTGATTAATGAGATTATTGATCATGGATTTCAATATGATCATGCTGAAAGATTTCATGGCCTGCATAGTGCATATTGGTGGCTGCGATGTCTTTTTTGGAAAAATCAAGATTCAAATTACTTGGTAAAAATTTATAAAAAATTTCTTGAATTTCAAATTTTACAGAATCCGATTTGGCTGAATAATTTTGAAAAGATTATTAATCCTATTTTTGGAAAAAGCATTGCATTTTATTTTGAAAAGAAATGAAACAATTTCCAAATATATCCAATATTGATCCTAGTTCTCTAGATGGTCTTAATCATTTAGGTAAGTTTTTAAAAGATATTCAACTTTTTTCAGGAGCTATACCCTCTAATCAAGATGGCTCTCATGATCCATGGGACCATCTTGAGGCAGTTATGGGATTAACCACTTTAAGCTATAACACCCAGGCTCTAAAAGGCTTACATTGGATGATCGCTAATCAAAATGAAGATGGAAGTTGGTACAACTTATATCAAGATCAAGAACCATTAGAACTTAATAAGCAGACTAATTTTTCTTCATATATTGCCGTAGCGGTATGGCATTTCTATCTAATAAATAGAGATATTAGCTTTCTTAAAACTTTTTGGGAGTCAGTTAAAAGGGGTATTTCATTTGCACTCTATCTTCAGCATAGCAATGGGGCAATTGCATGGAATATAGATAAGTTTGAAAAAATTGATAAAGAATATCTTGTTACAGGCTGTAGCTCTACTGCTAAAAGCCTTGAGTGTGCAATAGCTATCAGCAAGGTATTAGATCATAAAAGCTATGAGTCAGAATGGAAAGTTGCACATTCAAAATTAATATCCGCACTTGAGAATCCTGAGAAAATTTTTGATTTAAAAAAAGATCGCAGCAGGTTCTCAATGGACTCGTATTATCCTATTTTAGGAGGAATTAATTCTAAACAAAGAATAGCCTCTTTAACAAAAAGCATCAAACATTCATTTTGGATCAAAGGTTTGGGAATAAAATGTGTTTCAGATGAGCCTTGGGTAACAGTCGCAGAAACATGTGAGTGCTCTATTGCATATAAAAAAATTGGTAAAGATAAAATTGCTCTAGAATTGCTTCATAATGCTATTTCAATAGTTGATAAGAAGGGCATACCCTATATGGGTTGGCAGTTTGATGAAAAAATTTACTGGCCAGAGGAAACGCCTTCATGGACTTCGGGAGCATGCATCCTCGCTGCTGATGCAAATTATAAGCTAACCTCTGGAGCTGATTTATTCCTTAAGCGGCAATTTAATTCCTAGTAAGACAAACTATAGTATCAACTCGCTCGTAAAGTTTAAATCCTTCTTTTAAAGCTTTTTGATAGATTAGAAATGGTGCTTGTCCTCCATCTTCAGGCTTTTCATAAATATCATGAATTACCAGCGCTCCATGAGGATGAAGTTTTGCGTTCCAATTTTCATAATCATTCATAGCTGATTCTTCGGTGTGACTGCCATCAATAAATAAGAATCCTAATTCTGTTCCCCATGATGGAGCGATAGAGTTGGCATTTGCAAGAATGGGTACAATCCATTTACTTTCATCAAATTGTTGAAGATTTGCTTGCATTAAAGGCACTGTGTTCACTCTTCCTAATTTTTCATCATAAATCTCAGGATCAAAATATTCCTCGCCAAGTTGATGTTCCTCTGAGCCGGAATGATGATCTATTGTATAAACCAGCTGACTATGGATTGCACTCCCAGCTGCTATGTAAAGTGTTGATTTAGCACCAAAAGTGCCAATCTCTAATGCAGGGCCGTAATGAGAAAATTCTTTTGCCCATTTTGTTAATGCTAATCCTTCATGACTTGGCATAAACCCTTTAAGGCTATTTAAATGTTGAAAGTCCATATTATTTGTAAAAGTCTTTTCCTAACGTTGATTTAAACCTTCTATGCACCCATAGGTACTCTGCTGGGTGTTGAAGAATTTTTTCTTGCATCAAATCATTAATTTTTTGCGCTAATTCTTCAGCATCCAGGCCAAAATCATCAATTAATTCTAACTTAAGAATCAGCTTGCCATTTTTATAATATGAATTAATGAATAATAAGTTTGAATTAGTTAAATCAAGAATCTTTTTAGTAGTCGTGATAGTAGCAGCCTCTAGGTCAAAAAACTTTAATCTCACAGAATGATTCCATCCGTAATCTTGATCTATTGCGTACAAAACATTCTTTCCTGCTTTTAGCCATTTCATAAATTTTCTTGGATTATTCTTATCTGCAGTACCTTTCATGCTGGAGAGTCTACCTTTATCTTGAATTATATTCATTGAAGCAGAATTATGTGACCTGCTTACACCATATAATTCAGCATTCATCCCCAGAAGGCGAGCGTCTAATTCAAGATGTTGAGAGTGTTTAAAAATTATTAAATTACCATTTTTATGATTATTTGCCGATAATAAATTTAAGCCAATTACTTCATAATCAATCTGGGTTTGTATTTTTTTTTCGGACCAAAACCAAGCTATACCAGTTTCTATCAACGATCTCCCCAGGCACAAAAAATTATCATGTAAAAGTTTTTTATGAACTGTTTTTGAGTGATTTGGAAAACAAGCTTGAATATTTGCTTGAGCAATTTTTTTCCTATTCTTGGCAATAATAAATAATAGGCCACCACAAAATTTTCCTATTACTGGATGCCATGAAGTTGGTAGATGGCAAAGACCTTGCCATAATGTCATCATTAACCTAGTCAAAATTATGAGTTCATAAAAATTAAAGTATGTATTATTACATTAATTTAAATACACCTTGGGTATGAAGCTGGCAATTTACAATTTTATAATCTTAATGCTGATCCCAGTATTTGTGATAAGGATATTTTTGAAAAGCTTTTCAGATATAGATTATAGAAAGCATTTTGCTAATAGATTTGGATATGGTTTACCAAAAATAACAGAAAAGAACAAAAAACTTATTTGGTTTCATGCTGTAAGTTTAGGAGAAGTTATAGGATCTAAGCCTTTGATTGATAAACTTTCAGAGCGTTTTGATGTTGTAATTACAACGACAACTCCAACGGGACTAAGAAGAGCCAAAGAGATATATTCTGAGGATATCATTATAAATTTTGCCCCTTGGGATTTGGTTTTATTCATTAATAGATTTTTAAAATTTTATAGACCTGATGCAATTTTGATATTTGAGACAGAAATATGGCCATCAATGATTGCAAAGGCATTTGAAAAAAATATTCCCGTTTATTTAGTGAATGGAAGGCTAAGTCATAAGTCATATCAAGCATATTCAATGTTGTTATGGTTGTTCAATGACATCTTAAAAAAGATTACTTTTTCTTTTGTCCAAACAATCAAGCATAAAGAACGCTTTCTAAAGCTTGGTATTTCTGAGAATCAAATTAAATCAGTAGGCTCAGTCAAATTTGATTTTTCTAATATAGATATTCATCCGGTTGAAGGCCCACCTTTTATATTAGGTGCCAGTACTCATCCAGGAGAAGAAAAGATACTGTTAAACGCATATTTGAGATCTAGATCTAGCGAAAAACTAAAGTTATTTATTTGTCCAAGGCATCCTGAGAGAGCAGAGGAAATATTAAAGCAATCAATTAATTTGGGACTTAGGGCACAGCTATTTTCAAACAAAACAAGTGATGAATTTGATGTATGCATTATAGATAGCACAGGACTCTTGCCAAATTTTTATGCTTCCTCATCAATGTCATTTGTTGGAGGTAGTTTGGTCCCTAGAGGAGGACATAACTTGATTGAACCAGCCGCTTTAGGGTCTCCCATAATTCTTGGTACGTATACATTCAATTTTGAGGATATTGTTCAAAAGTTTGTTGATGATGAAGCTTGCATAAGGGTTCAAAATGAAGATGAATTGTTAGATGCAATAGAATTTTTTTCAGGAGATTCTAATATAGCTAATCAATATGCTTATAGGGCCAAAAAGGTTGTTGAGGCAAATAAAGGCTCAACAGAGATTCAAGCATCTTATATAATTAATCAACTTGGAGAAAAAAATTGAAGCTTATAACAGCAATTATTAAGCCATTTAAACTAGAAGAAGTTCGTGAATCTCTGGACAAAATCGGTATCACTGGAATGACTATAACTGAGGTAAAGGGATTTGGGAGGCAGAAAGGCCATACTGAATTATATCGAGGGGCTGAATATGTAATTGATTTTTTACCTAAAATTAAAGTTGAAATCGCTGTATCCATTGATCAGCTTAATGAAGCTATTGATGTAATAACTAAGAGTGCAAGTACAGGAAAGATAGGCGATGGAAAAATTTTTGTCTCTTCACTTGATCAAGTAATTAGAATTAGAACCGGCGAGACTGATCAAGATGCAATCTAAAAGTTTTTGAAACCTCACAAAAAACCTATCCTATTTCTGCTCGGCCCAACTGCGTCTGGTAAAACTGATTGGGCTATAAATTGGCAAATAAAATTTGAAGATCTTGAAATCATCAGCGTTGACTCTGTTATGGTTTATAAGGAATGTAATGTCGGCTCTGCAAAACCATCAAATTCTATTTTAAAAAAACATCCTCATCATTTGGTTAATCATGTTTCTCTGAATAGCATATTTTCTGTTGCAGATTTTTACCAAACAGCCATGAAATTAATAGATAGCATTCATGGAAAAAACAAAGTTCCACTATTTGTAGGAGGAAGTATGATGTATTTTAATCTATTAAAAAATGGATTAAGCGTTTTGCCTTCTGCTATCAAATCATTGCGGGAGGATTTAGAAACAAGAATCCTTGAGCATGGAATAGAGACTGTTTATGCAGATCTAACAAAACTTGATCCAAAAGCTGCTAAAAAAATCAAACCCCAAGATACTCAGCGAATTATTAGAGCAATTGAGGTTGTATCTGCGACTGGAAAAAGCATGAATGCTAATTTTGCATCTAAAAAGCCATTTAGATTAAAAGAAAAATATGAACTAATAGAGTTTGGAATTTTTCCTGAAGAGAGGTCTAAGCTTCATAAAAGAATAGAGTCTAGGCAAGGTAAATTAGTTGGGGATTCATTACTTGAGGAAATAAACGAAATTAAAATAAACTTTGATGTTTCTTCTGCTCATCCAGCTATGAAAGCAATAAACTACAAACAGGGATTAGATGTAATAGAAGGAAAGATAGAAAAGTCTGAATTATTCGAAAAGTCTCTTTTTGCTACACGCCAATTTGCTAAAAGACAATGTACATGGATGCGAGGATGGGAAAATTTGATATCTTTTGATCTTCATCAAAGGGATGAAGCCACTGAAGAGTTAAAAAAGCAACTTAATTTACTTTAAATCATTTAATTATCAGGATTTAACCCCAAATTGTATTTATAATTAAACTTTAAATTTATAGGTATCCGCGTGAATTGGGACAATCAAAACAATCAAGATCCTTGGGGCAGAAAAAACCAAGATGAAGTTTCATTTGATGATTTAATCAAAAAGTTCTCTGTAATGTTTGGAAAGCAGGGCTCGAGCTCAAATGGATCTTCCGGAGGCGGTGGATTCAATTTCCCAACTAAAAGAGCTTTTTTGTATGGTTTTTTTGGACTAATAGTTCTCTACGCGAGTATGTCCATCTATCAGCTAGATTCTCCAGAAAGAGCAGTAGTTTTAAGATTTGGTGAATACCATGCTGAAACTGGTGAGGGTCTCAATTTTATGCTAGCTGGAATTGACGAAAGGTATGTGGAAAACGTTGCACTAACTAGACGTTACTCTCAGACAGCTAATATGTTAACTAAAGATGAAAATTTAGTAGATGTTACTATCTCTGTTCAATACAGAATAAAAAATTTAAAGGATTTTGTATTAAATGTTCGCGATCCAGAAAGCAGTCTTAGGGAAGCTACAGAAAGTTCTTTGCGACATGTTGTAGGAGACAATACTTTAGAGGAAACTCTTACAACTGGTCGTGAAAAGATTGCGCAAGATGTAAACGCAAGACTTCAAAGTTATCTAGATTTATATGCAACAGGACTTGTAGTGCAGCAGGTAAATATTGAAAAGACAGATCCTCCGTCAGCTGTGAAAGCATCTTTTGACGATGTTGTGGCAGCTAGAGAGGATAAAGAAAAGCTTCAAAATGAGGCTGATAGATATGGTCTCTCAATCGTTCCAGAAGCTAGGGGTCAAGCTTTTGCCAGAATTCAAGCAGCTGAAGCTTACAGAGAGGAAGTTGTAGCCAATGCTGAAGGTGAAGCTGTACGCTTTGATAAATTATTAGCTGAGTATCAAAAAGCACCAAAAGTTACTCGAGACAGACTTTATTTAGATGCTTTGCAGGGGTTATACAGCAATTCAACTAAAGTATTGATGGATGTAGAAGGAGGTAATAATTTGATGTACCTTCCATTAGATAAAATTCTAGAGCAAAACAAATCAGAGGAGGAAGAATAATGACTAAAGGAATGAATCTCTTGGTTCTTGCAGGACTTATTCTTGCATTGATCCTTAATAGTATATTTGTAATAGATGAGAAAGAAGATGGTATCGTTTTTCAGTTTGGTGAAGCAATTAGATCAGATCTGCCAACCGGTTTAAACTTTAAGTTACCAATTATCCAAAATGTAAAAAAATATGATTCAAGATTACAAACTCTCGATGAGGAACCAAATAGAATTTTAACAGTTGAGAGTAAATATCTTATCGTTGACTCATTTGTAAAATACCGCATCACTAATGTTAGAACATTCTATGATGCTACCAGTGGAAGCTTCATCAATCTGAATAACTTATTAGGTCAAAGGACTGCATTTGAATTAAAAAATCAGTTTGGTCGAAGAACAGTTACTGAATTGGTATCTGGTGAAAGAGATCAACTGATGAGCGATATGCGAGAAAATTTGGGCGACTCTGTATCAGATTTAGGCATTGAAATTATTGACTTTAGAGTTAAAAGAATTGACTTGCCACCAGAACTTAGCAACTCTGTTTATGAAAGAATGCGTTCTGAAAGAAATAGATTGGCTGAAGAGTTACGCGCAGAAGGTAATGAGCTTTCCAATGAGATTCGATCAACTGCAGATAAAGAGAAAGTTATTATTTTAGCTGAAGCATACAAAACTGCTGAACAAATTAGAGGTGATGGTGATGCCAGAGCTGCGGCAATATATGCAGAATCATTTTCTAAAGATCCAGAATTTTATGAGTTCACTAGAAGCATGCGAGCTTACGATGCTACTTTTAATAATAAATCAGATGTTTTGCTGATTGATCCAAAGTCTGATTTCTTTAAGTATTTGAATAAGTCAAAAGGCAGTAATTAACATCCTATGAGCAATAACACCCTTATCTTGGGCTTGCAATGGGGTGATGAGGGTAAGGGAAAAATAGTCGATGCTTTAGCTGAAACTTCTGAAGCTGTATGCCGTTTTCAAGGCGGCCACAATGCAGGACATACCCTAAAGGTTGATGGCGAGCAAAAGGTTCTTCATCTAGTTCCATCGGGCATTCTTCATCCTTCTGTCCATTGTGTCTTGGGTAATGGTCTCGTCTTATCTCTTCCAGCTTTAGCTGAAGAAATGCATGAGTTACAAGAAAGTGGGATAAATTTTAAAGATCGTTTTTATGTCAGCGAAGATTGCTCATTAATCCTGCCTACCCACATAGCAATTGATAAGGTTCGAGATAAAAAGGAGGGCATTGGTACAACTGGCCGAGGGATTGGTCCAGCATATGAAGATAAAATTGCCAGACGTGCAATACGTTTTGGAGATTTGAATAATCTGGAAGATCTCAAAACAAAATTATCAACATTGGTCAGCTATCACAATCAAATTTTGCAGAACTTATATAATGCTCAACCCATAGCTTATGAGAATGTTTTGGAAGAGTTAGTAAGTAATATAGATCTTTACACAGAATATCATTGTAAAACCCAAGACCTTTTAAAGCTTTGGGTAAAAGAGGACAAGAACATAATTTTTGAAGGTGCGCAGGGGTCAATGTTAGACATTGACCATGGAACTTATCCATATGTTACCTCTTCTAGCACAACTGCAGGGGGATTATCATCAGGGCTGGGCGTAGGCCCACGTCATATTGATTCTATTTTGGGCATCACCAAGGCATATACTACTCGTGTTGGAGAAGGGCCTTTTGCTACTGAATTATTTGATTCCAATGCAGAGCAGCTAGCAAAAATTGGGCATGAATTTGGTGCAACAACTGGTCGCCCAAGAAGATGCGGGTGGTTAGATCTAAAAGCTTTAGAAACTATTGTTTTTATTAATTCGGTTACCAATCTCTGTATCACAAAATTAGATGTTCTAGATGGATTTAAAGAAATCAAAGTGTGTATTGACTATGATAAAAACCAGTTACCAATTTATAAATCATTTTCTGGTTGGATGGAGGATACGTCTAATACTAGATCTTTTGATGATTTACCTAAAGCGGCTCAGGACTATATACTATTTATTGAAAAGACTTTGGATTGTCCGATTGGCATAGTTTCAGTTGGGCCGTCAAGAGATCAAACAATTTATAGAGATTAGTTCTATCAATCCTGGAGAGATATGAGAAACCTTCTAACTTCCATCGTTCTGCTTTTTATTTTTACTACTATTATCTTCTTTGGAGGTGCAGTTTTTAAAGTTTTTGGTACCTTGGATGGACCAGGCATCATTGAGGGAGAGGTTCTTCCAGAAAACGTACTAGAAGATAGAGCTACCAGAATTAATGTGGTGAAATCAGAATTAGAGGTTTTAGATGAAAAACAAATTCTCTTTGGTGATCTGCATGTGCATACAACTTATTCAACAGATGCATTCATGTGGTCTTTACCTTTTATGAATGGCAAAGGTGCCTCACCGTTAGCAGATGCATGTGATTATGCAAGATTTTGTTCAGCATTAGATTTTTGGTCTATTAATGATCACGCTGAAGCAAGCACTCCAAGAAAATGGCTAGATACTAAGAAAAGTATTCAACAATGCAATAATTTAGCAGAGGGAACAGATGATTTAGTTAGCTTTTTAGGATGGGAATGGACCCAAGTTGATCCTAATCCAGAAAATCATTATGGCCATAAAAATGTTATTTTCTTAGAAACCGATGATGCTTTAGTTCCACCAAGAGCTATTGGCTCTGGAGGAGTTGCTCCATTGGTAATGAGGTTAGGTTTGCCTTGGACTATGTCTGCTTTGCCTGCAACTTTAGATTTAAAAAATAGAGATAGGTTTTTTGCATTTGATAAATTTTTTGAAGAAATAAAGGCTACACCTATTTGTCCTGAAGGAGTGAATACCAGAGATCTTCCTGTAGATTGTTATGAAGAGGCGACGAATCCAAATATTTTATTTCAGAAATTAAAAGATTGGGAAACTCCTTACATGGTTATTCCTCATGGCACGACATGGGGATTTTATACCCCGCCAACATCAGATTGGAAAAAACAGCTTAAAGATTTTCAGGATGATGAATCTCAGTTTTTATTTGAAATTTATTCTGGTCATGGTAACTCTGAAGAATTCAGAACATGGAATGATGCAGGGATTAATGCCAAAGTTGAGATATTTTGCCCTGAGGAAACTGAAGATTTTTTACCAACCTGTCAACAGGCTGGCAATATCATGGCTGAAAGATGTGAAGATTCTGGGATGGATGCCAAAACATGCAAGTATTTGGTGGATCAAACAAAATTATTTGCTGCTCAAATGGGTTCAACAGGATATGCTGCAGTTAATGAGACTGATCCAAATGATTACTTAAATGCCGGACAGTGTAACGACTGTTTTCTACCTTCTTTCAACTATAGACCGCAAGGTTCTGCGCAATACGTTTTAGCTTTAAGTGATTTTACTGATAAACAAAATCCAAAGCGTTTTAAATTTGGATTTATTGGCTCCAGTGATAACCATGGGGCTAGACCTGGGACCGGTTTTAAAGAAATTGATCGACTATATAATACTGAGGCAAATGGCTTCAACGATCCCTTGTTTGAAAAGTTAAGTGACCTCAGGCGCCCTAAGGGGAAATTAGAGCCGTCATATGTAGACTTAGGTAATACTTCCTTGACTAGCATTATGGATTTAAACATAGCAACGGATGCTGAAAGGCAAAGTGCATATTTCATGTCTGGAGGTTTAGTTGCTGCTCATTCAACATCTAGAAAGAGAGAATCAATTTGGAATGCTTTAGAAAGAAAAGAAGTTTATGCAACCTCAGGACCGAGAATCCTTTTATGGTTTGACGCAGAAACTCAATCTGAATCTTTATCAATGGGTTCTGAAGTTAATAGTAGTAAGTCGCCAGTATTTACTGTAAAAGCTGCAGGTTCTTTAAAGCAAAAACCTGGTTGCCCTGATTATAGTAATAATGGATTATCAAGGGAGCGCCTTGAGAAGATTTGTAATTCAGAATGTTACAACCCTAGTAATGAAAGAAGGTTAATTACACGAATTGAGGTTATTAAAATTCTGCCACAACAATATGAAAATGAACCTGTTGAAGGTCTGGTAGATGATGTTTGGAAGACATTCCCATGTAATAGTACGAGTTGCAAAGTGTCATTTGAAGATGAGCAATTCTCAGTCGGTCAAAGAGATGCTGTGTATTATGTTAGAGCTATTGAAGAACCTTCCTTAAAACTTTCAGCCGATCCATTGGGATGTGAATTTGATGAAAAAGGCAAATGTATCAAAACTGAAATATGCAGAGTTGGAGTTCATGAGAATAGGGGAGACTGTCTTGCGCCTGCAGAAAATAGAGCTTGGTCCAGCCCGATTTATGTTAATTACTCTTCCTAAGATATTTTACTTGATTTGTTTTGAGCCAATCATCTAACTTGGCATTTACAAATTTATAAGAATTCGGATTAGAGAATTTCTTTGCTAGGCGAATACACTCATCAATGACCACAGGATGAGCTAATTCATTAGCGCGTATCTCAACTATCCCAAGCCACAAAATTGCCTCGTCTATAATCTCTAAACTCTCACCTTTACTATTCTTTAAGTCTCTAGTAATTTCTTTTAAGTCATCTGCTTGCTCAAATATATTTTCTAGTCTTTGTTTAAAGTAATTAAAACTTATTTTTTTGGGTGTATTTTCTTTTAAGAATTGCTCTATCAGCGAGCTTAGATTTGATTCATGAAATATATATTGATAAATTGCTTGAACCAAGCACTCTCGAGTCTGGAGTTCTTGTTTGTACTTTCCTAGGTTTTTAGACATCTTTAGTTGAGCATTTCAACAAGCGATTGTGCAATTTCTTTGCCTTTATTTAATTTTGATGTACTGGTTCGCTCTTTTGCTTGAGATATATTTTCAGCAGCAATTAAGCCAAAGCCAATAGGTTTTTTCTCATTCACACTAACCTGCATTAACCCTTGAGCCGTTGATTCAGAAATAAGTTCGTAATGTGTTGTTTCTCCTCTTATGACCACTCCATATGCAATGACTCCATCTGCATCAGCCAATTCTCTTTGAGCTGCATGGACAAGTTCCCAAGCGCCTGGAACACTTACGATTTTTATATTAGTGAAACCAAGCTTCTCTAAATGCGCTTTTCCAGCTTGTAATAATTCATTAACGAGCTCGGCATTCCACTTTGAAGTAACTATAGTAATTTTTTTGTTAGCATCAATTTTTTTTGTTGAGTACAAGAATCCATCTTTGCTCATTGTTCAAACCCTACGACTTCAAGATCAAACCCAGATAAAGATGGATATTTTACTGGAGTTCCAAGCAATTTAATTTTTTGTAATCCAAGCTCTTTCAAAATTTGTGACCCTATGCCAACCGTCTTTGTCTCTGGCTTAAGAGTTGATTGTGCTCCCATTAGGTCATTCATGACGTCATCAGGCTCCTGATAATTACCAATTAATAGTAAAACTCCGCATTCTTCTTTACCAATTCTTTTTAGGGCATTTTCTAGATTAATCCTTTCACCAAATTCTTCAATGCCGATTAAATCATGTAACGTATTAGGAACATGCACTCGAACAAGAGGCGAATCAGATGAATCAAGATTGCCTTTGACGAAAGCCAGATGGAGATTATCAAAGATCGTATCTCTCCAAGCAGAAAGCTCAAATTGCAAACCATCAATTTCAACAGATTTTGAGTATTCCAACTGAACAGATTTTTCCTTGAGGGTCCGATAATGGATTAGGTCTGCGATTGTCCCAATTTTCATTTCATGAGTTGAAGCAAATTTTATTAAATCATCTCTCCGAGCCATGCTTCCATCATCATTCATGATTTCACATATAACACCAGCTTCCTCAAGACCAGCTAGCCTAGCTAAATCGCATGCAGCTTCTGTATGGCCTGCACGACTTAGCACTCCTCCCTCAAAAGCCCTTAATGGAAAAATATGACCTGGCTGTACTATATCTCTTGCTTTGGCATTTTTTTTTGCTGCTGCAATAATAGTTTTGGCTCTATCTTCAGCAGAAATACCTGTAGAAATACCTTCAGCAGCCTCTATTGAAACAGTAAATCCAGTGCCATGCTTGGCTCGATTATTATTTGTCATCATGGGGAGGTTCAGCTGATCACATTTTTGAGGAGATAGGGGCAAACATACTAAGCCCTTTGCCTTGCTAATCATGAAGTTGATTTTTTTATCATCAACAAGTTCAGCAGCGCAAACTAAATCACCTTCATTTTCCCTGTCTTCATCATCAAGTAAGATCACCATCTTACCAGCGGCAATATCCTGAATAATTTCTTCTGTTGTATTAAATTCCATTTGTCTTATATGGGCACTAAATGCTTAATAACAATTACAAATTATTATTGTAGTAGGTTGTCTTGATGTCATCTTCAAATCTTTCAAGTTTCACCATCTCTAATTTCAATGACTTTTTAATAGCGCTAGGAGAATGAACGCTTAAAGCATCTTTACTTTCCTTGCCTAAAAATATAGGCGCAGTATATAGCACCAATTCATCAAATAAATTATTCATAATAAAAGTATTTAAAGTTTTCTGACCACCCTCAACTAAGATACTGGAGATATTTCTATCTAAAAGATCTTGAAGGAACTCTTCAAGAAAATTTTTCTTCCTATATTTTAAATATTCTACATTTCTTGATTTTTTGGCTAATTGATTATGTGCAATGATAATTTTTGAATTACCAGCAAAAATTTTACTAACTTTTTTTGATCTATTGAGATTGCCGAGAACAATTTTTACTGGCTGCTCAATACTTTCTCCCTTGTCTAAGCCTAATTCATTTTTACTTAACCGAACTGTAAGCGAAGGATTGTCTTGCTCAGCTGTATTTTTTCCCACTAAAATTCCTTTAACTCTTGAACGAATATGATGACTATTTTTGCGTGATTCAGAATTTGTAATCCAATTACTTTCTCCGCTTTTAAGAGCAATTTTTCCATCAAGCGATTGAGCGCTTTTAAGGATAATGTAGGGACGAGATCTTTTTTGGTTTGTAAAAAAAATACGGTTTAACTGTATGCACTGATTTTTGAGCAAACCAACGTTTGTCTCAATGCCAGATTTTTTAAGCAACTTAATTCCTTTTCCATTAATTTTTGGATTTGGATCAAGAGTTCCACAAAATAATTTTTTAATTTTACACTCGATTAATGCATTCGAGCAGGGCGGGGTATTGTTTTCAATTGAGCATGGTTCAAGGTTTACATAGACGTTTGATCCAGCAATAAGTTTAAGGGCTTTTTTTGTGCCAAATATTTTCTTGCAGTTTTTTATGGCATTTACTTCAGCGTGATCTTTACCATATTCCTTATGCCATCCTTCTCCAATTATTTTATTATTTTTTACAATCACACAACCAACCATAGGATTTGGTTGCACTTTGAGTCGACCTTTTTTTGCAAGCTCAATGGCTCTAGCCATGAAGTCTGGGTCTTTCATTTTTTCTTTTTTGTTCTTTTTGGTTTTTCTTTAGTCAAAGAGGATATTTCTTCAGCAAACTCTTTAATGTCCTGGAAGTCACGATACACAGATGCAAATCTTACATAGGCCACCTGATCAACTCTTTTTAAATTGCGCATAACAATCTCACCTAGTTGACGCGAAGCTATTTCTCTTTCACCAAGTTGACGAATCTCAGTCAAAATACTTCCAAATACTCCATCAACTTCCTCTGCTGATAAAGGCCTTTTTTCAAGGGCTCTAAGCATCCCACCTTTTAATTTAACACCATTGAATGGTTGTCTTTCTCCATCACTTTTTACGATTCTTGGCAGGGCAAGATCAGCTGTTTCAAATGTTGTAAATCTTGCATGGCAAACTTCACATTCTCTTCTTCTTCTAATTTGCGACCCATCACCGACAAGTCTTGAATCAATAACTTTCGTGTCTTGAGCTTGGCAGAAAGGGCAAAACATTTTTATTTATATACCGGAAATTTGCTGCACAGTTGAACCACTTGATCCCTAATAAGATTAATTTTATCAGTATTGCCAAGATCAAGAACAATATCACAAATCCAATTTGTCATTTGTTCCACTTCATCTTTTCCAAAACCTCTAGTGGTTACAGCAGGTGTACCCAATCTTATTCCTGAGGTTACAAATGGTGATTGGGGATCATCTGGAACTGCATTTTTATTAACTGTTATATTTGCTTTTCCTAAAGCTAACTCACAATCTTTACCGGTTAATCCTTTGCTTCTTAAATCCATTAATACAATATGATTGTCAGTTTTACCTGTCACAACATCAATGCCGCGGTCTTGAATAACCCTGCACATGAGTTTTGCATTATCAATTACTTGTTGCATATATATTTTGAAATCAGGCTCAAGAGCCTCCTTAAAGCATACGGCCTTTGCTGCTATTACATGCATTAATGGACCACCTTGAGATCCTGGAAATACAGCCGAATTTAGTTTTTTTGCTAAAACTTCATTTGATTTAGCAATAATAATTCCTGATCTTGGACCTCTTAATGTTTTATGAGTTGTTGAGGTCACAACATCAGCATAGGGTACTGGTGATGGATATAGTCCAGCAGCAACTAGCCCCGACACATGAGCCATATCGACAAGAAAATAAGAACCGACTTCATCAGCAATATCTCTAAAAATTTTCCAATCTATAGTCCCAGAAAAGGCTGAAAAGCCTGCGATGATCATTTTGGGATTATGCTTTTTTGCCAAATCTCTGACATGATCGTAATCAATATCATGTGTTTCAGGATGAAGGCCATATTGAAATGCCGTATAGTTTTTACCTGAAAAATTAACTTTTGCCCCATGAGTTAAATGGCCTCCTTGATCAAGGCTCATTCCTAGAATCGTATCATTTGGCTCGAGCATTGCTAAAAATGCAGCTGCATTTGCTGAGGAACCCGAATGAGGCTGCACATTTGCATAATCTGCCTTGAAGAGTTCTTTTGCTCTATTGATCGCTAATTCCTCTGCAATATCAACATGCTCACAACCGCCATAATATCTTTTATGAGGATAACCCTCGGCATATTTGTTTGTAAGTAACCCTCCTTGGGCTTCCATAACTCTTTTGCTAGCATAATTCTCTGATGCTATAAGTTCTATATGCTCTTCTTGACGGTTAGATTCTCTAGATAGAGCTTCCCATAATTCTGTATCAAATGTCTCTATGGTTTGTGAATTAGCAAAGATTGAATCGGCTTGAGATTCCATTGATTACTCCAAAAGTATTAATAATTTTTTTTAAAAAGCTTGAAAGTCTTATTCTAAATTATCTATGGCTTCTTGTGGGAAAAAGGACGAGATCTTTTAGGAAAAGTTGCTTTACAAATTTTACAGGTGATCCCATGGCATTGTTGAGCTTGGCAGAACTCTCTTCCCCAAAATATAATTTGTAAGTGAAGCTTGTTCCAGGAATCTTTTGGAAAAATTTTTTTTAGATCTTTTTCGGTTTGTTGGACATTTTTTCCTTTGGTTAGACCCCATCTTTGAGCTAGTCTATGAATATGTGTATCCACAGGAAACGCTGGCTGTCCAAACCCCTGACTAATAACCACTGATGCTGTTTTATGACCAACTCCTGGGAGTTTCTCTAAGGCTTTTATATCTTCAGGAACTTCTCCGTTATAAGAATCGCATAAAATATTAGATAGCTTGTGAATGGCCCTAGATTTTTGAGGCCCTAAACCGCATGGCTTTATAATGCTATATATCTCCTCTGGGCTTTTAGTGCTCATATCCATGGGATTATCTGCTAGCTTGAAGAGTTTAGGAGTTACTTTGTTTACTCTCTCATCGGTGCATTGAGCAGATAACAAAACTGCAACTAGAAGAGTGAAATTATCCTGATGATCAAGTGGTACAGGGGTTTCAGGATAATGTTCATCTAAGATTTTTAATACAATCAGCGCACGTTCTGCCTTTTTCATTATTCAAACTCTAGTTAGTGATATAAGCCTTTTCTTATAATTCAAATTTTTGAATATTCGTCACATCAATAGTCATTGATTTGACTAATTAATACCTTTAACATCTTTACACAATGCTTTACTTTTACAAGTAATCAAAAGTTAAATTTATCTAAAAATCCATGCAAGATTACAACACAGACCATCCTTTTGATCTCACTCTTTCTGAAGAGCAGCAGATGACTTGGGACATGCTGAGAAAATTTGCTGAAACTGAGCTTCGTCCTCATGCCAGACAAGCTGAGGAGTATGGCGGGCCTAGCAATGAATTACTTGAAAAAATTAAATCTTTAGATCTGATTCCCCTTATCATTCCAGAGGCTTATGGCGGGATGGGATTAGAGCAGGATTCTGTCTCAAACGCTTTGGCTCTTGAGGCACTTGCATACGGAGATTTATCACTATCAATGTCGGTGTCTGTTCCTTTACTAGTTGCTCAAATTATCTCAGAGCATGGTAGTGAAGAGCAAAAAAGAGAGCTGTTACCCAAACTCGTTAATGGATCAATCTTTCATGTGGGCCTTGGAATTAATAATTCTTTGCTTTCTACTGATCCATATCAGTCAGACGTTACTGCAGAGGAGAATGGTAAAGAAATTATTCTTAATGGGTCGAAAACAGGCGTTGCTTTTGCAAATCAAGCCAATACTTTTTTGATTTCTGCATCTAATGAATCGGGCGAATGCAATTTATATTTTGTGAATAAAGATCAAGAGGGCGTTACGCTTGAAGACAAGGATTTTATGGGCTTAAAGGGCGCACCCTTATCTCAAATTAATTTATCTAATTGTAAAATTAATGCTTCACAGAAACTTGGCGGACACAATTATTCCATTAACTATGAAGCGCTTGTAGACTCCTCTCGAATCGGCATGTCTGCTTTAGCCTTAGGAGTCTGTCAAGCTGTTTTAGATTACGTAGTTCCATATACCAACGAGAGAGTTGCTTTTGATGAGCCAATTTCAAACCGACAATCTGTGGCCTTTATGGTTGCTGATATGGCAATTGAAACAGAAGCCCTGAGATTAATGATATATAAATCTGCTGCTTTAAAGGATCTTGGTGAAGATTTTCATAAGCAGGCATCACTCACATATCGATTTGCTGCCCATCATGCGATGAAAATAGGAACCGATGGAGTGCAATTGCTTGGAGGCCATGGTTTTACGCATGAGCATCCAGTTGAGCTTTGGTATAGAAATTTAAGAGCCATCGGCATATTTGAAGGGGGCGCAGGAGTTTAAGATGATACATCCACTTTTACCTAATCAATTACAAAAAACTCAAGAGACTATGAGGATGGCTGCAGAGTTTATATTGCGTCCTATCTCCAGAAAATATGACAAAGCTGAGCATGAGCCGCCCTTAGAAATGGAGCAACTTAATCAAGCTGCTGCAGCACAAAAAAAAGAAAGTGGAGTGAGCGATGATTCAGCCAAGTCAATGGATTTGGGGGGCAGAAATCTATGGGCTGTAATTTCTTTAGAGCAAATGTGCTGGGGTGATGTTGGGCTATTTCTCGCTAGACCAGGTACTGGATTAGGAAATGCTGCCATCATGGCAGTTGGGAACCAAGACCAAAAAGCTTTGTGGGGAAAAAGATGGGCTGCTATGGCAATCACAGAACCTGCTGCAGGTTCAGATTCTAAAAATATTTCAACAACAGCTGTCTTAGAAGGTGATGAGTGGGTCTTAAATGGAGAAAAGATTTATGTGACCGATGGCGATCGATGTGATTGTGTTGTAGTTTGGGCCACCTTAAATAAGGCTATGGGTAAATCAGCAATCAGATCATTCATTGTTGAAAAAGGCACTCCAGGATTTACCGTTGCAAGGCTTGAAAAAAAATTAGGTATCAGAGCATCCGATACTGCAACTTTAATTTTTGATAATTGTAGAATCCCTCGTGCAAACTTGCTTGGTGGCAAGGAAGAAATTGAGACAGATGTTAATGCAGCTAAAAAATCATTTGGTGGGGCTATGCAGACTTTTGATAATACGCGACCAATGGTGGCTGGAATGGCAATCGGTCTAGGTCAAGCTGCCTTGGACATGACAAGGGCTTTGTTGGCTGAAGAGGGCTATGAAGATAACTTTGGTAGATCCATGCATCAACAAACAGCTATTCAGAGTGAATTAGAAATGCTTGAAGCTGAATTAGAGGCTGCAAGATTGTTAGTCTATAAATCAGCCTGGATGATGGATAATAAAATGCCTAATTCCAAAGAAGCATCCATGGGCAAAGCAAAAGCGGGCAGAATTGGAAATAGAATCTCTTTAAAATGCGTTGAAATATGCTCTATGCAGGGTTTTTCAGAAGACCATTTGCTTGAAAAGTTTTCACGTGATTCTAAAATTCTTGATATTTTTGAGGGCACCCAACAAATTCAGCAACTTATCGTTGCCAGGCAAGTGTTAGGTAAAAGTTCTTCGCAACTAAAATAAACAACATTTATTTAGACTATAACTAAGAAATATAATAAAAATTGCAACTGCATAACCATTGCAATGCATTTGCCATTAGGTATATCATTTAACTACTAGTTCAATAAATCAACTTTAAGGGGGGAGATTATGAACAGATATTTCTATGCTTTTTTATTAGCATTTACGTTTAGTGCAATTCCAACAATCGCTCAAGAGGACTCAGCGCGAGAAATTGAAGAGGTTGTGATTACTGCTCTTAGAAAAGAAACAAGCTTACAAGATACAGCGATTACGATCACTGCGATAACAGGCGATGATCTTGAAGTAAAACAAATTGAAAACTTTGAAGATCTTCAGTTTGCAGTACCAACATTAGGTTTTGCAAAAGGAGCTTACTCAGGTTCTGCTATTACTTTAAGGGGTATTGGTAACTTTGCTGTAGGTAATTCTGCGAGTGCAAGTATTGGATATTTTTGGAATGGTCAAACAGCATCTGCTAGTGGTCTTTATGAGCAAGAGTTTTTTGATGTTGAGCGTGTAGAGGTTCTTCGTGGGCCTCAAGGATCATTATTCGGAGCAGGAACCACTGGTGGTTTGATCCAAATGATTACAAAAAGACCTGATGCCGAAGCAGGAGGTTATCTAAAAGCAGATATTGCTGATTATGATTCATTAAGATTAGAAGGGGCTGTTAATTTACCTTTGACAGATAGATTAAGATCAAGGTTTGCATTTGCCTCACTCCAAAGAGAGGGTTTCGTAACTAATGCTCATACAGGCAACAAACTTGATGATAGAAATACTCAAGGTGGCAGGATGTCTTTTGAGTTTGATTACTCAGATGACACAACTATGACATTAATATATGAAACAACTGCAGCAGATGATAATCGATTAAGAGCAGCAAGACAGTTTTGTAAGCAAGATAAATTCTATGGCTGTAGTCCATTTGAAAATGGAAATGATGCCGTATGGTCTCCAGGTAGTTATGGTCATTGGGTCCCTTACCTTCAATTCCAAAACACTGGCTTAGATTATACGATCTATGAGAACAACCCTTCATCTGATTTAAGAAGCGTTAACTTAGATTTTGAACCAACTCATGAAGCTACTCTTCAAAACACAGTATTTGAAATTGATAGTGCTTTATCAGACACCATGAATATGGTCTTTACCTATTCATATCACACTAGAGAATATGAGGATTTTGCAGATTATGATCATTCTGTATCTGTAGTTCCATATTCAATGGGTCCTATTACATCAAATATCTTTTATGATCAGTCAAAAGGCAATATGGCTGGAGCAGCTTTGGGCTTGAAAACCTATACAAGCGACCAAGCTATGGATAGATCTTTCAACGAAAGTGAATGGGAACAATATGAGTTAAGATTCTCATCTGACTATGATGGTTCGTTTAACTTTACCTTTGGTCTTTTTTATTCTAATACAGATAGTGAAACTAATTACAACATTGGTACTCCATACATGAATTATTGGGGCGATGTTTCAACTGGACCATTGGGAGCAATTTTCCCAGATGCCGCTCCGTATGGTGGGGCACCATTCTGGGTTGGTTGGTTCCAAACTTTACCAGTAGCACAGGCGGAGGCAACTCAGCTAGTTTTAGCTGGTTTATTGCCACCATCTCAAGCTCAAGGTTATACGCTGAATGCAGCCAAAAATGGGGGTAAAGCTGCTGCTGATGCATCCATTGGACCAAGGCATTTAGCTGATTGGCAACAATACTTCCATGTAGATAGCAACATCAATAGAAGTAGTGAAGCTGTATATGGTGAAATGTATTTTGATCTTAGCGATGACACAACTTTGACAATTGGTGGTCGTTACACAGAGTATGAAATTAACGATAAGGCGTTTAACTCTTTACTTGATTTGCAGAACCAAGGTGCTGGATATTACGGATCAGTAAAACCAGCTCCAGTAGCAAGAAGCTATGCGGCAGAGGAGTCAACTTATAAACTAGGAATTGATCATAATCTAAATGATAACCAACTTCTCTATGCAACTTACTCAACTGGGTTTAAGCCTGGTGGATTTAACACTACTGATATTGCAGGACTGGAAAACTTTGATTCAGAAGTTGCTAATGTATTTGAGGTAGGTTTAAAGAGCACTTTAATGGATGGAGCTCTTCAGTTAAATGTATCTGCATATACCAATGATTATGAAGGTTTACAGCTTTCTCAGATTGTTAATAGAGCTTCAATTAATCAGAATGGAGATGCAAAAATTGAAGGTATAGAAGCTGAATTCACATTATTACTAAGTGATACCTTAATGATTGATGGTTTTGTTTCTAATACAAGTACTGAAATTCAGAACTTCAAGTCTGTTGATCCTTTGAATCCTAATCAAGCTACTAAAAAGCTTCCGCTTCCAGCTGGAGCAACTGGGTTCTTTTCTGACTTTGCGCCTTTAATAGCAACTTGTAATCCTTTGGTTTTTGTTGGCCAAGCGGCTCCTTCAGCTGATTGTTATCTTGGAATAGCAGCACAAGATCCTCTGCTTGGAGCTTTGGTTTTATATACTCCAACAGATGCTGGCTATGTGTTTAAATCTTTTGGACCTCTGTGTACAGTTCCATTCTTTGGCTTGGATTCAACAACACTTCCTTGTCCATTAACAGATGGAGTTGAGGCAGATTTATCAGGAAATTCACTTCCTATGGCTGCTGAGTTGAACTATAGACTTGGTTTAACTAAGTTTATAGATACAGCTGCTGGTTCATGGGCATTCAGAGTAGATTATTCATACAGGGATGATTACTACAGTACTGCATTTAATAGACCTCGTGGTTATATTGAAGATGTAAGCTTAATTGATCTATCTCTTAACTACACTCCTGTTTCAGAGAAATGGTTCTTTGGGGCTTATGTTAGAAATATGAGTGATGAAGATCATATTTATGCTTATTACTCAACAGATACAACTGTGGGTGGTTTCCAGAATGGTGTTGCCATAGATCCTAAGATCTTTGGAATTAATTTTGGTATGAATTTTTAATCATCTATTTTAGATATAATAAAGCCCGGATTATTTCCGGGCTTTTTTTTGATGAAAATTTTTACTAAACGTTTTAACAGAATCCTCGCAAAACTCCAAGAGAGCTTTCTTGAAGAAAATCGTGAAAATAAAAAAATGCTTGATACTTATATTCGCTTTGTAGAGGGATCAGCAACTGAGCAAGAATTAGACATGGCCAATTCTCAGCTTCGTCAAATCTTAAAAAATTTAGGCTTGGGAATTCTTTTGATCCTCCCTTTTAGTCCAATTACTCTTCCGTATATCTTCGCTAAAGCTAAAGAGTTAAATATTGATTTAATTCCAAATTGGTATAAGTCTTTAAGAAATGACGACGATCGTTTAGAATAACTCGACACTAATATTGGAGTACAAACATGAAAACAGCGGTTATTGTAGATAGCGTAAGAACTGGTCTTGCTAAATCACATCGCGGAGGCTTTAACATGACTCGTCCAGACGACATGTTAGCCCATATTATTAATGCTATGTTGGATAGAAATCCCAATTTACCACCAGAAGCAGTTGAAGATGTAATTATGGGATGTGGAAATCCTGAAGGAGCAATGGGGCATAATATCGGTAGAAATGCTGCTGTCCTTTCTAACCTTCCACTTACAGTAGGTGGCACAACAGTTAATCGTTATTGCTCTTCTGGACTGCAATCAATTTCCATGGCTGCAAGTCAGGTGATGGCAGGTTGTTATGACACAGTGATAGCTGGTGGTGTAGAGCAAATTACCATGCTTTCAGGCAAACAAAACATGGATGGTTTTGTTAATGAAAAGTTAGCAGAGAGCCATCCTGGAATATACCACCCTATGGGAATTACTGCTGAATGTGTTGCTAACAGGTATAACGTTTCTAGAGAAGCTCAAGATGAGATTGCTTTTGAGAGCCAGAAAAGAACAGCAGCTGCTCAGGAGGCAGGCAAGTTTGTTGATGAGATCATTCCAATGGATACAAAGATGATGCTCATGAATAAAGAGACCGGTGAATCAAAAGAAGTTGATTACACAGTGGACAAAGATGAGTGCAATAGGCCTGGAACAACTTTAGAAGGTTTGGCTGCATTGAAGCCTGTCTTTGATCCAGAGAATGGCTCAGTGACTGCTGGTAACTCTTCTCAGCTTTCAGATGGCGCTTCTGTAACATTGGTTATGAGTGAAGAAAAAGCTCTTGAATTAGGTTTAAAACCAATGGCTTACTTTAGAGGATTTACAACAATGGGCTGTGAACCAGATGAAATGGGAATTGGGCCGGTATTTTCTGTACCTAAACTTTTAAAATCTCATAACATGAGTGTTGATGACATTGATCTTTGGGAGCTGAATGAAGCTTTTGCAGTTCAAGTTGCATATTGTCGTGATCAACTAGGCATCTCAATGGATAAACTAAATGTAAATGGTGGTTCAATTTCAATTGGACATCCCTTTGGCATGACAGGATCTAGGCAAGTTGGTCATATTGTTCGCGAACTTAATAACCAAGATAAGCAATTTGGTATTGTGACTATGTGCGTTGGTGGCGGAATGGGCGCGACTGGATTATTTGAAAGATATCCAAGTTAATATAAGTTCAGAATTTTCAATCATTAAGAAGTACCTATCAGGAATAGGTGCTTCTTACGTTCAAACTAATGGTATTAATCTTGCCGGTGGCGATGATTGTGCTGTAATTGCAGCTAATTCAAAGTTACTCATTAGTACCGATACTTCTGTAGCTGGCGTACATTTTATGAAATCTATGCCTCCGGAATCAATTGCCTACAGATCAGTTGCTACTGCTATAAGTGATATCGCAGCAATGGGTGGCAAACCTACTGCCTTCAATCTTTCGTTGGTGATGCCGAACTTTAATTCAGATTGGATGAAAGCTTTCAAAAAAGGATTGCAAAGAATTTCTAGAGAATTCCAGTTTCCATTGATTGGTGGCGATCTAGTAAAAGGTCCTTTGCAGATTAGCGTCACAGTATTAGGCAAACCAGAGAAAAAAACTTTATTTAGATCCAATGCTAAATCTGGGGATATATTATGTTTATCTGGTGCTCTAGGGTCTGGATATATAGGGTTGAAAGAATATAAAAGAAGTGGTGAGATCAACAGCAAAACAAAACCCTATCTATTTCCTTCTGCCCAAATAGCCTATGGACGAATAATTGCGAACATTGCTACATCTGCTATCGATATTTCTGATGGAATTATACAAGATCTTTCTCATTTAATTTCATGCTCGGGAGTTGGATGTAATCTTGATTTAGATCAAGTGCCAGTAGTCGATAAACAATATAAAAAGCAATGCTTGGAATTTGGAGATGACTATGAACTGTTATTTACAGTGCCTCCAAAAAAACTATTAGCTCTTCAGGCCAGGCTCAATTCCTGCAAAAAAAAATGTCATACTATTGGCGTTATGAGCGGAAAAAAATTAATACTAACTAATAAACAAGGCTCAATGAATAATTGGGATCATTTTAAGTAGGATGAACTTTCCCAATTTAAAAATACCTTCCCATCTTCTTGCTACATGGTTTGGGGTAGGTTTAATAAGACCGGCACCAGGAACATGGGGAAGCCTTGCTGCTTTACTCATTTGGTACTTTGCAGAGTTTATGCATCCAACAGCTCATGTTATCTTGCCAATTTTTATATTATTTTCTTGGCTGGTTTGTTCTCAAGCAACAAAAGACAGCGATTTCAAGGATCACTCAGCAATTGTAATTGATGAAGTGGCAGGTATGTTTGTGGCTTTATCTTTCGTTTCCCATGGAATCATAACCTATCTGTGTGCTTTTTTGCTCTTTAGATTATTTGATATTTGGAAGCCTTGGCCAATTTCTTGGGTAGATCAAAATGTACAAGGTGGTCTTGGCATCCTTCTTGATGACTTAATAGCAGGATTATTTGCTGGTGGTATAATCTATGCAATTTTAATCTTAATTTAAATCAATTGAATAGTTGTAAATTTGTTTCTGAATCAGAATTGCCAACAAAGTTTGGTAATTTTACTATTTCTGCCTTTGAAGAACCTAATGGTAAGGATCACATAGCATTAACTATTGGTGATGTTCGTAATCAAGATACTGTTATGTGCAGGGTCCATTCTGAATGTTTAACTGGAGATGCTTTACATAGTCTAAGGTGTGATTGTGGGCCTCAATTACAATCAGCGCTAAAAATGTTGGCTGAAAATAAATCTGGAATTCTCTTGTATCTAAGACAGGAGGGCAGAGGCATAGGCTTGGTTAATAAAATCAGAGCATATGCTTTACAAGATCAAGGTCATGACACTGTTGAGGCTAATGAA
>Ga0181564_10000222_pt1 | contig 46311 bp, 64 predicted proteins | sample 011ome_24_FD_134512 | JGI IMG/M metagenome (GOLD analysis project Ga0181564, IMG submission 134512) | Coastal salt marsh microbial communities from the Groves Creek Marsh, Skidaway Island, Georgia - 011513CT metaG (megahit assembly) | ecosystem: Environmental > Aquatic > Marine > Intertidal... | reverse complement strand
GATGAGGGATAATTAAAAAATGACTTATAGCCAAGGTGGATTAATTCAGGCAACAGATTATAACACATTCGCACAAGGCGGATCCAGTGTTAATCATGCTGTTGCAAATATTAATACCGTCTGGGGTGTTGGCAGTGGCGACAAAGGTTATGGTCAGAGTAGCACACTAAGCACAGTGGCAGCAACTAACACAGTTACAGCTACACAGTGGTCTACAATGATTGCACGTTTGAATTCAATTCTAACACACCAAAGCGGTAGTGGATCAGGTGTTACAGCACCAACTGCTGGTAACACAATTACATTTTTGTCAACTCTAAGTGGCAAGATCACAGACGGTTTTAATAACCGTCTAAACTTTGCTTCAAATGGCACAGATGCAACAGCAACAGGTAGTGTTAACACAAGTTGGACAACAAACGGTACCGCATTAACAGTAACACGTACAGCAACATTTGGTAGTGCAGATCAAGCACGTTACTTCTTTAATGCAGGTGGTAAACTTATTGTTAACTTTGGTGGTACAAACAACGCAGGCAACTCAAAAGGCAACGACTGGGTTGATTTACTAGGAACCAAATTAGATACTATTATTGTTGGCGCATACACCAACTCACGTGGTGGCTCAGGTGGTAGTGTTACTAGTAGTAATACAGCACTTGGTTATTGGAACGCAGGCACATCTAACAACAAGATTTTAGAACTAACATCAAACAGTGGTACAGCAGATTACGGAAGCAACAAAGTTGAAGTATTCATAAAGACCAATGGTGTACAAGGTTCAAATGGCGACGTTGGCACACAACTTTCAGTGATACTAACAGTAACTGACGTGGCAGCAGATAGCTTTGACGACGCTATTAACTTAACAATTAACACAACATGGACCAAGCGTCCACCAGAAACATCAAACCTAACAGATGTTTGGGGAACACCAACCTACGGTTAATCCAAAGAAATTTAACCAAACAAATAAAAGCCACTTGCAAAAGTGGCTTTTTTGTTATATACTATAGTCATGACTGAAGAAATTGTAAATCAAGTAAAACAAGCAACCGATTACCAAAAGAACAAGCAAGCTCTTCGAGAGAAGATTGTAACAGAGCTACATATGCCTTTTGAAGGTGGTCTATTTCATCTTACTCCATCATTAATGGCGTTTGTTGAAACATGGCCTCAAGAAGATTTGTTCCTAGAAGATGTTTACAGCAATCCTATTCCAATAAACCGTCAAAAGTTTATGGATCTTGCTCGTGAACGTTACCAATCAGTGATGAATGATTGGCATGTAAAGCATCAGGAACTCAAAAGTGTCAGAAAAGTCTAGAGGCGTATTAATATTTGCTACAAACACCAGTGACGTTGATTATGTTAAGATTGCTGAACTAAACGCAAAACTAATCAAACAACATATGGGTTTGCCAACTACTATTGTCCAAGGAACTCTAGGACAAAACAAACGCTTGGTAAGTGGAGCAGTAACTGAATGGCATAACGGAGGCAGATGTAATGCCTACGAGTTATCGCCGTATGACGAAACATTGGTGTTGGATGGTGATTATCTAGTATTTGATGACAGTTTGCTTAAAGTTCTCGACACAGTTGAAGATTATGCTATATCACACAAGCATATCTATATCAATGAACAAGTGAACGACACAATGGGACCATATGCAATCGGACCAATGCTGTGGGCTACTGTAATAGCGTTTAAACGCACCAGCAAAGCCCGTATGCTGTTTGAAGTTGCTGGTATGGTGCAACACAACTATAGTTACTATAGGGCTTTATACAAGCTACAGAGCAGTATTTTTCGAAATGATGCAACGTTTACGATTGCGGATAGGATTGTCAATGGCTATTCAGAAAACATGAGTTGTCGTGTTCCTTGGCCTATCATGACCATAAGTGGTGAAATTAACAGAATGGTAGTTGACAAACATCGTATTCTAGTATATAATAAAGAACGTGCATATGTATTACCACGTGCTAATCTACATCTACACGATAAACGATATTTGCAGAACGGATTTGAGTATGCGTAAACAACCACATCAAGCACAACGTGGGTTTTTAACTGTTGCACAAAACAGCGATGTAAATTATCTTGAGCTGGCATACCTACAAGGACTAAATATTAAAACAACTCAGCCCAATAGTTTATATGCTATTGTAGTTGATGAGTTGACCCATTCACAAATAACTCAAGATCAACACCGTGTGTTCGATTATGTTATTACTCTCGACATTGATAGTGCTAGTAAGGATACTTGGAAACTTGCCAATGAATGGCAAACTTTTTATCTAACACCTTTCAAAGAAACTATCAAGCTCGAAGCAGATTTGCTTTTCACTCGCAGTATTGAACACTGGTGGAGAGCTTTACAACTGCAAGATGTAGTACTAAGCCACGGAGTAGTTGATTACCAGCAAAAGCCCAGCACTAGTAGACGATATCGAAAATTGTTCGATGAAAACAGTTTGCCTGATGTTTACAATGGCATGATGTATTTTAGATACAGTGTTTTTTCAACAAAGTTCTTTCAATTAGCACAACAGGTTTTTGAAAACTGGGATTCTATTAGAGATAAAGCTCTGCACAATGTACGTGATGATAGACCTACTACTGATGTAGTTTATGCAATCGTTTGTGCAATGATGGAACGTCCTTGTTATATTCCCTCACTGGACTTTTTCAAGTTTGCACATATGAAACCTGCAATACAAGGATGGGCAGACAACATTGACATTTACAAAACTGTACATGTTGAAAACAACTTAGCTGATTTGCGAATCAATAATGTACAACAGTTATACCCTGTGCATTATCATGATAAAACATTTAAAGTTAAAGAATTGATTAAAGAATATGAACAAGAACTCTACAATTGAATATAGATTATATTATGATGAAACTGGCAAAGTTACTTGTATGACCAACGAAAATTTGCCAGGAAACTATATTCGTATCAGTAAAGAGATATATGATCGTGCAAGCTACAAGTCAATGCGTGTGATTAATGGTAAACTAACAAGAGTAAATCATACAACAGACGACTTTGCCTTAGTTCGATCATCTAAAGGCTATACTAGTGTAAAAGGACATGCTAGTATATTAACAAATTCAACAAGACTGGAGACTCAAACATATGGCTTCAAGCATCACTGATGTCGCTGATTTAGATTGCATCTATCTCAGTTACGACGAACCTCAGAAGGAAGAGTTTTGGATTAAAATACAAAACCTAGTGCCTTGGGCGAAACGTGTAGACAACGTCAAAGGTTCTGACGCCGCACATAAAGCCGCAGGAGATGCTAGCGATACAGACTTCTTTGTGTTAATTGACGGTGATAATTTGCCTGATGCAGAGTTTTTTAATCTTCAAATTGAAACGCCAGATCACGATTGTGCATTTCGATGGAAAGCTCGTAACCATATCAACGGACTTATGTACGGTAATGGTGGTATGAGTGTTTGGAGTAAAGGTTTTGTCGATCAAATGCGTACTCATGAAGCAAGTGATGGGAGTGACGAAACGAGCGTAGAGTTCTGTTTCGAGGAAACATATTACCCTATGCACAACTGCTACAGCACAACGTACCCTAATGGAGACCAATATCATGCCTGGCGGGCAGGGTTCCGAGAGGGGGTTAAAATGTGTTTGGATCGAGGACGCAAGCCGAGTCTGCAAGAGTTCAATGATGCCGCAAAAAAGCGTAACCTTGATCACTTGCAGATTTGGCAAACCATTGGACGTGACGTAGAACACGGCGAGTATGCAATTTGGGGAGCTAGGTATGGCACATATAAAACCATGCTCACAGATTGGGATCATACACAAGTGCAGGACTTTGATTTACTCGAAGGCATCTATGACGAATTTTTGAAAGATGCAAGTAACATTATAGAATATACTGAATTGCTTAACAACAGACTTGGACTTAATATTATTGAACTTGACGACAAACAAAGTGCGTTCTTCAAGTATCATTATAGTACTGGTCACAAAAACCTAGAACTAATGACTAAAGAGATTGATGTTATTAGACGTATTGAAGGTTGGTGATTTTTGATAGATAAGGAAAACATAATATCAAATCTTAAACAAGTATATGATCCTGAAATAAGCGTTAATGTATATGACCTTGGATTAATATATAATATAGATGTTGACGAAGAGAAAAAGCAAGTTACTATAACACATACTTTGACTAGTGCATTTTGTCCTTTTGCTGATCAAATTGTTTCAGATATTCAGCAAGCAGGCTATACCTCTGAAGTCGACACAGTTGTAATTGATACAACATTTGATCCACCATTCTCTATAGAGATGGTTCCTGAAGAAACACGCATGATGTTAGGATGGTATTAATGGAAAAAATAAAAGCGTTCTGGAAGCAGAGTTATGAGAGTGATAAAACTGCATTCTACTTTGAATTGATTAGTTTTATCTTTACTGTTGGCGCAAGTTTAACTCTTGCTATCAATGCAGATGCTCCGGACATGCGTGTTGTATATCCTGGATTTTTTATTGGCAGTGTTGCACAAGCATATGCTAGTTATCGTAGAGGATCTGCTTGGGTTTTTGTATTAACAATGTATTTTGCTTGTGTAAATGTATTTGGCTTTGGTATAGCCGTTGGATGGTACTAATGAATAAAGGTGATGAGTCAGTAGGCAATAAAAGTAAGTTTATGTTTAATGCTGAATGGATGAAAGAAAATCTCGGCGAAGGACTTTGTTTAGCCAAATGGAAACAGGTTAGTTTACATTTACCCACAGGGCTAAACAATAGTTGCTACCATCCTCCCTTGCATCATATTGATGCTGAAGCAGTTAAAAAGAATCCTGCATTTCTACACAACACGGATCATAAAAAAGAACAGCGTAAAGTAATGCTGAGTAAACAGCGTCCTGCAGAATGTCAATACTGTTGGAACATCGAAGATACAGGCAACCTAAGTGATCGTCACTATCGCAGTGGAGAACCTTGGGCCGCTAGTGATTACGATAGTATTGTTAACAGCACAGGCGATGAAGACTGGATGCCTAGTTATGTTGAAGTAAACTTTAATCATGCGTGTAATCTTCAGTGTAGTTATTGCTCGCCACAATTTAGTTCAACCTGGATGAAAGAGATTAAGAAATACGGAGCATATCCTACCAGCACTCCGCACAATGCACCTGAACATTTTACAGGTCGTAGACGTCCTATTCCGCAGAGAGAAAACAATCCATATGTGGATGCGTTTTGGGAATGGTGGCCTGAACTATATCCACACCTAAAACATTTTCGTATGACAGGTGGCGAACCACTAATGGATAACAACACCTATCGTGTGTTTGATTATGTGCTAGCGTTGCCTAATCCAGAGCTACATCTAAACGTGACATCAAACTTTAGCGTAGAGCCAAAGCTATTTGAAAAATACATAGGCTATGTAAAGCGTTTGTGTAGCACACAAATTGAACACTTTATGCAGTATGTGAGTTTGGATACAGGCGAAGCCAAACAAGCAGAATATATTCGCAATGGGCTAAATTATAGTCGTATGGCACACAACGTAGTACGTTACCTAAGCGAAGTGCCAGAGCGCAACAGTCTAACATTCATTATCACAATGAACAACCTCAGTGTTCCAGGACTTAAACGTTTGCTGGCTTGGATACTAGAACTTAGACGTGTTCATAGTAAAACCTATCAGCGTGTTTGGTTTGATACTCCTCTACTTCGTCAACCCTATTGGCAGAGTTTACAGATACTGCCTTGGCCCTATGCTGAAAAACTAGAAGACATTGCTGACTGGATGGAACAAAATCTGCAAACAGAAGACAATCCCTTACACGGATTCAAAGACTATGAAGTACAGCGTCTGCGTCGTGATATTGCATGGATGCGTAAAGGCAAAGAACTAGGCGAAGATTACTTGCAAAAGCAACGTGCAGACTTTTATAGATTCTTTAGTGAACATGATCGTCGGCGTGAAACTAACTTTTTAGAAACCTTTCCTGAGATGGAAGAGTTTTGGAAAGAATGTAGGTATCATGCACAACGATAGTTACTGCCCTCTGCCTTGGAAACACAGTGTTATTAGAATGGACGGCACTATTGCTTTGTGTTGTTCCCATAGTTCTAGTACACCATATAATATTAAGGATGTTTCTATAGACAATTATTGGCATAGTGACTATATGAATACAGTTCGTCAAGACATGTCAACAGGTAAGCATCGTATAGAATGTGAAAGTTGTTACGCCGCCGAATCTCAAGGACTGATCAGTCGTAGACAGGACAGTATCGAACGTTGGGGTTTGGCAAATTTTGAACAGTTGCCTATAGACGTTGAGTTTCATGTAAGCAACTTATGTAATGCCAAGTGTTTAATTTGTAGACCACGAGATAGTTCAACATATGCGGCAGAAAACCGTATGATGGGATTAGTTCCTCAAAGTAACAAACGCTATGATGAAGTTACTCCTATTACAGATGATCGCTTAGAAGAAACTCTCAATGCTTTGTTTATTAATGGGTTAGATACTATTGATCTACGAGGCGGTGAATCGATGATGGTTCCGCGTAGCAGAAAGATCCTCAATGAGCTATCGACGGATTTAGTTAAAAATACTACACTAAAAGTTCAAAGCAACGGCACAAAATTTGATAGTACATGGGAAGCAATCTTTAAAAAATTTAAACATGTTGAACTTATGTTAAGCATTGATGCGTATCAGGATGATAATTATTACTTCAGATATCCTTGTAAATGGGAAAACATTATTGATGCTATTGAACGTGTAAAACAGATAGATAATGTAAGCTGGTTTATCAATACAACGATTGGTAATCTGAATGTATTAACTTTGCCAAAACTGTTTGACTGGGTAATCGAAAATCAGTATATTATACATCTAAGTTTTGTTAATCATCCAGAGATGTTGGCTACATATAACTTACCCAACGAATTAGCACACGTTGCGGCTAGTCGTTTAGACAAATATCGAGGCAAGTTTATACTAGACAAGACTAATGAAAACTTAGAAGTGTTTATTAACAGTTTAAGATCAACAGCAAAACCGTTGATGTGGAAAGAGTTTATTGATTATATACAGCAACGTGATGCATTTAGAAAGAATAGTATACTGGAAATAATACCAGAAATGGAGGCGTATTTTGCCTAAACAACAAAACGAAACAGATTTAGAATTTAGACAGCGTGTACTAGATACCAAAAGCTCTAGCTTCTGTGGTGCTAAATGGTACAACGCTACTATTTGGTTAGGATCAGGCATGACTACAAGTTGTCATCATCCGCCTGCACACAAAGTAAATGTTGAAGAAGTGCGATTCAATCCTAAAGCACTGCACAACTCTGCACAAAAGAAACAAGATCGAGCACAGATGCAGGCAGGAGAACGACCTCCTGGTTGTGAATACTGCTGGAAGATTGAAGACATCGGACGCAACAACATCAGTGACCGTACCTATAAAAGTGTTATCTATAGTGACGAATTATTACAAACAGCATTTGATACAGATCCCAATGAGGATATTGATCTACGCACATTAGAGATTGCATTTGATAGAACCTGTCAGTTTGCATGTAGTTACTGTAACCCAGCGTTCTCAAGCACTTGGGTTAAGGATATTAAAAAGCATGGTCCATATACTGAACTACAAAGCGATGGACGCAATCACTTTACGCACCCACACAACGAAGCACAACTTTATCGCTATGACGAAACTAATCCTTATGTAGAAGCATTTTTTCGTTGGTGGGATAGTGATCTACATCGAACACTACAAGAGCTACGCATTACAGGTGGTGAGCCTTTAATGAGTGGACATACATGGGACTTGTTAGATTGGTTTAAAGACAATCCAGGGCGTAGTCAAACACGCCTTGCTATTAACAGTAACCTTGGTTTTGAATCAGACAAAGTAGAACGTCTACTAGAAGCTACAGACTACTTAGAAATTGATCTATACACCAGTAACGAAAGCATGGGTCCACATGCTGAATATATCCGTGATGGTCTAAAGTGGGAACAGTGGACCGCAAACATGGACTTGTTAATTCGCAGTGGCAAACTACGTGGATTACATGTAATGAACACTATCAATGCATTGTGTTTGGAAAGTTTGCCAGAATTTTTAACTTGGATGTTAGAAAAGAAAAGTGCTTTTGGTAGGGACTTTCCTAACTTTACACTAAACATTCTACGTTTTCCTAGTTTTCAAAGTGCATTGGTATTACCAGATGAAATACGAACCCATCATAAACAACGATTAGAACATTGGTTTAGTACATATAATAATCATATTATGTTACATGAGCATGAACTTAATCACATACAGAGACTGATAGATTATTTAGATGTAGTTAAGACTCCTCACAGTGAGACATCATTTGAACGTCCTAAACTACACAACGACTTTAAACGTTTTTACTCGCAGTATGACCAACGTCGAGGTAAAAACTTTGCAGAAACGTTTCCTAATTTAGCGGAGTGGTATAATGACCTCGGATAAGAAAGACTTTTATAAAAAATACGATTACAACGAACGTGCTCCTCATTTTATTGAAATTAATGAACTGTCAGAAGAGCAGTATTTCAGGCTTGTGAAAAGCGAACGATTTTGTATGTTGCCTTGGGTACATATGCATGCGTTCCCAGATGGTCGTGCTTATCCTTGTTGTTTGGGAGACTATTGGCATCCTGTTGGAGACTTGCGCCAGCATACTATGGAAGAAGTATGGAATCAAGACAAGTATAAAACTATGCGTAAGAACATGCTAGAGGAGCGTGAATGCTCTGAGTGTACTAAATGTTACGAACAAGAACAAGCAGGCTTCTTTAGTATGCGTAACGATGCTAATAGAAATTATGGACATTTAATTAAAGAAGTGGAGCAAACAACTAATGAAGGACATCATCCAGAATTTAAACTACGTTATTGGGACGTTAGGTTCTCAAATTTGTGCAATTTCAGATGCCGTAGCTGTGGGCCTATTTTTAGTAGTAATTGGTTTAACGACCATGTTAAATTATATGGTGTAAAGCCTGATGTATTGAAACGTCCAATGGAACGAGTAGAATATACTACAGGGTCAGAAGATGGCATGTTAGCACAGATGGAACCACACATCGAACATCTCGAACAAGTATACTTTGCAGGCGGCGAGCCATTAATTATGAAAGAGCATTATTATCTACTGGAACGTTTGATTGACCTTGGCAAGACTGATGTGCGACTGATATATAACACGAATTTCAGTGAACTACGATACAAAAACAAGCATGTGTTTGAATATTGGAAACACTTTAAAACTGTAAACGTAGGCGCTAGTCTAGATGGCATGAACGCACAGGGAGAACTAATACGCAAAGGCACTGATTGGGAACAAACAATTAGTAATCGTGAACGTATGATGGTAGAAGTACCACATGTAGACTTTTATATTAGTGCAACAGTTACCAGCCAAAACGTATTGCATGTACTAGACTTCCATCGTGATTGGAGTGAACGAGGATTTATTAAACCTAAAGACTTTAACGTAAACATCTGTCAATCACCAGACTGGTATAGGATTGATATTTTTCCTGAATGGTTTAAACGTGATGTTATTGAACCTGCTTATCGCAAACACATCGAATGGCTAGATCCACAAGACGATCTGCGTAGAGCAACGACAGGATTTGAAAGTGCTATTAACTTTATGAACTCTTCAAACAACTACGAAACTTATTGGAAACGATTTGAAGAAGAAGTTGCAAAACTAGATCGTATTCGCAAAGAAGACTTTTGGGCTACGTTCCCAGAATTGGAGGCTGCTCGTGGAACTGCCTAAAACTATTTGTATGCTACCTTGGGTGAGTATGGAAACAACTCCATTGGGTACTACTCGTCCTTGCTGTTTAGCTATGGATGAAATTGTTAAACCAGATGGTACAAAGTATAATCTAAACAACGACACATTAGAAGATGTTTATAAAAGTGAATACATGCAACAACTGCGTGAACAGTTTTTGCGAGGAGAAAAACCCAAGACATGCTCACGCTGTTGGGATGAAGAAGATGCAGGACGCACAAGTAAACGCATGAACACAGATGTGCGTTTCAAACATGAACGTCCGCATGTGGATTGGCAGAATACTACACCAGACAGTTTGTGGTTTGCGGATCTAAAACTAGGAAATATCTGTAACTTAAAATGTCGTATTTGCGGTTCTTGGTCTAGTTCTAAATGGGCAAGAGAAGAAATTGATTATATCAAAGAACACCCTAAGGCAGACTATAAACAGCACATTGCTTACACATGGTTAAAACAAGGCAAATGGCCTAGGGAAACTCAGGTGTTTTGGCAGAACATGGAAATACTACTACCGCAGATTCGTTACTTCGAATTTACTGGTGGTGAGCCATTTATGATTAAAGAACATTTTCAATTACTACAGCAAGCAGTTGATCTTGGCTACGCAAAGAACATTGAAATACACTACAATACAAATGGCACACATTATCCTAAAGAATTTGTTGACTTATGGAGTCATTTCAAGTATGTTGAGATTGCATTTAGTATAGACAACGTAGGCGAGCGTTTTGAATATGAACGATATGGTGCTATATGGTCAGAAGTAGAAGCAAACATTGCTCGATTTAGAGAATTGCGTGAACAAACAAACAACATCAAATTACAGATATGTTTGACTATTAACGCACAAAATGTTTATTACTTAAAAGATCTATGCGATTGGATGAACACACAAGAGTTTGATTATCATCATTTTAATATGTTACATGATCCTCGTCATCAAAATATTGGAGAAATGACACAGACAGCTAAGGACTTGGTAATTAGCAGACTCACTCAAGATAATTTTATACCCAAGCACAGAAAAGAGATAGATAACATTATACAATTTATTAAGAATGGCCCTACTGGTGATGGCAAGCGTTTTGTTACATTAATGAAGCAGACCGACAGATATCGCAAACAGAGCTTTTTAGATACACACACTGTAATAGCAAAGGCAATGGGCTATGAAGGATAATCCAGGAAAACTAATAAAAGATTTTCTTAGCGAAGAATCTCTAAAATATGTAACTCGTATGAACTACGATTTGCCTGCAACTAGTATAGAAGAATTCGAAGTTCCATTGGAATTGCAAAAACTACTGAATGCAACTACATGCAAAAGAGAAAATATAAGACTACAATGGCAAGATCATCCAGACTTAGAAAAGGAAGTAGAACGTACATTACGTTATCACTATCCCACATTTAAACGTTTAGTGGCAGGAACATTATGGCGAGACTATACAGGTTACACTAATAGTTTACACTATGACGATCCTGACAGTGTGCGTAATATTGCTATCATATATCTAACCGAAAATCCATTATGTGGCACTGAATATTATGTACAAGATGGAATTAAGTTATACCCTTACTACTGTGACCCTAAAGTTAATAGGGCATTCTGTTTAGAAGGTTCACATCAAACATTTCATGGTATGAAATATTATGTTCCCAAAGGAGTTATTCGTCGTAGTTTTTACATTAATTTTATATTAGAAACTGACGACAAAGAATGAAGAAACCTCAACGAGCACCACAAAATTTGTGCATGGCACCGTGGACACACACTTACCTAAGTCCTCAGACAGAACGTAGATTGTGTTGTGCTAGTCGCGAACCTGCACAAAACTTCGAACAATATATTGACACTGCCGCAGGCACAGGTGAATACACACCTATCACACTAGAAGAACACTGGAATGGTGACCATATGCGTAGTGTGCGTAGGCGCATGATGGCAGGTGAGGAACTTGATGAATGTCAAGTATGCAACAACAAACTGTTAAATACAGATGTATACCGCTCATATTTTAACCAACTGTTTGGTCATAAATATAATAGCATATGGGAAGCCACCGACGAAACAGGACGTACCACAATGGAGCCTGTGAGTTGGGACTATCGTTTTAGCAACCTCTGCAACTTTAAATGTCGTATGTGCGGAGATATGTTGAGCAGTAGTTGGGAGGCAGAACAACGCAAACACGATATGATTAACTGGCATGATCCTAAAAATAACTGGATGAAGCCAGAAATCAAAAAACAAATTGAACAATTTCAGTCTACACAAATTGAGCAGGAATTTGCTCAAGCAGTAGAAGAACATCGTGTTGAAGAAGTATATTGGGTAGGCGGCGAACCCTTGATGTATGAACAACATTGGAAATACATGCCGCGTATTATAGAGCTAGGAGATGGACCAAATGTTTACGCTAGATATAACACTAACCTTTCTAGGGTTGATTATCGTGGCATTAATCTGTATCGTGATATACTTTCTCGGCTTCGTGACTGGCAAATATGTGCAAGCATCGATGGCACGGGACGAATTGGAGAGTATATTCGAACAGGTCTTAATTTTGACAAGTGGCTTGAGAACTTCAATCAAGGAATTGAGATCAGCAACCACCCGCGCCAAGTTCGTATTGACTTCACTCTTACACTACCAGGACTCTTCGAAGTCCAGAGAATCCAAGAACTCGCAAGACAACTAGGTGTTGGCATACTGGCTAAAGTAGTCTTTAGTTTTAGTCCAGACATTGTACTATCACCTTTGGCATTACCACGTGAAGTATTAGATCCTTGGCTGGACGAGTTGATTGCTGACAGTGAAGGTGCAATGCAAGACGTATTGGTGCAACTAAAAAACAGACCTACATTTGCAGAGCAATGGCCAGACCAATTTGAAGAAGGCTTGCGTCGAGGAAAAAATCGCATACATAGATTAGAGAAGATTAGAAATGATTCTTTTATACTAAGGGATATTTTATCTGACAGAAAAGAAGCACTTGATTGGTGGGATAATATATGAGCGATATTTCAGGATACATAGGATTAATAGTAATAACAATTTTTATTGTTATTCTTTTTTTACTAGGATATAAAGATGCTCGACGTCGTGATGAAGCACTAATAAAAAAATACGGCAGTGTTGATAAAATTCCGCCAAACGAACGCAAAGATGGTCCTTACTTATGAGTGGACAAAGACAATTTTTAAAAATGTGGGCTAGGGTTGTTGGTATGCCTGTTGGTATTACCGACGATGATAAACCTGAGTTTTTACCTATCTCACAACGTAGTGTCAAACAGGCATTGGTTTTACGCACTTTTTGGATAGCGTTACATGTATTAACTTGTTTGATGATTATATTAGGTAACGGTCGCAACATGGGATGGTGGTAATGGATGTAAGAGTAGTATTAAGAAACCCTTTTGATAAGCGCAAAACAGTTGACTATGTTATTGAGGTGCAAGAGCATCCAATGGCAAGTAAATGGTATAATGCACTAAACAATTTACTAGATAGTAAACCTTACTTAGAAAAGAATTTTTGTTTTATGGGGTTTCCGGACGCACCGCGTTCGTTAGAATTTTTGTGTAAAGAATTACAATGGGTTAAAGATACTATTAACGATCATTTTAATGGCACATACGAAATTAAAGAAATCTTTACACCTAAAACCATGCGTGATGGATTGAATCCTAACCAACATGTTATGAACGCACTACATAATCATTTTGAAGTACTACAAGGTGAAGCGTGGGAATTAAGCGATTGGTATAGACGTGCAGACTATCCTACCAAGTTTGCTATACGACAGCTAAACAATATCTGCCATGAAGCAGAAAGTCTGATGTTATCCCAGAAGAAAAAAGTAGAAGCACCGCAATGGATTCGTCCTAGTCAGATCACAACATTTTTAAATGCTCCACGCTTTGACTATCCTGATGAACACAAACGTACATTTGATAAAACACGCTATGACCGCACGTTTGGTACTGTATATCAGCATTGGACACAGATTGGTAAAACTTTATATGAAGTATTTGTAGATGAAGGTGCACCTGATCTTGACGAAGCAATGTGTGAAGCAATCACGCATCTAAGATATTATTCAGGAGAGTTTGATATCGAATGGAGTCGTGATGTGACCTACAATGGAGATTATCCGTGGCACAAACAGCGTATGGATGAATATGCAGAATGGTTAGAGCGTAATGGGTTCAGACATGACGACACACAATACAACTACGGCTTTCATGAAGTAGGACAAGTCAATATGAATCGTAGTTTTAGTACAGATGTACCTGAAGAAGTATGGTCTATTGTTAGTGAGCATTTAGATATTGTACGAATTGAAACAGGACGAGCAAGTGCTGACTTCGAATACTGTTGGACAGATTCAGACTATTATGAACAACAGATTAACTTTATGAGACCAGGTTATGATTATAGTAGCAAATGGATGTAGTTTTATCTACGGCAATGAACTAAGTGATATGCGTCATACAGGTGCTAGTCGGTTGACCTATCCTGCACTATTAAGCAAAGAACATGAATATCATTGTGTAGCTGTTGGTGGTGCAAGCAATCAAGCAATAGCACGAACCACAATGGATGCATGTCGATTACACCGTCCAGACTTTGTGTTTGTGCAATGGACCTTCCCTAATAGATATGAGTTTAGATTTGGATTTCCTACCGGTATTAGAAAATCTCCGTGGCATGATATTAATTCATGGGCAACCAAAGACATTGATAATTTGCATGAAATAGAACAAGAATTTCACACAAAAAATGACGGAATTTTAAAAACACAAATCAATACAATTAAAAGAGACATGGTGAGTGGTGTTAGTGATTTTGCTAAAAGCTATTACAAATATATTGCTATTAGCGAATATTGGGAAATATATACTACACTTAAAGAAATAGTATTATTACAAAATTATTTAAAAGCACACAATATCAGATATCTTTTTACTGCCGCTGACAATATTATCTTTAATAATTGGACTGTAGAAGTAAACACCCAAAAACGTAGAACCAGTATGCCTAAAGGATTTACTCCTTGGTCAGTAGCAGACAAAGATATAAGACTAGATGACACTATACTAACGCTATATGAAGAAATAGACTTTGAGAAGTTTTGGTGGTTCCCTGTGCCTAATCCTTACGCAAACAAAAATCAACGTCCCGAATGGTGGCCACCTAATTACGGGTCTTGGGACGATGAAAGTAACACATGGGTAGAAGAAGATGGCAGTGCGCCTATCATTGATGACGATCTACAACCAAGAGGTTTTTACCAGTGGGCAATCGAAAATAAATACCCAGTAGGCACCACGCATCCACTAGAGGAAGCACATGCCGCCGCCGCTGAATTATTACAGGAGACATTTGATGTGCATAGTAAATTGGTTTAAGCGAATGTATAATCGTATTAAACTAGAAATTCAATATCGTAAAAAGCTCAAGGCATTACGCAAAAGAGATCCGTTTATCTACAAATGATATTAACCATTGGCGACAGTTTTACGTTTGGCGAAGAACTAGAAAACCGTTACGTAGCTTGGCCTTACCTGGTCAGTGAGAAATTAGAACAAACTGTTACCAATCTAGGTAAAGGCGGAGCTAGCACAGATCGCTGTTTTCGTTTAACTATAGAACAAGTGATAAGACAATCGTATGATCTGGTTATTGTTGCGTGGCCCTTTCCTAATAGGATAGAAGTAACACAAAACAACGAACCTGTTTGTATTAATCATAATAATCGTCGAGATCTGCCATGGGTTCCAGACTATTTTAAATACAGTTACAATGAGCAGTTTAGCTTCGAAAGATGGATCTGTCAAGTGTTAGCACTACAGGCTTTTTTAAAGCAACAAAATCAACGCTATCTGTTTGTAAACGTTGCAGGGCTACAAGGGCATTGGGATGAATACCAAGAAAATTTTAGATATCTATGGGATCAAATCGATAATAAGTATTACGTAGGTTGGCCCACAGACGGCATGCTTGAATTTCAAGGAGATTGTGCGAAAGGTCCTGGAGGTCATCCATTGGAACTTGGTCATCGACGAATAGCAAAGGTAATCAATGAGCATATTAGGAATCTCAGCTGGCTTTCATGACGCCGCAATAAGCATAGTAGATACGGACGGCAATATTACGTTTGCAAGTCATAGTGAGCGTTACAGCAAACAGAAAAACGATTCTAACCTTTGTAGAGAATTACTCAGCGAAGTAGATTTTGATGATATCGATACTATTGCGTATTACGAAAATCCTTTTAAAAAACAAATGCGTCAGCTCTATGCAGGACAAGGCTTAGAGACTGATAAATTATTTGTGCGACAGGTACTAAAACAACAAGGCGTTCCTTTTACTTGTAAAACTAAAATTCAAAGTTATGATCATCACTTGAGTCATGCGGCAGCAGGATTTCAAACATCGTCATATGACGAAGCCACAGTTGTTGTTATAGACGCTATCGGCGAATTTACTACAGCAAGTATTTGGCGAGCCACATATGATAAAATAGGACAAGCACACTATGAACGTTTATGGAGTCAAGGATATCCTCACAGTTTAGGTTTATTTTATAGTGCATTTACTCAACATGTTGGGTTGCGTCCTCTCGACGAAGAATATATTTTAATGGGCATGGCAGCGTGGGGAGAAAACAAACACTTTGATAAAATCTATAACGATCATGTCGACAATATTAGTGAATTTAGATTTAAAAAGAATCTACACGCTGGATTAGATGAAGACTATTTGATTGAAGCACTAGACGTTGATGTTGCGGCTAGTGTGCAAGCAATCACAGAACACATGGTGCATAGACTGATTAACAAAGCACGTCATTTAAACTGGAGTCGCAACCTAGTATTGATGGGAGGTGTTGCACTTAACTGTGTGGCAAACAGCAAACTCAATGATGACTACAGAAACATTTGGATTATGCCCAATCCAGGCGACGCAGGATCTAGTCTAGGAGCCGCGGCACTATCATATGGCAAACAACTTAACTGGCAAGGTCCTATGCTGGGCTATAGTATTCCTGGTAAGTACCCTGTCAATAGAGTTATCGAAGCACTATTAGAAAAACAGATTGTTGGTGTAGCAAGTGGCCCTGCAGAGTTTGGACCACGTGCGCTAGGACATCGTAGTTTACTAGCAGACCCAAGAGGTTCAGATATCAAAGACCGTGTAAACGAAATCAAACGTAGGCAAAAGTTTAGACCTTTTGCTCCAATGGTACTTGCTGAACAAGCAAATTTATACTTTGACATGCCTAATAGTTGGCGTGAGTCTCCTTATATGCAGAGTGTTGGTGTATGCAAGTATCCAGATAAATTTCCAGCAATCTGTCATGTAGATAACACCAGTCGTGTACAAACAGTAGGCATAGAACCTCAATTTGCTGGAGTACGTGAACTATTAGAAAAATGGTTTGTATTGACAGGATGTCCAATACTATTAAACACCAGTTTAAACATTAGGGGAGAACCGATGGTTAACACAAGAAATGATGCAGATCGTTTTGAAGATCAATATGGTATTGAGGTGGTATCATGAAAATAGCAGATTGGTCCAGAAATACCGCATTGTTTTTAGGAAGATTCCAGCCATGGAATAGTGGACATCGTGCTATTGTAGATCAGATTTTTTATAAGAATGATGTAGCAACACCTATAGAACGTAGAACCAGTCGTGCAGGACAACTGGCTATTATGGTACGTAGTCCTGGTGCAAATGATCCTTATACATTTGAAGAAATAAAAAAGATGATTATCGATGATATTAATACAACATATCCTCGTATGTTTGAAATAATGGAAGTGCCTAATATTACTAATATATTCTTTGGACGTAGTATCGGATTTGAAATGGAAAGAATCTATCTGAGTACAGATCTCGAACCAGTAGAAAAAGCCACAACTACTCGTGTAGAAAAACAACATTTTAATAAAGATTTTTGGGCAGGTAGACAATGAAAATACTAATATTCGGATTACCTGGCAGTGGTAAAACAACACTAGCAAAACCATTTGCAGAACTCATTGGCGGACTACATCTAAACGCAGACGAAGTTCGTACACGTTATGATGATTGGGATTTTAGTTTAGAAGGACGCATACGACAAGCACAACGTATGCGATACCTAGCAGATGGTGTAGTAATGGCTGGCGGTATTGCTATAGCCGATTTTGTATGCCCTACAGAACACGCTCGGGAAGAGTTTGCTCCAGACTTTACAGTATGGATGGACACTATCAAAGAAGGTCGTTTCGAAGATACAAACAAAATGTTTGAAACACCAATGTGGTATAATTATCATGTCCGTGAATGGTTTACAGACACGCATCAACAACTAATGGAAGTTGTTAAAGTCTATATGGAAAGGAATTCTAAATAAATGTTTGATTGGCAAAAACCTACAGTAGAAATGCTAGGTCGTTGGCAACCTTGGCATGATGGACATACAGCACTGTTTGAACGTGCTCATGCGATTACTGGACAAGTTGCTATTATGGTGCGAGACGTCGGCGGCATTATGGGTATGGACGCTGGCGCTAATAGAACTGGTACAAAACAAACAGATAACCCATTTGATTTTGATGAAGTAAAAGCAAATATTATTAAAGGTTTGTCAAAGCATGGATATGAGAATACTATGGATTATGTGATTATGCATGTTCCAAATATAGTTGATATATCTTATGGTAGAGGCGTTGGTTACACATTTACAGAACATGACCTTGGTACTGAAATACACAATATTAGTGCAACAAAGATTCGTGCTCAGATGCGTGAAGAAGGTACACTCGAACCTGTGACCAATTTAAGCACCGAACATGTTGCTATACTAGGCGGAGCCAATGACTGAACTTAAACTAGTACACTATCCAGATCCTATTTTAGAAAAACCATTGGAGCCGGTTGACATTGACAACCCAGGTTTTGATCCTGTTCAGCTAAAAAGTGATATGGTCAATCTGATGCTGTTACAAAAAGGCATTGGGCTGAGTGCTAATCAAGTTGGTTTAACGAAAACTCTTTTTGTAATGGGCGACAATCACACCAATGCAACTATGTGTATCAATCCTAAGTTTAGCGCAGATGCAGACGCTACAGTTATGGTTGAAGACTATGAAGGTTGTTTGAGCTTTCCAGATGTATTTGTAAAGATCACTCGACCACGTAAAATCACAGCAGAGTTCTATAACGAAAAACTAGAACTAGTTACTAGCGAATTAACTGATTATACTGCACGTTGTTATATGCACGAACTAGATCATTTATTAGGCATTACAATGCGGGATCGTGTTAGCAGATTACGTTGGGATATGGCTGTAAAGAAGGCACGAAAAGCACGTAAAAAATGAAACTAGACCTACATGGCTATACAGTACATGATGCTTGGCAAAAGTATCAAAACTTTATTCACAGTGTAGATGCAAAAAGTGTAGTTGTTGTTACCGGGCAAGGACAAATAGAACAAGAGTTCATGCGTTGGAATCATCCTTCTTATGTTAGAGAAATACAAAAGCTACCTAGCCGCGGCGCCTTTCGCGTATTATTTTACAAGAAACGCAAATAACTCTTTTGCATATTGTTGATGTGCTAGAACGCCAGGATGAAAATGATCTTCCTCAAAATCATCAAGTTCTTCTGCTACAGTGTGTATACTGCGATCATACCATTGTGCATCACGTACCTGTTTTACAAGTGGTATAGCCGTGGTAAATTCTCCTGGCTCAGATAAACTTTCTTGTGCATAAAACACATCGTCGTGCCAAAAAGGTGTGTAACTAGTAAACAAATATTGATATTGATTTTGTTCTAAAAACAATCTTGTGCGAAGCATGTTGTGCAGAGTTTCTGTATACTGTTGGTTTTCAGACTGGTACTTGTAAAAGTTAGCAAATAATTGTTGCATTAATTTTGATTCTAACCAAAGACCGTTGTATCCTCCGCTGAATGCATAATAATTTCCTTGCATGTATATTGTAGAAGAACTTTTAAGTAGTTTATGCGTCTCTCGGGATATTAATATATCTTTGCGTGTGGGTCCACTCCAGTTTGCAATTACAAGTGTTTGTGCAGGATCAAATGTGCATTGTGTCAAATAATCTATTAAACAATTTGCGATATAATAATTTCCAGCACCAGGAAATGCTAGATTAATAAAACAATCAATAGATAAATGTTTTGATAAAAATTCTCCCCAACCTTGATCTTTAGGGGCCGCAGTAAACGAACAACCAAAAACAATTAGGTTACGAATATTCTCTGAGACTATGTTCAAATTCATTCCATGCACTATCTAAAAATCCTGTGCTTTCAAACCAACGTCGATTGTGCAACAATACTTCCTGCATTTCCGCTAGCATTTGTTCTAGTTCTTCATTGCTTCGCATACACAATTTAGCAATAACATCATTTACTGCCAGTAAACGCTCAACAGGATCTTCTATTGAGTCATAGCTTTCATCCCACCAACGGTCAAACGTTAAAAATCCATAACTTCTTAGATAGGCGAGATTGTGTGCTGGACCTAATAATACAAAAGGTTGCATACTAATAATAGGTTTAAAAATCTTTTCTGTTAAATGACATTTTCGTGTCCAATATTCAGTCTCAGTAACTACGAATAAAAATGATTCCATACACTGGTGTACTGCACTGAGTACCATACTGCCATTGGGTATATGATTTTCTGTGTCAGTGTCAATACGTAATTCTGAAATATTAGCTAATTCTTTTGCGGCCCATTCAATATCAATTGAATAGTTATCACGTGCCCATGCAAGTTGTTCAATATTGTTGCCATGCTCTGGGCAGTTGATACTATAGCTGACGTGACCATATTCTAATAGGTTACGCCTTGACAAATCTGCCACATGTAATGAACGATAGCTACGTGCATTTCCTGTAATACGATTAAATGAAATAAATTTCTTATTGACTTTGCGTTCTTTTGGCTTTATAATATCGGGACAATAACGGTAACCTCTAAACCAATCATGTGCCGCAAATATATGGAAGAAATAATAGATATCTTCCATGTTATATTTTTCCATGAAGTAGTTTTTTGCATCGCTGTTGTATTCAGTATTAAGTAATAGTACACGGTTGTGTTCGTTGTGTACAAAGCGTTCAAAAACGTGATCAAATATAGTATCATTAAATCCTGGTATTAATGGTTCTTGATCGTAACACAATAAAATAGGTCCGTTGTCGCCGGAGTTGAGATATTCGATGTTTTCTACGCTAGTAGCACCAAATGGAAATAGATATACTACTTTTACTTCACCCCAAATTTTTTGGGCCAAGCTGAATATGTTTTCGTAATGAGAGTGAATATTATACATGTTTGATGTTTTCTATTATGGCCCTAAGCCTAACTTGTTTGAATTTGAACAACCTGCAAGCAGTCTAGAAGAAGCTCTTTTAAAAAGTCGTACTCGATACTGTTGGTATTTATTTGGTGGTAATGATTACACAGACTTTAATTTTGATGTGGTTCCTGAACCTTGGATGGGTCGCTTTGTGCATGTATGGCCCAGTCAGTGGCAACGTGACGGCGGAGTATATCTAGCATTTAAACGTGCAAAGGAACGACAGTACCATTTTTGTAGTGACCAGTCAGTTGTACGCAAGCCTGATCACACACTGTGGAAGAATACTGCAAATGTTAAATCTTTTGATTATAGTTGGCATCCTGATCCGCATGAACCCGATTATGAATATCATTTTCCTACACAAAGACAAAGTGCAGGTGGCCCAGTATATCCAGGAACACAAGGTATTAAACTCTGTGATGCACAAATTGCACAAGTAACTGTTGCCCGTGACCATTGGCATGTACCTAAATACATAGACGACACAACTATTGACTGGGAATGGCATCCTAATCCATTAGACCCACCTTATGTATATCATTTCCCTAGCCAACATCAAAGTGCTAGTGGGGTAACCTATACAGTGCCAGGCGCAACAGATATTAAACTAGTAGATGACTTTGTGGTACGTTCCGTTTACGCAGACGATAATTGGAGTATAGCCCGTAATATTGATAGACATTCAGTTGATTTTACATGGCATCCTAATGTGCTTGACGAACCGTATACCTATCACTTTCCAAGTCAATGGCAAAGTGCAGGCGGTGCAAGTTATCATGTAGGCGGCGCAACTAAAGTTAAACTAGTGGATGACTTTGTGGTACGTGCTATTGCATGTGAAGATACTGCTCGCCATTGGCATATTCCAGATTATGTTGATCCATCGAGTGTGGATCAGTCTTGGCATCCTAATCCATTTGATCCAGGATACATCTATCATTTCCCTAGCCAACATCAAAGTTCATCAGGTGTCACTTATACCTGTCAGAACGCAACCGAGATCAAAATGGTAGACGATCAAGTTGTACAAACAATAGAGGACACAGAAGGGTGGACTATCCCGCAAGGAGTCGACAAAAGAACTATTGATTTTACATGGCGACCTAATCCATTAGATCCGCCTTATATCTATCATTTTCCAAGCCAACATCAGAATGCCAGCGGAGTCGCATACACTGTTCCTGGCGCTACAGAGATCAAGTTTGTAGATGACTTTGTAGTAATGTTACTAGAAGAAACAGAGAACTGGACTATTCCAGACTACATTGACAGAAAGTCGGTTGACCTTACATGGAAACCCAACCCATTAGATCCACCATATGTCTATCATTTCCCTAGTCAACATCAACCTGCCAGTGGGGTAACCTATCGAGTAGCAGGAGCCACAGAACCAAAGATAGTGGATGCAATGATTGTTAGAGCACTAGAAGTTCGTGACAACTGGATAGTACCCGATGAAATTGATCCCAACACAGTTGACTTCAGCTGGCATCCTGATGTACTAGAACCTCCGTATGTTTATCACTTTCCTAGTGAATGGCAAGCCAGCAGTGGATTAGAATATCACACACCCCAAGCCATTGAGATTAAGATTGCAGAAGACTATCCCACTGCCGGACTGCATGACTTTAGCACTCGTGTTAGTAAGGTGCTAGATATCTTTTATGTAGACTATTTTAATGCCAGTAGCCAACAGCGTTGGGAACGTATTGAAGAACGCTACCCAACAGCACAGAAGATACGCTATGCCAACAGCCTAATGGAAACTGTTCGGCGCTGTTGTACACGTAGCTCAACAGGACGTTTTTGGGTTATTAGCAGTGAATGTATCTATGATGACTTTGATTTTAGTTGGCATCCTGAAAGTTGGCAACGCTACATGACTCATGTGTTTGGGTCGCAATGGCAAAAGTGGAGTGATACATTTCTTATTAATCGTTCAGAGTTTGAACGCAACAGCAAATGGGCAAACTCTATTGAAGAGTTTCCAAACCTAAACTTTGTAAATAGTCAGCCTGTGCTAGTACCAGATGATTTACATGATATTGTATATGTAGATTGGGGCAATCCAACAGATCAATTTAGTAAACTAAAAGAACGCTATCCCAACGTCACCAGCACACGATTTGTTAGCAACTACTTAGATACGTTTAAGCGCATTATCAACTCACACGAAGGACAGGAATACATATGGATAGTCAATAGTGTTTGTGACTATTCGCGGTTCGATTTCAGCTGGCAACCAGAGCCTTGGCAGCGTGAAATGCTTCATATCTTCCCCTCAAATAACCAACGTAGAGGAGATACATTCTATGTACACGTTCCTACATTTAAACAGCAAATGGATTCAATTGAAATACTAGACTGGTTTGAAACTATTAATTATTGCTCAGAACAACAAGTACAGCGTTTACCGATGCCTACACATACCTATACAGGCGATAGTATGATAAAAGTTATTAATGAATGGCGTTGGGGTACTTTTCCATATGGTATGCTTGCACACGAACATGCTACTATAGATATGTCAGCATACAAAACACCTTGCTTGTGGCGAGCAAAGGATCGTACGGTCATCAGTTTAACTCACAACAACGACTCTGCACTAGTGCCACGTGACATACATGCTAGACAAGTTGAGCAGGTATACGACTATCCCTACATAGACAAAACACAGGTACAAAACAAGCGTGATCTAGACATTGTGTTTATTAGTAATGGAGAGACAGACGCAGACCGTTGGTACGAGCATTTGTGTGCTTGTGTAAACAACCCCCAGCGTGTGAAGCGCATAGACGGTGTAAACGGGCGTATAGCCGCATATCAAGCCGCGGCACAGGCTAGTTCTACTGATTGGTTCTTTGCAGTGTTTGCTAAGATAGAAGTTAACCCAGACTTTGATTGGTCTTGGCAACCAGACTATTTCCAAGAAGCCAAGCACTATATCTTCTATGCTCGCAATCCAGTCAACGGATTAGAGTATGGACACATGGGCGTTATCGCTTACAACAAGCGTCTTACACTAGATACAAACGAAAGCGGCTTAGACTTTACACTGTCAAGAGCGCATGAAGTTGTGCCTATCCTAAGTGGTACTGCACATTATAATGCAGATGCTTGGATGACCTGGCGTACTGCATTCCGTGAAACACTTAAACTCAGACAGTTCATTGATGACAAACCCAGCATCGAAACTGAAGGACGTTTACGTGCTTGGCTACGCAAAGGTGCGGAAGTTACAAACGGAGAATGGAGTATTCGCGGAGCACAGGATGCTTTGACGTTTTATGAAAGCGTAGATGGCAATCCTGCAGAGCTACAAAAGAGCTTTGATTGGCCTTGGCTTAGAAATCTTTTTGAATCAAATCAATAAACAAGTTTGCTATATGTCGATGACTTAGCGGTCCAGGATGTACTAAGTCTCGTCCACGATCTAAATATTTGATATTTTCTTCACTATCTATTACAGTTAGTTTGCATTGATTTTGAACACATAACAGTTCTATAGCCATTAACGAACGGCGATTGTATAATTCAAAATTTATATCAGTAGCCCACCAATCTCGATTTCCAAATTTATTGTGATCTTCAATGCTGTAGATCGTTGGTATATCATCGGCAAATACTTCGATTCGGTCTCCAGGTGGTGTTAGTAACAGTACATGTTTTGGCTTTAGCTTTGGTAGCCAGTGATCTGCGATTCTAAATACTGTATCTAAACCTGCACCTCCTGACCCTAGATTAGTTAAGGATCTGTTTAATTCTTTTGCAACAACGGAGCACCAAATACTATCTTGTTTAACGCCGATCCCCATAGTAAAACTACAGCCCAGTGCTACTAGGTCGCAGTCTTCAATAATTTCTCCACGGAAGCCATATCGATTGAGATCGTACAAGATGCTATTACTGTTCCAATCGAGTTGTTCTAGTTGTTTTCTTTTGCTTGGTATAGACATGTTTTCTTTAAACAGTCTTTCAGTATCCATTGGCAACCAACGCAACTGAGTATCACTATTGTCTCTGATAAACTTTGAACCGAAGGTTATCATCTTCTTAAATTTAATACACTTGTTGCAATGTATTCTACTTCTGCGTCTGTTAGCTCGGGATAGATAGGCAAGCTCAGTGTTCGTAAACTTAGACGTTTAGCATTAACAGCACACTCTAAAAACTTTACAGGATCCTGCTTAAAACGATTGGTGCCTTCAACACTTGATTGGTAAGATACTGTTTCGTTTAATGGCTCTTCGTAGTGTATGCGTGTATCAATGCCTTGATCTATTAACTGGAATCGCATCCACGCACGATCATCTATAAAAATAGGATACTTGTGCCAACTGGGTTCAACAGATTCATCTACTGCAAGAGTTTCGATTTTATCTTTGAACTGCTCGTTCCAATACTCTGCAATCTCAGTTCTGCGTTTTTGCCAAGCATCAAAGTGATTGAGCTTGATCAACATACACGCACAATCCAATTCACTCATTTTGCTATTAGTGCCACTACGATAGAATCTACCTGGCTTTCCGTTATTTCTTAGATCAGTTACTTTATGATATATTTCATATTCGTCAGTCAGTAACATACCGCCTGATCCATAGTTGTTGAAGTTCTTCATAGGATCAAAACTAAACACACTGATGTCACCAAAACTACCACTAGGCTTGCCGTTGTACTTGGCTCCAAAGCTCTGAGCGGCATCTTCTATAATGGGAAGATTTAGCCCGCCAAAGAACTGTGTGATAACAGTTAAACGATCATAGTCTATCATGTTACCATAAAGGTTAACATACATTAGTGCATCAAGTGATGATTGTGTAGTTGACTCATCTGCAAGGTCTACTTGACCATTTGCATCAACGTCTAGCACAAATGGAACCAACCCAGCTTCTAATACTGCATTTGATGTAGCTATGAAACTTAGTGCAGGAATGCCTACTAGTTTTTGATATCCTAGGTTTAGGCTTCTGAGCGCAAATATTAATGCTTGAGTTCCGCTGTTAACAGCAATAGCATATTTGCGACCAGTGCGTTCTGCTATTACACTTTCGAACGCATACGTATATTTGCCGTCTAATACTTGTCCACTACTCCAGACATCATCAGCGGTATCAAGCAGTTCTTTCCGTAAACTTGCGTATTGTCTTTGTATCCCAGTAAACGGAATTTTTAAGCCACTCATAGTATATCCCAAATCCTTCTTCAATGTCAACTTTAGGATTGTATCCAAAGTCTTGTTTTGCTCGCGAAATATCTAAAGCACCTCGACTAGGAAAGTCTGCGTCTTTTTCACGAACATTAACTGTTCCTTTACCTACTATGCTCACAGCTAATTCAGCCGCCGCACGGAGTGTTTTACTGTGGCTTTTTGTAATATTATAGGTGTTATTGATGCTGTTTTCACTCAGACCTGCAAGAACAATACCACTGGCAGCGTCGTCGACATAAGTGAAGTCTAGCGTTTCATTTTCGCCATTTACTTGTAGTTCTCCGTTGCCCATAGCAGTTAACAAGAACTTTGAAATGACACGGTCACTTAGATCTAATGGACCGTACACTGCACTGGGACGAATGATAGTATACTTTAAGCCATATTTTCTATGATAGTCTTTCACTAGTGCTTCGCCTGTGAGTTTAAGAATACCATACTCGCCTTGTGGATGACAATCAGCATCTTCAGTAACCATATTATCGAAGTCACCGTAGACCATGCTACTACTAATATACACAAAGCGTTCAACACCATATGCAACTGACTTTTCTAGAATGTTGAGTAACCCGCCAGTCATTGTAACGCTGTTTGCTCCTGGATTATACTGTACAATCTTTTGTCGAGGAGGACATGCTAGATGATAGACCACATTGGGTTTAACAAAGTTAAAGCAAGCTTCTAGTTCTTTTTTGTTGTTGATGTCTTTGTGTAAATGATTTAGATTCATATGTGACTGCGGAAGTTCTTGCACTGCTTTTAAACGTTCGCCAAACAAGTAGCCCAGTTCTTTCATGCTTATTGCGCCATCATAATTTGTTAGGTTGTCTAGTATTGCAGTTGGAATATCGTGATCTCGAACTAGATGTTGTACAACGTTATGTCCAATGAGTCCAAGTCCGCCTGTAACTAATGCTTTCATACTGCCATCTCCGCTTTGATAGTTCCGTGGCTTTCATATCCTTCAAGTCGTATGTCATCCATTGTAAAATGGTCTATGTCTTTCTTCTCTGGATTGAGCCATAGTGTAGGCAATGGTAATGGTTCTCTCGCAAGTTGTTCCTTAACTTGGTCAACATGGTTGAGATAGATGTGTGCATCGCCTAAGGTGTGAACAAACTCGCCTACTTGTAGTCCGCACACCTGTGCAATCATATGTGTTAATAAAGAATAGCTGGCAATGTTAAAGGGCACTCCTAAGAACATATCGCATGAACGCTGATACATTTGACAACTGAGCTCTCCTGCCTTGCTAACATAAAACTGACTCATAACGTGACAGGGAGGCAGTGCCATTTCATCTAGGTCACTGACATTCCATGCACTTAAAATATGTCTACGGCTGTAAGGATTCTTTTGGATACCGTTGATTAATTCTTCAATTTGATCTATGCCAAATTGGTCAACTTCCCAGTGTATTCCACTGTCTGGTGTTCGACGCCACTTACTCCAGTCTCGCCATTGTACACCATATACACGACCTAAGTCTCCGTGGTATTGTGCTTTAGATATCCAGTAGTCTGCGTCTCTATTAGGAGACCAAATAGTATGTTTGTTTACGTCACGTGTTCCATGTAAGATCTCTGCAAGTCTACGCTCGTCTCCACTACCTTCAATGAACCATAGTAGTTCACTAACAACACTTCGCCATGCAAGTTTCTTTGTGGTCATTGCAGGAAAACCTTTACGTAAATCGTAACGTTGTTGCATACCAAATACGCTAATAGTGCCTACACCAGTACGGTCTTCGCGTACCTCTCCGTGTTCAAGCACTTCCTGCAAGGCGTTTAAATAAGTTTTCATATTGAATAAATGTAGCCTTTGATCCTGGTGCGTGAGAACTTCTAACCGGTCTAAAACCTGCTAGTAGCTTCTTTAGGTTAATTTTAACATCTGTGCTATATGTACCTTCGATATGGGTTAGGTAAACGTAATCTAGCACACTGTGACAGTCCATAATAAGTTTAGGACCACCGATAATATATACCTTCTTTGAATTTGTTGAATTTAAAACCTCTAAATCCAACACAGCCTTCCTAACATCAGACCCGTCTAAAGGATGGGCACTATGTTCTAATGTACTAGGACGGTTCGTAACAACATAACAAGTTCTTCCTTTGAGAGGTTTTGGAAATTTAGGATCGTCCCATGTTTTCCTACCCATAACTACAATCTGATTCATTGTTAGCGTTTGGAAGTTTCTTAGATCTTCTGGCACATACCAAGGCAGTGTTCCTTTATAGCCCATGCCACCTCGATGGTCTGTTGCCAGTAATGCTGTTATCATTTTAAGTTCTTAAGTATCTCATCTGTTAAAGGCTGAACTGAATCAGCAACGTTATCTAAGTTAATAAAAAAATCTACATCTCTAATGATATTGTCTAGTGCCTCTAGCCTACTGTTGATCATCTCTTCAACAAGATCAGGTTCTAGTCCGTCTTCTTCTAATAGCTGAACTATGTCTATTCTAACAGTAGTACCATCTACTAAGTTGACTTCGATTCCTTCTAAACAAGTTACAGGTACAAGGGTTTTATCAACATCACTGAGTATCTTTTCCCACTTAGCTTTCTTAGTAATCCTAAGCCGTTTGCTTCTTCGGGCGGCCCCTCTTTTTTGGTTTTTCTGTGACATTGCCTGTTAGCCCCTGTGCTTCTTCTTGGAGGCGTTTTGCCTCAGCAAGCATTGCTTGCGCCGATGTTTCTAAATCGGATGCTTGTTTATTTAAGTCAGCGGCAATATCTGCATCACTTAGCGCACCACTGCTAGGTGCTTGTAGTGTATTTGCCATTTGCTCTACACTGCTAGGTTCTCCAAGATCACGCCCTCGTTGTGCAGGCATCTGCATGCCACGACCTTCATCGAGCTCTTTTGCTCGTGTTGCGGCGGCATTACCTGCGGCAATATCTTTCATTAACTGATTGACTTCATCCAAACGTTGTTTAGTCTGCGTATTAGGTGTTAGAATAAACTGATTGTTTGGAACCTTTTGCATACGGTTTTCAGTGTGCAAAACAGATAGTAAGTTTCTACCATCTGCCATTGTATGCCTATGCATAACTTCAGCTAGATCGGCTGTTGATTGACCTAGTTCACTTTCTACACACTTCATTAGTTCATGATGTACTGTTTCTGGCAAACGATCTGAATAGGCAATAAGACACATATGTTCTTCACCTGGTACTTCTCTAAAGCACACGATAGCCTTACGTTGGTTATGAACACCAACATGTTTTATAAAAGCCATATTATTCTCCTGCGGTATCCGCAGTAGCAATGGTTCCATCTTCTGCGGGAGTGTTCTCAGTGTCTGCTGGCGGTGTATCTGAACGTGTAATAGCACCACTAGCTTCTAAGAATGTCATTAGCCTGTCATGTAGACCGCCAACATTGGTCATTTCATCAGCGCGGAAAGCGCCACGTTTTGCTACAACTTGAATGGTTTGTAACATTAGAAGTAAGTCCTGTACACCTAGTCCAGCAGTGCTGGGAGCAGGCGCAGTATCTGGCTGTGGATTAACAGCAATTGGATCTTCTACAGTTTCATTATCATCACTCATTGAATGTTCTCCTTTGTGAGTAAAATACTGTTTATATTTAACGGTTGAATAGGCAACACCAAATAATTATTTTAGGTTACCACTGTTGACTGGGATTAAATTGCTCTAGCATTAGAGCAAAGTAACTAGCCTCACTGGGCATTTCGAACCCAACTTGATAGTTGATATCGTTGCGTCCGTTTAGTTCTTCTACTATTGGACCAATCCAAAATCTTCCTTCAGTATTTTCGTGAAGCCAATCTGAGATTTCTTTTTCATGCACATATAAGTTAAACTTTACTTTTTCAAAATGAGGAGGGCAGTTATCGTATATCCTACGAAGGTTATGCACGTTCATATAACTAGCTTCACGAAACTTCAACATTGCTTTTGTCCTTGTCTTCGAGGTCGTCAACTACACGTACAATTTTGATAGGAGCCTTTTCTTCATCATTGTGAACTTCTACAATTTTATTTTTGAGAAGATCACGAGCATTGTTCATAAACTGTTCGGTCAGTTGCGGCTGATTCATAACCAGCGCAACCTCAACACTAGAAACTAGATCATCTAGTACCGTTTCAGTATTACGAATCCGCTCTATTGCTTCTTCGAGTGTAACTGGTAGGTTGTCGTACTGCGGACCTGATAGTTCTTGTGGATCCAACTGTGTCATTTAAACTTCTCCATAAAATTAAAGATCTCATCACGACTTTGTTTAGTTACAGTTTTGTTGTAGTAATATGTATGCCCTTCTCGCTTATTAGCAAAGCCATCAAGTTGCTTGCAATCAAAGCAGTGAGTTGCATCTTTGTATACAATAAACTTACTGTCAGGTAACACTTTCATAACTTCTGCTTCTGTCCTTTTTGAGCATCCGTTATTTTGATAGTAACGATCATCGGCTCCTGACATCCAAAGTACTGGTCTATTAATTCCATTTAGTCCGCTAGGTGGCGCTAGAAATACTCTTGTCCCGCCGCCATATTGACATCCACCATATAATCCAATCACTGCACGGGGAATAGGTCCCCAGTTGTTTTTCTTTGCAAATTGTACATACATTTTTCCAACTGCTAAAGAACCGATCTGAGCGCCAAGGCTTTGTCCAATAGTAAAAATACGATTAGAATCAACACCTGGAATATTTGCTAGTGCATTTGTAGCATCATATACGTCTTTAACAAGACGCATATCTTGCAGTGCTTTATGCCTACCACAGTTCCATGGTCTAACATCTGGTCTAGTACCACTATTATAATTTGGTACGGCAACCGTGTATCCTTTTTGTGTTAACTCCTTTGTGAAGTTTTTAAGATCTTCTTGATTCCATTGTTGTATGCCAGTACACGAAGCTAATAACACTACACCAGCGCCGTTTTGGTTTTTTGGAATCATAATAGCATCTACAACACCAGGATACAAAGACTCGTTTTCAGGAACATTACGGATATCAAAATTAACATCTGGATAACCATAATGTGTTGGTACAGTATTACCGTTTGCTAAAGTTGTTGTTCCGGTAGTATTACATGCTGATAATGCAAAAAGAATTGCACCTACACTTACTAAGGACTTAAGATTAATCATTTTAAGAGGCCTTTCGTTCTGCTTCAGTTTCATATATTGCCCAAATACCAAAGGGCGGCTCAGCTTGGGTATTACCTTTAATAACAAACACTGTATCACAGTAGTTAGGGTCACCCCACGAGTCCCAAGGATAGCCATCAGTAAACATGATGAACTTCTTGGGTTCGATTCCGTTTTCTTTCATGTAAGTCCAGTTAACGTCAAAGTCAGTACCGCCACCACCTTGTGGCTCGTACTCAGTAATGTCACGAATGTTATCACTAGTAAACACTTCTTCGTTGTAAACGGCTGTATCAAAACTCCAAATACGAATATTATATTCGTCATACTGTTCCATAATGCCCTGTACTTCGCTTAAGAACGCCGCGGCATCTTGGTTACCAATAGAGCCACTCATGTCAATAGCAATACACACATCAATCTGTTGTCCAGGCAACATACCAGGCATAATAGCATCGTTGTGCCAACCCTTACGGCTAATACGTGTAAACGAAAAGTCGTTACGTATAACACTCTGGATCTGTTGCTCAATAAGGTCACGCCAGTTAATGACAGGCTTAGTCATGTCATTAATCATTCTACGTACACCAGCAGGAAGGTTACCTGCCTTCTCGCCTTGTGCGGCGTTTAGTACAGCCTCTTTAAGCTCGTCTCGTATCTGCCTGCGCTCTTCTTCACTTAGTGTAGGACGGTTACTTTTGGGACCATCTTCACCTTCACCTTCGCCTTCCATGTGTTCGTCTAATACCTGTTGAAGCAATTGGCTAAGTTGCTCTTCAGAAGAGTTTTCAATGAGATCATCATATACGGCTTCAGCACTCCACGCCTTGTACTTAGGGCTGTAAAGGATAGGAACTACTGTAATACGTTCGCCAATGTTCTGATCCAGCAAATCACTGTTTACACAATAGTCAGCGGCAATATTCCAAATCTTAGGATCGCGGTCTACACGTCGACCCATGTGATCATATACTGCATGAAGCACTTCGTGACCAAACAAAAACTCGCACTGTCTTAGGCTCAGTGAGAGAACAAATTCTGAGTTATAGTAAAATCGACGACCGTCTGTTGCCGCCGTAGGGCACCAATCGTCTGCGTTAACGAGTGTAAGGCGTGTAGCCAAATTACCAAAAAACGGTGAATGTAGTAGTAAACGTACACGGGAAGTAATCAACAGTTCACGTGCTTTAGCATCCTTAACAGGATCTGTTACTACACGTTCTTTTGATTTTTCTGCGAGTGTTGTATCTGACATGCCTTGCTCCTTAATTATACATATATTATATGCTATATCTATTCCGTTGTCAACCAAAAAATACGGGAAAAAGCGGGGGACTTATGGTCGAAACCAGCCCCCTATCCGCCCGTGACAGCGAATTAGTTATTAGCAGAAGCGGCAGTAATATACTTACCAAACCTACTGTGGAACTCGTCGAAGTTCTTGAGCTTGCTAGGAACCAGTGGGATATTGTAGGTTGTAAGAGCAACCTTAGCACCCATAACCACCAACTCAGTGGTGAAATTCTCCATCATAAAGCGCAAGAAGTTGTCAGCCTGTTTGTGCCATTCGTTAGCATTATCTTTGCCGTTTTTAGCAAAGGAATCACGTAACTCGTAGCACATACCAGTAACCAGGCTGTACATAGCACTGATCTCAGTAGTTGCAAGAGTTTTGACCTTACCAGCAAGGATATCTTCTGGCAGAGGCATATCCTTAGCAACCTTACGGTGTGCCATAAACTTAACAGCCAAACCTTCGCCTACAGTACCTGCAATTAGATCAGTAAGCTCTGCATCAGTTGCATCATCGTCTAGGAAGTCGCTAACGAATGACCAAGAACGAGGAGTAGCAAACGAACGACTTGGGCTACGTGGGTCAAAGTCAAACAAGTCTGCTTTAGCAAACGTGATGTAACCAACAACATCTTCGTGGATGCGGTTATTAACAGCCCAAGACAACCAAGCCTCAAAATCTGTACGAATTTCCAAATGCACAAACCTGTTTGCAAGTGGGCTAGGCATACGATAGGTAACACCTTTGTCGCTCTCACGGTTACCAGCGGCAACAATCACAACATTGTCAGGCAACTTGTATTTGCCAATTCGACGGTTGAGGATCAGCTGATATCCTGCTGCCTGTACGGCAGGAGCGGCACTGTTCATTTCATCGAGGAACAGTGTAACGATAGGATACTGACTAGCCAGTTCTTCATCAGGCATCTCAATGGGAGGTGCCCAGTCCATAACACCCTTATCCTTATTATAGAAAGGAATACCACGGATGTCTGTGGGATCCATCTGACCTAAACGAAGATCGATAGTGTAGCCGCCAAGTTCTTCAGTGAGATCTGCGACCAGTTCGGATTTACCAACACCTGGAGGTCCCCAAAGGAACACAGGTCGTTTTTTGTTGAATGCACGTAGAATACGTGTCTTTGCTTCTGTGGTAGTAACGGTTCTTGCTTCAGTTGCGTTAGTCATTGTCACGGGCTCCTTCTAACGTTATGTATATATTATATGCGATATATACGTCGCTGTCAACATCTTTTTTTAGGCTGCCATTGCATTATAGTAACCATCAGCCTTAACATGCATCATACCAGATCCTAGATCCTTAACTTGCCAAAGCTGGCTACCAGTAAAAAATGAACAAGCCTCAATCATCAAATACCAATCCTTAATATGGATCTCAGTATTAATAGGCATTTTCCAGTCGTTTAAGTTTTTGGTGAGCTGGTCAAAAGCAATCTTGAGTTCACCGCGGGTAAAACCTTTGGCGCTAACCACCATATCGTTCATGTCTAAGATTTCTGCTACGGAAACTTCTTTGCTCATTTTTTGCTCCTTATTTCTAATTATATACATAGTATAGCACATCTAACCAAAATGTCAACCGTTTTATGCTAGTTGCTCAAAACCAAAACTGGCAACCACGTGCTTAACTCCATCAGGATCTTCAATGATGTCGCCAACACTGATGCTATGCATGTGATCATGTCGGGTAATACGATCCTCAGGGCCAATGTTACCTGCTTCAAACACATGATTCAAATCATCTGCAATGATGTCTGCAACATGTGTGTAGCAATCGTGCATTACACCTATTTTAGTGTCGCCATTCATGCTTGCCTGGGAATATGCAACAGCCTTAACATGGCAGTTCCAACCTTCTTTGTTGATAAGATCTACCAGATCGTCGTCTAGTACGATTTGATGAATTTTGTAAATGCCTACCATGTCTTGCTCCTCATTTCCTAACTGTTATATACAGTATAGCATCACTATCCAAAACGTCAACCAAAATCGTGCCTGCTAAGTCATTGAAATCGTTGAATTTTTAAAAAAAAATGATAAATATTTTTGCACATATTGCATAGTCCGGCGCAATTTGCACATTTTTACCCTAAAAATAGCAATATGATAAATACATTTACGCAGGGTTAGTAGGCGCCAAGAATCTAGCCTGACATGCGTTATAAAATCCCGGGAGATAAGAACTATGGAAAAAAGAACTCTACGTTGGGTACTAGCACACGAACCAATTGAAATCTTCATTCGTGCCGCAAATCGTTTTGCTCGTTCAATTAGCGAGAAAACAGACGGTGCAGTTGAAATTGAAATTCTTTCATGTGAAGAGTATGCCAAAAAATATCACGGTTTAGACCGTGTTGATACACAATATCGTTATGAGCTAATGAGTCAGTTAGAAGCTGGCGAGCTTGAAATGACACAACTATACACCACTACATTAGGTAGCCACTATTACAAGGATCTACTAGCAGTAGATATGCCTTTCGTATTCAGTGACCACGATCACGTTGCTCGTGTACTAGATGGCGAGATTGGCGACAGTCTACGTGACGGCTTTGCATCCAAAACCAATGCTCAGCCATTATGCTTTACCTACTCCGGTGGTTTCCGCGTACTACCATCCAGCAAAAAGATCGAGAATCTTTCAGAACTAGCTGGTGAGAAAGTACGCACTGGCTCTGAAGTTTCAGCAGAAACATTCAAAGCACTAGGATGTGAAGTTGTTCCTAACCTACTAATTGAAGACATCGGTGCCGCTATTGGCGACGGTCGTATCGTAGCAGGTGAAAGCACATACCCACGTCTATATGGTAGTGAGCAGACAATCCAGCCAAGTAAGACAGCTAAGGCAGTTATCAACACTGAGCATAGCTTGTTCTTAACAACAGTCCTAATTAATAAGGATCTGTGGGCTAGCTTTGATGCTGAACTACAACAGTTTATGCTAGAAGCCGCACACGAAGCTGCCATTGAAGAGCGTCGTGAAGCACTACTAGACATCGAAAAGAACAAGGCACGCCTTGAAAGCGATGGCGTTGATGTTGTTTACCTATCACAAGCTGATATGGAAGACATGCGTGAGCGTACAGAAGTTGTTTACGAAACACTAGACTCAATCTTCTCAGAAGGTTTAGTACAGAAGATTAAACAAGCCTAATCTAGCAAGGTTTTAAACTTCACCGAAAAGGCACCTTAATTGGTGCCTTTTCTTTTGACTAAATATTCTACACGGAGGTGAACCATGATAAAATCAATTTGGGGTTGGCTAACAGGTTCAAGTTTTCTTAAAGAGCCAAGCCAATCTGAAAAAGTTAAAGCTGTTTCTGAAGAAGTAAAAGTAGCAGAACCAAAGACAGCTAAAAAGAAGCACACAAAAGCATCTTTAAGTAAACTTACTAAAGCAGACTTAGAGCATCTAGGGCGTAATGACTTTGGTATTGAATTAGACCGTCGCAAAAAGAAAGACGACCTAGTAGCAGAATTACTTAAAGCACAAAAGGGCTAATGTTCTTTTGCTTGGATGAAGATGTAGATTTTTTTAACTACTGTTTATCGAGATTACAAATTCCATTTACAAGATGTGCGAGTCCCAAGAACGCTACGGTTTTATTACATACAGCGCATCCTTGGGACTCGTCTTGGATTAAGCGAGCTGAGCAGGCTATACCACAAGCTCAAAAAGTTGTTGTGGTAACAACTGAACTTCATCCGCCTATAGTTGAATGGTTAAGTAACCTTGACGAATCTGTAGATGTGTATACCTGTGGGTGGATTCACAATCTTCGAGCAAAGCAATACTTTTATATGGATTGGTTTGCTACTACGACACACCTATATAAACAAAAGCCATATTTGTTAGCAAAAGCGGCAAAAACTGACACCTCAACTGTTAGATTTAACGCATTACTGGGCCGTAAGAAGCCTCACAGAGATCTAGTATACAACTTCCTTAAAGATAGAACTGATACAGTTTGTACATACCTACAAACCAAAATGGGTACGATTGATCCTAGCAGTTTCAACGATCCCACAAAGTTCTTATGGGAGTGCGAACAACAACCTGTAGACTGGACTATTGATCGTGTTGAGTATGAAGGCGAACAGGTCAGCCTAAGTCAGATTATCCCTTTACAGATATATACAGACACAGACTGGTGCATTGTTGCTGAAACAAACTATCAAACTGAGTTCGCGTTTTTTACAGAAAAGACTGCTAAACCCATACTTGCAAAAAAGCCGTTTATTATGGTAGGCAATCCGCATTCGTTACGAACACTGCATCGTCTAGGATTTAAAACGTTTGATTCAGTAATAGACGAAAGTTATGATAACAGTTTTGATTTAGAAAAGCGAGTCGGTATGGCAATGACACAAGTAGATCGTCTAGCCAACCTAACAGAGACAGAAAGGTCTAGCCTTAATGAAAAGATTAGACCTATCCTTGAACACAATCAAACGATTATGTTAGAGACTAATTGGCAACTTTTGAGGCAAGAAAGTTTACAGTAATGACTTTTGTTATTGAACAAGATCTGATATTTTTCCAGAAATTCTTTACTAAAGGAACACCTCGAGATTATGCGCCTGATAATAATCCGGTATTATTCAGAGTTCCTCACGGAATAGAAGATAATTGCTTTGTCTATAAAGGAATCAAATTTCCAGGTGCCCGTGAGACTATTGAAGATGCAATACTTAAAGGTTCTGCCATTTATGCTGTTGGAGAAGAGTTGTTTCTAACTACTGTTAATTGGTTAAAAAAACAAAACATTCAACGGTTAAATAGAGGACAATCTCCAATTGTCTTTTACATAAGTGGTTATATAGATGGTATTCAAAATCAAACACCATATCTGAGCTGGTTTGAGAAGACTGCAACGGTGTACAAAAAAGCATTACCCTTAGATGAATTAGATCAACTAATTGCAGGCAAGAAGACTTATGTGTTTAATGCACTGCTGGGAAGGGTTAAACCTCATAGAACAATACTGCACCAAATGCTTGCGTCTGAGAATGGTATAACTACACTTATACCAGATTCTGGTAAAAGCGATTTATCTACTTACGAAAATCAACCCAATGCTTTTATTTGGGAAGGTGATTATTCTCAATTAAAGTCAAAAGAACAAACTGTAGAAACAATTAAATTTAATGGTTACAATGTTTCTATTAGTAAAATTATTCCTACCGGAGTATATGCTAAATCTAGATGGTGCGTAGTAGCCGAAACTAACTTTGATCGCGGACATGTTTTTATAACAGAAAAAACTGTTAAACCTATTATTGCAAAGAAACCTTTTGTGATTGCAGGTAATCCTGGTACTCTGAGGTTCCTTCGAAATATAGGGTTTAAAACCTTTAGTCCTTGGATAAATGAATCTTATGATGAAGAACCAGATTTTAAAATAAGAATTTTACTAATGGTAATTGAAATACTAAAATTATGTAATAAATCAGAATCTGAACTAAACGATTTAGATAAAAGATTAGAACGTATTGTAGAACACAATCGAAATCACTTGTACAGTAGAAATTGGACAGATGTGTTCTACAATGACGTTTATCCTAAATTACCATAGCTTAAAAAACAAGTGATCGTCGATTCGAACAGTTAGTTTGTCTTTATCGCTCCAATTAGGATCAACATAGTTTGCATGATAGTGTGTGGCACCTTCTACAATCCCTGCCCATTTGTTGTGTAACACAATATTACGGGCAATACTACTTGACAGTTCGTAGATAGCTTCTTCTCCTCGACGAACTTCGTCATTGGCGCCATCACAATACCAACTAAACTGACAACGATTCTTAATAGGATAAAACTCGCGATCCTTGTCTGCTAGGTTTTTGTTCTTCTTAGTTTTCCAGCTTTCACGAGTTGGTCCTTCGTGTACAACTTCACATATAGTGTTAGGATGCCGATTACTGTTTACCCGATTAATAACTACTCGTCCAACTGCAATCATACCTAGTTTACTTTGGTTACGAGCCTCCCAGTATATGTTACGAGCCAGACAAAAGATCTGCTCGTCAATTTGACGATTCAAAGTTTCGACACTTCCGTCTGCGTGTTGCTTTGCTGGAAGAAAAATCAGAGGTGTATGTGCTGATGTTTCTTTATAAACTTCGTTGCTATCTTTAATAGCAAGATCAGCCTCTGAGCTGTTATATTCGCCCCAAGCTACGATTACTGCCCAAGCTACAAACAACCCTACTAATACACGTTTAAACATACGTCTCTCCATGACTGTTACAATTAGTTATATATTACTGGAAATCTTGCTGATTGTCAAGAAATTTTTCCAAATCTCCGTACAAACCAAGCATTATACTGTCTTGTTCGTCAAAAACGTACAAAGACAATGGCTTAGGTGCAGTATATGGCTGAGGCCATTTACCTTTGATAAAGTAAGGTCCTGCGAGAATACGCTCTAATTGTAGCAATCTTTTTGGAGTAAGCATTGTGGCAACTTCAAATTTATAATGTGTCATATCAATTTGATTTGCCAGCATCCAGCCGGTAGTGGTTAATCGTAGGCTGTTAGGATTTTGTGGGTTTTCCCATATCTTAGTTTTGAGTTCACGAATAGTATATTCTTTACTCAACCCAATATCAAAGAAAAGTTTGGTAAGCTGATTTTGTGTATATTTTCTAGGGGTAGATGGTTTCACCTTGCTTCAACAATACCACGCTAAATTTGTCAGACTGAAAAAGTATGTTTAATTTCTTAGCTAGGTTAATAGCATGACCTGGATTTGAGAAGCTGACCTTTTTGTATTTTGGTCCAGGATAAGAAACTAATATGTTATGTGTCTTTAGGTTAATAGGCGCATTGTCATAGAATACAGCCCAGATACCTTCACTTTGTAAGACTTGATCTGATTTGTATGTATTCTTATTTACATACTCAATTATAACGTTTGGTTTAGGTCTTGACATATATCCAATCTCTTATCGAACAATAGCACCATAATATGCTACGTTTATTTACCTAAAAATTTAAGGCTTTAATATATAATTTCCGCCATCAAGTTCAACGGCAATAGCCTGATTGTCAAGATACATTTGATGTAGCTCGACATTCAATAGTAGTATTTTAGTTATCTCATTGATAGCACCACTGGCAAGTTTAATATCAATAACGACATCTTTTCTGCCTGATTGTTGTGCAACTCTAATCTGATCTGCTAATCTTTGTAGACTAACAGTTAGTTTTGGAGATGTGGGCAAGCTATTTTCCATGCTTCTAACATTTCATTCTCAGATTTAAATGGTCCCAAATATGGGTAACGTTTGATGGTGATTAATTTAGGACAGAAGTGACTGATCCAAGCATCTGTGTCTAGTTCAACACAGTAGTAGCCTGCACAATACATGCTCTTACTACTAGCAGTCTTGCTATACACAGGAATACGTGTTTGTACATTATAACTTTCGTTATAGGTTTTTCCTTGTACGGGGAAGCCGTACAGTGTTGGTATTTTAGATTTTGAATCGTTACCTGCAAACTTCTTGCCCATCGAAATATTGTAACGAACTTCGATGTCTTTGAGGCTTGGAAAACGTTCACGCCTGCCATCTTTAACGTAGGTGTATCCTCCGCCTTCGATTGCTTGAATATTAGCGATTTTTTCGCCGGCTTCTTCGACGATCCAGAATTTGTTTGAAACTACTGGAGTTGCTGTTTTTTGTGTCATTTTTTATACTCCGCTGATAACAGTTCTGCATATTGTTGTGCCTGATCGCTGATGCGATTAAGTTCATATTTGCCACAGAACTTTAGGAACTTTGTTCCTACTTGTGAGATTTGCTTAGGCACACTTGCTTCTGCAATGGTACTGGCAATCTCCTTCTTGACCTCATCAGGCTGAGCCGTGAGATCAATTAGTGTACGGTTACGTTCATAATCATCTAGTACACGATGTTCTTCTTCATTATGGTCAACCCAACGTTGTAGCATCAAGTTGTTCCAGTTAAAGCCTTTGGTATTGCGATCCGCAAATGCTTCCAGTAAACCTACCTTGTTCTTAGTACCTTTCTTACGTACACCTGGATAAGCACTGAACACGTTGTCACTGCTATCGCCTCGCATGCACTTTTCAAACAGTAACCATTCAGGGTCAGGTACGGCTTTAGGCTCTTTAGTTTTCTTATCAATAACAGGCTTGCCTTTGTCGTTAAACACACCTTCCAGTGTGTAAAGTTCACTAGCAACACCGTTGTATTGGCGTACATTCTTAGCCAACAGTTGATAAAAGTCACTGTCATTGCTAACAATAATATGATCGTCGTTAGGATGACTTTGAATCCAGCCTGCAATCAAATCATCAGCTTCTAAGTTAGGATGACGCAGAACTGTACAGTTGCTACGGTCACGAACAAAACTAGTGAGATCATCGTAGGCTTCCCAAAACAGTTTATCTTCTTCTGCTTCTGCTTCAGTCAGTGCCGCACGAGCAACCGCACGATTCTTCTTGTAGGGCTCATAGTAGTCTTTGCGCCAACTACGTCCTTCTAAACAGAACACAACATGATCTGCTTTTTGATCACGCCATACTTTATTAATACTACTCATTGTAACATGAATAGCAAAGCCTAGTTTAGTCCAAGTATCTGCACCTCTAAATGCACTATGACGGGCACGAAAGAATGTATTAGCAGTGTCTACAATAAGATATCTCATATTTGAAGCCTATAGATTTGTTCAACTATAAGATAATATACTATGTTTATCCGGAGTTGTCAACCTGTTTTTGTAAGAAATTTGCCCAGGCTAAGTGAGCATCAACACCGTAATGATAGCTATGTTCATTTACGGTACTAAACCCTTGGTCTTTTAACCAAAAGTAATAGGCGTATTCTCTGTCATATGGAGCAATGTAAGAACTTCCCCATTGTGGTCTAACCATTTGCTCGGCTGCGAATCTATGAAAATAGGAATAAGTGTTGAAAAATAAATGAGGTATATTTCGATTCTCTAGGTCTTGGTGCCAAGCCCAAATTTTTTCATGCCAATTTAGTTCTAATTCAAGTTCTTTGTCAGCTTGTTCGATGATCCACTGTTTGTATTTATCTCGTAAATCATCTGGTACTATATCAGTTCCGCTAGCATTTACTTGATAATATGTACCTTCGTATAACCATTCTTCACGTTCCCAAGTACTCCAACCAATTAATACCAAATTTGGTTTCGGATTACCTGCTAACCACTCTTCGGTAGTTCTAATAATACGTTGGTTACTCGAAGCACTTTCGCTATTGTTTACTGCCTTCCAATCTAGTAGATCTGCTAGTACATTACCAAAACTTGCAACAACATTCTTTGGATGTGGTTGACGATTTGGCGGGGGAAATTCCCAAGGATCATCTTCTGCAAATGAAAATGGAACTACTGTTTCGGCACCTGCACTGTGACTATCACCGTTAATGTAGAGTACAGGCTTAGCCGACTTCACTACGTCCGTCATCTCTTTTTACTTCATTTGGTCTTGGACGCACCTTCGGATCGGCTTCCCACTGCTCATAGTTTTCCATTAGAACATTTCTGCAAATGTCTTGGAACCAACGGTCAACAATACGGTCTTCAGATTCGTTTCGTTCTTTTTGATAACCGGCTCTAACTAACTGTGACAAGAACTTGTCATTATAGTCGATCTCAAATGAGCCATTGCCTGGATCCTCTGGATCGATTTCAAAGCTGATAACCTTAACCCACGGTTCACCAGCTTCAGTAGCCAGTTCTTTTTCGCTTTTAGTTTTACGTTTAGGAGTAGACTTTTCAGTCTTTTCAGGTTTTCCTTTTTTTGTAAATCTATCAAACAAACCCATTAGATACCACTCTTTCTCATTTTGTCTATACGTTCTTCATCCCATATAGGAGCCTTCATTGCACGTTCATGCTTTTCGTTTTTATATCTAAGTTCCCCAGGCGTTTCCAAAGATGTCGACGTGTAGCCTTGGGGTATAGCGCCAGCCTCGTTCCATTGCAAGTCCTGCGACTCGTTGGGCGTTTTCTTTGTACTCGTCATACCTACCACCCAACGGCATTGTGTACACAGGGCATGCCACGCCAGCATTGCGATATTCGTCAACAGCTCTAGTAACTTCATCAACATCGTCGCTATCAGCAACAACAAACTTGAGATAAAGATCGCTATTAGGAAGACTATTGTAACTACTAACAACATCAGGGCGGATAGCATCACTCCAAGACTCTCCCGATACGGATAACTTTGGACTACATGAGAACGTGAATCGTATTCTGTCTTGATTTTCGACAAAACTGACAAAGTCCTCTCTGAGAGTTTGTGTACCATTTGTTTCAAAAGTAACATTTTTTAAATCCTGCATTCTTGGATGATTGAATAGTTCAACATAATTCCTTTGCCATCCTAACAAAGGTTCACCACCTGTGATAATCAAATGAATATCTTGACCACTGTCGAGAGTCCATTTACCTGTTGGTGTTAATGCTAATAGTTTTTCTACAACCGCATCAGTTTCAGCATCTTGCATAAAACGTTTGAATTCTGGATAGATACTTGCATATGTATCGCAACCTGTGTGAATAATTGGAAGCTCTTCGAATTCATTGTACTTATCCAAGTTTTTAACTACTTCGGCAACTTCTGGATTAGGCTCATTCTTGGCATAGACTTCACTTTTGTCTCTACCAAACTTTTTACAACGAAAGTTACAACCAAATGTACGTAGGAATACACTGGGTACTCCTACAAACTTACCTTCGCCTTGTACGCTATAAAACGCTTCACTATACCTTAGTTTCATTTGGTGTCCTTTACTTTTAACAGTTGTAGTTCTTTGCCTTCGATTTCTCTTAATTTGCATTTGTAATCGTTAATGGCATTATGTGCGTCATACTTTGTCAAACATTCACGAGCAGTTAGATCTTTCCATATTACTTTTTCTCCTAAAGGATATGTTATTTCATATGTACGTTTCTTTTGATCCCAAGACTTAGGAGAACCGTCGGTCATGTAAGTAACTGTCATTATTCTTTATTTTACCTCTACTAAAGGTTCACTGTGATAACAATCATTGTAGTCTCCATTAGCTTTGAAATTACGTGTAGTTGTATCTTTCGTCATCATACCATTTTTAATTCTGTATGTGGTATATTCTGCTTTAATGATTTCATGCTCGGTATCTTCAATGTGTTTTTTCATTGGACCTTCTTTCATTATATGATCTCCTCTGCTATTCCAATAAGTTCAGCAATACCAAACATTACTGCCGCTACTGCAATATTACCTGTAAACAGTGCGACACAGGCTCCAATACGAACAATGCTTTTTACTAAACTAGCATAGAAATGATTATCTCCTGGATCTCGTCCAGCTGGAATTTTAATGTGTTCTGGTATAGGCATATATCTCTCCGTTAGCTGACTTGAATTGCAATATAAACGCATAAGAATAGGATAACTAGTTTACCCCAATCTAAATCAAAATCGGTTCCTTCACCAAATTTGTTTTTAAATTCGCTTAGTTTCATTCTAATCTCCATCTCTGTATCGTTGTGTTTTAAAAGGAGTATAAATTGCTGAGTTAGCACCATGCTCTGCACACTCTACACTTTCACACCAACAACGATCGTTAGTTGCTTCTCTAATTAGTTTGTCGGCAAAACGCCATGCATGTTCTGCAAACATCTCTGCACCAACACCGTCAAACTCTCTTACTTCGCATAAGTCTTTGTCTTGTAGATCATAAAAATCTTGTTTGTGAGGATCATTAATATCAACACAAGTTTTATGATCAAATGAATCTTCTAACCACGCTTTCAAAGGCTTTAAGCCTCCAAAGTCAACTGCCCAATTTTTATTGTCTAGTTCTGAACAACCAAAAATAAATTTAAATTGTAAACTATAACCATGTAGCAAATGACAGTGCGAATGGTCTGCATTGGGTTGTCTAAATACTGCTGATAAACCGATGTTGTGTCCATAAGTTTTTGTTGAATAATGTGGCATTAATCTGATTCCTTTATACTACTAATATATGTTGTTTCTGCATATTTGTCAAATATTTTCTTTACCATTTCTATAGATTCGTGCATATGAATACTAAACCATATACGTTTATCTGAAATAGCTACTTCGTGTTGCTTGGTTATGTTAATAATAACAGGTGTGTGTTTTACAGTTCCATAACTGAACTTTTCATTTTCTCCATATACGGTTCCGAGTCCATCGTTGTCGTGTAAAGGATATACAAGACTACACTGTCCATTTTTAGGACTATCGCGATGACGTGGAACATTCTGCGAGCTATAACACATAGTAGCAGGTGTAAATGTAAGTTCAGGAAACTGTTGTTGGAACCAAGTGTCTAATTCTTCAATAGGACCATACACAAAAAAATCATGGCTGGGACCACTTTTGCTGATCCAGCCACCTTGAGGAACGTTTGCTACTATACTTGCACCACTTTCGTAGATTACATTATTGCGATACTCTTCGGAGTGTACATACTCTGCAACTTTTTCAACTCGTTCTACTAGCTTGGTCCAATCATAGTCTATGTATAGTTTAGGTAGAAATCCTAGCATTACCTTTTGTGCCTTGTCCAATGCAATGCGGCTAGTGTATGATCCTTTTCATCTGAAAAACTTAGAAAAGCATCTTCCATTCGAAAATACCAACCCCATCTATTTTTTATATTCTTATTACACCATTCAATTACATATCCTGGTATACCGCCGTCACGAGATACGAGTACATCATAGGATAGTTTTAGATTATACTCACCGTTAATAGCTTTCATCAATGCTCCCAAGGAAATACTATCCATTCATCGTTTTCAGCTTTATTGATTTCAATAAAACTGTAATCAGAACTAAATTCACTGCTTAAATTTTCTACACAAGACGCAAAACGTACATTCTTATGCCATACTTCGTCCCAGTGTGAATCATCAGGCAAGCAACCTGAGGGCCAGTCTTGTTTGATCCAGTCGAATGTAGCACCTGTATCATTGATATCGTCTACAATAAGAATGTTTTTTCCTTCATATCCGATGCCCATTTGAAAATTCTTGTAACCGAATGCATCTTCTGCCATCCAAAGATTGCTTTCAGTTTCATCATCTCCGCCATCACGCAAACGTACATCTAGTGTATACATTTTAACGCCGATCAGGTGGCTCATCATCACTGCAGGAATCAAGCCACCTCGAGTAATACCTACAATATAATCAGGATGCCATTTTTCTCTAAACATCTGAAAGGAGATGTTTGTAACCGCTTCTCTAATATCAATATCACTTAGGTAACGCTTGTTCATTTGTTTAATCTCCATGTAAAGTATTTTTCAAACTGCATCCATACACCGTCAACATCAAAACCCCAATCTCTTCGCTGAG
>Ga0181564_10000215_pt1 | contig 46675 bp, 41 predicted proteins | sample 011ome_24_FD_134512 | JGI IMG/M metagenome (GOLD analysis project Ga0181564, IMG submission 134512) | Coastal salt marsh microbial communities from the Groves Creek Marsh, Skidaway Island, Georgia - 011513CT metaG (megahit assembly) | ecosystem: Environmental > Aquatic > Marine > Intertidal... | reverse complement strand
TCTCAGGCACAGAAAAGGCCCAAATCACGGGGTGTTGACCACGTAGAGTAGTCCCCCAAACGCTGTACGCGATACCTGCTGATGGTGCTTGCTTGGCTCACGCACAGTGACATACGGTGCTCGCCACCGGAGCCAAACGACCCATCACGGGAACCTCTCGGTTCCCATCGGGTCTCGGTCCCGGGGTAAGAGATCACCCACCAACGAATTGAGGACCACACGCCATGAAGCGTTCGCTACTCGCCATTGTTCTCGCAATGGCCACATTGATTGCAGGCAGTGCAATTGCCTCAGCCGGGAACGGCGCACCCCAGGGTCCGCATGACTACCAGCTCAACATCATCGGCACCTCTGAGAAGAATGCTGATATGGATGGCAACAACGGTCATCGCATTTTCGTAAACCTTTCCGGTAAGACGGCGATCCACCTTGAGGAAGGCCCATACGCCGTTTTGGATGCCAACGGTACCGACAGGGACGGGGCAACCTTCCAGCTTCCAGCTCCCGGCTACGACGCCTATATCGTTGGCGATCCCGGTGATGCTGACGTCGAGTCGAACTACTCGGTGTTCATCCGTCCCCTTGGCAAGCCCGGAGGCTGGGCCACAATCACCACCTGCGCCGAGCTCGTTGACAGCTCGTTCGCGGGACTCCTTCCTGGTAAATTCCTTCGCACCCTCAACCGTGAGGGAATGATTGACGGAACTGAGTGCTCGATTGAGCAGGTCGGGCAAGACATTCTGTACCGAGATAAGGGGAAGTCGTCGTTCGAAAACGTGACGGCTGCACTTACCTCAGTGGTGTTCGACGTGGAGTACGAGGACGTCGACGGCAATGTCCTGAAAGTGCAGATTCGTGTGCCGCTCTTCGATTCCATCATGGACGGCGAGTACTGGGAGTACGACAACAACGGCCTGCGCTTGGCACAGGTCCGGTTCTACGATTGTTCGACCAACGTGGAAACAGGCGCAAGCACCTGCTGACGCCCGATCCCCAGTTACTGGCGCTTGCCGGTGACCTGAGTGTGTGAGGGGGTGCTGGCTCTTTGGAGCCGGCACCCCCTCTACGTTTTGGCGCAGGGTTCCGAAACTGGATCTGGTTCGAGGCCAAGCTCTGTTGCCCACTGCGTGTGGGTTGGCGCAAGCGAGTAGGGGTACATGGCTCGTGCGTGTATCACCAGCGGTGTGTGGTCATCGGCGACCGTGGGCACTGCACCTTGCGCGCCCCGTCAGGCAGTGGCGCCGGAGTCAACACCGAGTTTCGTGGACACGTCGCGAATGAACGTCACGGCCAGGGTGGCGCCTGCGCCGGTGAGGCCGAGCCCGATCAGGACCATCATGAGTCCGTTGCGGTACTGCTCGGCATCGAAGACCTTGTCGAGCGCGGCGTCGCCGTACCAGAGGAACACGAGGCCTGGTGCGTAGAAGACGAACCACAGCAGGAGTGCCGACGATTCACCCTCTCGTTGCCAGGTGGAGCCGACCTTGCCGTTCGAGCGGGCTGCGGTGGCGATCTTTCTGATTTCGCCCAGGATCAGCGGCACAAGGATCAGGTTTGCCAGCGGGATGAACCATGCACCGATCGCCCAGCCCCGAACCCACTGTCGTTCCAGCGGGTGCAGCCAGTCAGTGGCGCGATGGGTTTGATCGGACCATGCCACCAGGAGCGCGAAGATCGGTATGGACAGCACCACGGAAACAACGAACAACGTTGCGTAGATCGTGTCCCAGGTCTGCCACGAGTCAGCGGCGCCGCGGTTGCCTGCCACTATCTGCTCGTAGCTTGCAAAGAGCAGGATTGTCGTGAGCATCATCGCGCCAAGCAACCCGACGTAGCCCCAGAGCAGGCGAAGTAGCAACCTGACCAGATCTGCACTGATGAGCTCGACTGGTGCAGCTGCTGCCTCAGACGGGGAGGGTTGCGGTGAGACGGCGCCGAGATTCCCCGCATCGGAGGTGTCGGGTGTCGGCGCGTGGGCGTGTGTCTCAGCCTCGATCAGCCGTGTGCCGTCCAGAACGAAAGGGACGGCACCGAACATCACCCAATCACTTGGCTGGAGCATTGCCTCGCCGTCTACCCGTTCACCGTTGATCGTGGTGCCGTTTTTCGAGGCGAGATCACGGACGTACACCTGCCCATCTCGTCGAACCACCTCCGCATGCGCTGCGGAAACAGACGGATCCTCTATCACCAAGTCACACTGCGACCCGCTCCCAACGAGCACCGGCGATGCCAGAATCTCCACTGTTGGCCCCCCGTCCGGTTGTAGCGCCACGTTCACCGTTGGCTTATCCCATCCGACTTCATCGGTCCAGCGTCATTGTGGACGGGAGGGACGCAGTGGCAGCACCCGTAACGGATTCGCCTCCCGACGCAGCCGGCGGTCGTCGACGCACGTTATGCGTTCGGGGGTGCTTGTTGTAGTCCGAAGACCTCAGTATGCTGGGCCGAACGAATCATCCAGTTGTTGCTGTGCCAAGCTGCGCAGCACCGTCCTGCAAGTTGAGGATCATGGAAAAAGCGGAACTTATCATCGATCTGGTTGAGCAAGTCCCACGGCACGAGATGCCGGCGCTGTCTCCTGACTTCCTGAGTGGACCGGCGTTTGATCGATTCAACGAAATCGGCAACGCACAGGCCCTGTCGGGCGACGAAGACGACGGTGGCGTTGCTGACCTGCGAGATGAACCCGCCGAGCACCAGGATCGCTGGCTTCTTCCCTGGGGATAACCCATACTCAAAGTGGTGGTGGGCAGGGAGCGCTGCATCGTCTCCTGAACCCCGCAGTGGACGAGGAATCGCAGGGTCGCATGACGTCGGTGATACGCGACTCTGGGACTCGAGCGGACCGGAGATAGGACGGACTTGGGGCCGAGCCGAACGGTGAACGTGGGACGGATTGTTGGGTCCGTCCTTGTGCTTGTTGCCTGCGGTAGCGACCCCGATCTGCGTGCGGCGACCCCGACGCCGCTGACTGTGGCGACAGCACCGGCCGTCACGAACGCACCGACCACAGTCGTGGCCGCAGACCCGACCTCTACGACCGTGGCCGAACTCGAATCGGTGCCGTTGTCAGTGGTCGAGTCGTTTGCCGGTGCCGAATGGTTCCTCGGCCGTGTACCGGCGGAACCTGTGCCTGCCGATGCCGACCTCGACCCCATCCGGCTCGGGATGATCAATCAGGAAGACACGCCACTCGGTAGCTATCCAGAACTCAGAGTCGCAGCCGAGGCTGCCGTTGCGTGGATCAACGCCGAACTCGGCGGTGTCGAGGGCCGGCCGCTCGAACTCCTGTCGTGTGTGACATCGTTCGACCCCGCCCAGTCGCGTGCGTGTGCGCTCGAGTTGCTCGCCGCCGGAATTGTGGCCTTCGTCGGTGGGGTGGACGTCACGAGCGAGGGATCGATCGCAGAAATCGAGGCTGCCCAACTCGCCGTGTTCGGCGGCGTGCCGGCCAACTTGGCGGAGCAGCGCAGCGATCGTGTCTTCGCATTTTCCGGCGGCGACGTTGGCGCCCTCGCCGGGTTTCTGGCCCACGCATCGCAGACGGGAGCCTCGACGGTGGTCATCGCCTACGGAGCAGGCGTGCCGTCGTTCGAGGTGGCAGCCCGAGACTACGGACAACCCGTCGGGCAGATGCTCGGCCTCACGGTCGAGTTGCTGCCGTATCCGATCTTCGCCGACGACCCAGCCGTCGTATTCGATCCCGCCGGCGCGGTCGATGCTGACGCAGTGATCGTGCTGGCGGCGACGTCGAGCTGCGCCCCATTCATGCGTGCTGCCTCAGAATCCGGTCGTCAGCTGTACCTGACCGGCGCATGCGCCGACGTGCAGTCGCTTGGGGCTGCGGGCGATGCCGTGTCGAGTGTGCTCTTCAACGCAGAGGGGTCCTTCGACAGCGTGCTTGCCGATGCATCGATCTATCAAGCAGTGGTCGAGCGCTACGCCGGCGAAGCAGCATTCGGCGCAGGGACGGTGAGCTTTCGCGGCGTGATGAATCTGTATGCCCTCATGCTCGACGTAGGCCCCGGGCTGACGACCGAGGCGCTCGTCGATCTCGCCCGGTCGTCGCAGATGCGACCGTCATTCTGGGGTCACCCGTATACCTGTGACGGCGCGCAGGTGCCTGGGCTTCCGGCGTTGTGCGCGCCGCAACAAATCATCTTCGGGATCAGCGACGACGGCGCCGCAGTCGGCGTCACGGACTGGATTGCGACCGAGGACCTCTTCGACGCGCTTGGCTAAACACCCAACGACCGTCAGACCTGACGTCTTCACACAATCGTCGAGCAGATGGGAAAGCGCTGGCTCACCGATGCGTATCGATTGGATTGGAATACTTGACAACGAACCGACACTCGGCTTGATTTAGAAATACTTCCAAATCGTTCCCTCTGAGGTGTCATGACTGCAGCCGAACCAACGTCGCTGACGGGTGTCGAGCGACTCAACTACGAGCGATCGACCGTCGAGCCCTTCACGTCCTCGTTCGGTTGGCGCACGCTGTTCAATGTGACCTGGCCGTTCGTCGGGTGGGTCGCAACGGTGATGGCCGTGGTCACCGACCGGTTGCCCATGCTCATCGGCATCGTCGTCGCCGCCGCCATGTTGCAGGCCTTCTACATGCCAGTTCACGAATCGGTGCACCGAACCATCTCGGCCGGGCGGAACCAGTGGTCCTGGATCGATCGGGCGGTGGGATCGTTTGGCGCGTGGATGCTCTACACGAGCTTCGTCGAACATCGCCACATTCACCTCCTGCACCACACCCACACCAACGACGTTGGCGATCCCGACGTCCTGAACGCAAAAGGCACCCCCCGCGACATCGTTGTCCGTGTGGTGCTCGGAGCGGTGCTGTTCCCGATCGTGCCCGTGCTCGCCGTGATCCCCGGTGGAATGCGGGTGCTGCCCCCGGCGCTTCGGTCCCGACTGGAGGAGGCCGCTGCGTTTCGTTCTGACGCCGCTCGCCGCGGCACCATGCTGGTGGCGTGGAGCCACATCGCACTGTTCGCCATCGCAGTAGCCCTGGGCTACGGCGTCGAGCTGCTGCTGCTGTTCTATGTGGCGTCGTGGCTCGGACGGTTCTGGCTGTCACTGGTGTTCGGCTGGCTTCCGCACCATCCCCACGGTGAAGTCGGGCGCTACCGAGACACTCGCGTGTTCACCTTCCCGGGAAGCACGTTTTTGGTCCGCGGGCACGACTACCACCTGTTGCACCACCTGTTCCCCCGTGTCCCGCACTACAAGCTCAGGGCGCTGTGGCGAGAAATCGGGCCGCACCTTGCGTCGCAGGGGGCACGGATCGAGGGCCGAGCGGCCCGCCAACTCGGTATCGAACCGCAATGAGCACCCCACACGGGGGTGCCCGGCCGAGCTCGTCACCTGCATCGGAGCAACGTCGCCAGCGCATCGCCGACGCAACGCTGGCGCTGCTGCGAGAACGCGACGCTGCCAAGATCACCGTTGCCGACATCGCCGAGACAGCAGATGTCTCGGTCGCCACCGTCTACAACCTTGTCGGTCCCCGCGAGCGGGTGCTGTCCGCAGTGCTCGATGGGTATGTCGGGCGACTCGATGCTGCGCTTGGAGCCCGTCCCATGCACAACGACCCAGTCGAGGCAGTGGTCGACGTCGTGCGGGTCGCAGTGACACAGTCTCTTCACGATCCCGTCCCCCTGCGCGCCGTTCTTCGCGAACTCGGGCCACTCGATTTCGCCGAACATCGAGGGTCCGGCCTCGAGCAACTGCTGCTCCCACGCCTGCGCAACGTGGTGTCGCTGGACGACGACAGCGCAGCCCGAACCGTTGCGCAACTGATCGTGTACGGCTTCCGAGGGGTGCTGCTGAGCTGGGCCCACCTGCTGATCAGCGATACAGCGTTTCGTCGAGACGCCGAACTGATCACCCGATCCCTCGTCCCAGACGATCGCGAAATCGAGGAGACCCTGTGACCCAGCCATTCGGGGGTGTCATCGCCCGAGAGGTCGCCGATTCGACGCCCTGGTGGCCAGAACCGGAGCTTCCGCCCAGCACCACGCCGAACGTGGTCGTTCTGTTGCTCGACGACACCGGGTTCGCTCACCTCGGCTGCTTCGGTTCCATGATCGACACCCCCCACCTCGACCGCCTCGCCGGTCGCGGACTCCGGTTCTCGAACTTCCACACCACCGCCCTGTGTTCCCCCTCGCGCGCCTGTCTCCTCACCGGCCGAAATCATCACTCTGTCGGCATGCGCGCAGTGTCGAACTTCGACACCGGCTTCCCGAACATGCGCGGCCGCATCGCGCCATCAGCCGCCACCGTGGCCGAGGTGCTGCAAGACAAGGGGTGGGCCACCTTCTGCGTCGGCAAATGGCACCTGGCCCCGATGCGCGAAGCGTCGGCTGCTGGTCCGTATGGCGACTGGCCCCTCCAGCGGGGCTTCGACCGGTTCTACGGCTTCATGCAGGGCGAGACCGACCACTTTCACCCCGAGCTCTACGCCGACAACCACCTCATCGCACCGCCGGCAACACCCGAGGAGGGGTACCACCTGAGCGAGGATCTCGTCGATCAGGCGATCTCGATGATCCGCAACCAGGTCTCACTGGTGCCGGAACGCCCCTTCTTCCTCTACGCGCCCTTTGGCGCAACCCACGCCCCCCATCACGCTCCCGACGAGTACCTGGCCAAGTACCGAGGCAGATTCGACGAAGGTTGGGATGTGTGGCGCGCCCGCGTGCACCAACGTCAGCTCGAACTCGGCATCATTCCGGAAGGGACCGAGCTTGCCCCGCGTAATCCCGGCGTGCAGGCCTGGGAGGAACTCGACGAAACAGAGCAGGCCTTTGCCTGCCGGCTGCAGGAGGCGTTTGCAGCATTTCTCGACCACACCGACACGCAGATCGGACGGCTGCTCGATGCGCTCGACGAGTTCGGCATCGGTGACGACACGCTGGTGTTCGCCACCAGTGACAACGGAGCCTCCCAGGAAGGTGACGCCACCGGTGTCCTCGACGAGTTCCGGCATTTCAACGGCATCGCCGAGGACATGTCATCGGTGATGGAGCGCCTCGACGACATCGGAACGAGACGAAGCTTCACCAACTATCCGTGGGGATGGGCGCAGGTCGGCAACACACCGGCAAAGCGGTACAAGCAGAACACCCACGGTGGGGGCGTCCGCGACCCGTTGATCGTGTCGTGGCCCTCGGGCATCGATCCTGCCACCAACGGTGAGATCCGCCGTCAGTTCCACCACATGACCGACATCGCCCCGACGATCCTGGACATCTGCGGCTACGACGCACCCGCTCACGTCAAAGGGGTGCAACAGCAGCCGATCGAGGGAATCTCGATGCGGTACACCTTCGCACCCGAGGCGAACGACGCTGTGATGGTGCCGACCCGCAAGCAGGCGCAGTATTTCGAGATGTTCGGACATCGCGGCATCTGGGCTGATGGCTGGAAGGCCGTCACCCACCATCGGCCCGGCACGCCTCTCGAACAGGACGAATGGGAGCTCTACCACCTCGACGAGGATTTCTCTGAGTGTCACGACCTGGCGCAGACCGAACCCGACAGGCTCGAGCGGATGATCGAGCTCTTCTGGAGCGAAGCGGAACGATTCGGAGTGCTTCCGATCGAGACGGCACAGAACACCGGACTGTTCGCCGGGCGACCCATGCCGGGTACGCCCCGCGCCAGGGACCGTTTCGTCTACTTCCCGCCGCTCGACCGGATCCCGATCGACAGCGCGCCACCGTTCGGCGCACGCTCATGGCGCCTGCGCGCCTCGATCGATGGAAATGGCCCTCGTCACGAAGGTGTGCTCGTGGCCGTCGGCACCGTCAACAACGGTCTGTCGATCTATGTCCAGGACGACCTGCTCGTTTATGACCACAACGCGTTCACCACCCACACCGTGATCCGGTCGACCCGACCAGTTCCCGAGGGGCCGGTGGCGCTCGGTGTCGAACAGCAGCGAGTGTCGCGTGGCCCGTCACGCATCCGACTCTGGATCGACGACGACCTCGTCGGCGAAGGGTTTGTGGAGGCCATGCCCGCGATGATCAGCTCGGTCGGGATGGACATCGGCACGAATCCGACCGGGGTCAGTGAGGCATACGTCGCCCCGTTCGCATTCACTGGTCGCATCCGACGCCTCGACGTCACGACCGAACGGGCCCTTCGACCCGAGGATGAACTCGCGCTCGAGATCCGAACCGCGCTGGGCACACAATGACCGCCACCCATTGACAGGAGACACCGAGATGGACTTGCTGCATGACCCTGATCTTCACTGGAGCCGCTTTTCGGGCTCACCGAGGTTCGACTATCCGATCGAGTACTGGGGCGCGATTTTGCACGTCGGCGACGATGGGCATCTCGATTTCGCCTATCGGTGGGCGCCCAACAGCTTCTGTCACTTCCATCGCCACCTCTGTGCGACGACCTCGACGGTTGTTGCCGGCGAACTCCACGTCACCGACTTCGACGAGGCAGGCGTCGAGACCGATCGGCGTGTGCGCAGCATCGGTGACTACAGCCACACCGATGACGACGACATTCACATGGAGCAAGGGGGCCCCGATGGAGCTGTCGTGGTCTTCAACCTCTTTGCGCCCAACGGGCTGCTGACCGACGCGCTCACCGACGATCTCGGCGTCATCCGGACGAACACGGTCGACGAGGTCGTGGCTGCGTGGAGTCGCCGCCGCTAGTGCTCGTTGGGTCAGCGCCGGGTGACCGCGACCGGCAGCTTGGCGTAGCCGTGCACAAACGATGAGAAGACTCGCTCGGGCTCGCCGACCACCTCGATCTTGTCGAAGCGCTGCAGGATCTCCTCGTACAGCACCCGGAGTTGGAGCTCGGCCACTCGGCTTCCCATACAGAAGTGAATGCCATAGCCGAACGACATCTGGCGATCGGCATTGTGGCGTTCGATGTCGAGTTCGTACGGACTGTCGAAGACGTCTTCGTCGTGGTTGGCCGACAGGTACCACATCAGGACCTGGTCGTACTGCTTGATCTGCTTGCCTCGCAGCTCGGTGTCTCTGGTTGCGGTGCGACGCATATAGGGCAGCGGCGTGACCCAACGGATCACCTCGGGCACGAAGCCGCTCATCAAACCGGGATCATTCTTCAGCTTCTGCCACTGGTCGGGGAACAGGTTCAGGCCGTGCACACTGCCTGACATGGTGTTGCGGGTCGTGTCGTTGCCGCCGACGATCAACAGCAACAGGTTGCCGAGCTGTTCCATCGGAGTCATGTGCTTGGTGTCCTCACCGTTGGCGAGCATCGTCACGAGGTCGAAGCCGTCGCCGCCCCGGCGCTGATCCCATAATTCGGAGAAGTACGCCACGCATTCCATCAGTTCGTCGATTTTTTGCTGCTGGGTCTCGACCACACCGCCCGGCTGCGGCACGGCAAACACGATGTCGGACCAGCGGGTCAGCTTTCGGCGATCCTCCATGGGGAAGTCGAACAGGGTGGCGAGCATCAGGGTGGTGAGTTCGATCGAAACGGTGTCTACCCAGTCGAAGGCCTCGCCCTCAGGGAGCTCGTCGAGCACCGCTGCGGTGCGCTCGCGGATCATCGGTTCGATGTTGCGAAGATTGCTGGGAGCCGACACGCTGCGCACGGTCTTGCGTTGCTGGGTGTGGGTCGGCGGATCCATCGCAATGAACGGAGACAGGCCCGCCGGCAACTCGTACTCGCCGCGGGCGATTTCCTTGTTGCCGAGGTTGATGCCCTTCGCCGACGAGAACGTCTCCCAGTCGCCGTCGACGGCACGAACGTCGTCGTATTTGGTGATCGACCAGTAGCGGCCTGCTGTCTCGAGTTCGTTGAGGTGCACCGGATCTTCGGCACGAAGTCGGGCGAAGTGATCGTGCCAGCGGTCCTCGCTGAAGAGGTACGGATTCGCAGGGTTGATGTCGGCGATCGCCATGTCGGCAGCGTCGGGCACACCCATGCCCTTCTCCGTCATCTCCATCTCGGGCGTGCGGATGTCGGGGTCGAAGAGCGCTGCTGCTTCGGGGGTATTCGCTGTGTCGGTCATCACGGATGTCCTCGCTCCTCGGGTCCAACGAAGCGTACGCCCCTTACGACGTAAGTGGAAGCGATGTCGACAGCGTGACTCGATGTCAGGTCATGTCGCCGAAGTTGGCGATCCCGCGATAGTGACCCTCGGGAATGATGAAATTGCGAATGAGCAGCGCGAACGGATTGTTGTCGGCGGCTGTCAGATGATCACCGATCTCGAGAAGCACCTCGCCAAGCACCGTCTCACCAAAAATCCAGGCGTTGAGGGCGTCGTGGTTCGGCGGTGGATCACCGGGCTGGGAGGCGACTGCCTCGTGGTAGAAGCTTCGGACGTCGTCTGCGAGATGACGGAGCAAAAACGGCATGTCGTGTGACCATTCGACATCGCCCGCCGGTCGTTCGTCGAGCTCACCGGACTCGGCCACTGCAGCGAGTGCGGCGACAACCTCATCGACCTGCTCGACAGAGGCTCCCGAAAGTCCGAACGTCGTCCGTCCTCGACGGCGACGGGTCTCGGCCGCCCAGGGCCGAAGGCTGGCCACTTCGGCTGCGAGTTTTCCGCTCAGCGAGTCGTCAGGAGGCGTTGCCAGGTTGAGGGGACACGCCCATTGGGCAGGGCCCGCCTCGGGCGCCTCGATCGGATAGTCCTCGATGATCGGGTCCGTCGCCGATTCGAGCAGTCCAAACGCAGCGCGCAGCACGTTCGTCTGGAATTCGGCGTCACCGGGCACCCCGATGGGGCGGCCGAGAGCAAATGGCACCCACAACGCCCGGGGAGGGCACACCTTCTCGGTCTGTTCTCGCACCAGGCTGATGCACACCGTTGCGACCCCAGCGCGCTCGATGAAGTGGGCAAGTGCGCTCACGGCGCCTGAGCACAGTGGTCAAATGGGGACGAGGAGCGCCACGTCGACCCCGTCGGCGGCCAACAGACGGCCAACCTCGCTGCCTGCTGACTCGAACAACTGCGGCTGTGGAAGAGCACCCATGAACGTGTAGTGCCATGGTGCAACACCACCGATCTCCCCGGCGGTCGCCATCTCCTCGAGGCGGTCGAGGGGCATGGCGACATTGGGATCGTCGGCGAGACCGCTGCGGTCGAAGTTGACGCTGATATGGCTGAGGATCACATCGCCCCAGTCCACGCCGCGAGGAAGGATCCGAAAGTCGGTCGCCCCAGGCGTGAAGGGAGGATCATCACGGCGATGCATGCCGCACGTCGAGACCAGAGCGACTGTCGATTCGCGCAGGGGTTTGGGCGCGATCCAACGCTCGAGCGGGAGTCTCGGCATGGCCTCGGCGCGAGCACGGAGGTGGTCGGCTTCGGTGTCGTGCAGATCGGAGAGTCTGACCATCGGGGAGCGACACTGCCCTACGCTCGACGCAATGGCAACCTGGAACCTCGATCCTGCGGTCACCCACCTCAACCACGGTTCGTTCGGGGCGACACCGGTCGAGGTCCTCGCCCTGCAGTCCGAGCTTCGTGCGCAGATGGAATCCAATCCGGTCAGGTTCATGCTCCGCGAGTACCAACCGGCGCTCGAAACGTGTCGCAGCGAGCTGGCCGGTTTCGTCGGCGCCGATCCCGATGGTCTCGTGTTCGTTCCCAACGCCACCTACGGCGTGAACTCGGTGCTGCGCAGTGTCGAGGACCGTCTCCGGCCCGGCGACGAGTTGGTCGTGACCTCGCAGACCTACAACGCCTGTCGGAACGCGGTCACAGCGACTGCGGCGCGGACCGGCTGCTCGCTGGTGGTCGCCCACGTGCCCTTTCCGCTGTCGAGCCCAGCCGATGTCACCGAGGCGGTCCTCGGTGTCATCACCCCACGAACGGCACTTGTGCTCCTCGATCACGTCACCTCACCGACGGCGGTGATCAACCCGATCGAGGAGATCATCGCCGCCCTCGACCCTGCGGTGATGGTGTTGGTCGACGGGGCCCATGCCCCCGGCATGATCGACGTCGACGTCGCTGCACTCGGAGCCGACTTCTACACGGCCAACTGCCACAAGTGGCTGTGTTCGCCGAAGGGAGCTGCATTCTTGTGGGTGGCCGAGCCCTACCGAGACTCGGCGGTGGCTGCATCGGTGAGTCACGGATACAACGACGGTTGGCCCGGCAGTGGCAGTCGGTTCCACGCCCAGTTCGACTGGACCGGAACCGACGATGCAACAGCCCGGCTTTGTGTCGCCCGATCGTTGGCGGTGATCGGCCAGCATCGGAGTGGGGGATGGGCAGCGGTACAGGCTGCAAACCACGAACTCGTTTGTGCTGGGAGGGACCTTCTCATCGCTGCCCTGTCGATCGACGCTCCTGCCCCCGACGGGATGCTCGGGTCGATCGCTGCGGTACCTGTACCGCCCGAGCCACAGCCGAGCGAGAGCATTTTCGACCCGCTGACCACGGCATTGCACGAGCGATGGTCGATCGAAGTGCCGGTGTTCGCCTGGCCGCAATCGCCGCAGCGACTGCTGCGTATCTCGGCCCAGCAATACAACCGACTCGATGACTACGACCGCCTCGTCGACGCGCTCACCGAGGAACTCGCACTCGGCTGACCCCGGCTACGGTGCAGCCCATGGTGCCCCGTGCCGACTATCCGTTCGATCTTGGAGAACATTCTCGCAAGATCACAACCGAGTCCGAGGATGCACAGGCGTGGTTCGACTTTGGTTTGAACTGGTTGTACGCGTTTCACAACGAAGAGGCCGCATTCTGCTTCCGGCAGGCGATCGACGCCGACCCGGCATGCGCAATGGCCCACTGGGGTGTCGCCCACGCAGTTGGGCCGTATTACAACGGACCTTGGGTCCGGCTCGTCGACCCGCTGCGATCGGAGATTCTCGCAACGGCCTTTGCTTCCAGTCGCACCGCAGCCGACCTCGCACGCAATGCAACGCCGGTCGAACAGGCCCTCGTGCACGCACTTGTCGCCCGGTTCGGCGCCGAGCACAACGATGATCAGGCCATATTCGATTCGTGGGACGATGCGTACGCTGACGCCATGGCGGCCGTGTACGAGCGGTTCCCCGATGATCTCGACGTTGCCGCCCTCACCGTCGAGGCGCTGATCGTCCGGACACCGTGGCGCTTGTGGGATCTGCCGACCGGAACGCCAGCCGAAGGCGCGAGTACCGAGGAGGCGATCGCCATCCTCGAGCGATGCTTCGCCGATCAGCCCGAGGCCACACGCCGCCATCCGGGCTTGCTGCACTTCTGGATCCACATCATGGAGATGTCGCCGATGCCGGAGCGGGCCCTCGAGATCGCTCCGGTGCTGCAGGAACTCTGCCCCGACGCAGCCCACCTGGTGCACATGGCGTCACACATTCAGGTCCTGTGCGGTCACTACGAGCAGTCCCTCGCCGCCAACATCGCTGCCGTTGTTGCCGACGACAAATACCTTGCCTACAACCCGGGCGTCAGCGTCTACACGATCTATCGCCTCCACAACATCCACTTCCAGATCTACTCGGCGATGTTTTTGGGCAACCACGAACGAGCCGTTGCGGCAGCCGATCTGATCCGTGAGACGGTGACCGACGAGGCGCTTCGGACCGACAATCCGTTGGTGGTTCGCTACCTCGAAGCGTTCTACGGGATGAAGGTGCATGTTCTGATCCGGTTCGGCCGGTGGGCCGAACTCAACGACATGGAACTCCCCGAGGACGTCGAGCTGTACCCGTCGACCCTGGCGCTGTGCCACTACGGCAAGGGGATCGCATGTGCCGCAACCGGCGACATCGCAGCTGCAGAGGAGCACCAGCGTCTCTTCGCCGAAGCGTGGGAAGGCGTGCCCGAGGATCACCTCGTATTCAACAACCAGACGCGCGATGTGCTGCGAATCGGTGAGGCGATGCTCGCAGGAGAACTCGACTACCGACGCGGGAATCTCGAAGCAGCGTTCGGGCACCTCCGACGCTCCGTCGAACTCGACGACAACCTGTTCTACACCGAGCCGTGGGCGTGGATGCAGCCTCCCCGCCACGCCCTGGGTGCGCTGCTGCTCGAGCAGGGGCGGGTGGCCGAGGCCGCAGGCGTCTATGCCGCCGATCTCGGTCTCGACGAAACGCTGGTGCGTTCGTCACGGCACCCCGGCAACGTGTGGGCCCTCCACGGCTATGCAGAATGTCTCGACTCACTCGGGCGTTCCGACGAGGCCGATGCGGTGCGCGCCGAATTGGCCGTTGCCCGACGGCACATGGACGTTGCGTTGGAGTCGTCGTGCTTTTGTCGCGGCGCGGCGGCTCAGGGCTGACGGCCGACGAAGCCGATCAGACGGTCCTGCGCACTGGCGTCGTCGCCCACCTCGACCGGTGGGCCGAACATGCGCTCGTTTCGGAGCATCTGCTCAGGAAGGCGCTGAAGACCCATCAACGTCGACTCGGCGGCTGCTTCCGGCAGCGTTGCATCGGCACCGATTGCCGTGGCGAGATCCCACGAATGCACGAGGAGGTCGGTGGTGATGAGACCGGCGACCGCCGGCATCGGAGTACCGCCGAACTGTTCGGCTCGTCCTTCCATGCTCGAAGGGTCGTCGAGCTTTGCCCGCAGACTGGCTCGCAAGGCCGGCCAGTCACCCTCGGCGGCGTCGGCGCCAAACGCGCTGGCCCCTTGGCCCTGCCAGAACATGGCGTGGTCGACGAGTTCGCGCACCGTCCAGCCGTCGCACGGGGTGCTCTTGTCCCAGTCGGCATCGCCGACTTGGGCGATCACCTCGTCCCACTTGTCCGCAGCCATTGCCCAGACGTCACCAATGCCATTCATCGTGTTCACTCCTGTGTCGATCAGTTTGTGCGTCGACCTCGCCGAGCAGCCTGCCACACAGGCCTGCGCCGCGCCCGAAGCCGGTAGCACGGTCGACGTGCAGAGATGTCCCGACGGCCCCCCTGATCGCTCTCGGATCAGGGCGAGCTGCCGAGAAAGAGACGGTACGCCGGGTTGTTGCTCTCGTCCCAGTAGCGGTAGCCGAGATCGTCGAGGAAGGTCGCAAAGGCCGGCTGATCAGCGTCGGGCACCTGCATCCCCACAAGGACCCGCCCGTAGTCGGCCCCGTGGTTGCGGTAGTGGAACAGCGAGATGTTCCAGTCGGGGCGCATGGCCGTGAGGAACCGCATGAGCGCCCCCGGACGCTCAGGGAATTCGAAGCGGTAGAGCACCTCGTCGTTCGCGTGGGGAGACTTGCCGCCGACCAGATGACGCAGATGGACCTTGGCGAGTTCGTCATTGGTGAGATCGAGCGTCGTGAAGCCCGCCTGCTCGAACCCTCGGGCAATCTCGGTGGCCTCTCCCCGTCGGCGGGTTTCGACACCGACGAAGACGTGCGCCTCACTCGCATCGCTGATGCGGTAGTTGAACTCGGTCACCGACCGATCACCCACCTCGGCGCAGAACCGCCGAAACGAGCCTCGCTCCTCGGGAATCGTGACGGCAAAGACCGCTTCGCGCTGCTCGCCGATTTCCGCTCGCTCGGACACGAATCGGAGTCGATCAAAGTTCATGTTCGCACCGCACGCCACCGCGATCAGGGTGTGCCCGGCGACCGCCTCGCGCTCGACGTACTGCTTCAATCCGGCGATGGCCAGGGCTCCGGCCGGTTCGAGGATCGCGCGCGTGTCGGCAAACACGTCCTTGATGGCGGCGCAGGCCCCATCGGTGTCGACTCGGATGATTTCGTCAACGTGCTGCTGAACGAGACGGAACGTCTCATCGCCCACTCGGCGGACCGCCGTGCCATCGCTGAACAAGCCGACGTCGGTGAGTTCGACGATCTCTCCCGCCTCGATGCTGCGAGCCATGCCATCGGAGTCTTCGGTCTGGACCCCGATCACCCGAATGTCGGGCTTGAGCGCCTTCACGTAGGTGGCGATGCCCGAGATCAATCCGCCACCCCCGATGCCGACGAAGACGGCGTCGATGGGGCCGGGGTGCTGGCGCAACAACTCCATTGCGATCGTCCCCTGTCCCGCAATCACATCGGGATCGTCGAAGGGGTGGACGAATTCCAGTCCTTGCTCGGCCGTCAGCCGGCGCGCCTCGGCTTCGGCATCGCTGTAGGAATCTCCGTGGAGCACCACGTCGGCGCCGCGCGCTCGAACCGCATCGACCTTGAGCTCGGGTGTGGTGACAGGCATGACGATCACCGCTCGACAGCCGAGTTCGGCTGCGGCGAGCGCCACACCCTGCGCATGATTGCCGGCCGAGGACGCGATAACGCCGCGCGCCCGCTGTTTGGCGCTGAGCTTCGCCATTTTGTTGTACGCACCTCGGATCTTGAACGAGAACACCGGCTGGAGGTCTTCTCGTTTGAGCAGCACATTGTTGTCGAGACGCGCCGACAGCGACGGGGCAGGGTCGAGTGGGGTCTCGCTCGCAACGTCGTAGACGTCGGCGGTCAAGATCCGGCGGAGGTACTCGGTCATGGACGGTGTCTCGTGCACGTCTCCAGTCAACCCGCTGTGGGGGCGCGCCAAGTTGATTTCAGGTGGTTCTGGCTCCGTTGGCCAGCACACAACGCAGCTAAGGTCGGCGGCGATGGCGATCGATGAGACCGAGCTACGAACTCGGATGCGCGAGTTGGTGACGTCGGGTGAGCTGCTGATGGATGCGACCGCCCGCGCCCGCCGCTATGTGGTCGAGGCCGATACGCGGCCGGTCGCACCGACCGCCGGCGCAGTGGCAGCACTCGAGCGTTTCCGAGAGCCGCTGCCCGAGTCGGTTGGTGATGCGGGTGAGATCCTTGCGCTGCTCGACGAGATCGGCTCGCCGGGAACCGTTGCGCAAACCGGGGCTCGCTTTTTCGGGCTTGTCAACGGTGGTGTGGTTCCCACCGCACATGCCGCCAGAGTGCTGGCCGACGCCTGGGATCAAAATGCTGCCGTCGGGGCCGTGTCGCCCACCAATGCGGTGATCGAGGAGACGTGCCAGGCCTGGTTACGGGAACTCTTCGGGCTTCCGGACCAGACCGTGGCCGGTTTTGTCAGCGGGACCTCGCTTGCCATCGTGTGCGGACTTGCTGCGGCTCGCTGGCGTCTCCTCGAGCGCATCGGGTACGACGTCAACGCAGGCGGGCTCGGTGGGTCACCTTCACTTCGTCTCGTCACCAGCCGTCATGCCCACAGCACCGTGGTGAAAGGCGCAGCCCTGCTCGGCTTCGGGACCGACAACATCGAGTGGGCCGACGTCGACGACCAGGGCCGACTCGACCCGACAACCCTGCCTGCGCTCGATGATCGCACCATTGTGATTCTGCAGGCCGGCAATGTGAACTCAGGGTCGTTCGATCCGGTCCGCGAGTGCGTCGAGCGAAGCCGCGCGGCAGGGGCGTGGGTGCACGTCGACGGAGCCTTCGGCCTCTGGGCGGCGACGTGCGCAGCGTTGCAGCACCTCACCGACGGTCATGAAGCAGCCGACTCGTGGAGCGTTGACGGTCACAAAACCCTCAACACACCCTACGACTGTGGGATTGCGCTCTGCGCCGACCCGGAGGCGATGGTTGCCGCACTGCAGAACTCGGCCCCCTACATCGTTGCGTCCGAGCACCGCGACGGGATGCTCTATACCCCGGAGATGTCGCGCCGCACACGTGCCGTCGACCTGTGGGCGACCCTGCGGTACCTGGGCCGTGACGGCATCGATCGCATGGTCCTGTCGTTGCACGAACGAGCCCGGCAGTTTGCCGATGAACTCGTCGACGCCGGTTTCGACGTCGTCAACGACGTGGTATTCAACCAGGTGATGATCCGGGTCGGCGATCAAGCAGCCACCGACAGATTCGCTGCTGCGGTTCAGGCATCGGGCGAGGCGTGGGTCGGAGGGTCGGCCTGGTTCGGTGAGCCCGTCATCCGCATCAGTGTCTGTTCGTGGATGACCTCGCCTGAGGATGTCTCCCGGGCCGTGCAAGCCTTCGTGCAGGCGCGGAACAAATGAACGGAGCGCAGAGCTCGGGTTCCCGATGGCTGCGGGTCGTCGGCGTCGCCGCTTGCCTCGGTGTGCTTGCAGTGTCGTGCTCGGAAGGTGGTGGGGCAGAGCCGGCGTCGTCGGTCGCAGATGACTCCACTGCCGAGCTCGGGGTGTCCACCGGTGCCCCGGATCCGCTCCTCGCCGAACAGAGCAAGGCTGTGGTGATCGACGTGTTCCTCGATCGTCTGCCGACCACCACCGGTGGGGTGATCGTCGCAGATCTCGAAGCCCTTCGATCCGGATTCACCGAAGACCAACTCGACCATCTTCTGGCCGGTCGTGGCTCTGCGCCCGTTGTGGCCGAGATGATCGCCGCAATCGGCTCGATCAGCGCCCATGTTGATCTGTCGAGCGCCACGACCGCCGTGCTTGCCTACGATGCCGACGACGGAGGCGATCGTGTGTTGCTCGCTGCGCTCACGACCACCGCTCCCGAGGCCGTAGTCAATGGTGATGCGTCAGGGACGGCAGCCGACGGTACGCCGCTGTTCGACGCCGGAAATGGCCGGGTCGCGACGGTCATGGCCGATGGCACGCTGATCGTCGGGAGCTTGGTGTCAGTCGACGCCGTGTTGACCTCGACCAATGAGGAACGAGCCGGGATCGGCCCGCTCCAGACCTCTGTCGAGACGGCGATCGGCGACGGTGCGCTCGAATTCGTTCTTGGCGTGCCGGGTCTGGTCGACCCGACGTTGGTACCGCACAGCCTGGGCGGGTCGAGCGCCCTCAGTGGCAGATTCGATGTCGATGACGGTCAGATCGAGGGCCGGTTGGTCTTGCACTCCGAGGAGGCCGAGCAGTACGCGGCCACCTACAACGGCCTGAACCGTCACGCAGTGGGAGCCGATGGGGCCACCGAGACGCCGGCCGAGTTTGTGGCCCCAGACCAGGTCGTTGTGGCGCTGCCCACTTTTGCGGTCGATGCCACACCTGACGAACTGATCGAGATCCGACATCGAGCCAAGAAGTTCTTCATCGGCATGGAGGCGAGTGCCTACGCCGGTCGGGTGCCGTCCAGCGCCGCCCCCTGGTTCGACCTGGTCGGCACGAGCGAGGCGGATGGTACCGACCCTCCAACGCCGGCGTCGGTGTTCTTTCGTTGGAGGTTCAAGGACGATGCGGCCATCAGGGCGTTCGAGGACAACGAATTGCCCGAGGGGTACCGGCTCGCTCCGACACGATTCTTCGATACCGACGCCCCCGAGGGTGAGTACTTCTTTCTGCTCAACCTCTACAACGCCGGTGGTGGCTCGATCGTCGGTGGCGCCCGCGCCGAGTGGGATGTGTACGTCTACTCACCCGAGGGAGGTCCAGATCCGAACCCGGGTGAGCGCCCTCGTTTCTTCGTCGTCGACGCACTCGCCGAGCAGGTGTCGTTCGATCCCGTGAACCTCGTCACCCCGGCCGAGCCGCTCTCGCACGCCATCATCGATGGTCAGGTCACATCGACCGTGGCGACCTTCGACGGCGAGGCGACGCGCTCGGTGTGGCAATCGTCATTCCCACAGCCTGACCCGGCCGTCAACGACGTGGCCCGATTCACGCGCGAGATGGCGATCGGAAACGATTACATCTACTGGGGCTACGGCGCAGCCGACCGAGTGCTCTACAACGGCACCACCTACAACTACGACGCGTTCTTCATCGACCCCGATGATGTGGCGTACGTCGACAACAGTCGATGGGCCGACTACCTCGATCCTGCGTTGGTCGACGTCGTGTACTACGACAATTCGCTCGAATATGTGGTGTCTCCGCTCGTCAATCTCGCCTCCGACCAGCTCGACATCACCCCCGAATGGCGTCAAGAACTCCTGGCGTTCAAGTCCAACGGTCACCAAGAGGGTCTGATGCGCAAAGCGGTCGAACTGCTCTTTCGTGGGCAAGGCGACGCCATGGTCGGGTTCGACGTCATCAACGAGACCCCGTCGGCCTTCGCTCACGTCGAGATCACCGACCCCGCGGGGTTTGCCGCGGCGATCGACCTGCCCCCAGCGATGACGCTCGCACCGATCCCGCTGCTCGAGGGCAGTCCTCGGCGCTACTACCTGACGGTCTCGGTGTACGAGATCCACGGCTCGACCGAAGGGACTCGCGCCGAGTGGAGCACCTATGTCGATTTCGGTGACGGCAGGCCGAAACAGTTCATCGTGCAGCTGCAGACCGAACACCTTGGGATCGACCCCGAGATGCTCGTCAACCTGCCGAGCACGGTCGAGCATGTGCTCGACGGTGCAACCCTGACCACCCGCCTCCGCAGTGACGGCCTCTCCTTCGTCGCTTCCCTCGACACGACCGACACCGAGGATGTTGACCTGACCATGGATTGGGTCGAGAGCGGTGACCTCGTCTGCTATCGAGGCGGCGTCTGCGACGCGCTCTTCTACGACGCAGAGACGCTCGATGTGCCCGTCAAGGTCGCCCGTAATCCGGAGTTCGCCCTCGAAACGCCGTGGGACACTCACCTCGACACCGCAACGTTGGAGATGTTCTTCCGGCCGAACTTCCAGGAGTATGCGGTGAAGCGTTGGTTCAATCTCGACGTCCCGGTCGACGAACTGCCATTCAGCGGGATCGAGTCAGCGACGCACACGATCACCGGGCGGGGCACGCTGGTCGGACGCACCAACGGGATCGTCGATTCCGCGTACACCTACAGCGGCGATGCCCGACTTGACGAGGGGAGGCTCGTGTTCGCCATGGACCAGGAGATCTCCAACAGCCTCGGTGTTGGGAACATCTTCACGACTGGTTCGTTCGACCTGTCGACCGGAACCGGTACGCAGACCGTTGTCGATTGCCTTGGTCCTGCTCTGCTGTGCAGCGACATCGTCAACGGGTCGACAACGATCTACACCGCAGGTGAGCTCGATGCCAGTGGCGGTGCCGCCATCACCTGGCGTGTCGATCTGGCGATTGTGCTGGGTGGAGCCTTCGGAATCGCCGACAGCGAGTCGAGCTTCGAGGCGACCGTCGACTAGCTGATCTTCGGGGCGTCTTCGCCGACGAAACGGTCACGCAGTTCCCGTTTGAGCACTTTGCCGGTGGCATTGCGGGGAAGTGCATCGATCACCGCGATGTCGACAGGGACCTTGAACTTGGCCAGTCGCTGCGCGCAATAGGACTGCACCAGCTGTCGGTCGATCTCGGCCCCATCGTCGACGACGAGTACGGCCAACCCGGCCTCGCCCCACCGGTCGCTCGGCACGCCGATCACCGCAGCCTCGACGACGCCGTCGATCTGATAGAGAACGTTCTCGACCTCGGCCGGATAGACGTTCTCTCCCCCCGAGATGTACATGTCTTTCCAGCGATCGACGATGTAGACGAAGCCGTCTTCGTCCATGCGGGCAGCGTCGCCGGTCTTGAGCCAACGACCCTCGAATGCCGATGCCGTCGCCTCCGGTTTGTTCCAGTAGCCGGGTGTGATGTGGGGGCCGGCGACCCAGAGTTCACCCATCTCGTCGGGGCCGCAGTCGCCACCGTCGTCGTCGACGATGCGGAACTCGGTGTGCATGAGCGCCTTTCCCGTCGATCCGACCTTCCTGAGCGCATCGTCGGGGTCGAGAAAGATGGCTGCAGGGCTCGTCTCGGTCATCCCGAAGCCCTGCAGCAGCGGTACGCCGCGCTCGCTCCAGGCTTCCATGATCGCAAGCGCGCACGGCGCACCGCCGACGCCGGCGACGCGAAGACGAGAGAGGTCGGTTGTCTCGAAATCGGGGTGTTGCATCATGAATTGGTAGGGGGCAGGAACTCCGAAGAAGTGCGTCACGCCCTGGTTCGGGTCGCCGATCACGCCGAGCGCCTGACCGGGTTCGAACGTCTCGAGCAGCACAACGGTGCCTCCGGCATGTAACACCGGGTTGCTGTAGCAGTTCAGACCGCCCGTGTGGAACAGCGGGAGAATGTTGAGATGCACCGTGTCGAGCCCGATCCCCCCGGGGATGCCCAGGTTGACGCAGTTCCAGAAGTTCATGCCGTGGGTGATCATCGCCCCCTTGGGCAGGCCCGTCGTGCCTGACGTGTACATGATCGTGACGACGTCGTCATGGGTGAGCGTGACCCGCGCCGCTGCATGTCCCTCGTGGGCGGCGATGGCCCGCTCGTAGGCGGAGTCGGGCGTGCCGCCATCGATCTGGACGATCGTGTCGATGGAACACAGCTCTTGGAGTTCGGTGGCTGCCGCTGCGAACTCGACATCATGGAAGAGCACCTTCGGCGACGAGTCGTTGAGGATGTACTCGAGTTCGTTGACGGTGAGGCGCCAGTTGAGCAGCACACAGATGGCACCGTTGCGTTGGCATGCAAACTGCACATCGAAAAATTCGACCCCGTTGTGGGCGAGTACCGCGATTCGATCCCCTCGTTCGACCCCCACCGAGGCGAGGTAGGCGGTCATGGCATCGACTCGTCGGTCGAGGTCGCGGTAGGTGAAGGAGCGGGCCCGGTCCAGTTCGCGAATCGCTTCCTTTCCGCCACGGTTCTTGGCGTGGTGATCGATCCAGTCGTAGACCCTCGGCGCACCCCGACCGGCCGGCCGCGACGTTCGCAGGGCAGCAGCGGCATCCGGATCGAGCTCGAATGTGGTGTCGTCGTCGTACGTGGCCATGGCGTGTCCTCCTCGTCGGCCGCAGCGTAGTGTCCGTCCATGACAGGGATCCCGAGTTGTGACGCCGGCGAGGATGTCGACCGCATGTACGACGTGTTGGCCGACACCGGCGTGCTCGTCGTGCACGGCATGGCGACCGAGGATGACGTCGCCGCAGTGCGTGGTGACCTGGCCCCGTACCTCGAGGAGACGGTGGCGCAACCCGACGATCCCGACGCGTTCTATCCGGGCCTTACCCGCAGGCTCACCGCACTGATGCACCGTTCACCGACGGCGCGCGAGTTGATGATGCACCCCGTCGTCGAGGCGATGGGGGAGCGTCATCTCGGTCCGAACTGCAAAACCTGGACCCTCAATGTCAGCGCTGCGCTCGAGGTTGGACCGGGTGCTCGCGACCAGGCCCTCCATCGTGAAGAAGACCTGTACCCATTCTTCGAGCTTCCTCGTCCGAATCTGATCTTGGCCTCGATGTGGGCGATGTCGGACTTCACCGTCGACAACGGCGGCACCCAGGTCGTGCCTGGGAGTCACCGGTGGCCCGCCGGACGCCTGGCCGAGGATCACGAGATCGTTCGAGCTGACATGCCGGTCGGCTCGGTGCTGTTCTGGCTCGGCGGGGTGCTCCACGGAGCTGGCGCGAACGTCACGGCCGATGACTGGCGTTGCGGCATGATCCTCACCTACAACCTCAGTTTCCTGCGGCAGGAGGAGAACCAGCACGTGTCGATGCCGCTCGCAGACGCGCTTCGGCTGCCTGCAGATGTGCAGGCCCGGCTCGGTTTCGCTCAAGACAATGGTGACGGCCTCGGATTCTTCGATGCGCGACCGGTGCTCGGAACGTGACGGCTGCGGTGGAGGCTGCAGCACGCAGACCTCCTCCCCCGAGGTCTATGACGCTGCCCGTGCCCAGAGGCGGTCACACACGTCGAGCCACAGTTGGGTGGTGAGCTTGAGCGACTCGGTGTCGATGCGCTCGTTGTGCCCGTGGAAGCGGTTGAGGAATTCTTCCACCGATACCTGGTTGCTCAACAATCCGGCGCCATAGGCCGCCGTGCCCTTGCGTCGAAAGAACCTGGCGTCGGTTCCGCCGGTCACGAGGCTCGGCACCACCCGAGCGTTCGGGTAGGCGATCTGGATCGAGTCGACCATCGCATCCCAGAGTGGCGTGTCGGTGGTGGTCGGCTGCGCTGCATCCTGCATGTTGGGAAGGAGGGGCGTGATCTCACAGTCGGGCATGAGGTCCGGCCCGATGATCTCGACCAGCAGGTCGTCGATCTCCTGTTGTGTCTGCCCCGGCATCATCCGGATGTCGAGCGCAAGTGTCGCCTTGTGGGCAATCGTGTTCAACTTGTCACCGGCAGTCATCATGTTCGGGCTGATCGTCGTGTGGCAGCACGAATGGGTGTTGCGGGCCAGTCCCGGTGGCAGCGACGCCAGCGTTTCTTTGATCAGACCCGGATCGAGCAGCCCTTTTTGCTGCTCGGGGGTGAGGCCGAGGGCCTTGACTCGATCGCGGAACATGTCGTCGATGTGGGGTTCGAGTTCAGCCTGTTGGACGCGACGGACGATCTCGGCCGCCTTCATCAGCGCGTTGTCGGTGGCGTACGGCATCGAACCATGGCCCGGTGTCCCGTGGACGGTGATCTGACGGGCCGCCCCGGTTTTCTCACCGGCGGTGAGCAGCACCCAGGTGCCGTCGTCGGCGTGTGACGGCGTGCCCCCGTACTCGGTCAGCATGTAGTCGCAACCGACGATGTCCCAGTGCTTCTCGACGATCGGGCCGGCACCCAGCACCCCTCCGGCCTCCTCGTCGGCGACGGCGAAGTAGATGATGTCGCCCGGGTAGCGCTTCCCTGAACGCACGATGTCACGAAAGGCGACCAGCATCGAGGCCGTGAGGTTCAACATGTCGACCGCACCGCGACCCCAGACCTCGTCCACGCCATCAGCAGATCTGATCAGCTCGCCGCCGAACGGGTCGTTGACCCAGCCTGCTGGATCGACCGGTACGACGTCGGTATGGCCCATGAGGCAGAGTGAGGGCGCGTCGGGGTCGGTGCCCTTGTAGCGGGCGACCACCGAGGTACGCCCTTCCCGTTCCTCGAACGTGTCGAAGTCGAGTCCAAGGCCCTCGAGTTCGTTGCGGACGAGTTCGGCATTGCGAAACTCGTTCCCACTGTCGGGCGTTCCGTCGTTCACGCATTGGTTGCGGATCATTTCCTGCAGCAATGCGACGGTCTCGCCGGTCAACGTGTCGATGTCAGTCACCATGTCGCGACTGTATGCGAGAGACGGTTGCCGCGAGGAACGCCGTCGCGTCGAGCAGAGCGGTGCCCCAGGTGTACCTGTGCGCCACGACCTGCCATGCTCGGCGCATGCCTCGCCTCAGAGAGATCCGTCGAAGCGACGACAACGCACCGATCGTGAAGACCATGTACCGCTTCCTGTTCGGCGATCGTGACCCGGTCGACGAGCGGGGAACGGCGACTGGGACCCCTGGCGACTGGTGGACCGTCTTTGCCAATTCACCCGATGTGCTCGAACACGCCGTGCTCGGGTTTCGGCTCTACCAAAGCCCAACCCGGGAGTTGGCACCGGTGTTGCGAGAACTCGGCCAGACCCGCGCCGGGTACGCAGCTGCGAGCCAGTTCGTCTTCTCTCAGCACTGCAAGTCGCTTCGCGGTCTCGGCGTTTCCGAGGAGAAGATCGCAGCGATACCGGCGTGGGCGACGTCGGACCTGTTCGATCCGACGGAGCGCCTTGTCCTCGCCTATACGGACTGTCTCGTCTACGACCACGGGCGGGTTCCCGACGGCATTTTCGAGCCGCTGAAAGAAGCGATCGGTGACACTGCGCTGCTGGAACTCACCTACATCACGACCCTGTATTTCAAGCATGCGGTGATGTCGAGAGCGCTTCGCACGGAGTACGACGATGTCGAGGAACGGATCACCGAGGTCGTGGTCGACGGCGCCGAGCAAGAGATCCTGTCGATCCAAGGCCAATGATCGACATCACAGTGCCGGGGGAGGGTCGGATCCGTGATCGTCTATGTCGACAATGAGCACGCATCGGTGTACGAGCGCGAAGGGACCGAGTGGCTGTTGGCGGCACGGGCCCGGATTGCGTATCGGCTCGAAGACCTCGTCGGCGACACGTGCCTGTTGCAGCGGTATGGGTCGGTCACCCATGACCTGATCGCTGGCCACAACGTCCGAGCCCTGTTCATCAGCGGACACGGCGCACCGCAGGAGGCGTACGAGGAGGCCGACCGGGCTGTCCTGCGAGAGATCATTCGGGACGGCACGCTGCCCATCTTCGGGTTCTGCGGTGGCCTGCAGTTCATTGCCGAGACGCTCGGCGTCGACGTCGTCCGTGTGGGCCGCATTCCGGATGGGGAGGAGGATCCCGCCCCGACGTATCAGCCTGGCTGGATCAAGGAGGTCGGGTATCGGCCGATTCGTCTCATCGGTGATCATCCGCTCCATGCCGACCTCGGGGATGCGCCGGTGTTTCGTCACGCGCACACATGGGAGCTGGCCAGCGTGCCCGAGGGGTTCGTCCGTATCGGAGAGACCGATGTCACGCCGATCCAGATGGCCGTGCACGAGACGCTGCCGCTGGCCGGTACCCAGTTCCACCCCGAGTACTGGACAGACGACGCACCGGCGGGTCGACAGCTCATCGAGAACTGGTGCCGCCACGTCGGCCTGATCGAGTGAGCTGAACCGATGGGGAAGGTGCGGTGGTGAGACGTCCGTCTGTTCGTTGGGGGCTCGTCGTCGCCGTGTTGGCCGTGGTCGCCGCAAGCTGTGGTGGGAATGACGATGCGGTTGGGCTCGTCCAAGACGATGCCGAACCGGGCGACCCCGTTCCCGACTCGGTTGACGAATCGTTGCCGGTGGGCGAATCAACATCGGTGGATGAACCCTCGACGAACGCCCCAACGTTCGATTTCACTGCGGTCGACGAGACGGTAGCGACGTTTGTCGAGGTGTGGGGTATCAGCGGTGCCGGGCTGATCATCGTGCATCGCGACTTCGGTGTGATCCATCACGAACACTGGGGGATATTCGACGAGGATCGAGTCTCGCTGATTGCGTCGTCCACCAAGATGGTGACGGCCGGTGTGCTCCTGCGTCTCCAGGACGACGGGCTGCTCGACATCGATACGCCGATCGCCGACTACGTCGAGTGGGGGGCTGGAAACCCCGCGATCACGACGGCCCAGCTGCTCTCGAACAGCTCGGGTCTGATCGGCCTGTTCGAGCCGAATCCCTACACCTGTATGTGGGTGTCGAGCTCGACGTTGCAGGACTGCGCAGCCGAGATCATGACCACCGCCGGCGACGATGACGGCGTCATCGCCCCCGACACCCGGTTCCGGTACGGCGGCGGCCAGTGGCAAGTCGCCGGCGGCGTGGCCGAGGCCGTCTCGGGAAAGACCTGGAGCGAGCTCGTCGACGAGATCTACATCCAGCCCTGTGGCCTCGAGGTGTTCGGCTACGGCAGCCCGTTCGACCAGGTGGAGATGGACGGGTTCAATCATCCGCCCGGGTTCGACAACAACCCCGACGAACTGCGGGTCAGTGCGAACCCGAGCATGGAAGCAGGTGCATTCAGCAACACCCTCGACTACGGCAAGTTGCTCTTGATGCATCTGCGCGGTGGCATGTGCGACGACACTCGGGTGTTGAGTACCGAGGCGCTCATGCTCATGCACGACGATCGGATCGGCACGGTCTACGACGGGAGCGCCTTCGGCTCGCAGACCGGCTATGGCATGGGCTGGTTCGTGGATCGCAGCAACGGTCACATTTCCGATGGTGGGGCATTCGGCTCGAGCCCGTGGCTCGATCTGGAGGACGGGTACGGCGTCCTCGTGCTGACCGAGTCGAACAGCGATACGTCGACTGCGCTTGCCAGCTACGTCCGCGAGTTGATCGACACTGCGATCGCAGACGGTCTCGCCTAGGCGGCGTCTGCCGGTACTTCCCCGAGTTCAGCGCGGAGATCGGTGAGGAGTTCGGCGGCAACTTCCGACGTGGCGCCGCGGGCGGCCCTGGCGATGTTGACGACCGACGCCGTCTGCTCGACGATGCTGCTGCGGGGCCACTGGATGACATCGCCCGACACGGAGCGACTCGACAGCAAGGCAACCCCGATGCCCGCTGACACGGCAGACAGCACACTCGCCGTGCTGGGCCCCGAAAAGGCGACCCGGTGTGGAATGTCGGCGTCGCGCAGCGCAGCTTCGGCGATCGGGCGGTAAAAACCGTCTTCTCCGAACGTGATCAGGGGAACGGTGCCTTCGTCGTAGGTCCAGTCGGGCGACGAGACCCACACCAGTGCGTCGTGCCACAGGATGGTGTCGTTGGCTCGCACCTCGTGTGCCCTGAGTTGCAGCACGGCAACGTCGAGTTGGTTGGCAGCAATCATGGCTGCAAGCACCGACGACCGGTCGACATGAAAATCGAGGTCGACGTGTGGGTGGATGCGGCTGAATCGGCCACATACTGCGCCGGTGCACAACGCCGACGCTTCCTCGGTCGAGCCGAGTCGCACGGAGCCCTCGAGGCCGGTTGCGGACAACCGGGTGACGGCAGCGTCATGCGTTGACACGAGGGTTCGGGCATAGGCGAGCAGTTCGCGTCCGTCTCGAGAGGGAGACAACCGGCGGCCATCACGCATGAGAAGATCGCGTCCCACCCGTTCTTCGAGCCGTTTGATCCTCCAGCTGACTGCAGACTGACTGATGCCGAGCTCAGCGGCTGCCGCAGTCATGCCTCCACAGTCGAGCACGGTCACGAATGCCCGAAGGGACTCTACGTCGAGCTGCATGGCGCAAGGCTACCAATACATGACAAATATCGATGGAAAGTAGAAATTGAAAGAGAATGTGTCATGGTCATGACACCCGATACTGAGGGTGTGTCATCCCCCAGCTATCCCATCACCCCCAACCGGGAGACGTTGCGAGCTGCCCTCGGCCCGGGCATGCAGTTCGCCGGCGCCACCGAGCGACTACTGAACCAGGTGGCTCGGCAGTCCTGATCCCACCATTGGGAGGGGCCGTCTACGCTCGCCCACATGTTGGAGGCGATGTTCGAGCGGGACGGCCCGCACCTGGTGCCCGGCCCGATCTGCACGGGACCATGGGACCCAGCCGTCATGCACGGCGGACCGCCACTTGCCCTCTGTGGTCGAGTCCTCGCCGACCATGCCGGAGGCTCGGACGAGTTTCACCTGGCGCGGATCACCGTGGAGTTGGTCCGTCCGATCCCGCTGGCTCCACTCACCGTCGAGGTGATCGAGACCCGAATGGCGCGTCGCATCCAACTGTTGGATGCCGTTGTGCGATCCGGCGATGGCCGTGAACTCGCCTTTGCACGTGCGATGCGCATCCTTCGCGCCGACAACGGGCTCGACGAAGCCACCATCGACATGCCCGGTCCGCTCGACCTTCCCGGTCCCGAGGAGTCGACACTGTTCCGTCACGACTATCGGCTCGCTCCGGGAGGGTTCTATCTCGATGCGTTCGAGATCCGTTCGTGCGACGGCCGAACATTCGGTCCGCTCGGTCCGTCCGCAGCTTGGTTCAAGCTGCTCGTACCGGTGTTCGCCGGTGAGGACATCACCCCCCTCGATCGGGTTCTGTCGGTCGGTGATTTCGGGAACGGAATCAGCAACATCACACCCAGATCGAGTCACGTGTACATCAATCCCGATGTCTCCGTACATCTGCACCGCGTGCCGATCGACCACTGGGTCGTCAGCGATGCCGTCACCCACGCCCGTGCCGCAGGATTCGGAACTGCGTCGGCCGTGCTCGGCGATCGAGCCGGTCACCTCGGGGTGGCCAACCAGTCGTTGATGGTGCAGCAACAGCCATGAGCGAAAGCGCCGGACTTGCCCTTCACCGTCGGAGCGGTACCGGCGTCGAGGTCTTGATCGGCCATATGGGCGGCCCCTACTTCGCCAACAAGCACGAGGGAGGATGGACCTTCCCCAAAGGGCTGGTCGAGCCCGGCGAGGATCCATGCGCCACCGCAGAGCGAGAGTTCGCCGAAGAACTCGGCGCTGCTGCCCCGGCGGGCGACACCCACGACCTTGGCGTGATCGAGACGCACGGAAAGTCGATTCGCATGTTCGCCCGTTCAGGAGACTTCGACCCCGACATGATCGAATCGAATGGGTTCGAACTGGAATGGCCGCCGAGGTCGGGGCGTTTCTCGACGTTCCCTGAGCTCGATCGGGCCGCCTGGGTTTCGCTCGACGATGCGGAGCGACTGCTCGCCAGGAACCAGCGAGGGTTCGTCGATCGGCTGCGGACAGCCCTCAGCTGAAGGCGTGCGCAGCTTCGGCCAGGTTTCGCAGCTTTGCCAGGGCCAGTTCGCGGGGGAGATAACCGAGTCCACAATCGGGTGCCGCCATCAGCCGATCGGGAGGAAGATGGACGAGCGCAGCTTCGAGACGAGCAGCGATCTCGGGCACGGTCTCGATCCGGCTGCGGGCAACGCCGATCACACCGAGCGCAATCGTGGTCGATGCGAAACGGGGAAGGAGTTGAGCCAGGTCGTTGTTCGCGTGAGCGTCCTCCAGTGAGAGGACCTCGATCGTCGTCGCATCGAGCGCCTCCGCCAACTCCAGGTAGGCATGGCGGTCTGCCTTTTCGTAGTCGTCTTGATCGAGGTGGTTCGGGTACCCGCAGCATGCGTGGGCGATTCGGGTGACACCGGCGGGCAGGCCGTCGAAGCAACGCTCGAGTTGCGCGATGCCGTAGGCGAGGCCGACTGCAGGGTTGCGGGCCAACACCGGCTCGTCGATCTGGATGTGCCGGCACCCGGCTGCGGCCAGGGTCAAGACGTGCTGGTTGATCGCAGCAGCCAGCGCCGCGCCCAAGGCATGATCGTCGTGATAGTGGCAATCGACGGTCGAATCGATGATCGTCATCGGGCCGGGGAGCGTGATCTTGATCGGATGATCGGTCGCAGCCTGCGCAACTCGGAAGTCACGAGGCAGGGGCGAGTGACCTGTCACCGTGATCGGTCCGGTGATCGTCGGCAGCATCGCCGGGGTGATGCCTCGGATCAGCCGAGGCTCGAGACGCTCGAAGTCGATTCCCCCGAGGTGACGGCAGAGATAGTGGATGTAGTTCTCGCGGCGGACCTCTCCATCGGTGGGGATGTCGATGCCGGCATCGACCTGGGCCATGACGACGTCACGCACGGCACGGTCGAGTGCCTCGTCGGTGGTCGAGGCGAGCTCGTCGAGATAGGTGGCGGTGTAGTTGCCGTGCTGCTTGGTGAACCAGTCCGTCAACGGGATCGAATCTGGTTTCGGAAAGGCACCGATGGTCGTCGTGAGCATCGCCGCGCACTGTACGGCGTACGCTCGCGGCGTGTCGCGCTATCAGGCCGTCGTCTTCGACAAGGACGGCACGCTCATCGACGTGCAACGCACCTGGGGTCCGGTGTTCGCTCAGGTCATCCCGGCCCTGGTGGGCGATGCCGCTCAGCAGGTGTCCGCTGCCCTGTCGCTCGACCTTGCGACCGCCACCATCGGAGCCGACTCGGTGGTTGTTGCGGGAAGCAACGCCGAGATCGCCCAGGTCATCGGATCGACCATCGGCGAGCCTGCGGCCGACGTGCTGGCACGGCTCGAACCGCTGATCGAGGACCTCGCCGTTCGCCATGCCGTTCCGCTCGACGCGACCGGTGACGTCTTGGCGACGCTGACCGGTCGCAGGGTCTGGCAGGCCGTGGCGACCAACGACAGCGCCGTCGCAGCCGATCGGCAACTCGAACACCTCGGCTGGCGACATCACTTCGCCAGTGTGTTGGGGTACGACTCCGGTTTCGGCGCAAAACCCGAGCCTGGCATGCTGCACGAGTCGGCGCGGCGAGCCGGCGTGGCGATCGCAGAGATGGTGTTCGTCGGCGACAGCGAGACCGACCGACGAACCGCAGCGGCAGCGGGGTGCGACTTTCACCTCGTCGATCCCGAGCACCCGCTCGATCGAGTGCTTTCTCATTTCTGATGGCTGTGGCAGCGTGGTGATCGTGGCTGGTGCTCCATCTCTGTGGCTCGATCAGCTCGGTGCGTTGCCCACGCGTCCGGCATTGCAGGGCGAACTCGAAACCGACGTGGCGATCGTCGGCGGCGGCTTCACCGGTCTGTGGACCGCGTACTACCTGGCCCAGCTCGATCCGACACTCCAGATCACCGTGCTCGAGCGCAATCACGTCGGATTCGGGGCATCCGGTCGCAACGGCGGTTGGGCGGTTGGCGAGTTGGCGGCGGGGGTCGAGAAGTACGCAGCCCGAAGCTCACTCGATGCCGCACGTCGCCTGACACGAGAACTGTTCGCAGCCGTCGATGAGATCGGACGGGTCATCACTGCAGAAGGAATCGATTGTGGCTACGCCAAGGGCGGCAACATCCGGCTCGCCCGGAATCGCTTTCAGCGAGACCGCCAGATCGAGGAGGTCGAGCATCACCTCGAACTCGGGTTCGCCGAAGACGATTTGCGGTTGCTGTCGGCGCCGGAGGCCGAGGCGATGTGTGCGGCGACGGGAGTCCACGGTGGGATCTTTTTTGCGCACTGTGCCGCTGTCGACCCGGCCCGACTCGTCGCCGGGCTGGCGACAGCCTGCGAAGCCTTGGGGGTTTCGATCTTGGAGCGGTCTCCGATCGAGGCGATCGAGACGGGTCGTGTGGTCGGCGAGTCCGGCACGGTTCGGGCAGGCATGGTGGTCATGGCCACCGAGGGTTACACCCGCGATCTTGCCGGCCGTCGCCGCGACCTTGTCCCGACCTACAGCCGCATGCTTGCGACCGCGCCGCTCACTGCTGACCAATGGGCCGAGATCGGGCTCGATCACCGCCCAACCTTCTCCGACGACCGGTACATGGTCATCTACGGCCAGCGCACCGAAGATGGCCGGATTGCATTCGGTGGGCGCGGCGTGCCGTATCTGTTCGGTTCGCGCATCGACCCTGCCTGTGAGGTACGTCCCGATTCGCATCGCCTCGTTCACGAAGCGCTCGTCGATCTCTTCCCCATGCTTGCCGATGTGGAGATCACGCACCGGTGGGGAGGCGTACTGGGCGTCCCCCGGGACTGGACACCGTTCGTGCATGCCGATCTCGCCGCGGGCTTTGCCGCCGCAGGCGGCTATGTGGGTGAGGGGGTTGCCGCCGCCAACGCTGCAGGCCGCACGCTCGCCGAGTTGATCACGCGCACGGACTCGGCGCGGACCGATCTGCCCTGGGTCGGCCCACTGCCGCGCCGGTGGGAGCCCGAGCCGCTCCGTTGGATCGGTATTCGGGGCAGTCGCCGCATCATGGCCAGCGCCGATGCTCGCGAAGCCCGGGGCCGGGAGGCGAAGCTGGCGGTGCGTGTCTCGCGGTGGCTGCGGGGCAGTTGACCGTCAGCTGTCGAACCCGACGCCCATGGAGTCGAGGAGCCGCAACCATGGCCCGGACTCCCCAGTCCGGTCCTGCTTGCCGAGCGCATTGCGGGTTGTACGGATTGCAAGCGATCTGAGCGGTTCGGGCGGGAACGGCATCGGTCGACGGCGGACCATTTCGATCATCGAACGCTCGGTGGCGAGTCCATCGACGAGGTCGAGTGCAACGCCTGCTCCAAACCGACTCGCGGCAACGCCGAGCCCGGTATAGCCGCCGACCCAGGCAAGCCGATCGCCGTGCTTCGTTCCGAAGGTGGCAGCGAACTTTGTGGTCGTACCGATTGGCCCAGCCCAGCGGTGACTGAAGCGGAGACCCTCGAGCTGGGGGAAGGTTTCGAAGAAGTGGCGGGCAAGGAGTTCGTGGCTTTCCGTGCGCTGTTCGTAGTCGGGGCCCATGCCGTTGTTCCAGTGGTAGTTCGCGTCGTAACCGCCCCACAGAATGCGGTCGTCGGCCGTGAGGCGGTAGTAGTGGAACTGATTGCCGGCATCGGCGAGTCCTTCGCGACCCGACCAGCCGATGTCGTCCATCTGTGCAGCCGAGAGGGGCTCGGTCATCAAGACGTGGTCGTACACCGGGACGATGTAGCGACGCATTTGTCTGAGCGGCTCGGCCCATGCGTTGGTTGCGACGATGACGCGTTGTGCGTGGATCGCACCGTGATCGGTGCCAACCCGGATCCGCTGTTCATCGGCGTCGATCTGGGTCACGCGCGAGTGGTCGTGGATGACGCCGCCCATGCGTTGGACGGCGCGCCGAAGACCCCAGGCGAGGCGGGCCGGATCGACGAGCGCGATGTCGGAGCTGGTGAGCCCACCCAGATAGGTAGGTGAGTGGGCCACGGCGTGAGCAGCGCGCTGGTCGAGCAGGGTGTGCTCGATGCCGTGGGCCGTCAGTGTCTCGGACTCTTCCTGCTGCCATTCGAGTTGGGTTTCGCTGGTGGCGAACGAAACCTCGTCGACTCGTTGGACGTCGGCGTGGATGGCGAAGCGATCGATCGAGTCGAGCAGGTCATCGAAGTTCTGGCGCCCGAGGCGTTCGAGCGTGTGGATTTCGGCGGGCCAGTGCTTGAGTCCGTTGAGGAAACCGTGAGTCAGGCTGGGATCGCAGAACCCACCGTTGCGGCTCGATGCTCCCGAGCCACACACGTCGGCCTCGAGGACGACCACGCTGCGACCCGGGTTGTCCTCGAGGGCCTGCAGTGCCGCCCAAAGACCGGTGAATCCACCGCCGACGATGCAGAGGTCCGAGCTGAACGAGCCATGAAGCGGCTCAGCAGGGCGTGGTGCATCGGCTCGGTCGGTCCAGAACACAGCAGGTTTCGCCGCCGCAACGAGCGCGCTCGGATCGCTCACGGAAGGATGACGTAGAACTTGCGCATGTCCTCGACAACCTCCCACGTGCCCGACCAACCCCTCGGGAGGTGAAAGGCATCGCCCGTGCGGAGGTCGTGCGTCGCACCGTCGCTGTCGGTCAGGCGGAGGTGTCCGGCCAAGATGACACAGACCTCCTCGACGGGATAGTCCTCCTCGGTCCACGTTGCCGCGGTGGCCTCCCATACCCCAGATTCGAGTGATCGCGAGCCGAGCGGCGTATACCGCCAGACCGAGTCGAGATCGGCGGGCTTTTCCGGGTCCGGCTCCATCGCATCGAAGAGACGGTCGAGGGTGGCGGTGAGGGTGCGGAAGGTGTCGGATTCGGTCATGGGTGGCGGTCAGGATTCTCCCACACGATGAGTACCGAGTTGTTACCCACCGACGGGTCGTCGAGGTAGTTCTCGATCACCCCGCGGGCTTCGAACCCGTTCTCGAGTTGGAAGGTGAGGGTGGGGTCGTAGAGCTCGCCGGCCACCACCCTGTCGATGTACGTCTGCGCACTCATCTCGTCGATGTGGTCGGCGTAGCCGGGGATGACTCCACCGGCGACGATGCCTCGCTTGCCGAGCGATCGCACACACTGCTTCCGGAGCTCGTAGAGGCGACGCCCGATTCCTCGACCGCGGTACTCGGGATACACCGAGATGTCGGTGCCGTAGTACCAGTCTGCGTCGGGATCGTGAAGCTCGGTTCCCCCCACCTCGGACAGCGAGTGTTGGGTGTGCGCGAAGTCGAAGTCGGTCAGGATGCCGAGTCCCATGCCGACTGGTCTGCCCTGATCAAGGACCACGAAATTGCCCTCGGGGAAGACCGCAGCAAGCGCGCGGAGTTCGGCTGCGTCGTAGAGGTCGTCCGGGTTGATCGTTGAAAACACCGCAAGTTCGAGCTCCTCGAGCGCATCGGCGTACTCGACGGAGAGATTGACGTACTGCAACTCGCCCATGAACGCCGATTCTGTTGGCCGAGATCGACCTGCGCAACCGATTCGGTTGCGGCTGCCGGGGTTGTGGTGTTGAATCCGTGGCGAGCTGGAGGGAGCATGATGACGTCGAACGCCGAACTGGCCGAGTTGGCAACCCGACACCTGTGGGGCCAGTTCTCGAGTCTCGGCCGCAGTGTCGACGGCATGACGGTCATCGAACGCGGTGAAGGCTGCTATGTGTGGGACTCGCAGGGCACGCGCTACCTCGACGGTCTTGCAGGTCTTTACACCACCCAGGCCGGGTACGGCCGGCCCGAGCTTGCCGCTGCGGCGGGCGCCCAGGCCGAGACCCTGGCCTTCTTTCCGATCTGGACCTACGCGCATCCGGCGGCGGTTCACCTCGCGGCGCGACTGGCCGACCTGGCGCCTGGCGACCTCAACCGGGTGTTTTTCACCAGCGGGGGTTCCGAGGCCGTCGAGTCGGCCTGGAAACTTGCCCGTCAATACTTCAAGGCGAAGGGTGAGCCGCTTCGGACCAAGGTGATCAGCCGCGATCTCAGCTATCACGGCGTCACCATGGGGGCGCTGTCGATCACCGGGCTCGCCTCGGTGAAGGGCATGTTCGAGCCGCTGGTTCCCGGCGCGATCAAGGTGCCTGCCACCAACAGCTACCGTCTGCCACCACACGCAGCCGATGACTCGTACTTTGCCGAAGAAATTGAGCAGGCCATTCTGCGGGAGGGTCCCGAGACCATCGCCGCCGTCTTTCTCGAACCGGTGCAGAACGCAGGTGGCTGTTTCGTGCCACCCGACGGGTACTTCCGGCGGGTGCGTGAGATCTGCGACACCTATGGGGTGTTGCTCGTCTCCGACGAGGTGATCTGCGCCTATGGCCGGCTCGGCACGATGTTCGGTTGTGAACGCCTCGGCTATCAGCCCGACATCATCACCTCGGCCAAAGGGCTCACCTCCGGGTATGCCCCGCTCGGCGCCATGCTGGTGAGCGACAAGATTGCCGAACCGTTCGCCGACACCGACGAGCAGTTTCTCCACGGCTACACCTTTGCCGGGCACCCCGTCTCGTGTGCGGTGGCGCTCGCCAACCTCGACCTGTTCGAGCGCGACGATCTCTGCGGCAACGTACTGGCAAACGAGGTGTCGTTCCGGGCTGCGCTCGACGACCTTTCCGATCTGCCGATCGTCGGTGACGTCCGCGGGATGGGTTACTTCTACGGAATCGAACTGGTGAAGGACAAGGGGACGAAGGAGACCTTCACCGCCGAAGAGGCCCAGCACCTGCTGCGCTCGTTCCTCTCGAACCGCCTCGCCGAACTGGGATTACTGTGTCGAGCCGACGCTCGGGGCGAGCCGGTGATCCAACTGTCGCCACCGCTGATCGCAGGCCAGGTGGAGTTCGACACCATGAATCAGGTCATCCGCCAGGCCCTCACAGAAGCCATGGCTGAGATGCAGCGGTTCCACTGATGGAGTCGGTCCATCTCGACGACATCGACAAGGCAATCATTCGCGAACTCCAGGTCGATGGCCGCGCCGCCTACTCGCGGCTCGCCCCCCTCGTCGGACTCAGCGAAGCCGCCGTTCGTCAACGGGTCAATCGGCTCCAAGATCGCGGCGTGATCCAGATCGTGGCGGTCACCGATCCTGTCTCACTCGGCTATCCGTTCCAAGCGATGCTCGGGATCAAGATCTCACGTGCCGTCGACACGACAGCGGAAAAGATCAGTCAGATCGACTCGGTCGACTACACGGTCGTCACGACGGGTCGATTCGACGTTCTCGCCGAAGTCGTCTGTCGCGATCGCGAACACCTTTTGGAGGTGAGTGACAAGATTCGTGACACCGATCCGGTCAGCGATGTGGAGATCATGACGTACCTGCGGATGGTGCAGCAGAATTACGACTGGGGAACCAACTGATGACCGCAGCAGTCGAGCTCAAAGGAATCACAAAGCGATTCGGCGATGTCGTCGCCGTCGACGCGATCGACCTCGTCATCGAGGACGGTGAGTTTTTCGCGCTGCTCGGCCCGTCGGGGTGCGGCAAGACGACGACCCTGCGCATGATCGCCGGCCTCGACTTCCCGACCGAGGGCAGCCTGAAGATCTTCGGCGACGAGGTTGGAACGCTGCCGCCGAACAAGCGGCCCGTCAACACCGTTTTTCAGAACTATGCGCTGTTTCCGCACATGGACGTGCTCGACAACGTTGCCTTCGGTCTCAAGATGAGCGGCGTCGGCAAGACCGAGGCCCGCGCCTCGGCCCGGGAGATGATCGCCACCGTGCAGCTCGCCGGGCTCGAAGCGCGCCGACCCAGCCAGATGTCTGGTGGTCAACAGCAGCGCGTTGCGCTGGCCCGAGCACTTGTGAACAGGCCGAAGGTGCTCTTGCTCGACGAGCCACTCGGCGCGCTCGATCTCAAACTTCGCCAGGAGATGCAGGGGGAGCTGAAGCGCCTCCAAGAGGAACTCGGTATCAGCTTTGTCTTCGTCACCCACGACCAAGAAGAAGCACTCACGATGAGCGATCGAATCGCGGTGATGAATGAAGGTCGTCTTCTGCAGGTCGGTTCGCCGGAGGAGATTTACGAAAAGCCCGCCAATCGCTTCGTTGCTGATTTCATCGGCCAGACGAATCTGTTAGAGGGCACCGTCGAAAGCCACGAGACCATCTGTCTCGCCAATGGAGCCCGGGTCGAAGCATCGAGCGAGCACGCTGCCGGTACGGCGGTGGCCGTCAGTCTCCGGCCCGAACGAGCGCACATTCGAAACCGAGGCGACATTCCTCCGGGCGAAACGTCGGTGGACGGGATCGTCGAGCGAATCACCTACCTCGGGAACGCCCGCGTGTACGACATCAGGCTCGACTGGATGACCATGGAGGTCCGCGAGGAGAACCGACCCGGCATGCACGTCTGCGAGCCGGGCTCCGATGTGTCGATCAGCTGGGACCCGTCCGCCATCTCGGTGGTGACCGACTGATGACAACGGTGGAAGCTCCCGCGGCCGATGAGGAGGTCCTCGAGGCGACGCCGGAGTTCGAGGCGGCAGCAGAGCGTCAGGAGCGACGACGGGGCTTCCTTTTAGCGCTCCCGGAGTTCGGCTACCTCACGCTTTTCTTTGCGTTGCCGCTCGTCATCGTCGTCGTTTACTCGTTTGCGACACGCAACCGTTTCGGTGGTACCGACCTTTCCGGCTGGAATGTGGACAGCTATCTCAAGTTGGCCGAGCCGCTTGTCCGCGAGATCTTCTTCCGCTCCGTCTGGTTGGCAGTTCTCACGACAGTGATTTGTCTCGTGATCGGCTACCCGTTCGCCTACTACCTGGCGACGCGAAGCCCGCGGGTACGCAACGTGATGTTGGTCTTCGTGATGATCCCGTTCTGGACCAATTTCCTCGTCCGCAACTACGCCTGGCGAGTGATTCTCGGCAATGACGGACCACTGACGAAGACCACCGAGTTCGTTGGTCTCGGAGAGCAGGAGTATCTCTTCACCCAGACTGCAGTCGTCCTCGGACTTGTCTACGGCTATTTGCCGTTCATGATCCTGCCGCTGTACGCAGCGATCGAGCGCATCGATCGACGACTCCTCGAGGCCAGCCGCGACCTGTACGCGAACGGCTTTCAATCGTTTCGCCACGTGTTGTTGCCGCTGTCGATGCCAGGTGTCATTGCTGGCTCGATTCTCTGCTTCATTCCGAGTCTCGGGGCCTACGTCACACCCGAGATCCTCGGCGGGGCCAAGACAACCCTGATGGGAAGCTACATCGTTACCCAGTTCCTGACGGCGCGGAACTGGCCCTTCGGCGCTGCGATGTCGTTCGTCCTGATGGCGATCATGCTCGCAGCCACGGTCGTCTACTTCCGGAAGGGAGGAAGGACGCTGTGAGCAAGCACACAAGCGCAGTCGAGCCCCACGGATGGACAAAGTTCTTTCTCCACACCAACGGTTGGCTCGTCTACTTCTTCTTCTACGCACCGATCCTGTTGCTCGTCGTGTTCTCGTTCAGCGACAGTCGCAACGTCGGAACATGGGGTGGTTGGACGCTCGAGTGGTATGCGGAATTTGCCGAGAGCCGCAACGCGCGCAGTGCGCTCTCGACATCGGTGCAGGTTGCCCTCGTGTCGACGGTTGTCTCTGTCGTACTCGGCACCATGTCGGCCCTGGCGCTGGAGCGCTTCGAATTTCGCGGGAAACACGTCTTCGATGCGTTGCTGTACCTCCCGATCATCATCCCTGACGTCACCATGGCCGTGATGTTGCTGCTGTTTTTCTCGCAGTTCTTCGATCTTCTCGGCAGCCTGTTCGGCATCGAACTGGCCAAAGGTGTCGGTTCCATCACCCTGAGCCACATCGCCTTCAGCATCAGTTTCGTGTCGGTCGTCGTCCGGGCGCGTCTCGCCGGCATGGATTCCAAGATGGAGGAAGCGGCGCTCGACCTCTACGCAACGCGCTGGCAGGCGTTCCGGTACGTCACCATGCCGCAGATTCTTCCTGGTATCGCCGGTGGTGGTCTGCTCGCCATGACCCTGTCGCTCGACGACGTCGTGATCACCCAGTTCGTCACCGGTCCCGGAGGTACGACCTTGCCGGTGTACGTCTTCGGTCTGATCCGCAAGGGTGTCACCCCGCTCATCAACGCCATCTCCGTCGTGATGTTGGTGGCATCGATGCTGCTTGTCGTGCTGTCCTTGCTACTGGAGCGCAGCCGGAGTAGTACCGGCACCACATGACATCGGTTTTCTGCACAGATCCCTGGAATCGGCCTACGGGTCGAAAGGAGAAACAATGAACACAAAGCGCTTGCTCCGGCTCCTCGCCGGCCTCTTCACCTTCACGCTCCTCGCATCTGCTTGTGGCGGAGATGGTGACGAGTCCGGTGGCGGGGCTGATTGCGAAATCGACGAGATCGATGGCGATCTGGCCATGTACAACTGGGCCGAGTACATCGATGAGGAACAGCTGCAGGAATTTGCCGACGAGTACGGCATCTCGTATTCGCTCGACAGCTACGACTCGAACGAGGCGATGCAGCCGATCGTCTCGGAGGGTGGCAGCGGCTTCGACGTCATCGTCCCGTCGGACTACATGGTCTCTGTCATGATCTCGGCCGGCTCGCTGATGCCACTCAACTACGACGCGATCCCGAACGCTTCCAACCTGAGCGACGACTTCAGCAACCTCTACTACGACCCGGATGGCGCGTACTCGCTGCCGTACCAGTGGGGGACAACCGGTATTGCCGTCAACACCGCCGTCGTCGGGACTGACTTCCCCCGCTCGTGGGGCATCATCTTCGACCCTGCGATTTCCGGTCAATTCGATGGTCAGATCCAGTTGCTCAACGATCCACGCGAGACCATGGGCGCCGCGCTGAAATATCTCGGGTACTCGATGAACACCACGAGTGAGGCTGAACTCGCCGAGGCGACCGAGCTCGTCGCCGCTACTGCGGGTCGACTTGCGGCCTTCAACACGGACTCAGCCGACGAGTTCCTCACCTCAGGTGAGACCGTGATCGCGCACGGCTACTCGGGTGACATGTTCGTGCAGTTCCTCGAGACCGACAACCCAGGCGACTACGTCTACTTCGTGCCCGAAGAGGGTGGAACGCGTTGGATCGACAACTTTGCGATCGCCCACGATGCCCCCCATCCCTGCACTGCGCACACGTTCATCAATTGGATGTTTGGAGCCGACCAGGGTGCTGCATTGACCAACTGGAACTACTACAACACGCCGAATGAAGCCGCTGTACCCGGTCTCGACGAGGACCTCTTGGACTTTGTCAACGATCCGACCGTGCTCGCCGGCGGTGTCGACTCTCTGGAGGCGCTGGAAGACACCGGCGACTTCGAGGTCAACTACTCCGACGCCTTCGTCGAGGCGAAGGGCTAGTCGATCGTTTCGCAGTCGGCGCCCGTTGCGAGGCAATGGGCGCTGACTGCGGGGCACGACGCTTGGCCGTGTCGCGTCACCGGCAATGACGCGACACGCCGACCCGAGGAATCTCGATGTCCCGTGACGCTCGTTTCGATGTTCTGTTCGAGCCGGTGACGATCGGCCCGGTGACAGCGCCCAACCGGTTTTACCAGGTGCCCCATTGCACCGGGATCGGCTACAAGAAGCCACAGACCCTGGCGGCACTTCGCGAGATGAAGGCCGAAGGCGGTTGGGGCGTGATCAATACCGAATACTGCTCGATTCATCCGAGTTCGGACGACGATCCGTACCCGTCGGCCACGCTGTGGGACGACGAGGACATTCGTTCACACGCGCTGATGGTGGACAAGGTTCACGCCCACGGAGCACTTGCGGGCGTCGAACTCTGGCACGGCGGTGCGGCGAGTGCGAACCACTACAGCCGAGAGACGCCGATCGGTCCGACGACGCGCCCTGCCGGTGTTTGGGATCCGGTGCAGACCCGCCAGATGGACAAGCACGACATACGCGATCTCAAGCGTTGGCATGTCGAGGCCGCCGTTCGAGCGAAGCGGGCGGGCTTCGACATCGTGTACGTCTATGCGTGCCACTGGTACCTGTTGAAACAGTTCCTCGACCCGGCGAATACCCGCAACGACGAGTACGGCGGTGTGCTCGAGAACAGGGTTCGTCTGGTTCGAGAACTGCTCGAGGAGACCAAAGAGGCGGTCGGCGACACGTGTGCCGTGGCGGTGCGGTTCTCGGCTGGCGAGGTCGGGTCTGCAGCGGATCTCGACGATCATGAGCCGCGTGCAGTCATCGAGATGCTGAAGGATCTTCCTGATCTCTGGGACATCGTTGTCGACGACTACTCCTACGAGATGGGTACCTCTCGCTTCGTGCAAGAAGGAGGACTCGAGGAGACGATGGCATGGGTGAAAGGTGTTACCGCCAGGCCGGTGGTGAGTGTTGGACGTTTCACGTCACCGGAGACGATGCTGCGGATGGTCAACCAGGGGATCATCGATTTCGTCGGCGCCGCTCGACCATCGATCGCCGATCCGTTTCTTCCTCTCAAGATCGCTGAAGGACGCGAAGACGACATCCGTGAGTGCATCGGCTGCAACATCTGCTACTCGGGTGACCAGACCGGTACTCCCATCCGGTGCACCCAAAATCCGACGATGGGGGAGGAGTGGCGCAAGGGTTGGCACCCCGAGTTCATCCCACCCAAGAAGGCTGATGCATCCGTGCTCGTCATCGGGTCGGGACCGGCGGGGCTCGAGGCTGCGACGGCGCTCGGTCAACGAGGGTTCGACGTCGTGTTGACCGAGGCTCGGATCGAACTCGGCGGCCGGGTGAGTCGAGAAGCGCGCATGCCTGGCCTCGCCGAGTACCGCCGAGTTCGCGATTGGCGTCTGACGCAGATCGAGAAACTCCCCAGCGTCGAGGTGTACCTCGACAGCCGCATCGACGAGGCGCAGATCCGAGCGTTCGGGGCGGACCATGTGGTGCTTGCGAGCGGCGCAACATGGAAGCGGGACGGCACAGGACGGTGGCTGGAGGAGCCTGTACCTGGGTGGGATCTGCCGTCGGTGTTCACGGCTGATGATGTCCTTGATGGAACGATTCCCGACGGACCCGTCGTGATCTATGACGATGATCACTACTACCTCGGGGGAATCCTCGCCGAACGGCTGCGCAGTGAAGGGCTCGAGGTCACCCTCGTCACACCGGCCAATGAGATCTCGACCTGGACGACCCACACCGAGGAGCAACACCGGATCCAGGCCCGAGTTCTCGGCCTTGGGATCTCGATCGCAACCGGTCACTCGATCGCCGAGGTCCGATCAGACAGTGTTGATCTCGAATGCATCTACACCGGACAGCTTCGAGCGGTCGAAGCCTCGTCGATCGTGATGGTTACCGCCCGAACCCCGAACGATGCGCTGTATCACTCGCTCGTCGACGAACTCGACATCACGCCGATCGGCGACTGCAACGCTCCGGGCACGATCGCCACAGCGGTGTACGCAGGGCACCAATACGCCCGCGAGTTGCAGGCTGATGTTTCGGTGCCGGTCCGCTTCCGCCGTGAGCGTGCCACTGCGCCCTGAGTGCACTGGCATCGTTCGGTTTCCCGGGGCGTGCCGATGGGAGGGAAGATTCGACGCATTCAGGCGCGAACCCGCTCATTCAACGGGTCGTACATCGAACGCAGCGAAGCTCGTGCGCCGATCTCGTCACCGGCGACACGGATAGTCCACCTGCCGCCCTCGATGAACTCTTGCGTGACACCATCGCGGTTTTCGACGTAGCCGAACCCCATGGCGCCACCCAACGTGTGACCGTACGCTCCCGACCGGAGGTAGCCGACAGTCTTGCCGTCGCAAAGGATCGGTTCCTCGCCGTAGAGCAGCGGCTCGGGGTCTTCGAGCAGGAATTGCACGAGGCGAGCGGTGTAGGGCCGCCCCTGGCGTTGTCTGAGAAGCGCGTCGCGACCGACAAAGCCGTTGGGTTTGTCGAAGTCGATCGCCCACCCGAGTCCTGCTTCGAGGGGGGAGTCGGAGTTCTCGATGTCGAGCCCGTAGTCGAGACGCCCCGCTTCGGTGCGAGCCGATTCCAGTGTCTCCATTCCTGCGTGATGGAGCCCATGCTCGGCGCCCGCCTCCACGAGTTGATCGAAGACATGGCCGGCGAACTCGGTGGGGATGTACAGCTCCCAGCCAAGTTCGCCGACGAAGCTCATCCGGAAGGCCCACCCGTGGGCGTGGGCGAGATCGATGTGCCGGGCGGTGAAATACGGGAAGGCGTCGTTTCCGAGATCAGCGGAGGTGATGTTTTGCAGGAGTGCCCGCGAATTGGGACCCTGCACGCTCAGCATCGTGTAGGCCGATGTCAGATCGGTCACCATCACTCGATGTGCTGATCCGATCGCCCTTCGCAACATCGCCTCGACCCGACGGTGGAACAGTTCCGCCACGACGACCAGGAAGCGATCATCGTCGAGGCGGGTGATGGTGAGATCAGCATCGATACCGCCGCTCGGATTCATCCACTGGGTGTACACGCACTGGCCAACCGGCACCGCAATCGTGTTCCCCGAGAGGTGGTCGAGCACACGCTCGGCATCGGGGCCCTGGACAAGGAAGTTCGACATCGACGACATGTCGAGCAGTGCGACCGCCGTGCGCACGGCATGATGTTCTTCGGCATGATGGTCGAACCACGGCTGTCGCTCATACGTCAGCTGGTTGCGCAGCATCTCGTCGGTGGGTCCGAACCAGGATGGCAGCTCCCAACCCGACGACTCGGAGAAGCGCGCACCGGCAGCCTCGAGCCGGTCGTGCAGCACAGAGCGCCGAACACCGCGGGCCAGTGCCGGGCTCGAATGCGGCCACGAACCGGTCGAATGCAGCCGTCCGAGCAATTCGACGCTGCGCTCTGCCAGGTAGGAACGGTTGGTCTGCCAGGGCTGTAGCCGAGCGATGTCGACGTCGGTGACGTCCATCGGTGGGTGCCCGTCCACGATCCAGTTCGCAATGATCGACCCGGCACCGCCACCGCTCAAGATTCCGAGCGAGTTGAAGCCGGCGGCCACAAAAAAGTTGTCGAGCTCGGGCGCTTCACCCATCAGGTAACCGTTGTCCGGGGTGAAGCTTTCCGGGCCTGTGAACAGCTTTCGGACGCCGACGTCGGCGAGGCCGGGCAGGATCTCCATGGCAAACTCGAGGAACGGAGCGAGGCGATCCCAGTCGCTCGGAATCTCGCCGAAGCTGAAATCCATCGGCACCCCATCGAGTGACCATGGAGCGGCGACCGGTTCGAACAACCCCACCATGAGTCCGCCGGTTTCCTCCCGGTAGTAGGCGTAGCGGTCTGGGTCCTCGAAGATCGGAAGGTCCGGAGAAACACCGGCGAACGGTTCCGATATCAGGTAGGCGTGTTCGATCGCCTGGAGCGGTACCGAGACTCCTGCCATGGCACCGACCTGGCGAGCCCACATGCCGGCGCAGTTCACGACGTACTCGGCCTGGATCGTTCCGCTCGAGGTCGTGACTCCCGTGACCCGACCTCCCGCTCGCTCGATTCCCGTCACCGGCTGGCCTTGGATGATCCGAACACCATGCATGCGAGCGCCGGCGGCGAGTGAGTGGGCGACGTTGTAGGGGTCGGCCCGTCCCTCGTTCTCGGTGTAGAACCCGGCGAGAATATCGGTGGCGTCGACGTGGGGCCAGAGATCGCCCGCCTCCTTACCGGAAATCTCGTGTCGTTCGATCCCCATCAAGCGAAGAAAGTCGGCTTCCCGCCGAAGCTTGTGGACACGCTCCGGCGTGCTCCCGGTCTGGAGATAGCCAACGGGATTGAACCCGGTGGACTGGCCCGTTTCCTGCTCGAGGGTCTCGTAGAGATCTCGTGAATACTTCGCCATCCAGGCGAGCGTCTCGGTCGTCATCCCACCCGAGACGATCAGGCCGGCGGCGTGCCAGGTGGTCCCGGAGGTGAGCTGGTCGCGTTCGAGCAGAACGACATCGGTCCAACCGAGTTTCGCGAGGTGGTATGCCACGCTCGTGCCGATCACGCCACCGCCGATGATCACCACACGTGCTCGTTCCGGCAGCTCGACCAGTGGGTGCGGCGCGTTCGAGACAGACCCGTTCATGCTCCGCATCATGTCTGCGCGAGAACGTTCGATCAAACCCCTCTGCGTACCGATGAAATCGTGTGGTGTTCGCTGCCGGCATTCGAACCTCGGCGTTGCAGAGGAGCTCGTCGATGGTGATGACGCCCGGCAATTCTCTGGTCAGGCCCCGGCAAGCAGGGCGGCCGACCGCACGGCATCGATATCGATGTAACAGCCCTGGAGGTGGCGCGATTCGGTAGTGGGGAACGCGCTCCGACCGTGAAGGACCCGTTGATTGTCGAACGCCACCAACTCGCCGGATTGCAGTGTGATCTCCAGTGCGAAGTCAGGACCTTCGAGCATGTCGACGAACGAACGGTAGGCGGCATAGAACCGTGCCGAGGCACTCGGCGACAACCGAGGTGCCTCCATCGAGCGGTTGTTCACCCGTACCGCCCGCACCCTCCCGGATCGATCGACCTCGATCAAGGGTCGGATGGCACGAAGATCGACATCGTCGGCGTGAAAGCGGAACATGACGTCGGTGGTCGTCAACATCCGGAACTCGTTCGGCGCCTGGTCTCGAAGCTGCTCGGCTGCTGCGAAGCCGTCGACGAAGCGGCTGGCGCCACCCTCACTCGCCGCCTGCAGGCAATGGAGCAACTGCACGGTCGGGCACGGCTCCCGGTACGGATTGTCGGTGTGCGCCCCGAGCCCGACCGGTGTGTAGGCAAGGTTGATC